>Ga0208244_101480_pt1 | contig 12128 bp, 10 predicted proteins | sample SubbioCR12Aug_5A_FD_184828 | JGI IMG/M metagenome (GOLD analysis project Ga0208244, IMG submission 184828) | Serpentinite rock and fluid subsurface biosphere microbial communities from McLaughlin Reserve, California, USA - CR12Aug_5A (SPAdes) | ecosystem: Environmental > Terrestrial > Deep... | reverse complement strand
TCGCAGTGCAGATCGAAATGCTCTCATGGGGTGACGTGGGGTATTACCTCGTCACACCCGGCGGCGGACTTGGCGCGGCGGCGGTGCAGGCGGCTGGCACGCCCGAGCAGAAAGCCAAATTCCTGGCGCGGTTTAATGAAGAAAAACCGACCTTCGCTGCCATGTGCATGACCGAACCCGGTGCAGGTTCGGATACATCCGCGATTCGCGCGCGGGCTGTGCTGGATGAAAAGACCAACGAATGGGTCATCAACGGTGAGAAGATCTTCGTGACCGCAGGCGACAAATCCTTCACTGAATATGAAAAACTCGGCAAGGGATTCATCGTCGTGTGGGCAAGCATTGACCCGTCTGCGGGACGGGCGGGGATGCGCGCCTTTGTCGTCGAAGCGGGCACGCCGGGCGTGAAGGTCACCAAGCTGGAGCACAAACTTGGCATCCGCGCCAGTGACACGGCTTCCATCTCGTTGGTGGATGCGCGTGTGCCGTTCGAGAACCTGCTTGGCAGTCCCACCGTGGAAAAGACCACTACGGGGTTCAAGGGTGCGATGGCAACCTTCGACGCGACTCGTCCGCTGGTGGCGGCATCAGGTCTCGGTGTGGCAAGAGCCGCGCTTGAATTCCTGAAAGAAAAACTCAAGGAAAACGGGGTCGAGATCCGCTACGGGCTTCCGCGCCAGAAATTGACCAATATCGAACGCGAAGTGATCGACATGGAGATCATGCTAAAGTCCGCGTGGCTGATGGTCTTGAAGGCGGTCTGGATGGCGGATAACAAAAAGCCGAATGCGCTTGAATCTTCGATGAGCAAAGTGAGGGCGGGGGATGTCGGTACGAAGATCACGCAGAAAGCGGTGGAAGTTTTGGGTCCGCTCGGATACAGCCGCGAGTTTCTGTTCGAAAAATGGTTCCGCGATGCGAAGATCACCGATATTTATGAAGGCACGGGGCAGATTAATCGCCTCGTGGTGGCAAGGCAGATTTTGGGGTATTCGGGCGCGGAATTGAGATGATGATGGTAGGGGCGCAGCGCCGCTGCGCCCCTACGGGAGATACAACCATGAAATACAACATCCACAAAGCCGTTGTCATCGGCTCAGGGACGATGGGCGCGGCGATCGCGGCGCATCTGGCAAACATCGGCGTGCCTGTGACTTTGCTTGATATCGTTGCGAAAGATGCACCGGATAAAAATAAGATCGTCAAAGAAGGCTGGGATCGCTGTATCAAAGCCCGCCCTGCCAACCTGATGGCAAAGGAATTGGAAACACTCGTCACGCTCGGCAACCTCGAAGATGATTTCGCCGCCGTTGCCGAAGCGGACTGGGTCTGCGAAGCCATCATCGAGAACCTCAAGATCAAGCGGGATTTGATGGCGCGCATTGACGAAGTCCGCAAGCCGAATGCGATCATCACCACGAACACCTCAGGCATTCCCGTTGCTTCGATTGCGGAAGGTCGCTCGAAGGAATTCAAGAAGCACTTCCTCGGCACACACTTCTTCAACCCGCCGCGCTATTTGAAACTGTTGGAAATCATCCCCACGCCCGATACCTCCAAAGAAGTGGTTGAATTCATTTCACACTTTGGCGAGTATCGCCTGGGCAAGGGCATTGTGCTGTGCAAAGACACGCCCAACTTCATCGGCAACCGCGTGGCGTTCGGCACGGGCGCGTTCGCGCTGGATTTCATCATGGAGAACGGCTATACCGTGGATGAAGTCGATTCGCTCACGGGTCCGCTGATGGGACGCCCAAAGACCGCAACCTTCCGCCTGATTGACTTGGTCGGCGTGGACGTGTGGCATCATGTCGGCGCGAACCTGGCGCCGCTGATTCCGCACGACAAACTTGGGCAGAAATATCTCGCCGCCGAAAAGCCAAAGAAATTGATGGACACTCTGTTGGAGCGCAAGTGGCTTGGCAACAAAACGAAAGTCGGCTTCTACAAGGAAGTCCGAAATGCGGAGGGGAAAAAGGAATTCCATTCGCTGGATTTGAACACGCTGGAGCATGTCCCCGCGGGCAAGCCGCGCTTCGACTCGGTCAAAGCGGCGAAAGATGTTGAGGGGTTGGGTGACAGGCTCAAGGTCATGTTGGAAGCGGACGACAAGGCGGCCAAACTCGTTCAGGCGCTCACGTATCAAAGTTTCCAGTACGTCTCATCCATCATCCCCGAAGTGGCGGATACTGCCAAACCGATTGATGACGCAATCCGTTGGGGTTTTATGCACGAGGCGGGTGCATTCGAAATTTGGGACACGCTCGGCGTGAAGGAAACTGTCAAGCGCATGAAAGCGGAAGGCTATCCCGCCGCGAAGTGGGTGGATGAGATGTTGAAGAATGGTGTCGAGACGTTCTATCAATATAAGAATGGAAATAAAGTTGGCGCGTATGATGTTGCCAAGGGCAAGTATGTGAAATTCAAGCAGCCTGAAGGGTTTGTGTTCCTGAAGGATTTGCGCGGCACGAAGAAGGAAGTTAGCAAGAATGCCGGCGCGTCGCTGTTTGATATTGGCGACGGCGTGGGCTTGGTGGAATTTCATACCAAGATGAACGCGCTCGATGACGATGTTTTTGCGATTGCAACCGAAGCGCTTGACCGCCTCAATACAGACTTTGACGGACTGGTGGTCGGCAACGAAGGCGAGCATTTCAGCGCTGGCGCGAACCTGTTCATGGTGGTGGTCGCTGCGCAACAAGGCATGTGGGACACGCTCGATGGCGCGATCAAACGTTTGCAGGGCTTGAACATGCGCATGCGCTATTCGCCCAAGCCTGTAGTGATCGCGCCCGTTGGGTACACGTTCGGCGGCGGCTGTGAGATCACCATGCACGGCTCGCGTGTGGTCGCGGCGGCGGAGACGTATATCGGTTTGGTCGAACTCGGCGCGGGCGTCATCCCAGCGGGTGCAGGGACGAAGGAATACATGCGCCGCATCATCAACCCTGCCATGAAAGTGGAGGGCGCTGAAGTCTTCCCGTTCATCCAAAAGGCGTTTTTGCAAATTGGGCAGGCAAAGGTTGCCACATCCGCGGAAGAAGCGCGCGGCATGGCGATTTTAGGTCCGCATGATCGAGTGGTGGTCAACCGCGAGCATCTTTTGACCGAAGCGAAGAGGGAAGTCCTGCATATGATTGCGGCTGGATACAAACCGCCCGCGCCTGAGTTGATCTATGCGGCGGGACGCGACATGCTCGGCGCAATGAAGATCGGCGCGTGGAGCTTCAAGGAAGGCAAATACATTACTGAGTATGACGCGCATATCGCTTCCAAACTGGCGCATATCATCGCGGGCGGCGAACTGTCCAAGCCGACCTGGGTGAGCGAGCAATACATCCTTGACCTTGAGCGCGAAGCCTTCCTGTCGCTGTGCGGTGAAGAAAAGACGCAGGCGAGGATGTGGTCGCTGCTTCAAACAGGGAAGCCGTTGAGAAATTAGTTTCAGGTTGGAAGGTTGAATGTTGAAGGTTTTACTTGTAACTTTCAACCTGCAACCTTCAACTGGATGAAGGAGATTATCTATGACATCAAAAGAAGCCGTGATCGTAAGCGCAGTCCGCACGCCCATTGGCAAAGCCAAACGCGGCGGACTTGCAACGGTTCGTCCAGATGAACTGGGCGCGGCGGTCCTAAAAGAATTGCTGAACCGCACACCGAATCTTGACCCTGCTCAAATCGAAGATGTCGTGCTCGGCTGCGCTTTTCCCGAAGGCGAGCAGGGCATGAATTTCGCGCGTACCATTTCCATCCGCGCGGGTCTGCCTGACACTGTTCCCGCTGAGACCATCAACCGCTACTGCTCGTCAGGCGTGCAATCCATCGCGCATATTGCCAACGCCATTCAGGCGGGGCAAATCGAGATCGGAATCGGCGGCGGCGTTGAGTCGATGTCGATGGTGCCGATGATGGGGTACAAGTTTTCGCCCAATCCGCACTTCGCGCAGGAACTTCCGCACTACTACACCAACATGGGACTCACCGCCGAGAACGTGGCGGCGAAGTATGGCATCACCCGTGAACAGCAGGATGAATTCGCGCTTCGCTCCAACCAGAAGGCTGCTCATGCGGTGGACAGTGGAATCTTCGACCCCGAACTTTTACCCATTGACGTCGAACTGACCGAATATGCCGATGGTAAAACCGTCAAGAAGAATTTCACCGTCAAGCGGGACGAAGGTCCGCGCGGCGACTCGACCATTGAGGGGCTTGCCAAACTCAAGCCCGCATTCAAGGATGGTGGTTCCGTCACCGCTGGAAATTCGTCCCAAATGTCTGATGGCGCTTCGGCGGTCATGGTCATGTCCGCGGAGAAGGCTCACGAGTTGGGACTCAAACCGCTGGCGAGATTCGTTTCCTACGCGGTGGGAGGCGTCCCGCCTGAATTGATGGGCATTGGTCCCGTGGCGGCGATCCCCAAGGCGTTGAAACTGGCTGGATTATCCGCCAAGGATATTGACTTGTTCGAGTTGAACGAAGCCTTTGCGGCTCAGTCACTGGCGATCATTCAGCAATTGGAATTGGATGCTGATAAAATCAACGTCAACGGCGGCGCCATCGCCCTCGGACATCCGCTCGGTTGCACAGGCTCCAAACTCACCACCCAGTTGCTCTACGAAATGGGACGCCGCAAGTCGAAGTATGGCATGGTCACCATGTGCATCGGCGGCGGCATGGGCGCGGCGGCGATTTTCGAAAATCTTCAATAAAATGTAGGGGCACAGCGTCGCTGTGCCCCTACCAAAACAGAAAAGGAAACTAAAAATGGCTCTTACAATCGAAACCCTCATGTCCAAAATGCCCGGCGCGTTCATCGCGGAAAAAGCCGCAGGGCTGGATGCTGTCATTCAGTTCAAGTTCACTGGCGAAGAAGCGGGCGACTGGTACGCCACCATCAAAGATGGCAAGTGCGAAGTCGCCAAAGGCGAACACACCTCCCCTAAAATGACCCTGACTGCCGACTCCGGCGATTACGTCAAGATCTTCACAGGCGAAATTGACGGCATGCAAGCCTTCATGCAGGGCAAATTGAAACTTGCCGGCGACCTGAACCTTGCCATGAAACTGACCCAGATGTTCAAGATTAAGTGAAATTCGTGTAAAATTCGCCCGTCATCGCCGCGATGACGGGCTTTTTATTTTTTTATTGGAGAACACAATGGATGTACTGTCGAACTTCAACTGGGGGCAGGTGGTTTGTGTTGGTTGCATCCCCGCGCTTGCGGTCACTTGGTGGGTCATCAGCAGCATCATCGATGGGCGAATCCGCGACAATCGGCAGGCGCGCAAGGTTGCCCTGCGCAAACGCGGCGTGACGGTTCCCGCGGTGATCGTTTCCGCTCGGCTGAAACGGCGTAACGCCGCATAAGTTCAAATTCCTTTTCAGGAGCAAATCTCATGGACTTTGGTTGGCTCTTCACCCCCGAAACGCTGGTCGCGTTTCTTACCCTCGTTACGCTGGAACTCGTGCTGGGCGTGGATAATGTCATCTTCATTTCCATCCTGGCGGGCAAACTCCCGCAGGAACAGCAACAGCGCGCGCGCACCACGGGCATCAGCCTCGCCGTCATCACGCGCATCTTGTTACTGTTCTCGCTCTCATGGATCATCAGCCTGAAGGAGCCCCTCTTCCAACTTCCGCTGTTCGATATCGGCATCTCCGGGCGGGACCTGATCCTTGTGTCGGGCGGATTGTTCCTGCTTGGAAAAAGCACCTATGAGATCCATGAAAAACTGGAGGGACACACTGGTGAAAAGTCTGCCAAGGTGGCTTCCACATTTACGAGCGTCATCATCCAGATCCTTTTGCTGGATATCGTCTTTTCGCTCGACTCCGTCATCACAGCAGTCGGGCTGGTCCAGCATGTCGAGATCATGGTCATCGCTGTGCTGGCATCCGCGGTGGTGATGATCTTCACGGCGGGACCCATCGGAAGTTTTGTCGAACGTCACCCCACCGTCAAGATTTTGGCGTTGAGTTTCCTCCTGCTGATCGGCTTCACCCTCGTGGTCGAGGGATTGCACCAGCATATCCCCAAGGGATACATCTATTTTGCAATGGGCTTTTCCATCCTTGTCGAAATGATTAACCTTCGCGTCCGCGGAAAGTCCGCCGAGCCGATTGCCCTGCGCGTGCCGTACACACCCGAGGCAAAGAAACTCGCGCGCATCCCCGTTAAATCGTCCGCTGGGAAGGCAAAGTCGAAATCGAAAAAGAAATGAATCGCAGGCAGACCGTCACATGTGACGGTCTGCTTTTTTATATGCGATGAGTTCCCGTATTGCTCGGATGGGTGATGAGCGATTTCGTTTCAATTCCACGCTCGTTGAAGACGGCGCATATCTCATTGAGCGCCCGCTGTGACTGTTCGGGCGGGACAAAGGCAATGATGGACGGTCCCGCGCCGGAAAGCGCCGCCGCGCCGAATTGTTTTGCGGTTTTGAGCGCCGCCGTCCCGCCGCTGATGTGTTTCAACCGATACGGCTGGTGAACGCGGTCTTCCATCACGGATTGCAGCAGGTCGAGGTCTCCGTTTCGCAAGGCATCCGTCACCAGCACGGCGCGCCCGATGTTGAAGAGCGCGTCATTGCGCGAAAACGATTTCGGCAGGACGGCGCGCGCGGTTTTCGTCAGCCATTCCACCTGCGGCTTGACGATCAAAATGGTCATGCCGGGGATTTCATATCGGCGCGTGATGATCTCGTGCTGTTTCATGATCGAAACCACCAGCCCGCCAAACAATGCGGGCGCTACATTATCGGGATGCCCCTCCATTTCCGTTGCAACGTTCAGCAGGTCGTTTTCGCCCAACGGTTTTCCCAGCATTTCGTTCGCGCCGCACAACCCTCCGACGATTGCCGCCGCGCTCGATCCGAGCCCGCTGCTGACGAATATCCCGTTGCACGCCCGAATCTCCGCACCCTGCGCGCGCTTCCCGCATACCTCATGTAATCGGGCAAATGCCTTCGTCAACAGATTCCGCGGGCTTTTGAACTTCTCCGCGCCCTCGCCTTCGACGTGATAATTGAGCCGATCCGCGGGCATGAACGAAATCTCGTTCCAAATATCCAGCGCGAGACCCATGCAATCGAAGCCGGGACCCAAATTTGCGGATGTGGCAGGGACGCGGATTTTTATCATGCAGGAGATTATAATCGCCTCACTTCCCATCCCGGAGTTGCCATGACCTATCAAGGCTTGATTCCACGCTACGGGCAGTTCCTCGACCTGCCCGCCCACACCCGCGTCGTTTCCCTGCTCGAAGGGAACACGCCCCTCATCCCCATGCCGCGCCTGGGACACGAACTCGGCTGTGAGTTGTTCGTCAAATTCGAGGGATTGAATCCCACAGGCTCGTTCAAAGACCGCGGCATGACCGCCGCCATCAGCGAAGCCGTCGGGCGCGGCGCGCAAACCGTCATCTGCGCTTCTACAGGCAACACTGCCGCCTCCGCCGCTGCGTATGCCTCACGCGCGGGATTGCGCTCCATCGTGCTGATTCCCGAAGGGAAGGTGGCGGTTGGCAAACTGGCAGGCGCCATCGCCTACGGCGCGGAAGTGATCCAAATCCAAGGCTCGTTCGATGACGCGCTTTCGCTCGTGGTCGAGATCACACAAAAGACGCCGATTGCATTGGTCAATTCCATCAATCCATTCCGCATCGAGGGACAGAAGACTTCCGCCTTCGAGATCTGTGATGAACTCGGTTGCGCGCCTGATTGGCTTTGCCTGCCCGTCGGCAATGCGGGGAACATTACCTCGTATTGGGCGGGATTCAAGCAATATCAAAAAGGGCTTCCACAAATACTTGGAGTGCAAGCCGAAGGAGCAGCCCCGCTTGTGCTGGGACACCCTGTAGAGAAGCCAGAGACGGTGGCTACTGCCATTCGTATAGGCAAACCAGCGCGCGGGGAGCAGGCATTGGAAGCGGCGCAGGGATCCAATGGCAGGATCATTGCCGTCTCGGATGAAGAGATATTGTCCGCACAACGGATATTGGCTTCGGAAGGGGTGTGGGTCGAACCAGCCTCCGCCGCCGGGCTGGCAGGCTTGATTGCAGAATCAGGCAGGGGGGAGTCCGAAGCGAAGGGCAAACGAGTCGTGGTCGTCTGTACCGGTCACGGCTTGAAAGACCCATCCATCATCACTGAATCATTTACTGCGCCGAAGCTTATCCCGGCGGATTATCAAGCGCTGGCGGAGTTGGTTGCATAGTTGCGTAGGTCACGCTTTCAACGTGACTGGCAGACAGCAAAAGCAAATTTTTCGAGTAAAATATGCGCGATGTCCAATATGCCCCTTGTCGTTGAAAACCTTTCATTCAAGTATCGCACCCGTCCCGAGCTTGCCATCGAAGATATTTCCTTCGAACTCAAGCCGGGCGAGTTGTTATTAATTGCCGGTTCCAGCGGATGCGGCAAGACCACGCTTGCGCGTTGCATCAACGGCTTGATTCCCCGCAGTTATCGCGGTGAGCGCAAAGGCAGTGTGATGTTGAATGGGCGCGAGGTTGCCAAACTGAAAATTGCCGAGATGGCGCAGGAGGTCGGCACGCTGTTGCAGGATCCCGAACGCCAGATCGTGGCGAGCAACGTCTTCAACGAGATCGCCTTTGGACCTGAAAACCTGGGCTTGCCGCGCGATGAGATCATTTCACGCGTCGAGCAGGTGATGCAGCGCTTGAATATCGAGTATTTGCGACAGCGCGAGACGTTCAACCTTTCGGGCGGCGAGAAGCAAAAGGTGGCGCTGGCGGGCGTGCTGGTGATGAACCCGTCCATTGTGCTGCTGGATGAGCCGCTCGCCTCGCTCGATCCTGCGTCGGCGCACGAGGCGCTGGCTGTATTTCGGGGGCTTGCGGACGAAGGCAGGACGGTGATCCTGGTGGAACACCGCGTCGAGGATGCCATTTCCATTAACCCGGACCGTCTGTTATATATGGAAGAGGGACGCATTAAATATCTGGGTCCCATCCAGGAACTGCCGAAGGAGATCGATCACACGCAGGTGAAACTGCCCGCGCCCTGGGTGGTGCAGAGAGTCCGGGCGTTGGACTTAACTCCCGCGGCGCCGGTCAAGCCCGAAGTCAAGGAACGAGGCGAACCGCTGGTCGTCTTCGAGGATGTGGATTTCCGTTACGACGATGAATTTCCGCTTGTCCTGCAGAACGTCAATTTGCAGATCTATCCCGGCGATCTGATCGCGGTGCTGGGACCGAACGGCGCGGGAAAATCCACGCTGGTGAAACATGCCATCGGTTTGCTCAAGCCGACGCGCGGGCGCGTGCTGGTGCAGGGGCAGGACACCCGCAAGATGAGTGTGGCGCAGATCGCGCGTGTGTTGGGCTATGTCTTCCAAAGCCCCACGCACATGCTGTATGCGCCCACGGTGCGGGAGGAACTGGAGTTCGGTCCGAAGAACCTGAATTTTGAAACTGATATGATCTCAAAATCCATCGACGAGAGCCTTGCCGCGGTGAATATGCAGGATTTCGTGGAGTATCCGCCGCTGGCGTTGTCGTTCGGTCAGCAAAAACGCACGACCATCGCGGCGGTGCTTGCCATGCGCTCGAAGATACTGGTGATGGACGAGCCGACCGCCGGGCAGGATTTTGCCAATTACACGCGCTTTATGAGCGCGCTGTGCGATACATCGAATGGAAGCGCTTCGGTCCTGTCGGCGAATTTCGCGGCGACGCTCTTTATCACGCACGATGTAGACCTGGCGGTCACGTACGCGAACCGCGTCCTGCTCTTTGGGGATAAACGCATCGTCGCCGACGGACCGCCGGAGGATGTTTTGAAGGATACGGAGATGCTCCTGCATTACCGCGTCCGCCCGACCTCGCTTCTGCGCCTTAACCTCGACCTGCTGCCAAAAACCGGACAGTTTCTCCCCGCCGAATCGCTCGCCGGGTTTGCCGCGTAATTTTCCCTGCAACGCCGGAAGGCTTGCAGGGTTAAGAATATCGGGTCAGCGTTTTGTCCAACATTCTGATTGATAAAGGAGAGAAGTATGAACGACAATAGCACCTGGGAGTTTGGAACCCGCCAAGTGGTCTATGGCGCCATCGGCGCCGCCCTGTACGGAGTGTTCTCGTGGGCGACCAACATCTTCCCCCTGCCCGCCGCCGGTAATGTGACCTTCCGCCCCGCGGTGGCTGTGCTGATCTTCTTCGGCGTGGCATATGGTCCGTGGGTGGGCTTGCTGGCTGGTTTCATTGGCAACACGCTCGGCGATGCCTTGAGCGGCTGGGGCTTCTACTGGAACTGGAGCCTCGGAAACGGCTTGATGGGCTTGGTGGCGGGTCTCGCCATGGCTGCCATCAAGGATTACCGCGCGCAGGGCGATATCATCAAGGCAGTTGGCTGGGGATTGGGAGGTATCGCCGTAGGCATGTTGTTTGCCTCGCTGACGGAGATGTTCGTCGGCGGCATCGACATGGGCGTTGCCATCGGCGGCTACTTCGTGCCCGCCTTCATCGGTAACGCGATTGTGACGGTGATCCTGCTGCCTGTCCTGATGATCGCTTTCGCGGCGGTCGCATCCAGTCGAGGTCGGTAACATCGTATGTTGGTCACCTGGAAGTACCGTCCGCGTGATACCTTTATCCAACGACTGGACCCGCGCACCAGACTCTTGTTTATGCTGTGCATCATCTTTGGATTCACCATTCCGGAGATCTGGGATTACCGTTTCATCCTTCCGATGTTCGCCATCTCGCTGACCCTGTATCTGATGGCTCGGATCCAATGGAAGGATATCCGCCGGGTCTGGATCTTTATCCTGTTTTTTGTTTTCATCATCGTTGGAATAAACGGTCTCCTGTCGGGGCGCGGCGGTCCTTCCTCGGTGACCAGCATCCCTTCCCCGGTCGTGTTCGAAGTGCCGCTCAAGATTCCCTTCACGGGCATCGGCTGGGATGTTCCCGTCACGGTTTCCAAGATCTGGTTTGCAATGAACCAGATCGCCCGCATGTTGACGATGGCGATCCTCGCGATCCCCATCCCGTACACGATGGACCCGAACATCTACGGCACGGCGTTCCGCCGCATGGGCGCGTCGGATAACGTATCCTTTACGCTCGACCTGGCGTTCCGCTTCCTGCCGACCTTCGCGCGCGATTTTACGATCACGATGGACGCCCAGCGGGCGCGCGGCTATGAATTGGAGAAACTCAAGGGGGGGCTTTTCGGGCGGATTCGGCGCCTTTCGCCGTTGATCATCCCGGTCGTCATGCAGTCCACGGTGACGGGCGAGGAGGTCATCGATGCGATGGACTTGCGCGCCTTTGGCACCAACAAGCGGACGTGGCTGCGGGAATTGCACTACGCCCGGTGGGACTATATCCTTCTTGGGTTCGGTGTGGCGATTTTCATCACCTGTTGTGTATTGAAGTGGGGGTTTGGCATCGGCGGTTATTTTGTGCCGGATTTCTTTATGAACCTCTTTATCTGACAAACGAAGACCGCCGCGAAAGCGGCGGTTATTTTTTAGTGTTCGCGGTTTGGGTAGGTTTCGCCCGCCGTCACCTTGAAATTGAGATGGTTTTGCTCGGGCGCGAAGACGCAGGTTGCGAAGTCGGTGAAGGCGCAGGGGGGATTGTACGCCTTGTTGAAATCGAGGGTGACCTTTCCGTCGGATTCCACGTCCGCGATCAGGTAGCGACCGGTCGGGTAGGTTTCGTCCTCGCTGGTGGGGTCCAAAAAACGGAGGAAGAGCGTACCGTCGTCCTCCCTGTTGATGTCGAGTTTATAGGTCTTTCCGTCGAACTTGAAGGTAACATACCCTTCCACGGGGAACTCCGCTTTTTCGCCGGTCAGGTCGGGGAAGTATGCCATCTTGGGGCGGTCGTAGGCGGTGAAGGTGGCTGGGAGGCGGAACGTTTCGTCGATGGCGTACCAGGTACGGGCGGGGAACTTGAGGCGTTTCTCGCTTTGGTTGTCCCACATGCGGATTCCGACCCGGTTCCCGCGCTGGATCACGACGAGTTGCACATTCTGTATGGTGACGTAATCGGGACGCTCGGAAATATCGGGTTGCAGGATCGCAAAGTCCGTGCTTTTACCGTTGACCGTTATTTTTTGCCCGGGGATCGTGCGCAGGGATACGGAGTTGCCGTTGAATT
>Ga0208244_101479_pt1 | contig 12133 bp, 12 predicted proteins | sample SubbioCR12Aug_5A_FD_184828 | JGI IMG/M metagenome (GOLD analysis project Ga0208244, IMG submission 184828) | Serpentinite rock and fluid subsurface biosphere microbial communities from McLaughlin Reserve, California, USA - CR12Aug_5A (SPAdes) | ecosystem: Environmental > Terrestrial > Deep... | reverse complement strand
TTACCCCATCCAGAATCTCCCACTGGACGGCTTTGGTCGTCAACTCAAAGACCTTGACACCCTCCTCCACGCGGTATTCGAGCGGCTGTCCGCCCTTTGATTCTGTGGCAGGCTGGACGTTCGGCGCCGTGATCGGCGACATCATGTGCGCGGTTTCGGGATCCTCCGCCATCATACTGCCCGGGGTGGGCGTGACGCCCGTCATCGCGGTATTGTCCTGCATGGGCATGGTGTTCGGTGTTTCAGCAGGCGCGCAGGCAGACAATATCAATGCCAGACTCGTAAATAAAAATAGCGCTCTCTTCATTACTGTTCCTCTCCAAAGTTGGGATAGCCATTGACTATAAAAAATTCCCCACCTCCAAGCCAGCGCAATTTGACGCGAGCCGCTATAGGCAAAATAGCCTATCCAGCCCGTGAGACGGTCATGGGCACTTGCGCAAGTGCCTGTCTTATCTCAGCGGACAGTTTTGCGTCAAGCCCCTGGCGCGGAACCTCCGCGATCGAAAGCCAGGTTTGCCCGTTGTTGCCATGCAGGATCAGGGTCAAAGGTTTGGGCGCGTCGCCGTAGACGAGCAATATCACCATCTGGCAATCGCATGCCTCCGTTCCGTGATTCGGACAGGTGCACTCATGCATACCAGCCCGCGCCGCGCTCAAATCGAATGTCTGCACGGGGCGCAAGCCAGCCTTCCGTAACTGCTTGTTCGTCCACTGCAACGCTTCGCCGCAAGGTTGGGTAACGGACAGAAATGGTGAAACATTCATACGCGCCTCTGGAATAATGCTGCCATTGTACGGCTCCCTGCCACATACACGCAGGGCTACTTCACTTATCTTCCTGTAAGCAATATTGCCTATCGCTCCCAACCGCCATCCAGCGCAAGACAGCTGCGCAGGGAAAGGCTATGATGAGTGAAAGCGCACTGCGAGGTGAACATGTCCCCAAATCAACCCATCAGCCGCAGGGATTTCATCAAGGCAGCCTCCGCCATGATCGGCGGTCTAATCGGCGTCGCCATTGGAATCCCTTCCATCGCATACCTGTTCTCACCATCCCTGCGCGAGACAGGGGACGATTCGCTGATTGACCTCGGTCCGCTCGAGAATTTTCCCATTGGCGCGCCCACCCGATTCGATTTCACGCTGACCAGGGTCAACGGCTGGGAGCGGACCGCTGTTAATTATGGTTTGTATGTCGTCCGAAGGAACGAAAGTGAAGCGCGCGTCTTTTCCGATATTTGCACCCACCTCGGCTGCCGCGTGACATGGCATCCCGACCAGGAACATTACATCAGTCCCTGCCACGATGGACACTTCGATGTTTTGGGTAATGTTACCAGCGGACCGCCTCCGCGTCCGCTGGATGAATTCGCAACGGAAATGGAAAATGGAAATTTGTTCGTCATCCTCCCGCCTTACAAACGGGAGGGATGAAGGAAGGTTCAAATGAATAAACGTCATATCTGGATCATGTTGCTTTGCTGTTTGCTTCCCATTCTGGGATTGGCAGCCGTCTTTCTCCTGAAAATCCCTGTCATTACCGTGGTGTATGTAGGGTTGGTGTTGCTTTGTCCTTTGGCGCATTTCTTCCTGATGGGCAACATGCATAATCATGCCAGTCAGCCAAACCAGCTTCACGATCATTCCATCCATGACAAGACATCCCCTCACGCGACGTGATTTTCTAAAGATTGCCGCATTGGGTGCCGGTGCGCTTGCCTTTCGACCTTTTGTTCGGCTGGAAATTCCTGAATTCCAACAATCGGAACCATTGGGGCGTGTTACTGTCGGCAAGGTGGATGTTTATACACGTCCTGACGCAAACAGCCAGATTGTGGGTGCTTTGTATGAAGATCAGGTAGTCGCTTGGATGCGGGAAGTGGTTGGATCAATGCCCGGCAGGATCAATCAGCGCTGGGTCGAGACTCCGTACGGTTATGTCTGGGGGGGAGATATCCAGCCTGTCTACAACCAGCCGAACATCCCTGTTGACGACCTTCCCGCAACAAGCCTAGGACCGGGCATGTGGGTGGAGGTGACCGTCCCCTTCGTGGATGTGATCCTCGAAAACCCGCCCTCGCGCGCTCCCTGGCTCCAATATCGGGAGTCCATTGGCCTGCCCGCGCGTTTTGTCTACAGTCAGATTGTCTGGGTGGATCAAATCCGCCTCGACGCCAACGGGGGAGTTTGGTACCGCTTGAACGAGAGATACGGCTCAGGAGACCTGTTCTGGGGACCTGCCGAAGCCTTTCGCCCGCTGACTGATGATCAGACCGCGCCGATAAACCCGCATGCGGAGGAAAAAAGGATCGTTGTCAATATTGATTACCAAACCCTGTCGTGCTTCGAGGGAAAGAACGAAGTATATTTTGCGCGTATTTCAAGCGGCGCATTGTATGATCTCTGGGGCAATCCCACTGACGTGTGGGCAACGCCGGTTGGCGAATTCCCCATCTGGCGCAAGGCGATCTCCCTGCCATTGAGTGGCGGCAGCGCTTCCGCGGGCTGGAGTCTGCCGGCGGTTGGATGGGTCTGCCTCTTTGTAGGGACAGGCGTGGCGATCCATTCCACCTATTGGCATAACAATTACGGTGAACCAACCTCCCGCGGCTGTATCAACGCTAACCCAGAGGATGCAAAATGGATCTTTCGCTGGAGTCAGCCCCAGGTCCCGTATGATCCGGGGGATATCACGGTGGACATGCCGGGTGGAACCAGGGTTGCGGTGAAGAAAAAAGAGTTTTGAAAATTTCTCTACCGTACAAATATGAGGGAAAATCAGTCGTTCCGAGACTATCAATCGCGGCAGCGAACGCCAAGGTTCGGTTTTCTCCCAGTCATCCGCGGTCACAATATCCACCATGCCGAATCGACCTTGCGTCAATGTTCCCGTAGGAACATGGCTTGCGCCACGACATAAAACTCGAATGGGTGGAAAACATCATCCACGGTCACCTGCGCGAGAATTGCGATATCGAGGATGTAACGATCAATGCCTACAATTGGATCGAAGTCTACACTGTCGATAAATTCATCAAACTCATACAAACATTCTCAAGTTCGCATAAACTAAACCATCGATCTCGCGCCGCTCTCCATTTCGAAGTACAGGATGTGATCAACCAGCATGACGGTAGTTTGGAATAGATATATCAGGTTGTGCTGTTCTTTTTTAATGGTGAACTGTGTAAGCAAGGTTAAAGCAAGGCATAGAAGCATACAGGGCATGACGCCCAACCTCCTTGTACGTCAGCATTTGACCCAAAACGGGGGTTATCTCCCTGATTCTGATGCCGTTTTGCCTGAATAACGGAAAAAATCCCGACGTACAATGGTTTGGCGTTTGTAAATTGACAAATCCCCTGCCATCGTCTATTATCAACGGAAAGAGCCTCAAAAAAGTGGAACGCTGCGCAAGAAGGGCGCAACGGATGGGGATGACCCATGAAAATTACCCACCGCCTGCGCATTGTAATTTCGCGCGGGCGGTTTGTGTTTTGTTGCAGTACTTGCAACATGCCTCTCGTAAAGTGGACACATATCCACAATACGGAGGCAGAAATGGCGCGAAAAACCGATGAAAAGAGGCTGAAGGAAATCTACGAGAAGGTGGAAGAAAATCCAGGCAAGAAGGCGGGATTCATTGCGAGGTTGTTGGGCTTGAACCGTTCCGAGGTGACTCGTACGCTTCCCACATTGGATGATAAGGGATGGCTGATTTACGAGGATGATCAAGGGGGACTGTACCCCCTCAGGAAAAAGAAATCGCAAAATTCATGACAAAATGTTGCAGAATTCGGCAGGATGGCGTGCTACGCTGTTGCATATTTACTGCTTCAGTGAAAACCACGCGCCGTCCCGCAGGTAACTGCGGCAGGTTCCAGTTAGGGGAGCCTGCGGGACATTTTCATTAAGTTTGACGAGAACGTTGGGAGCATCCATGAGCGGAATGACGAAGGCAGAACGACTGGAAGAGATGAAGCGGCTGTACATCCAGCGCGCTTATTCGGATATTGAACTGGCAGATCGGCTGGGCGTTGACCGAACGCTCGTGTATCGAGACCGTATCGAATTAACCAGCGAATATCCCATCAAAAAGGATGAGGAGGGGCGCTATCACATTCCGCGCACAAAACTGATCTCAGAGATCAAACTCAATCTGCACGAAGCGCTGACCTTGTACCTGGCAGGGCGTAAAACCTCGCGGCAAACAAAATTCCACCAACCGCATACCGTCAATGCCGTGGAGAAACTCGCCGCCACCTTGCGCCAGCCCATGACGGAACGCCTGCTCAAATCCGCTGAGCGGTTGATGGGACAGGAGAAAAACCCCGAAACGATAAAGATCATCGAGACGATCACACAGGCATGGGTGGAACAAAGAAAAGTGCGGATCGAGTATCAGGCGTTGAGCAGTGAGGGATTGACCCGCCACACCATCAACCCGTACATCATCGAGCCGTCCATTTGGAGTGACAGCGTTTATGTCATCGCTCAAAGCGATTTCAACGACCAAATCTTCGCCTTCAAAATGGACCGCATCCTTTCAGCAACGATCTCTGGTGAGACCTACGAAATCCCAGAATCGTTTAACGATGAACAACTGCTCAAATTTGCCTGGGGGATTTGGTTCGGGGGCAAAGACCCCGCCACTGTAAGACTGCGCTTCTCCCCTGCTGTGACCCGCCGCGTGAAGGAAAGCATCTGGCATCCACTTGAGAAGGTGGATGCCACCGAAGATGGCGGCTGTATCTGGAGCGTGGAGATCGCCGAATGGCGCGAGATGCTGCCGTGGATTCGCGGCTGGGGCGCGGACTGTGAAGTATTGGAGCCAAAGGAGTTGAGGGAGGCGCTAACGAGAGAGGCACAGTTTCTGGTGGAGTTGTATAAGGTGATGGATGAACAAGTAAAGAAAATGGTGTATTACGGTCATTCGAGAAAAGATAAGCCGAAACCGGAATGGCAGCTATTGATAGAGCATTTGACCAACACAGCTGACCTGGCTGAGAAATTCGGCGCAGATGCGGGCATTTCGGAGTTGGCGCGGACAGCGGCGTTACTGCACGACATCGGGAAATATTCCAAAGAATTTCAAAGGCGGCTGGATGGTTCAGGTCAGAAAGTAGATCATGCCACCGCGGGCGCAAAAGAAATACGAAACTTGTTCAACAAGGATCAAAACCAAAAATATTTTGCCGACATTCTGGCTTATTGCATTGCTGGGCATCATACAGGCTTACCCGACTATGGCGACAGCACAGATGTGGATGGAACTGGAACTTTGTTGGCGCGAGTAGAGAAGAAGCCTCTGAAAGATTACAACGCATACAAAACCGAAATAGAAACCAGTGAATTGACCCTGCCCGCCCATGTGAAATTACGTCCCGATAAAAAACAGCCAGGATTTTCGTTTGCTTTTCTCACCCGCATGATCTTCTCCGCTTTGGTGGATGCTGACTTTCAAGAAACCCAAACCTACATGAAAGACGACCTGACCCCGCGCGGCGGGCATGAGAGCATCGAGCAGCTCTGTAAAAAATTCAACGCTTATTTGCGCAAGTTCGATAACCCAGAAAACGAGATCAACAAGAAGCGGACTGAAACCTTGAAAGCCTGTATCGCGCAAGCCGACTCAAAACAAGGCTTTTTTAAACTTACCATTCCAACGGGTGGCGGGAAGACGGAATCTTCAATGGCGTTTGCATTGAATCATGCCGTCAAGCACGGACTAAAACGGGTAATTTATATTATCCCGTTTACCAGCATCATCGAGCAAAATGCGGCTAAGTTCAAAGAAAGCCTGGGCGAGGAAAATGTTCTCGAACACCACTCCAATTTCGATTGGAAGAAGGGAAACGGAACAAATTCAGAATCTGCCGATGATGAAACAAAAGAAGTGCTGGATAAATTGAAACTGGCTTCGGAAAATTGGGACATCCCGATTGTCGTCACAACCAATGTCCAATTCTTTGAGTCGTTATTTGCCAACAAATCTTCGCGCTGTCGCAAACTGCACAACATTGCAAAGAGCGTCATCATTTTCGATGAAGCGCAAATGTTGCCGCATGAATATTTAGACCCCTGTATGCTTGCCGTAAAAGAGCTTGTGCAAAATTACGGGGTAAGCGCGGTTTTTTGCACGGCAACCCAACCTGCCTTAAACCAACGCCTGCCAGATGTCGAATTCACAGAACTCGCCCCCGACCCACAAGCCTTGTTCGATTTTTACAAGCGGGTGCAAGTGACAAATATCGGCAAGACGCCAGACGCCGAGTTAATCGAGAAGATACAGGGGCATCCGCAGGCACTGTGCATTGTGAACACACGCAAACATGCCAAGGGATTATTTGACCAACTCAACGGCGAAGGAAATTTTCATCTTTCCACGTTGATGTGCCCCGCTCACCGCAAAGAAGTTTTAAAAACGATACGTTCCTTGCTTGCGGACAAAAGCAAACCCATTTGCCGCGTGGTTTCAACCCAAGTGATGGAAGCAGGCATTGACGTGGATTTCCCTGTCGGCTTCCGCGCATTGGCTGGCTTGGATTCAATCGTCCAGGCGGCGGGACGTGTCAACCGTGAAATGAAGCGCGGCGCGAGCGATATATTCGTCTTTGACCCTGAGACGATTCACATCAAGCGCAAGCCGATTTTTATCGAACAGGGCGCCAGAGTGGCTGAAAGCATTTTGCGCGATTATGGCAATAATCCTGAATCGGAACTGGCAATTGGAAAATATTTTGAACTGCTGTACAGTCTTCAAAGCAGGGATGGATTTGATGTGAAAAAGATTCTTGCATGTTTCCACAAAGGCACAGACGAGTTGGACTTTGATTTCAAAAAAGCGGCGGATGAGTTCAGAATGATCGAGAACAATACGGTAGCCGTTGTGATTCCCTATAATGAGGAGGTAAAAAAAATTCTTGAGCAAGCTCGACACCACCCATTCCCCTATAAATTCGCAAGGCAGTTGCAAATGTACACGGTTAACATCTATGAAAAGGAATTTGAGAAAATACGAAGCAAAGGAGTCATTGAGACATATAACGAAACTTATGAAGTGCTAACCAATATGGATTTCTACGACAAGCAGACAGGGCTTGTCCTTCCCGCAGACGCTGGCGGGGATGCGTTGTTTTTTGATGGGTAAAGTCATTTATGTCATTGCGAGGAAGGCGCTCTTCCCGACGAAGCAGCCTCTGTTTCAAGGAGACAGCTTCGACAAAAAGCAAGAACGTCTCGCAGCGACATCATTCAAAAAGGAGGCATATAAATGGGATACGGAATCAAGATTCGAGTAAGCGGCGATTACGCCCTATTCACCCGCCCTGAAATGAAGGTGGAGCGTGTCAGCTATGACATCATCACACCATCGGCGGCGCGTGGAATTATTGAAGCGGTCTATTGGAAGCCTGCCATTCGTTGGGTGATAGACAAAATCCATGTGCTGAAAGAGATCGAGTTCACTAACATTCGGCGTAACGAGGTGAGCGAGAAAATTTCAACACGGGAAGCGGAACGTCGCATGAATGGCGCGAACGATCCATTTTATTTGGACACTTCTGACCAGCGTTTTCGACAGCAACGCGCTTCGCTTGTGTTGAAGAATGTAGATTACGTCATCGAAGCGCATTTCGATTTGATTGACAAAGACGCAGGGGAAGCGGAAGAAAAGAAACACTACAACATTGTCTTACGTCGCCTTCGTGAAGGACAGCATTTCCACGCGCCTTGTTTGGGGACACGGGAATTTGGCGCAAAAGTCGAATTGATCGAAGATGGCGAGCCGATCCCGCAAAGCCCGCTTAGAGATATGGAACTCGGCTGGATGTTGCACGATCTGGATTTCTCTGATTCAGAGGACATCAAACCGCAGTTCTTCAAAGCTTCCCTCAAAAATGGCGTGTTGGACTTGACCAATTTGGAGGTGCGGCAATGATTCTCCAAGCATTGACTCGTTACTACGACATTTTGTCGGCAGAGGCAAGTGAAAGCGAAGACAGTAACATCGCACAGCCAGGGTACAGCGTTGCAAATGTAAGTTACGCGCTAAACTTATCTCCGCAAGGAGAGCTGCTTGATATTTTTCCGCTTTCTCAACAAGTGCAACGCGGCAAGAAGATGGTGGATAAGCCACTAAGCATGATTGTCCCAGAACAACCAGGGCGTCAGGGTAGCACTCCCCCTGCATATTTTCTTTGTGACAACAATGCTTATATTTTAGGCATTTCGCCAGAAGATGAAACCAAGCCCAAATATAGCCAGCAACGATTAGAAGCCTTCCACACCTATAACAAAGAAATTCTTTCTGAAGCTAACTGCGTTGAAGCAAAAGCGGTAATCGCCTTTCTTGACAAATACGATCCAGTCGTGGGAAGAAAACACCCTGTCATTGCTAATTTTTTAGATGACATTCTAAAGACTGGAAAAGTAAATTTTGTTTTTATGGTTGAAGGTAAATATGTCCATAAAAACGCAGAAATACGTCAAGTATGGGAAGCCCGTAACCAATCAAGTGAAGACAGTTATATTGGGCAATGTCTCATAACTGGAGAAACCGCACCAATTGCTCGCATTCACGATATTAAGATAAAAGGAATTGCTCCATATCACGGCGGGGTGGCATTGGTGGGATTCAATGACCGCGCTTACGAGTCTTACAATCGTACTAATGGTCAGGGCATGAATTCTCCAGTCAGCAAAAAGGCGATGCTGGCATATTCAAAGGCGTTAAACCATTTGCTTTCTGACGCAAACGAAAACAAAAAGATCGTCATTGGCGACACAACTATTGTCTATTGGGCAGAAGGAAACAACAAAGCGTGTGCCTCATTGTTTGCAAGATTGACTGAAACAGAATTTGAAGATTCCCCCCCAAGTCAGCCAGAGGGCACGCCAATAAGAGACCGAAAAGGTGAAAACTTACTAAAGAGTGTTGCTGAAAAGATAGTGCGCGGTGAAAAAATAGACAAGGAAGGTTTAGCCGCTGAAATCGATTGGAATGCACGTTTTTATATTCTTGGCATTGAGGCGCCAAATCGCGGACGAGCCTCCATTCGTTTTTTCTTTAGCGATCCGTTCATAAAATTCGTTGAACGAATTGGCATCCATTATTCTGACTTGCAGTTAGGAGATTCCGAAAAACCGATCAAATTGCGTTGGATTTTGAATGAGACTGTATCAAAAAAGGCAAGGGAAGGGAAAATTGCGCCGCTTTTAACGGGAGCAGTTTTTAATTCCATGCTTACCAACTCGCCCTACCCCGCGGCGTTATATAACGCGATCATGATACGTGTTCGTGCAGATATGGATGATGAAGAGAACCAGATAAAAAAGATCAACCATTTACGCGCCGCTGTAATCAAGGCGTATCTCAAACGTAAATATCGTCGTCAACCCCAACACCCTATTCAGGAGGTATTAGTTATGTCGCTCAATGAGCAATCCACTGTTCCCGCATACTTGCTGGGACGACTATTTGCTGTTCTCGAAAAAGTGCAAAAAGAGGCAATTCCCGATTTGGATGCTTCCATAAAAGATCGCTACTTCACGTCCGCCTGTGCTTCTCCCAAAACCGTATTTCCACTTCTGTTGCGGCTTTCACAGCACCATATCGCCAAAGCCGAATTTGGTTATGCCAGCGATAACCGCATTGAGAAAATCATGAACTTGTTGGACGTTGAGAAAAACCCGTTTCCTTCTCATCTCACGTTGGACGAGCAAGGCATCTTTGTGCTTGGCTATTACCACCAGCGCACAGCATTTTATGTCAAGAGCAGCGATAACTCCGCTGACGCAACTTCAACCGAAATCAAATAATCCAAAGGAGAATTAACCAATGACTACCCCAATCAAAAACCGCTACGAATTTGTCCTGCTCTACGATGTGGAAAACGGCAATCCCAACGGTGATCCCGACGCAGGCAACATGCCGCGCATTGACCCCGAAACGGGTTACGGCATTGTCACCGATGTGGCGATTAAGCGCAAAATTCGCAACTACGCTGAGTTAGTTAAAGGTGACGCGACAGGCTACAGAATTTACGTCAAAGAAGGCACTCCATTAAATGCAAATCATGTCGAGGCGTATAAATCCGTCGATGGATTAGAACCTGGCAAAAAAGCAGACACAGAAGGCGTTGGCAAAGCCCGCGCATGGATGTGCACTAACTTCTTCGATGTCCGCACCTTCGGTGCAGTGATGAGCACCGGCGATAGTTGCGGGCAGGTGCGCGGACCGATACAAATCAACTTCTCGCGCAGCATTGACCCAATTGTCCAGCAGGAAGTGACTATTACTCGCCAGACCGTGACCAAGATCGATGACGCCGAAAAGGAACGCACAATGGGACGCAAACACATTGTTCCGTATGCCCTGTACCGCGTAGAAGGATATGTCTCTGCCAAACTCGCCAACGATGCGGCAAAAGGCACGGGCTTTTCCGAAGATGATCTGAAGATATTCTGGGATGCGCTGGTTAACATGTTCGAGCATGACCACTCCGCCGCACGCGGCAAGATGGCATCGCGCAAACTCTTTGTTTTCAAGCACAAGGATGAACTCGGCAACGCGCCTTCGCACAAACTCTTTGACATGGTGAAAGTCGAAAAGAACGACGGCGTGATTATCCCGCGCAAGTTTGGTGAGTACTCTGTGAAAGTGGAAGGCAATGTGCCCGATGGTGTGGAGTTGATTGAGAAACTCTAGAAAGATAATGTCGTTGCGAGGAGGGTGCTCTTCCCGACGAAGCAATCTCCTGTTCATGGGGATTGCTTCGGACAAAGAACAAGAACGTCCTCGCAATGACATAAAACATAATGACCGAATATACCCAAGACGACCTCCTGCCCCTTTCGGGCATCCAGCACTTCCTGTTTTGCCGCAGGCAGTGGGCGCTGATCCACATCGAGCAGCAGTGGAAGGAAAACGCGCTCACTGCCGAGGGCAGGATCATGCACAAGCGCGCCGATGATCCCTTCTTCACTGAAACAAGGAACGGGGTTGTCACCGCGCGTTCGGTGCCTGTGGCTTCGTATCGGCTTGGGCTATCTGGTGTGTGTGATGTTGTTGAGTTCACGCCCTCCTCCGTCCTTCACCCTTCGGGTACTTCGCGGACACCCTCACCCACGTTGGGAGAGGGCTGGGGAGAGGGTGTCAAACTTCCCAACCGCGAAGGGTTGTATCTGCCTGCGCCTGTGGAGTACAAACGCGGCAAGCCCAAGCGTGAACCCGTGGATGAAGCGCAACTGTGTGCGCAGGCAATGTGCCTGGAAGAAATGCTCTCCACCAGCATCCCGCGCGGGTATTTGTATTACGGTCAAACCCGCCACCGCGAAGAGGTCGAATTCACAACCGCCTTGCGGACGTTGGTGCAGGATATGTCCGCGGAGATGCACAATTATTTCAGCCGAGGCTATACCCCAAAGGTCAAGACCCATAAGGGCTGTCGCTCCTGCTCACTGGCGGATATCTGTTTGCCTGTCTTGCAAGAGAAAGTCATTGCGGCGTCGAGGTATATAAAACAACAAATAGAAAACGGTGGTTGAGCGCAGGCAGTCAAAACCACCAGTTCATGAAAAACCATGTGTACTTTTGAAACTTGTTGGTTTCGATACGGCGGACGAACACCACCTACTCAACCAACGGAGCAACATGTAAATGAAATATCTTGGAAACGTCCTCTACGTCACAACACCCGAAGCCTTTCTTTCTCTCGACGGCGAAAACGTCGTCATCAAAAAGGAAGACCCACAGGGTTCGAGCGCATCCACGCGCCTGCCTTTGCACAACCTTGAGAACATTGTCTGTTTTACATGGCAGGGAGCCAGCCCCGCGTTGATGGGCGCGTGCGCGGAGAGAAACATCGGGCTGGCGTTTCTCACTCCAAATGGACGCTTTCAAGCGCGGGTCACGGGTCGGGTGAAGGGAAATGTCCTGCTGAGGAAGAAGCAGTTTGAATGGTCGGAGAAAGAGGCGCAAAGCGTCCCCATCGCCCAATCTTTTTTGCTGGGAAAAATCTCCAACTGCCGCAAAGTCCTCGAACGCGCCATCCGCGACCATGCCATGCTGCTCGCAGAGCGTGTCGAAGCGTTGACGGGAGCGTCCAATTTTATGAAGGAGTCTCTCAAG
>Ga0208244_101478_pt1 | contig 12154 bp, 9 predicted proteins | sample SubbioCR12Aug_5A_FD_184828 | JGI IMG/M metagenome (GOLD analysis project Ga0208244, IMG submission 184828) | Serpentinite rock and fluid subsurface biosphere microbial communities from McLaughlin Reserve, California, USA - CR12Aug_5A (SPAdes) | ecosystem: Environmental > Terrestrial > Deep... | reverse complement strand
TCCGCCCGCAGGTCGGGCACGACGTCACCGCCGCGCCGGCAGTCCGCAACCCGACGCTCCGCAACAGTTCCACCCCCACCCGCACCTCTTTCGCCGGAACGTCGGTCAGCGACACGCGGATCGTGTCCCCGATCCCGTCCAGCAGCAGCGCCCCCAGCGCCACGCACGAGCGCACGGTGCCGGGAATGAACGTCCCCGCCTCCGTCACGCCCAGATGCAACGGATACGGCGTCCGCTCCGACAACATCCGGTAGGCCTCCAGCGTCCGGGACACGTCCGACGCCTTCACCGAAACCTTGATCTCCCGGTAATCCTCCGCCTCCAGCAACGCCACATGCCGCAACGCGCTCTCCACCAGCGCCTCCGCCGTCGCCCGCCCGTGCTTCGCGAGGATGTCCTGCTCCAGCGAACCGCCGTTCACGCCGATGCGGATCGGCACCTTACGCTCCCGCGCCGCCGCCACCACAGCCTTCACGCGCTCCGCCCCGCCGATGTTTCCGGGGTTGAGGCGCAGGCCGTCTGCCCCCGCCTCCAGCGCCGCCAGCGCCAGCCGCCAGTCGAAATGGATGTCTGCCACCAGCGGCAACGGCGATGACGCGCGCACCTGCCGAAAAACCTCCGCCGCCTCGCGGTCCGGCACCGTCAGCCGCACGATGTCGCACCCGAGTTCCGCCGCCTCGCGGATCTGCCGCAGCAGCCCTTCAGCGTCGTGCGGATGCGCGTTCGCCATCGTCTGCACGCTGACCGGCGCACCGCCGCCGATCGCGACGTTCCCCAGCATGATCCGCCGCGTCTCTGTCCGTGGACGAAGCATACTCCCTCCGCACCCTTTACGGCTGAGCCGCCGCCGGTTCTTCCACTGCAGGCTGCTCCATCGAGCGGATCGCCTTGTTGAGCCTCACGCGCTTCACAATGTCGCCGTAAACCAGCAGCGCCATCAGCCCGATCAGCAACACCGCGCACACGTTCACCAGCACCGCCACCACCTTCGGATGCGGCTTGCGGCGCGTGACGATCTCATACAGCGCGAACATGATGTGCCCGCCGTCCAGAACCGGCAGCGGCAACAGGTTCAGGATCGCCAGATTCACGCAGATCATCCGCAGGAACCCGATCCCGTCCATGAAATCCCCCCGCACCGTGTCGTAAAGCCCCATGATGATCGCGACCGGCCCGCCCACGTTCTTGGCAACCGATTTGCGCTCGCCCTTCGATGTCGGCGCCACCAGCGCCTTCAGCACGCGCACCACCGACATCGAATCCCACTTCAACTGCTGCCACGGCTCGCGGTACATCATCCACGCCTTGACATGCCCCGGCGCGTCCTTCCAGCGGATGCCGACCAGATGACGCTTTTCCGTCTCGTCATATCGCGGCGTCAGCGTCATCGAAAGATATGCGGCACCCCGCTTGATCCTCAGCGTGGCCGGTGACGCGCCGTATTTTGTAATCAGCGACGAAAAATGGTACGGCCCCGTCACGGGAAGGCCGTCCACCGCCACAATCATGTCGCCCCCCCGCAGTCCCTGCTCCTCCGCCGACGAACCGGGGATCACCGCCCCCACCTCGCACGCCTCCTGCGGCAACACCCCCGCCAGCACCCTCAAGCCGAGAATGTTGTTCGTGTCGAACGACAGCGTCAGCTCATGGTGCGACAATCCCCGCTGCACCCCGAAAACAGCGGTGCCCGACTCGCCCGCCAACTGGTTCTCGACCTGCAAGTCCGTCCACGTGTTCACCTTCACGCCGTTCACCGACACGATCCGGTCGCCCGGCCGCAGTCCCGCCCGCCACGCCTCGGATTCCTCCGCCACAGCCCCGACCCGCGTCTCGACAAACCCCGTCCTCACGCCCGGCGTCCAGAAGATCACATACGCCAGCACCACCGCCAGCACCACGTTCCCGAACGGCCCCGCGCACGCCACCACGATCCGCTTCCACGCCGCGATGTCCGGCAGCTCGCGCTCTCCCGCGCCGCACGTCTCGCCCTGCACCTTCTCCATCCCCGAGGGGTCGAGCTGCGGAAGCGCCACGTAACCGCCGAACGGCACGCACCCGACCTTGTACTCCACCCCGTCCACCGTCCGCCGGAAAAGCGCAGGCCCGAACCCGATCGAGAACGCGTCCACCTGCAAACCCAGCAGCCGCGCCGCCAAGAAATGGCCAAGCTCGTGAATGAAAATCGCGAGGCTGAACAGCAACGCCACGCAGATGCCCGCCAGAACCGAAAAGACAAACTCCATAATCCGACCTCTCATCCTTATCTGCGCGTCCGTATCCGCGCAGACAAAAAACTCACCGCTCCGACGCAATGCCACAGGCCTCGCGCGCCTTTGCGCGGGCCCATGCGTCCGCCTCGAAAACCGTCCCGAAATCGGCGCACGGCCGCGCCTCATGCGCCGCCATCACACGCTCGACACACCGCCAGATACCTGAAAACGAAACCGCACCCGCGAGAAACGCCTCCACCGCCACCTCGTCCGCCGCGTTCAGTACCGCCGGCATCGTCCCGCCCGCCTGCGCCGCCTCGCGGATCAGCCGCAGGCACGGGAAACGCACCTCGTCGGGCTCCGCGAACGTCAGGCTGCCCTGCCGCGCCAGATCCAGCGCGGGCATCGGCGCCGCCAGCCGGTCCGGCCACGTCAGCGCGTACTGGATCGGCACCCGCATGTCCGGCACCGACAACTGCGCCAACGTCGAGCCGTCCACGAACGTCACCAGAGAATGCACGATGCTCTCAGGATGCACCAGCACGCCGATCTTCTCCTCCGGGATGTTGAACAGCCAGCGCGCTTCCAAGATCTCCAGCCCCTTGTTCATCATCGTCGCCGAATCGACTGTCACCTTGCGCCCCATCGACCAGCGCGGATGCGCCAGCGCCTCCTCCGGCGTCACCCGCCCGAAGTCCACCTCGGGCCGCCCCGCGAACGGCCCGCCGGACGCCGTCAGCTCCAGCCGCGCGACACGCGCCTCCGCAAACGCCGCCGGACACGCGCCCTCCTGCCGGACGCAGGCAGGCTGGTAAACCCCCGACTGCAAACACTGGAACAGCGCGCTGTGCTCGCTGTCGATCGGCAACAGGTTCGCGCCCGCCTCCGCACGCCGCCGCATCACCAGCTCGCCCGCCGAGACCAGCACTTCCTTCGTCGCCAGCGCCACGTCGTGCCCCGCCGCAAGCGCCGACAACACCGGCGGCAGCCCCGCCAGCCCCACCCACGCGCAGACCACCGTGTCCGTGCAGCCCAACGCCGCCAACGCGCACACGCCCGCCTCGCCGGGCCACACCTCGATCCCGTGCGGCCGCGCCAACGTCTCCGCCTCCCGCGCCGCCGCCTCGTCCGAAACCGCCACCACCCGCACGCCGAACTGTAACGCTTGATCGATCACCCGCGTGACCTTGCTCCGCGTCGCCAGCCCCACCACCCGCACGGCCTCGGGCAACGCCTCGGCCACCTTCAATGCGCTCTCGCCGATCGATCCCGTGCTCCCCAGAATGACGACCGATCTCATGGCGACACCGCCTGCCCCACAAACCACGCCAGATAGAAATACAGCACCGCGGGCGTGAACGTCAGGCTGTCGAACATGTCCAGCAGCCCGCCCATTCCCGGCAACAGCCCCGCCGAGTCTTTCGTGTTGACCGCGCGCTTGAACATCGACTCCACAAGATCGCCCAGCACGCCCACCAGCGCCAGCACCAGACCGATCACCAGCGCGTGCACCGTCCCCAGCTCCTGAAACGGCCCCCCGGACAACCACGGGCAATTCTGCGCGAGCTTGATCATCCCCACGCTGCCGGCCATCGACGCCGCGATGCCACCGGCCAACCCTTCCCACGACTTCTTCGGCGAGATGCGCGGGAACATCTTGTGCCGCCCCGCCAGCAGTCCCACCGCGAAGCCCCCCACATCGCTCAGCTTGACCACCACCGCAAGGAACGACGCCAGATACACCCCGCCCCGCGCGCTCGGAATTTCGAACATCCCCTCCGCGCCCCACTGCGCCAACCGGATGAAAAAGCCCAGCATGAACGGCAGGTAGAAAAAGCCCAGCAGCGTGATCCCCACATGCTCGACCGGCCGCCGGATGCGCGAGTCGAACAGCACCCGCAACAGCAACCCGAAGACCAGCACGCCCAACGCCAGCAGCTCCACCTGATGCCCGATCGGCAACCGGGCCTGCGCGTAAGGCGGAAACGCGTAGCACACCGTCAGCCACACCGCCCCCATCGTCAGGCCGTAGTTGCGGCTCAGCGGATAACCGCCCAGCCGCATCATCTGGTAGAACTCGTTCTGACAGACGCACGACATCACCAGCAGCACGCCGAAAAGCATCCATCCTGGCATGTAACACAGCGCGAGAACCCATGCCGCGCCCACAAGGACACCCGTGACGATCCGACGAACGATCATAAGGAAACCTCCTGCCCGCCGGAAGCCTTCAGACCCCCGTACCTGCGGTCACGCGCCGCATACGCCGCCAACGCCTCGCGGAACTCGGCCTCGCCGAAATCCGGCCACAAGACCGGCGTCACGAAAAACTCGCTGTACGCACACTGCCACAGCAGGAAATTGCTGATCCTCAGTTCCCCGCTCGTGCGGATGAGCAGATCAGGATCAGGCACATCCGGCGCGTACAGCCGCGCCGCTACCGCCGCCTCGTCCACCGCCTCCGGCGCGAGCGTCCCGGCCTTCACCTCTTCCGCGATCCGCCGCGCCGCGCGCGCCAGCTCGCTCCGCCCGCTGTAGCTCAACGCGATGATGAGCTGCCGCTCGAAACCCTCCGTCTTCCGCTCCAGCCGCTCGATCGCCTGCCGCAGCGTCTCGGACAAATCCTCGCGACGCCCGATCACCCGCAGCCGCACCTGCCGCTCCACCAGCTCGCGCTCGTACCGCTTAATGAACCGTCCCAGCAGTGCCATCAGCCCCGCGACCTCGTCTTCCGGCCTCGACCAGTTCTCCGTGCTGAAGGCGTACAGCGTCAGGTAGCGCACCCCCGCATCGCGGCAATAGTTCAGCACGCGGCGCACCGTCTCGCTGCCGGCCTCGTGGCCCGCCAGCCGCGGCTTGCCGCGCTGCCTCGCCCACCGCCCGTTGCCGTCCATGATGACGGCAATGTGCTGCGGCACTTTATGCGCGTCTGTCTCCACGTCAGCCTTACAGTCCCAGCCGCAGCGTCGTCTCGCGCGCCGGGCCCACCGAGAGGATGCCCAGCCGCCCGCCGATCAGCGCCACCAGCCGCTCCACGTACGCCCGAGCCTTCAGAGGCAGATCCTCGTACCGCGTGATGTGGCTCGTCGGCGTCAACCAGCCCGGCATCTCCTCGTACACCGGCACGCACCGATCCAGCACGCTCAGGTCTGCCGGGAACGTCTCGTACCGCACCCCGTCGTCCCGCAGGTACGCCGTGCAGATCTTCAATACCGGCTGCTCGTCCAGCACGTCCAGCTTCGTCATCGCCCAGAAATCCACGCCGTTGACCATCGCCGAATAGCGCCCGACCACCGCGTCGAACCAGCCGCAGCGCCGCGGCCGCCCCGTCGTCGCGCCGAACTCCCCGCCCTTCTGCCGCAGGTGCTCGCCCGTCGCGTCGTTCAGCTCCGTCGGGAACGGCCCCGCGCCAACCCGCGTGGTGTAGCACTTGATCACCCCCACCACCCGGTCGATCCGGCGCGGCGAGAGCCCCGTGCCCGTGCACGCCCCGCCCGCCGTCGGGTTGGACGAAGTCACGAACGGATACGTCCCGAAATCGATGTCCAGCATCGTGCCCTGCGCCCCCTCCAGCAGGATGCTCTTGCCCGCGCGGTCGGCCTCGTTCACATACGCCACCGTGTCCGCGATGTACGGCTTGAGCGTCTCCAACGCCTGCCGATAGCTCTCCACCAGCTCCGCCGCGTCGAGCGTCGGGGCGCCCCACGCCGCCAGCGTCTGGTTCGCCGCAGCCACGTCCTCGCGCACCGTCTCCAAGAACGAGGGACTCAGCATGTCGCCCACGCGCAGCCCCGTGCGCCCCATCTTCGCGCCGTAGGCCGGACCGATCCCGCGCCCCGTCGTGCCGATCTTCTTCTCCTGCGAGCGCCGCGCCTCGTCCGCCGCGTCCAAAGCCCGGTGCCAGCGCATCACCATGTGCGTCCGGTCGCTGATGAACAGCCGTCCGGTGGTCTCGATCCCTCTCTCGCGCAGCTCGTTGATCTCCTTGATCAGGTCGAACGGATCCATCACCACGCCGTTGCCGATCACACACAGCTTGCCGGGATGCAGGATGCCCGAGGGGATCAGGTGCAGCACGTGCTTCTTCCCTTCCGCGATCACCGTGTGGCCCGCGTTGCTGCCACCCTGAAAACGCACGATCACATCCGCCTGCGAGGTCAGGACATCGATCACCTTGCCCTTGCCCTCATCGCCCCACTGCGCACCCACCAGAATCGTATTCGGCATAAAAGTTCCCAACCCCTTTTTCCTGCGCGCCAGCCACTCCGGCACAACGGAAGGTTAATATACCCTATTGGAGACACTGCGGCAACCAAGACCGTTCACGTTCGCACCCGCACCTAACCCCTGAACGCCTCCGCGCCTTTCCGCCCCCACACCCACGCCGCCACCGCCGCGCACTCGATCCCGAACGGCAAGTACCCAGCGAACCCCAGCACGGGCATCTCGAACACCTGAAACGCATGCACATACGGCACAGAGTAAATCCACTTCGCGAAGCTGTGGATGTTCCACATCTCCCAGAAGAAACCGCAGATCAACGACGCCAGCGAAAACCGCACCACCAGACGCCAGTCCCCCGCGCGCAGCCCGTCCAGCACCGTCGCCTCGCCCCACGCCACCTGCACCGCCAGAAACACCGCCAGCGGCGAGATCCACAGCAGCGGATACGTCGCCTGCGGCCAGAAGACGATTCCCGCCAGCCCTGCCGCCGCCACCATCACCAGCCCCGCCACGCTCCCCTTCCGCCGCACGTCGAACCGTGCCAGCCCGCAGAGCCGCCCGTCCGAAAACGCCTCGAACGTCCCCAGAAGCTCCGCCGTCGCCGTCACAGCGGGCAACACCGTCGCGAAACTGCACGTCGCGAAAAACGCATACTCGCCCGCGCCCATCCCCCCGACCCCGTGGTAATACCAGTTCCACACGTAACGGTTCAGATACTCGAAAAACCACCAGAACGCCGCGCTCGCCGGGAACAACGCCAGATACCCCCACGGCTCCGACACCATCAGACACCGCCCCTTCCGCCGGAACGTCAGCCCGTTGACCGTCAGGATATACGCCGCCCAAAGCGGCACGAACGTGTGCGGTTGCAACGCCTCGAACCACGGGAACCGCGTCCACGCCAGTACCCATGCCGCCGCGCCGAGCGCCAAACCCGCCCAGCCGAACCACGGGAACCGCCCCGCCCGCGCCGCTTTCACCCCTCCCCCTCGTCCGCCGCGCACCACACGCCACGCGAACGGCGCCACCGTCGCCAGAACCCCCGCCGCCATCGCCACGAAAACCGTCCACGAGAACGGCCTGCGCATGTTCCACAGCTTCGACGCGTCAAGCCCCCAGTCCTCCGTGCGCGGAGGAAAGGCGCAAACCCCCTCCAACACCTCCCGCCGTCCCCCGAACCATGCGCACGCCAACGGCACGCCCAGAAGAACCGCCGCCAGAACCGCATACTGACCCATCCGCCTGCCCATACGCCATCCCCTTTTCCGCCCCAAATTACTATACCCCCGCCGCGCAGGTCAACACCCCGCCCGCGCCTCGCATATATTCCTGCCGCCGCCGAACGCATCCGGCCTAAGGAACATACATGAACACGCGCCAATTTTCGTCCCGTACCCCGTATTTGCTTGCCTGCGGCGGGCAGAATGGTAATAATACGTCGGCGTCTGAGGAATAAAGGAGCAGAAAGCCATGAAAATCAAAGCAAAAGACGCCAGTGCGAAAGTAGCCGCCCCCAAACCCGCGGTTAAAGACAAAGCCGTGAAAACGGTTGCCCCCGCCAAGCCCGCAGCGAAGCCTGCCGCCAAGAAGGCGACAGTCAAAACGCAGCGAGTCACCTTCAGCGTCCGCGCCGAGCCGGGAAGCAAGGTTTTCATCGCAGGCAGTTTCAACAACTGGGACCCGTCCTCCAAGGCGATGGCCGACAAAAAAGGCGACGGCCTCTACACCGCCACCCTTTCGCTCGCCCCCGGCAGTTACCAGTATAAATTCGTGATCGACGGCACGTGGTGCGCCGACCCCGAGTGCGCCGACTGGATACAGAACGAACACGGCACGCTCAACAGCGTCAAGCACGTCGTCTAACCGGACGGTGCGGCGCGGCCTCTGTGTCGCCCAAGGAAAGGTTGCCCATGTTCTCGGACAGACCGCGACTGGCCCTGACACTCGGAGACTGCGCCGGCATCGGCCCTGAACTGGCTCTGCGCGCCCTGAACGATCCCGGCATCCGGGACGACTGCCGCCTGCGCGTCTACGGCAACCTCGCCCTCCTGCGGCGCGTTGCGGAAGCGGCAGCCGTCCCCTTCCCCGAGCGGCTCGCGGTCGTCCCGCAAAACGCCGCCGCGCCCGACGAGCCCTCCAACGACGGGCACCTCCTTCTCGACCTGCCGTTCGCCGAGGCCGCCACGCTGACGCCCGGCACCGTGCAGGCCGCCTGCGGCGCGCGCGCCTACGACTGGATTCGCCGAGCCGTGGCCGACATCCAGTCCGGCCTCGCCGACGCGCTCGTCACCGCCCCCGTCAACAAGGAGGCGCTGAACCTCGCCGGCGTCCGCTTCCCCGGCCACACCGAAATCCTCGCCGACCTCACCCGCGCGCCTGCCCCCTGCATGGCGTTCCACGCCGAGAAACTCTTCGTCAGTCTGGCGACAATCCACGAGGCCGTCAGCGACGTGCCCGGCCTGCTTTCTGTCCCCTCGCTGACACGCACCATCCGCCTCACCCACGAGGCCTGCCTCCGCTTCGGCGTCCCCCGTCCGCGCCTCGGCGTCCTCGCGCTCAACCCGCACGCGGGCGAGCACGGCCTTTTCGGAAAAGAAGAGGACGCCGTCATCCGCCCCGCCATCGCGCTCGCCCGCGACAGCGGCATCGACGCCTCCGGGCCGCTCGTCCCCGACACCGCCTTCACGTGGCTTGTCCCCGGAAAACCCGCCCCCTTCGACGCCTACGTCGCGATGTACCACGATCAGGCGCTGATCCCCTTCAAGATGGTCGCCTTCGACACCGGCGTCAACGTCACGCTCGGCCTGCCTCTCGTGCGCACCTCGCCCGACCACGGCACGGCCTTCGATCTCGCGTGGCAGGGAAAGGCCTCCCCCGCCAGCCTTTTCAGCGCCATCCGGCTCGCCGCCGACATGGCCCGCCGCGCCTGACGCCTCAGCGCTTCAGCCGCATCCACGAAGCCAGCTTCACGTTCCGCGCCTCGGCGGCCTGCGCCTCGTCCGGCGCTAACGGCCTCGCCGAACGCTCCAGCGTCTCGATGCGGTTGAGCAGAGCCTGCTGGTTCGACAGGAACTGCTCGCGCTCCGCATCCCGCACCCGACGCTCATCCGCCAGCTCATGCTCGCGCCGCCGCAACGACTCCTCCAGCTCGCGCAACCGCTGGGCGCTCTTCTCCCCCTCGATCGCCTGCGCCTGCAAACGCCCGCACTCCGCCTCCAGCACACGCACCTTGTCATGGAACTCGCGGTCGCGCGTCTCCGCGAACTTGATCTCCCTCTGATACGTCACCCGCAGATTCTCAAGCTCCCCCCGCAACCGCGCCGACTGCGCGTCCGACGGCTGCTCCCGCCCCGCCCGCCGCGTCATCTCCGCCGGACTCCCTCCCATGTGCTTCAGCAACACCTGCCGCCGCTCGACCAGCGCCTGCTGCCGCCGCGTGCTCCACTCCTTCATCTGCTCGATATGGGTGCGCTCGGACTCCATGCTCTGCGCCAGCTCGTCGATCTCCGCCCGCAACAGCTCATACATCGCCGACTGGTCCGCGTAGAACCGCGCGATCTCATCCGGCGACTGCGTGCAGGCTTTCTCCAGCTCAGCAACCTTTTCCTGATACGCCTGATCGCGCGCGTTCGCGTCGCCCAGCAACTCCGCGAACGCCGCCTCGCCCTCCGCCGCACGCGCCTCAGCCGCCCGCGCCTCAGCCTTCGACGCCTCCAGCGCGCGCTCCAGCCCCGCGACACGCTCACGCAGAAGCTCCAGCTCCGCCTCCCGCGTCCCGAGCGTCTGCGTCGCCTCCTCATCCTTCCTCGAATGGAAAGCGAGCGCCTGCTCAAGCTCTGCCACCCGCCGCGCCTGCAGCCCCGCCGCCTCCGCAGCCTCCGCCAGCCGCTGGTCGCAGGCGGCGCGAACCGCTCCGACCTCCCGCTCCGCCTCTGTCAGCCTCATGCGCAACACCTCGGCCTCCTGCCGCAACGCCGTCTCACGCGCGACACGCTCACGCGCCGCCTCGTCAACCGCCGCCTGCCGCGCCTGCGCCACCAGCCGTTCCGACTCCTGCCGCGAGATCTGCTCGCCCCGCTCTGCATCGGCTTGATCCGACACCAGCAGCCGGTTGTGCGCATCCTCCAGTTGCTGCTCCAGCTTTTTCACCTGCTGCCGCAGAAGCTCCTGCTTACGCTCGCTCGCCCGCGCGTCTTTCTCGGCATTACGCAAAATCGTGTCGCGCTGCGCCTCGGCCTCCTTAACCAGCGACGTCAACACATCGCGCTCGTGCTGCACCGCCTCCAGCGCGTTCGCGTCCGCCAGCTTGGCCAGCCGCGCGCGCTGCTCGCTCACCATCGACTCCAGCTCGCGGATCCTCTTCTTGAAAATCTCCTCCGGCACCTGCTCGCGCGGCTTGGCCGCGCCGTGTTCCGCCGGCGCGCCGCCGCCCGCATCCGCCTCCACATCGTCCGCCGAAACCAACTGCGAGCCCTCCGGCACCTTCCCGCTCTTGAGCAACGCCTCCGCCGCCAACCTGTTCAACGGCCCGCGCAACTCACCCTGACCGTCATCAACAAACCACCGCATGTCCAGCAGCTCCACGGAAACCGCCTGCACCCACTTCTTCCGGTCCGTCGACACCTCGTGCCCCGGAAGGATGCGCCCCTGTTCCGCCCAGACGACCAGCCCGTCCGTCGAGACCGGACCGAACACGGTCTCCCCGCCAATCCTCAGGAACCACTGGCGAGCATCCTCTGTGTTGTTTTGAGTGTCAGCCATAGGATTTTCGTATGGTTTGGTTTTTCAGTTCACGTGATTCAGAAACAGCGCCTTCCCCTCGGAAGGCCTCTCACCTCTTCTTCGCGAAAAAGCCCTTGCCCTGCGCCCCCAGCCGCTCCAGCTCACGGCGCGCCTGCAACTCCAGCTCCGCCAGCGACATGCCCGACTGGCCCCAGCCCGGCGGCGGGTTCACGGGCGGCGCCTTTTCGGCCTTCGGCTTCGGCTCCTCCGGCGGCAGCACGTCAACCTCCACCACCGGGCGCGGACGCTTCGGCGGCGCCTGCCTCTGTCCCACAACGCGGTCCGACACCTCCGCCTCCAGAACCTCCACCGGACGCGCAGGCTCCCGCTCACGGGCCGCCTCGGCGCGTTCCTTCACCTCCCGCAACATCTCCTGCAGCCGCGCCGTCTCGGCTTGCGCCTCCGCCAACGCATGCCCCAGCGCGATCACCCGCTGACGCTCCTCGTCACGGCCGCGCCCCGCCTCCTCCAAAGCCGCCTTCAGCGCCGCACCCTCGGCCTGCGCCTGCCGCAAAAGCTGACGCTCGCCGTCCAGCGCGACGCGCAACGACTCCAGCTCGGCGCAAGCCCCCTGCACACGCGCCTCCAGAGCACCCCGCTGCTCACCGGTCAACTGCTCGCGCTCAGCCAGCACATGCTCAAGCCGCCGCACCGTCTCCGCCCGCGCCGCCGCCTCCGCCGACACCCGCGCCACATCATCGCGCAGCCCCTGACACGCCGACTCAAATCCTTGGCGGTCCAGCTCCCACTGCGCCAGCCGCTGACGATGCCCGTCCTGCAAATCCTCAAGCCGCCGCGCGCCCTCCGCCACAGCCTGTTCCGCCTCGCCGAGCCGCTTCTCAAGCGCATCGGTCTGCGCCTGATGCTGCGCGCGCAATCCGCGCACCTGCTCGTCAAAGCCCTCCGCCGCCCGCTGCCCGCGCGCCGTCTCCTCCGCC
>Ga0208244_101477_pt1 | contig 12157 bp, 13 predicted proteins | sample SubbioCR12Aug_5A_FD_184828 | JGI IMG/M metagenome (GOLD analysis project Ga0208244, IMG submission 184828) | Serpentinite rock and fluid subsurface biosphere microbial communities from McLaughlin Reserve, California, USA - CR12Aug_5A (SPAdes) | ecosystem: Environmental > Terrestrial > Deep... | reverse complement strand
CGGGCCAGTTCGGTCGCGGTGGCCGCAGACTGCCTGTGAAGATAGGTCAGGATTTTTTGGCGGGAAGTGGTTGCTGTCATAGTGACATTTGTCATCAATTTGGCACTTTTGTATTTATGAAAATATATATTATCATAATTACGTTGACCCGCCCAGACGGAAAAGTTATAATCTGTTTATCGTGACTGACCCGCTCAACTGGGAATCTACTTTTGCAATTGCGCTGGCCCTGAAGAGCCGCCATCCGCAGGCCGATCTGGCAAATGTCTCGCTCGGGGACATTTACAACTGGACACTGGCCCTGGAAGGCTTTGACGACGACCCGGCGCTGGTCAACGATGAAATATTGTCTGCCATCTACCAAGATTGGTTCGAGGAGACGCTTAATGACCCCAAATGAACTCAATTCACCAGACTATGACATTCCAGAAGAACTGCAAAATGTCGTAGCCATCACAACGCTCGATAAAATTTACAACTTCGGGCGGCGTTCGTCAATCTGGCCGATGATGTTCGGCCTGGCCTGCTGCGCGATTGAAATGATTGCTGCGCAAGCCTCGCGTTACGACCTGGCCCGTTTCGGCATGGAGGTCATGCGCCCCAGCCCGCGCCAGTGCGATGTCATGATTGTCGCCGGAACCGTAACCAAGAAAATGCTGCCCGCAATCGTGCGCCTGTACAACCAGATGGCCGAGCCGAAGTATGTCGTCTCGATGGGCGCGTGCGCCTCAGGCGGCGGGCCTTTCAAGGAAGGCTACAATGTCGTGGCCGGTATCGACAAATTCCTGCCGGTGGATGTCTATGTTCCCGGTTGTCCGCCCACGCCCCAGGCGCTGGTCTACGGGTTGATTAAACTCCAGGAAAAAATCGACAAGCAGTCCATCAAGCAGGTGCGCTGGTACCAAAAAGGGCCAGACAGCGTCGAAGTGCCCATCCCCATGCTTGGGCCAGACCTGATTGATCCGCGCCGTATCCCTGAAATCAAAGCCAAAGCTGCTGAGTTGGCCAATCCGCCTGCGCCGGCGGAAGAAAGCGCCGCATAGGAGACCGCCATGACAACCCCCGCTCCTGTCGAAACCATCGACCCATCTGCCGTTGCAGGTCAGAAACTGGTCGAAAAATTCCCCGGCGCAGTGACCGCCGACGAGCGCCCCGGCTATTCCGGCTGGGTTATCAGCGCCGAAAAACTGACCGAAGCCGCCGCCTTCATCCACGACGAGTTGGGCTACGACCTGCTCTCGTCTGTGACCGGCGTCGACTATCTCGAAGAAGGCAAAATGGAAGTGGTCTACCACGCCTACCAGACCACCGGCGGCCCGGCCCTGGTCTTCAAAGTGCGGGTCGCGCGCGAAGACCCGGTCACCGTCCCGTCTGTCACCCCCATCTGGGTTGGGGCAGACTTCCAGGAACGCGAAATCTGGGATTTGTACGGCATCCGCTTCGAGGGACATCCCGACCTGCGCCGCATCCTGATGTGGGAGGGCTTCGCAGGCCACCCGATGCGCAAGGATTGGAAGGAAGCCTTCCACGAAGAAGAAGTGAAACCGTTTAAATCGCGCTGGCCAGGCGGCGAGCATATCTTTGCCGAAAACCGGACTGCCTACGGCGACAACGTCAGTTTCGAGGCCGGGTTCGACCCCGAAAAGTGGATTCCCACCGACCCCGAAGAAGCCCTTTATGCTTCGCTCAAAAAATACAAGACCGAAGTGATCGACGGTATCCCGACCGACCACATCCTGGTCAACATGGGACCGCAGCACCCCTCGACCCACGGCGTTTTCCGCGCAGTGGTCATGCTCGACGGCGAAAATGTCGTCAGCCTGAAACCGGTGATGGGCTACCTGCACCGCAACCACGAGAAAATCGGCGAACGCAACACCTGGCTGCAAAACATGCCTTTTACCGACCGGCTCGACTACTTCAACTCAATGTCGAATAACTGGGGTTACTCCCTGGCGGTCGAAAAACTGATGGGCATCGAAGTCGCCGAACGGGCCGAATACCTGCGCGTCATCATGGCCGAGTTGAGTCGCATCCAGAACCACTTCATCCTGATTGGCATGTTGATGAACGATCTGGGCGCTTACTTCACCCCCGCCCTGTACGCTTTCGAGGAACGCGAACTCATCCTCGACATCTTCGAAGCTGCCAGCGGCTCGCGCATGATGTGCAACTACCACCGCTTCGGCGGCGTGGTACGCGACGTGCCGGAAGAGTGGATGAAGAAAATTCACGGGCTGGTCTTCGACCGCCTGCCTGGCAAGATCGATGAATTCGACCGCCTGCTGACCGAAAACGAACTGTTCGTTTCGCGCCTGAAGGGTATCGGCGTGCTGACCCCTGAGCAAGCCGTCAACACCTCGATGACCGGGCCGATGCTGCGCGCTTCGGGCATCCCCTACGATATCCGCCGCGCCGACCCGTACGGCATCTATGACCGCTTCGACTTCAATGTGGCAGTGCGCTACAACGGCGATATGTACGACCGTTACCTCATCCGCGTCGATGAAATGCGCGAATCGCTCAAGATTTTGGAGCAGGCCCTTAAGCAAATCCCCGAAGGGCCGGTCAACAGCCAGAAACCGAGTTACATCACCAAAGTCCCGGCTGGCGAGGCCTACGGACGAATCGAAGCGCCGAAAGGCGAACTGGGCTACTACGTCGTCTCGACCGGCAAGCCCAATCCGTACCGCTATCACGTCCGCGCCCCATCGTTCATCAACCTGACCTCGCTCGAAATGACCTGCGTCGACGAAAAAATTGCAGATTTCGTTGCCCTGTTGGGCGCGGTTGACATCGTGCTTGGCGAACTCGACCGGTAAAAGGGAGCAAACCAATGGAAACTTATGGAAAAGGTATTCTCAAAGGCCTGATGGTGACGGCCAAACACTTCCTTGACTCCTACCTCGAAGACATCAAATGGTGGGGCAGGAAGCGTTACTTCAGCCCCGAAGGTATTGCTCACCGCGGCAGCAAGGACGCAAAAGGCATTTTCACCGTGCAATACCCGGAAGAAAAAGTGCCCGTGCCCGAAGAGTTTCGCTACATCCCCTTCCTAGTGTATGACGAAGGCGAAAACGGCGAGAAGGACATCCGCTGTACTTCGTGCGGAATTTGCGCCAAGGCCTGCCCGCCGCAGTGCATCTGGATTGTGCGCGGCAGTGACCCGGAAACCGGCAAGCCCATTACCCAACCGGCGGAGTTCTACATCGACGCCGACATCTGCATGAACTGCGGATTCTGCTCCGAATACTGCCCCTTCGACGCCATCAAGATGGACCACGATTACGAAATCGCGTCTTACGGGCGCAACCTGCTCGACATCAACAACTTGCTCAAATCGTCGAAGTATTACGCCGAAATCCGCCCGCTGAACAACGCCCTCGAAGAGGCCGCCCGCGCCGAAAAAGCCGCCGCCAAAGCGGCCAAGGCTGCGGCTTCCGGTTAGGCATCTGTGATGCGTACCAAACACAACGGCCTCCACAGTATCGTGGAGGCCGTTGTGTTTGGTGAGACCAAAAGGCGAATTAAGCGTATATTAACCAGGCCGCTCGAAAAACGTTGTATAATCAATTTGGCCTTTTGAAGAAGGAGGCATGTATGGAATTCTTATTAGACGCAAACGTTGCCTACACCCTGCTCGTCACGGGAATTTTACTGGGGCTTCTGGCCTTGGTAACACCGGGAACCGGCATCCTGGAAATTGGCGCGTTGTTTGCTTTTGTGTTGTCCGGTTATGGCGCATATCACCTGGGGGTAAATCCATGGGCTTTGGTCATACTGATAGCCAGCATGGTTCCGTTTGTGTATGCCCTGAGATTGGCAAAATGGCGCATGGTCCTGTTGGGCGCCACCATCCTGCTGGTGATTGTCGGCTCAATTTTCCTGTTTCTCAATGAAGATGGCTGGCCTGCGGTCGACCCGATTGTTGCCACTTTCGTCTCATTGTTTTACGGTGGATTCCTGTATTTTGGCATCGATCGCAGCCTGGCCGCCATGCTGGCCCGCCCCAATCACGACCTGGACGCGCTGGTCGGCAGGATCGGCGAGGCCAAGAGCAAAATTCACGACAGCGGCTCGGTGCAGGTCTCAGGGGAGTTGTGGTCGGCCCGTAGTGAAAAGAACATCCCGGCTGGCAGCGCAATTCGTGTGATTAAGCGGGAAGGTTTCATGCTTCTCGTTGAAAAAGTATCCTGAAGATACAACATCTTAAACCATCTTTTGTTAGGAGGAATATAAATGGACGGATTTCTGTTAACCCTGTGCATCATTGGCGCGGTGGTACTGCTTGGTGTCATTTTCATCGCAAACGCCATTCGTATCATTCCCGAATACCAGCGCCTGGTGGTCTTTCGCCTGGGCCGCTGTATTGGCAGCAAAGGCCCTGGCCTCATCATCCTGATTCCTGTCATTGATCGTGGCGTGCGGGTTGACCTGCGCGAACAAGTGCGCGACATCCCTCACCAGACCTCGATTACCAAAGACAACGCCAGCATCGCGGTAGACTTCATCTGGTACTACAAAGTGCTCGACCCGATGGAAAGCGTACTGGCTGTTGGAAACTTCGAGGCAGCCGCCCAGGGCATGGCCACCACCACCCTGCGTGCCGTCGTCGGCGGCCTGCCCCTCGACGATGTGCTCTCCGAACGTGAACACATCAACAACATGCTGCGCACCCGTCTGGACGAAGTCACCGAACGCTGGGGCGTCAAAGTGACCAACGTTGAAATCCGCGAAATCATCCCGCCGCGTGAAATTCTGGAATCGATGAACCGTCAGATGTCCGCCGAGCGCGTCCGCCGCGCCGTCGTGACCGAATCGACCGGCCAGCGCGAAGCCGCCATCAACGTGGCCGAAGGTGAAAAGCAGGCCGCCATCCTGCGGGCGCAAGGTCAGCGAGAATCGGCCATCCTGGAAGCCCAGGGTGAACGCGAAGCCCAACTGCTGCGCGCCGAAGGTTTTGCCGACGCACTTGATAAAATCTACTCGGTAGCCCAGAAGGTCGACCCGAAGACGATGACCCTGCAATACTTCGAGACGCTCAAAGAACTTGGCGCAAGCCCCTCGACCAAGTACATCTTCCCGATGGAATTTACGTCGATGCTCGATAACTTCCTCGGCAAGAGCAAAGGCTAATCGGCAAGACTGCTCAATGGTAAAATAGAACCTCCCCCTGCGGGAGGTTTTATTTTACCCACCATGATAGAAATCAACACTGCATCCATCCTTGACCTGGGCGCATTGCGCCACCTCGAGCAGGCCTGTTTTCCCAAAGACGCCTGGCCGCTGCTGGACCTCATCGCCGTGCTGAGTTTTCCGGGGGTTGTGCGCCTGAAAGCCACCGAAAACGACCACATGATAGGCTTTATCGCCGGGGAAAACCGGGCGCACGAAGGCGTAGGCTGGATAGCCACCGTAGGGGTGCTGCCCGGACACCGCGGCAAAGGCGTCGGACGCGCCCTGCTCGAAGCCTGCGAAAAAGAACTCGCCCTGCCGCGCATTCGCCTGTGTGTGCGCTACACCAATCACGAGGCCATCCGCATTTACGAAAAAGCCGGTTACCGCGCCATCGACCACTGGCTGCGCTACTACAACGACGGCGAAGACGCCCTGGTCATGGAAAAACGCCTCACCAAAACTGGACTATAATTCCATCATGCTGCAAGAAATTGCCCTCAAACCGCCCCTATGGATTGACACACAACAAGCCCTGCGCGCGCTGTTGGACGACCTGCAACAGCAGCCCCGCGTTGCCGTAGACACCGAAGCCAACTCGCTGCATGCCTACCATGAGCGCGTCTGCCTGATTCAATTTTCGACCCCCCGGGCCGATTACCTGGTCGACCCGCTTTCGATTGCCAATCTTTACCCGCTGGAAGAAATTTTCGCCAACCCCGGCATCGAAAAAGTCTTTCACGCCGTCGATTACGACGTTTACGGCCTCAACCGCGACTACGGCTTCAGCATCAAAAACCTGTTCGACACCATGATTGCCGCCCGCACCCTGGGCTATACCTCGCTGGGGCTGGGCAATCTCCTGAACGAAAAATTCGGCATCGAACTGAACAAGCGCTTCCAGAAGGCGGATTGGGGACAGCGCCCCCTGCCCGAAGACTTAATCGATTATGCCCGGCTGGATACCCACTACCTGTTGGATTTGCGCGATGCCCTCGAGGCTGAGTTGCGCCAAAAGGGACGCTGGGAACTGGCCCACGAGGACTTCCTGCGCGCCAGCCAGGTCAACGGGCACAACGGCGACCCGCGCGAACGCTGGCAAAGAATCAGCGGACAGCAAGACCTGGACTGCCGCCAGCAAACTATCCTGCACGAACTTTGCCTGGCCCGCGAGCGGATTGCCGAAAAACTCGACCGCCCGCTCTTCAAGGTTATCAGCGACCGGATTTTGCTGGCCCTGGCCCAGGCAGCCCCGCAAAAAATATCCGAATTGGGAGAACTGGGCCTTTCGGAGCGCCAGGTTCACCGCCTCGGGCGCGCCATGCTCGAAGCCATCCAACGCGGGCAAAACGCCCCGCTGGTGCGCGCCGCCGAAACGGAACGTATGCACGATGCGGTGCTCAACCGCTTGCAGCGATTAAAATCCTGGCGCAAACAAGCCGCCCAAGAGTTGGAAGTCGAATCAGATGTGATTCTTTCAAGGGTCACGATGCAGGCCATCGCGGAGAAAAATCCGCACAGTGGGCAGGAACTGGCCGAAATTATGCGCGAATCTCCCTGGCGACTGGCCCGCTACGGTGAAGACATCCTGAAAGCCCTGCGCACACCGCTCGCCAGGAAAGACCAAAAGGAGCAGGCGCCATGAAAATCCATTTTCACGGCGCAGCCCAAACCGTAACCGGTTCAATGTACCTGTTGGAAGTCAATGGCAGCAAATTGCTGCTTGAGTGCGGGTTGTTCCAGGGCCCGCGCAAGGAAACCTACAAGCGCAACCAGAACTTCCCCTTCGACCCGGCCAGCCTGGACGCCGTTATCCTGTCACACGCCCATATCGACCACAGCGGCAACCTGCCCAACCTGGTCAAGCAGGGATTTTCAGGCAACATTTACGCCACCCCGGCAACCATCGATTTGGCCGAAATTATGCTGCGCGATTCGGGCCACATCCAGGAATCGGATGCCGCCTACCTGAACTACCGCCAGGAACGGCGCGGCGCAGACCTGATTGAGCCGCTTTATACCCAGGAAGACGCTGAAGCGGTGCGCCCGCTGATGAAAGCTATGGACCTGGGCATCGATTTCGAACCCGTCCCCGGTGTTAAGGCGCAGCTGGTCGAAGCCGGGCACATTCTCGGTTCAGCCTCGGTCTCGCTGCAAGTGGAAGAAAAAGGCCGCAAGACGCGCCTGTGGTTTTCAGGCGACATTGGACGCCGCAGGCTGCCCCTGCTGCGCGACCCCATCCTGCCTCACCCGGTTGACCTGCTGATTACTGAATCGACATACGGTGACAAACCCCACCGCGACCCCGAGGAAGCCTACATCGAACTGCGCGATGTCGTCAGCCAGACGGTGAATCGCGGCGGCAAGGTGATTATCCCCTCCTTTGCAGTAGGCCGCACCCAGGAAATTGTCTACAACCTGCACCAGATGATTGACGCGGGGGACGTTCCGCGCGTGCCGGTTTTTGTCGACAGCCCGCTGGCAGTCAACGCTTCAGATATCTTCAAACGCCACCGCGAATGCTTCGACGACGAAACCTGGGATTTTATGCGCGGCGGCAATCACCCGGCTCTCGATTTCAAGGGCTTAACCTATGTGCGCAGCCTCGAGGAATCGAAACAACTCAACACCCGCAAAGACCCGATGGTCATCATCTCGGCTTCGGGCATGGCCGAAACCGGGCGCATCCTGCATCATCTCAAAAACAACATCGAAGACAAACGCTCGACCATCCTGATTGTCTCGTGGCAAGCGCCCCATACCCTCGGACGGCGGCTGGCCGACCGCGAAGAGCGGATAAAAATCTTCGGCGAGGTCTTCTATCGCCAGGCCGAGGTTGCCACCATCGGCGGGCTTTCTGCTCATGCCGGGCAAGACCTGCTGGTCGAATATGCCGAAGCGTCCCAGGCCCGCAAGCATGGTATCTTCCTGGTGCATGGCGAGGAACGCGGGGCACTTCCGTTCAAAAATAAACTCAATGAGCGCGGACATCACAACGTTTTTTACCCGGAAATTCACCAAAGCGTCGAAATTTAGGGTATACTGCTGCCTGCGCAATTCAAGAACTTGGATGAAAAAAGAGTAAGCAGAAACACACTATTCCAGTTATAATTGCGCCCCAGTACGCGTTAATTCCGCGCCGCCAGGTAAATTGGAGAGGTGCCAGAGTGGTTGAATGGGACGGTCTCGAAAACCGTTGTAGGCTCCGGTCTACCGTGGGTTCGAATCCCACCCTCTCCGCCAAAAATCCCCGTCAAATGATGGGGATTTTTTATTGCACCAATATATTGTGAATCAAAATGCAGTCTGGTATCATCAGAACATCTTTGTATGGATTAGGCCCTCAATGACAAAACAAACATCCTCCCTCGGCGAGCGTTTGCGCCTGCTGCGAACAGAACGCAGCCTTTCGCAACGCGACCTGGCATCCCAGGCCGGAATCTCGGCCAATTCAATCAGCTTAATAGAGCGAAATGAAATCTCACCCAGTGTCTCGACCCTGCAAAGCCTGGCTGGGGCGCTGAATATCAAAATCAGCTATTTCTTCGACGAAGAATATAGTGGGGATGTCCTGTTCGTCAAATCGACAGAGCGCCCGGTCATCAAAGGCCAAGGCCTGTTCATTGAGGGTATCGGCAAACGTCTGCCCAACCAGGAAGTCGAACCATTTCGTATCGTCCTGGAACCGTACGCGACAAGCGGTGAACAACAGGTGATACACCCCGGCCAGGAGTTTATCTGCTGCCAGGAAGGCAAAGTGGAATACCTGATAGACGGTCAGTCCTATCTTGTCGAAGAAGGCGATTTCCTGATTTTTGAAGCAAGCCTGCCGCATCTCTGGCGCAATCCTTTTGAAAAACGGGCTGTTTTCCTGCTGGTCATCCAGACATCCAACCAGTCGCGCGATCCCATTCACCGACACTTTGTAAATTTTCCATCCATCAAACATATCGGATAGAAAAAGCCCCTAACCAGGGCTCTTTCTATTGGCGGCTTCAGGGTAAGCGTTAATGAAGTTTTTCAGGGTGGTCAACCATCTCACCTGCCAGGTAGGCCTTTAGGGCAGGTTCAATTTCGTCGATATCCGTGACAATGGGATGAATCCCGCGTTCTTTCAACGCATTGTACGCGCCCATACCCATACCGCGCACAAGAATCACCTGGCAATCGGCGATTGCATCCATCATCGTGGCATGGCGCTGCGCAGATGCGGCGTCTTCGCCATGCCCCTGTCCGTGATTTCCATGCTGGGGATGCTCGTGCTCATGAGCGTGTTCACCGGCAAAATGGCTGTGGTTGGCCTTGGCGCGGGTTTCAGAGGCAACCACTTTGCCATCTTCAACCGTGGCTACATAATAATACCGCGCGCGCCCAAAATGCTGTGAAATGGTCTGCTGATCGTCAGTGATGACTGCAATTTTCATACTGCTGACTCCTTTGTTTTGTTATCCATGACGGATTTTTGATGCAAGAAATGCCGCCAGCGCAAGACCCGCCACCAGCAAAAACGTAAAAGCCTCCACGCCCAACAAGGGCAGGGCAAGGCCAGATTTCTTAACAGCAGCGCTCGATTCGAGCTGCGTTACAGACTGGTATGGGATGGCGACCATCACCTGGCTGATGCCCGCTACCCGTCGAAATTCATCCAGGTGAGATTTGGCTGTGGCAGGGTGGCACTCGTAACACTTCCTGTCGTTTTCATTGATCACCGGGTGCGCCGCGCGGTTTGAGTGCGCATCTTCCTTGATAAAGGTAACCGGGTTGCCGCCATGACAGTGACTGCATGCCATCGGGGATTCGTTCAGGCAATACCACTTGCCGGTGTCGTGCAAGTAATACAGGTTTTCATGGCAAACAAGGCACTGGTTATCCGCATGGTCTTGCTCGGCAGATTGGGCATACGCGTAAACAGGAGTGACAAGGAAAAGGGCGGCAATGACTGTTGACAGGCCCAAAAAGCGGAAAACGTTTGAGAACAATCTCCTGCTATCCATTTCACGCCTCCGTTTCCAGGGTTTTGGCCCTGAGATTCAAGAACCGCTCACGCCAGAGATAACAATTTGCTTACTTCATTTGTAGCCCTTTTAAAGCAGTTTGTCAAGTATATTGTTACAATCTTCCATATTTAAGGCTAAAAATTACATTATTATTGTTTTCTTTGGCAACCGAATTCGGCAGGGCAACTTTCAAGTCGCTTTTGCAAAAGGGTATAATTCGTACGATCTGGCAGGCACAATGTTTGCCCAATGAACCAGCCCAAAATTTTCAAACAAGGAGTTGACCTCATGCGCATGAAAGAGAAAGTCGTTCTCGTCACCGGCGGCGCAGCAGGAATTGGCAAAGCCACTGCCCTGCGTTTCGCCGAAGAAGGCGCAAAAGTCGTCATTTGCGACCTGAACGAAACTGCCGGGCAGGAAACCCTCGAACAACTCGGCCCGGACGCGGCCTTCTACAAGGTCAATGTTGCCAGCCGTGAAGAAGCCCAGGCGTGGGTCGAAGCAGTCGCCGCCGAATATGGCCGCATCGATGTGCTGGTCAACAACGCCGGAATCCTGCGCGACGGGCAGCTCATCAAATTCAAGGAAGGCCAGCTGACCGGACAAATGTCCGAGGCCGATTTCGACCTGGTGCTCTCAGTAAACCTGAAGGGCGTCTTCAACTGCACCCAGGCCGTCGCGCCAGTGATGGCAAAACAGGGCGGCGGCGTGATTCTCAACGCCACCTCGGTCGTCGGGCTGGACGGCAACTTCGGCCAGACCAACTACGTCGCCAGCAAATCGGGCGTCATCGGCATGACCAAGGTTTGGTCTCGTGAGTTGGGCCGGTTCGGAATCCGCGTCAACGCCGTTGCGCCCGGCTTCACCGCCACCGAGATTTTGAGCAGTATGCCCGACAAAATCATCGAGGGCATGAAAGCCCGCACCCCGCTGGGCCGCCTGGGCGAACCGCGCGACATCGCCAACGCCTACCTGTTCCTGGCCTCCGACGAAGCCTCGTTCATCACCGGCGAAACCCTGCGCGTGGACGGTGGCATTGTGGTCGGAACATAACGGCCCTGCCAATAGTTTCTGATGACCCAACTCGACTTCCGTTACCCTTTTCGAAAATACCAGCGCATGATTCTGGGGCAAATCGAGCGCGCCACGCAAGATAGCAAATACCATATTGTCGCCCCGCCCGGCTCGGGCAAAACCATCGTCGGCATCGAACTCATTCGTCAGTTGGGCATGCCGGCGGTTGTTTTTGCACCCACCACCACCATCCAGGCCCAGTGGAAGGAAAAGGTTGGCATGTTCCTGAGCGACCGGGAAGAGCTGGACAAAATCACCAGCCTCGACCCGCGCAACCTGGCCGACATCAACATCTTCACCTACCAGCTCATCTCGACCCCCGGCGAAGAGCAGGAACGCGAAGCAGAAATTGCCCTGCAAGTCTGGGCCGAAGAACTTCTGCAAGAAGGCCGCGCCGCAGACGAAGACGCCGCCCGCGCCCGCATCGAGACCCTGCGCCAGAACAACCCGGCCTCCTACCGCGCCGAAATTGCCAAACGCTACAAACGCGCCAAACGCCGCCTGCTCAACGAAAGACCGGATGAACTCGGACGTTTCCTGCACCCCAACGCCCGCAAACTGATTGACCAGCTCGTCGCGCACGGTGTCCATACCATCATACTTGACGAATGCCACCACCTGCTCGATTATTGGGCGCTGACTCTGCGCTACCTCGTCAGCCGCCTGCCCGAGCTGCAAACCATCGGCCTGACCGCCACCCTGCCCAGTCCCGAAACCGACACCGAATACGAAAATTACACCAGCCTTCTCGGCGACATTGATTTTGAAGTCCCAACCCCGGCAGTCGTCAAGGAAGGCGACCTGGCCCCCTACCGCGACCTGGTCTATTTCGCCGAGCCGAGCCAGCGCGAACTACAATACCTGAAAAACATCCAGACCGAATTCGAGACCGCCATCTCCGAACTGACCAC
>Ga0208244_101476_pt1 | contig 12175 bp, 7 predicted proteins | sample SubbioCR12Aug_5A_FD_184828 | JGI IMG/M metagenome (GOLD analysis project Ga0208244, IMG submission 184828) | Serpentinite rock and fluid subsurface biosphere microbial communities from McLaughlin Reserve, California, USA - CR12Aug_5A (SPAdes) | ecosystem: Environmental > Terrestrial > Deep... | reverse complement strand
CGCCGATTATACTTCACCCGCCGAGCGCTCCGCCCGCCGCCTGTCCTCCGTTTCGACTGGTTTTTCCCTGCCCTTTGGGGTACAATACATAGAACGTCCGTTCCCCTAACCAAACCCCAAACCCGACATGACCTTCAAACTACAAGCCCCCTTCAAGCCGACCGGCGACCAGCCTGAAGCAATTAACGCCCTTGTCAACGGTGTCCAGCAGGGATTCAAGCACCAGGTTCTACTAGGAGCCACCGGAACCGGCAAGACCTTCACGATGGCTTCGGTCATCGAGCGTCTGCAAATGCCGGCCCTGGTGATGGCGCATAACAAGACCCTGGCCGCGCAACTGTATGCCGAGTTCAAGGATTTCTTTCCCGAAAACTCGGTGGAATACTTCGTCTCGTATTACGACTACTACCAGCCCGAGGCTTACGTCCCGCGCCACGACCTGTACATCGAGAAGGAAACCCAAATCAACGATGAAATCGAGCGCCTGCGACTGGCAGCCACCACCGCCCTGGTCTCACGCAAGGATGTCATCATCGTCGCTTCGGTCTCGTGCATCTACGGCCTGGGCTCACCGGATGAATTCCTGCGCGGTTCGGTCAACCTGAAAGTTGGCGAAATCTACCGCCGCAATGCGCTCATGCGCCAACTCATCGACGGGCAATACCAGCGCAACGATATGGAACTGCGCCCCGGCACCTTCCGCGTGCGCGGCGAGACGCTCGAAATCATCCCGGCTTATGCCGAAAAATTCGGCTACCGGATCAGTTTCTTTGGCGACGAAGTCGAGCGCATCACCCAGTTCGTGCCGCTGACCGGTGAAATCGCCGCCGACCTGGACGAGGTCGATATCTACCCGGCCAAGCACTACCTGACCGCCGAGGACAAAACCAAAGACGCGATTAAAGACATCGAAGCCGAACTGGAAGAACGGATGGCCTTCTTCAAGGCCAGCGGGAAGTATCTCGAAGCCCAACGCATCGAACAACGCGCGCGCTACGATTTGGAAATGCTGCGCGAAGTCGGATATTGCTCAGGCATCGAGAACTATTCGCGCCACTTCGACCGCCGCGCTCCCGGAACCCCGCCCTGGACTCTGGTGGACTTCCTGCCCTCCGACTACCTGCTGATCATCGACGAGAGCCACATGACCGTGCCGCAAATCCGCGGCATGTACAACGGCGACCGCGCCCGCAAGGAAACCCTGGTCGAGTTTGGATTCCGCCTGCCGAGCGCGATGGACAACCGTCCGCTCAGGTTCGACGAATTCGAGCCGAAGATGGGCTATACCATCTACACCTCGGCCACACCCGCGCCGTTTGAGATGCAAAAAGCGGACCAGATTGCCGAGCAAATCATCCGCCCGACGGGGCTGGTCGACCCCGAGGTCGAAGTCCGCCCGACCCAGGGCCAGGTCGACGACCTGGTCGGGGAAATCAGGCAGCGGGTCGAGAGCGGCGAGCGCGTCCTGGTCACCACCCTGACCAAGCGCATGTCCGAGGATTTGTCCGAATACCTGAAAGAGCTGGGCATCAAAGTCCACTACCTGCACTCGGAAGTCGAAACGCTGGAGCGCATCAGCATCCTGCGCGACCTGCGCCTGGGCGTTTTTGATGTCATCGTGGGCATTAATCTGCTGCGCGAGGGCCTCGACCTGCCGGAAGTCTCGCTTGTCGCCATCCTGGACGCCGACAAGGAAGGTTTCCTGCGCTCCGGCACGGCCCTCATCCAGACCATTGGGCGCGCTGCACGCAACGTGCAGGGCCGGGTCATTATGTACGCCGACCGCATGACCGATTCGATGAAATTCGCGCTCGACGAGACCAACCGCCGCCGCGCCAAACAAGTCAAGCATAACGAGGAGCACGGCATCACGCCGATTAGCATTCACAAAACCATCCGCGATATTACAGATTCGCTTTCTGCCGAGGGCCGTGAAAAGGCGCTCGGCCTGGCGGAATCGAAGGCCGAATACCGGGCCGGCAAGAAGGCCAAGGCCGCCGACCTGGGCGAATTGCAAAGAATGATGCTTGAAATGGAACGTCAGATGAAGGAAGCCGCCAAGAACCTTGAGTTCGAACGCGCCGCCGCCCTGCGTGACGAGATTTTCGAGTTGAAGGGGATTCTGGCAGACAATGACAAACTAAAACCCTGGGAGCGGATTAAACTACTCACCGGGGAAGAGTAAAAACGTAGGGCGAGATAATATCTCGCCCTACTGGATTCAAACGCATTGCCAGATTTTCAGGAAAGCAAGACCGGCAATTCGTCCAATGCTTTTATCTGGTACGTGACCGGCAAATCGGTGGTTTTGCCGTTCGGGTTGTACCAGCAGGTATCGATGCCGTAGCCCAGACCGCCCTGCATGTCGGAACTCAGGCTGTCGCCGATGATCAGCACTTCGTTTTTGGGTGGGTTGCCAATGGCGCGAAAAACGGCATCAAAATAGTCATGCGAAGGTTTGGCGGCCCCAATTTCTTCGGAGATGAAGACGCCTTCAAAGCAATCAGCCAGGGCCGAGCGGGCCAGCCTGGGGTTCTGGACATCGGCCAAGCCGTTGGTGACCAGCGCCAGGCGAAAGCGGGCCTTGAGGATACGGATGATTTCCTCCGCGCCGGGAAGCAGATCGGTACCGCGGGCCAGATTCCGCAAGTAGAGCGGCGAGACAGCCTCGGGGTCGGCAGCGAATCCGATTTCGTCAAAGAACAGGCGAAAGCGCTTGGTGCGCAACTCCGCCGAAGTCACCTCCCCGCGCTCAAATTCCTTCCAAACCTGCAGGTTGAAGCGCGAGTAGATTTCAAAATAAGGCTTCTCGAAGGGTAAGCCGGCTTGTTCGAGAGTCCATTTCAGGGCATTGGCCTCGGCGCGCGGGAAGTCAAACAGGGTGTCATCAGCGTCAAAAAGCAACCAGGTATATTTCACGATCATCTCCAGGAGAAGTAAAAGATTTGTTCAAAAATTGTACCCGATTTGGTAACCCAATCGTAGTATTGATAATTTAGAGCAAAGATGTATACTTTATTTGGAGAAAAAATGAGAAAAAAACTGGTTCCAGTATTTTTGTTTTTAACAGCCCTGTCTTTAGCCTGCAACTTCATGACTAACCTGGCGCCATCCGGTACAGCAACCGGCGAGGCGCCCCTCATCCCTTCCAACATACAAGCCAATGGTTTTTCTGCTCAGGCGACTTCGCCGGTGAGTGTGCAACTCTCATGGCCAACAGTGAATGGAGCGGAAAAATATCTGATCGATGTGCGCATCGGTGATGAGGAGTTTATTCCGCTGGTAGAACTGCCCGCAGGACAAACGTCTTTTGAGGATTTCCCGGTTCCCAGAAACTCGGAAATAATCTATCGCTTACGGACGGTCACGGCTTTCGAAACCGATGCCGGGGAAACCGCGACGGTCAATACACCACTGGCAACGCCTAACCCGATCACGGTCAAAGCCAAGTCGTATGAGCCGGTGCTTTGGACACCACCCACACCCGACCCCAATAACCCAAATATCGATCCGAGCGCGTTTTATCCGCCCGGCTTCGACCCGAACAACCCGGAGGCGTTCGATCCATCAAGTATGTTGACCACACCGTCCGCCTCCCAAATAATCGGCCCACAGGGCGGCGCTGTGACAGTAACCAGCCCGGATGGTGTGACCTATACCCTGAATGTGCCAGAGGGGGCGGTGGAGGGTTCGATCATCATTACCCTAACTCCCATCGAGAGCATTGAAAACCTGCCTTTTGACGGCAAGATGTTGGCCGCGGTAAAAATCGAACCCGAGGGTTTTATCCTGGACGCCCCCGCCACTTTGACCATTTTACTACCGGATGGAACACCAGCGCTCACAGACGGGCTGTTCGATATTGGTTTTGGCTACCAGGGTGAAGGAAGTGAATTCCACCTTGTGCCGCGTATCCTGCCATCGACAGAGACGGGCGCGGATTCATCCGCAGGATTGAAATTGGCCAGTTTGTCACGAAGAACAGACAGCCAGACATCGGGTCAGATTACAGTAAATATTGGGGTGGATTTGATCAATACAGGACTAGCACGCTGGCCTGCGAAAATAATGGAAATAGCAAAAGACCGTGCGCCATCCGACCCGGGCAACCAGGCATCGATAGATATGGCCGTGATACAGGTCAAAAATGAGCTTGAAGAGCTTGAACCCCTGCCCGAATCGCTTACCCCTAAAGCTCCCGATCCGCATGTGGTTAAACAGGCTCAGAGCAGGCTGGATAAAGCTAATACCGCCGATAGCTGGCCGAAGTTTATGGAAGCTCTGTATGATTTCCAGTTATTTTTGGAAGCTGGCAACGACATTCCTGGTATGGATAAGATCAACAACAAAACCTGGGATAAGCTAGTGGAACAAGCCAAAAAACTGCTGGACAAGAACAAGGGTAAGTGTTTTTCAGCAAATGATTCCCAGGCCCAGGAGTTGGTGGAACGGCTATGGGAGCCCAAGGGAAAATTCTCAGAAATGCTTTCCTTGAAATTCATGTTGAAATATAAAGAAGAGTATGTTAAAGAAATGGCCGAAAACATGGTCAAGAAATGCAAAGTATCTTTGAATATGGTTTCAACCATCTCTTATCAACAAAACGGCGTTACCACAAGCGCGGCTGTCAAGATGACAATCCGACTCAAATGGAAGTTTGACCGCATCGCCAGAGAGTCTTTTCTTACCGGCAGCGACAAGCTGACATACACTCTCTTTGATATGCATGGCCTGGGGTGTTCAAACACCAATTTTAATACATTGAACGGCAGCACCTTCACAGTCAATCGCCTTTCGCCCATCTACGATAAGGACGTACTCATAAATTTTGGCATGTCGAACTATAGTCTGACAGGTAAGCAGACCGAAGTTACTACGACCTGCGATGGTCGCACAGTCAAAGGAGGCACTCTTGGCGGAGCGCAGGGGGATATCTGGGGTGGATTATTCGTCTTATCTCATGCTCCAGATCAGATGGTCGTAGATGACTGGAAGGTGTACTCCGCGACTGCAAAGAAAATAGCTGAGAAGGAATACAGGTGGAGTAAAACACCAGCCCTGGGTGGTGGGGGAAATATTACCGAGCAAACCACCTTCACACTTTTGGTGGGTCAATAGAAAGTCGGGCCAAGTGAATCAAAAAGGATGAGGCAAGACCGGCTCATCCTTTTCTGTTGCCTGTTGTTTTAATCCGTTTTGGCCGGGGTCTTACTCATCGCATATTCGGCCAGGGCCGCAATCGTCAGCGAGGGATTAACACCGGGGTTGGCGGGCATAATCGAACCGTCAATGATATACAGGCCGGGATAGTTATGGATCTGGAAATTCTCATCCACCAGGCCTTCGGCGGCGCTGGCCCCAATCGGCGCGCCGCCCAGGATGTGGGCCGTGGTCGGCAGTCCGAGCAGGTTTTCGCCGAACGAACCGAGTGCAATGCCGTTCGTGCGGCGGGCAAACTCGCGGGTCAGTTCGTGCGACCCGGCCACCTGGGCCTGAATCTCGTAGCCCGGCTCCTCTTCGGCCACCAGGCCGGTGCGGAAGAGGGTAAACAGACTGCGCCCGGTGCGAAATCTCATGCGGTTGTCGGCGTGCTGCATGACCAGCAGGATGGTCGTATTGTGCGCCCAACCCGGCAGGAACATGGCTTTGGCAAAATCGATCGGATGGGTCATTATCCAGCCCAGAAAGCGCAAAACGCGCACGAAGACCGGCACATCGACATCAATCAGCGGGGCGGCCAGGAAGCGCATCAGCGAGGAACCGTCGGGGTAGCGCACCGGCTCGACACGCGTGCTTTCATCGGCGTTAAAAATGGACGAAATCGAGACACCTTCAGAGTAGTTGATGCCGCTTTTGCGCGCCAGCCCGCCCAACAAGGCTTCGGAGTTGGTGCGCACCACGTCGCCCAGGCGCGGGGATAAATCAGGAAGGGATTTTTGGACGTCGCGCAATTTTAGCAGCAGGTTCATCGTGCCCATCACCCCGGCGGAAAAGATGACGCGCTTTGCCATCACGACCTGCTTCCGCTTAAACAAACTGGTTGAGCGCTGGAAGGTGATTTCATAGACCGTTGACGATGGACTGTGGACTGTGGACTGTCGACGGTCTACCGTCAACGGTCTGACATCCACGACCTCGGCCTCGGCCTGCACCTCGACGCCCAGTTTTTCGGCAAAATACAGGTAATTTTTGGGCAGGGTATTCTTGGCGTTGTGGCGACAGCCGACCATGCAGCCGCCGCAGTGCTGGCAGCCGGATCGCTGCGGGCCAGCGCCGCCAAAGTACGGGTCAGGGACGCTCACGCCCGGCTCACCAAAATAGGCCCCGACCTCGGTGGCGCGGAAGGTGCCCTGCATACCCATCTCGGCGGCCATCTCGCGCAGGACTTCATCGGCCTTCCACAGTTTGGGGTTGCGCGCCACGCCCAACATGCGCCGGGCAGTTTCATAATGCGGTTTGAGCACTTCGCCCCATTGTATCGGCATGTTCCAGGCCGGGGTCGAGAAAGTCGCCTCGGTCGGCACTTCGAGCACGTTGGCATATCCCAGGCTGCCGCCGCCGACGCCCGCGCCGTGCAAGACCATCACACCCTTGAGAATACTGATTTGCAGGATACCAAAGCCGCGCAGGGCGGGCATCCACAGGTATTTCCAGTATTGCCAGTTGGTTTTGGCGAAATCCTGGTCGCGGAAGCGTTTGCCTTTTTCGAGCACCAGCACCGAATAGCCTTTTTCGGCCAGACGCAGGGCCGAAACCGACCCGCCAAACCCGGAGCCGATAATTACATAGTCGTAGACTTTGTCTGTCATGCCAAACTCCTCCCGGCAAGTTTGGGCTGATTATAACAAGGCAAAACAGCTTTCCACAAAAGACAGGGAGATGTGAGAAAAGTCTCCGAAAAGGTTATTTCAGCGGGCACAAATCACCCGGCTCATAATCAATATCATAAGTATCACGAAACGGAGCGAACACGGCCTGCTGAGACTCGGCATAAAGTATGACCTTTGCACAGGCAGACTTCGCATCACTTGAAGCCTGGTATTCCGCCCAAAACTCCGCGCCCATTTCAGCAAAGGGGCGGGTCACTTCATTCCTGGCATACTTGCCCTGCAATGTTTCATAGGCGCTGAGTGCATCATCCGGGTTACCCAACATGAGATGGGTTAGCATGATACGATAATAAGCATAGGCGGACATTCGGTTGCGCGCCGCAAAACGGTCAATTATCCCTTCAGAACGATCAAGAGGATGCTCCCACTCCAACAAGCTTTCATTTTGTAAAACAATCTGGTAAAGGGAGAGTGCATATTCATAATCATCGTTCAAAAACGCAGCATCTGCATCCCTGGCTACGTCGATCCGAAAAACCGCCTTACTCATCAGGTTGGCTGGAACATACTGCTTTCCATTCCATGAAAGCGTTAGGATTGCCTGCCGTTCAGGGAATTCAGGTTCACCGTCTATCATTACAGAAATTCCAGCAATGATACGAATATCACTGATGCCGTTATTGTCAAAATCACCAATTACCCACTTGCTTTTGTTTTCATCGTCGGTTGTAACGTCCACACCCGAAATGACAACGCCGAACCCACGCTTCAGGTCCGGTTCGCCCATTTCAAGCCCGCCTTCAAAAATTTTATCGCCTGCAAGGATGTTCTGAAACTCCTGTCCGTTCCACTCAAAAAAGTAAAAAGAATAGCGTGAATTGGATGAAAATCCCAGCAGGCGATCATTTTCACGATAGATAATTTCAGGAATACCGTTCAGGTTCAAGTCTTTGAGCGAGTAAAGGACTATATCACCTGCGTTGCCGCCTTTCTCAAAAATGACATTATAGACGCCATCCTCGCAACCAAAGATGAACAAATAAGGATGCTTTTGCAAAATAAGTTCGGGCATCCTGTCATTGGTTATGTCCACCGTAAAGACCTTCACAAAATCAGAACCCCTGGTCAGACCTTCATAAGCAGCCTTAAGGGTTCCGCCGTCATTCAAAAAATTCAGAACAGCCCCGGAAATTTCCTTGGATTCGGCCAATGGGTTGTCCAGAATGCTCCTCATTTGCAAACGCATGGAATCATCTGTTTGCGGGCAAACTGCATAAGGCGCAGGCGTGAAAGTTGCCAGGTTGGCAACATCCAGCGTCGGCGTAAGTGGAACCGGGGTTTCGGTGGGGACAATGGTCGGGGTTGGGGTTTGGGTGGCCGCAGGCATAAGTGTTCGGCTGGCAGTCGGCGAAGGGAGCGGGGTCGAAGTCGGAGAGGCTTCAACAGTCGGAGTACAGGCGGACAGGCCAAATAAAACCAAAAGGAAAACCAGGGTGAGTTTTTTCATGAGTGCGTTTCCTGTTAAGAAATACCACCGCCAGGGTCCCGCCCGGCGGTGGTTGCCCGTGAAGAGACGTCCTATTTTAACCCATCAACTGGGCCATCCAGACGACTTCGATGACTTCGTAAACCGCCGCGACCAACAGGGTCAGGACGACCAAAATATAAATTTTGCCAGTCCGCTTCAAGCCTTCAAGGTAGCCGCGTCCATGCCCTTCGACCCCGGCGCTCTTCGGGAACAGGAAGGCGCGTCCTTGCAGCCAGGCGGCCAGCATAACCAGGATGTAGGCCTGGCCTTCGAGAAGCAGGGTCAGCGAATGCGGAATCATGATGATTTGCATGTCCGGGTGGCCGGGGTAGAAAATCAGTCCCCACAAAATGGCGCGATAGATGCCAACCAGCAGCCCGAGAAACGGGATAATCATCGAAGGAACGGTTATCGAAAGCAGGCTGGCAATGAACAGGTTGACCACAAAAGTCAGCGCAATGGCCTTGAGAATTTCGGCATTGAGATAGGCTTCGCCAACCACCGCCAGCGGCCCGGTCATAAACCCTTCGCCAATGACGCGAATCAATTCATCCTGCACGTCCGGGTTAAAGGCTGCGAATCCCATAAAAAACAGCACCAACCCGTAATACAGGATGTTGAAAAAGATATAAGCGTTTTTGTTTTCCCTGAGCAGCGCCCAGGCCGATTGAATTGCGTTCATGTTGTTCTCCTTGCGATGAATATTACAACATGAATACGCAGGAAGCCCACTCCCGGTTGCAGGCCCGCCCTATTCAACCCGGAGCATAACCGAGGCTTCGATTTTGTCCGAACTGCCGCCGACCATTAGTTCAAACTCACCTGGCTCGACGACTGGCCGCATATCCTCGCCTAAAAACTGGAGCTGTTCGCGTCCCACTTCAAACCTGACCACGACTGTTTCGCCCGGCTGGAGCTTGATGCGCTCGAAACCCTTGAGCAGTTTGACTGGGCGAGTGATGCGTTCACCCAAGACATCCCGGACATAGAACTGCACCACCTCGTCACCCGCGCGGCTGCCGGTGTTGGTCACATCGACCGAGAGCGTCGCGCGATGATCAGCGCGGATGGTATCGGTGTTCAAGCGCAAATTACTATACGCAAAAGTTGTGTAACTCAGGCCATGCCCAAAGGCAAACAGCGGCGACTTGTCAGCAAACAGGTATCCGCGTCGCGAGGAGGGTTTGTGATAATAATAGGCCGGAATCTGCCCGACCGAGCGCGGGAAGGTAATCGGAAGTTTTCCGCCGGGGTTTACCTCCCCAAATAGCACGTGGGCCACGGCCGTCCCCGCAGCCTGTCCCAGGTACCAGCCTTCGAGAATCGCCGCGATGTTTTCAGCGGCAAAGTTGATGCTGGCCGGGCGGCCGTTCAAGAGCAGCAGCACAACCGGTTTGCCGGTCGCGGCCACGGCCCGCAGCAGTTCTTCCTGCCTGCCAGGCAGGTCCAGGCTGTCGCGGTCGCCCAGGTGCGTTGCAGACCAGCCCTCGCGGCAGGTCTGCTCGTTGTCGCCCAGTACCAGCAGGACGACATCCGCTTTTTTGACCGTTTTGACAGCCTCGGCAATCAGGGCGGCGTCTTCAGCCACCGTGGGGAGGATGATTTTGTCGAGCGGCCACAGTTCAGCAGCCGTTCCGGGGGATTGGGTCAAGCCGCAGCCCTCGGCATACAGGATTTCGATCGAGTCTCCCACCTTTTGGCGGATTCCATCCAGCACCGAGACCGGTTCGAGCGGGTCGCCGCTATAACCGCCGAGTCTCACTTTAGCGGCATTCGGCCCGATGACGGCCAGCGAACGCAGTTTCGACGGGTCGAGGGGCAGCAATCCGCCTTCGTTTTTGAGCAGCACAATCGATTTGTGCGCCGCTTCAAGCGCCAAAGCCTTGTGTTCGGCGCAATTGGTGACAGCCACGGCGTTGTCTTCGTCCACAAAGGGATTTTCGAACAGGCCGAGCATGAACTTGACCCGCAGGACTTTCGCCACCGCCGCATCGAGCGCGTCCTCGCGAATGCGACCCGCCTCGACAGCCTGTTCCAGATGTCGGAAACAGCGGCCCAGTTCCACTTCCACACCGCTGCTGAAAGCTTTTTCGGCGGCCTCGGCCTCCCCCGAGGCGACCCGGTGCAGCTTATACAGGTCGTCCACGCCCCAGCCATCTGAAACGACAAAGCCCTCGAATCCCCATTCGCCGCACAACAGGTCTTTGAGCAGCCAGGGGTTGATGTGCGAGGGAATGCCGTTGATTTCGTTGTAGGAGGCCATGACCGAACCGATTTTGGCCTCGCGCACAACCGCCTCGAAAGGCGCGAACAACTCGTCGCGCAGGGTTCGCTCGGCATAATTGGCCGGGGCGCAGTTCGTGCCGCCCTCAGGGTGGCCGTGCGCGGCGAAGTGCTTGGCGGTTGCCAACACTTTATCCGCCGCGCCGTTGAATTCCTCACCCTGGAAACCGCGCACAGCGGCCACGCCCAGGCGCGAGATGAGATAGGGGTCTTCGCCGTAGGTTTCCTCGGTGCGGCCCCAGCGCGGGTCGCGGGCCACATCCAGCACCGGCGAAAGAACATACTGCGCCCCACGCGCGCGCATTTCCTTCGCCACCGCGCTGAAAACGCGCTCGTGCAGGTCAGTATCCCAGGCGCTGGCCAGGCCGACGGCCTGTGGGAAACTGGTCGCTTCGTGGGCCATGTAACCGTGCAGGCCTTCGCCCAGCGCCAGGGCCGGAATCCCCAGGCGGGTTTCCTCGCGCAGGAATTTTTGCAGCGCGTTCAGGTAGGCGGCGGTATCGCGGGTTTTACGCTTTTTATGGTGGCTGTTGACGTAAGAAATGCCGTTCTTGAAATGCTGGCGGCAAAATTCAAGCGAAAACCGGCCGTCGCCGTCGTCCAGGCCCATCGGACCGATGAGCTGGGCGCATTTTTCAGCCAGGGTCATGCGCGGGAGCAAATCAGCGATACGGTCTTCAACGGACAGGGACGGGTTGCGGTAACGGGGAATGTTTGTCATGGCAATATCCTTTTTATTCTTCAATCACAAACAGGGTCGCCGACCAGGCCGGGAGGGTCAGGACGCCATCGGTGGGCAGGGATTGGCTGCCCAGGTCTTCGGCGTTGTGCTCCCGATCCAGTAGCCAGACGCGGGCGGAGGCAGGAGTCTGCCCCGCAACCTGGAGCGGGGCCTGGCGCTCGTCGTCGGCCATGTTGATAACCATCAGGGTCAGCGCGCCTTCAGCGTTACGGGCGGCGTAAATGCTCACATCCGGCACGCCCGAGGCGGCGTAAACCTGCTGACTGCCAAAGTTCTTGTACAACGGGAAGACGTAAAAAGTAGGCCGGATGGTGCTGCCGCTGAACAATCCCAGCCCGGTGGTGCGCTGTGAAATCACCCACTGGTTAACCATGAAGACATCCGCGTTCATCAACTCTCCCATCACATTGGCATACCAGATGGCGTTGTAGAACGAATCAGGCGAGACCGACTGCATCATCACCTGGCTGGGGTCAGAGTTGAGTTCGGTAATCGCAATCGGCAGTTCTCGGCCCAAAATTTCGCGGGTCAGGCTGCGCAGGTACCCGACCTCGCCGACCCATTGGCTGATGTTGGCGCGCAAATCGGCGGTGGTGATGGGCGCATTGCCGGAATACATCGGGTAGCGGTGAACAGTGACCACATCTATCAAGTCGCCGTTGACTTTCAGGAATTCGGTCATCCAGTCGCGCCCGGCGGAATCTTTGGGCGTGGTTTCATAACTGTCATTCCACTGGTGAATTTCAGGCCCCATCAGTTTGATGGACGGGTCGACCGCCTTCATCGCCTCGG
>Ga0208244_101475_pt1 | contig 12207 bp, 14 predicted proteins | sample SubbioCR12Aug_5A_FD_184828 | JGI IMG/M metagenome (GOLD analysis project Ga0208244, IMG submission 184828) | Serpentinite rock and fluid subsurface biosphere microbial communities from McLaughlin Reserve, California, USA - CR12Aug_5A (SPAdes) | ecosystem: Environmental > Terrestrial > Deep... | reverse complement strand
ATTATTACTGTTTATATTCATATCGTCAACGGCAAAGTTTCCCGGTTGTCTTATCGTCCCGATAATTATCTTTTCATTTTTTAATTTTTTTAATAATCCTTTAAGTACAAACATAGCTGCGATTATCGATGCCAATACAATGATTATATTAGTTAAATCGTTAAAATCTCCAAACGGGGCAGATTCATCATTGAGTTGTTCCTTATAATCCTGTGATTCGAAGGGGATACTTACAACAGAAACTATATCGTTTCTGCCGGGATCATATCCAACGGATTGTTTTATTATTGGTTCCAGTTTTTGAAGCTGTTCTTCGGGACGGGGCTCAACGACTGTTTCAACTAAATCCCCCTTTTTAATCTCTTTTGTTATTCCGTTTATTACTGCTGCAACCGTCACTCTCTTTATATTCCCTGTACCCTCAATCACTCTTTGAACGGTTTTACTTATCTCATAATTAGTTATATTATTTTCATTATTTACTACGTTAGAGTCGCTTATCGATTTACCTCCCGATTCCGTTTTTGTAATTTGTTCACTTATTATTACTTGTGATTCGGGATCGTAAGTCTCCATTGTCTTTTCAACCTGGTTAAAATCCAGATCGACATTTATTTTAATTATTGAATTACCAAAACCAAGCACATTGTCAAGAATACTTTGAGCTTTGTTCGCAAGATAATTTTCAACATTGTTTTTTAATTCATATTGCTTGCTGGTGATTGCTCCAAGTGAATTTTCTTCTGCTTCTTCCGAGAGCAATCTCCCTTTTGAATCTACTATTGTAACTTTATTCGGTTTTAAACCTTCAACACTGCTCGCAACAAGATGCGAAATAGCCATTACATTTTTCTTCGGCAGGTCCGAGGTATTTTTAAGCTTTAAAACCACAGAAGCTGTTGGCTCTTTTTGTTCATCTCTGAAAACGCTTTTTGCCGGAAAAACAATGTGTACCCTGGCTGCTTCGATATTTGTTTGCTGGATTATTGTTCTAGCAAGTTCCCCTTCTAAAGCCCTTTTATAGCTTAGCTTCTGCATGAACTCAGACATTCCCATTGTATTTTTGTCAAAGATTTCGTACCCTACTATACCCGAATTTGGAACTCCTCTTGCTGCAAGAGATAACCTCATTTCATATAATTTCTCTTTTGGAATTCGTATTGTCTGCCCATTGTCATCAATCTTGTAAGGTATTTTTTGTTCGCTTAAGTATTCGATTACTTGCGAAGCATCTTCCGAAGCTAGGTTAGTATACAATGCCGAATAATCTGGTTCATTCAAGAAAAACATCACTAATATCAGGAAGAAGAAGGATAGAACTATTAATCCTCCTATTAACAATCTTTGAGAAATAGACAGCTTATTAAAGATCTGAACTAAAGGTTGAAGAAGTTTTTTTCCGTGTTCCACTTTTCTACTGCATTCTTGTTAATTCTTTATACATATCAATTGTTTTATTTCTGATTTCCATCAGAAGTTCAAGACTCGTTTTAGCTTTTTCACCGGCTATCATAACTTCATGAAGTTCAACTCCCTTTCCTTCGATGAAATCCTGAAGTTTGTTTTTTGATTCCGACTGTTCCATATTTACTTGTTTTACAAAACCGGTAAATATGTTGTCAAAATTTGATACGTTATTAGTATCCAGTTTCTTTATCTGGTCTGCTGCCGGATTTAATCCCGTGATTGCGCCAATTTTCATATTAACCTCTCCTATCGAATATTGATCCTACCGAAACTCCGGATATTTTCCCAGATTTTTGATAGAAATGGTAATCCATTATCGCTTCCTTGTTCCCGGGATATAAACTTGAGAAAAATGTTTTTTCTTCTTTTGTAACCGCATTTTCAGTAACAATTTTGGGAGATTGATTAATCATAGCGGTTCTAACAATATTATAATTACCTATGCTGTTTTCGGCTATTTTCATATTACATATCCAACGTGTCTTTTGCTATTTGTTTTGATGCATTAAAAGCTGTGAGATTTGCTTCATAACCCCTTGTGGCAGCTATCATATCTACCATCTCGGTTATCACATTTACATTCGGCATGAGTACATAACCGTTTTCATTAGCATCAGGATGTTCAGGCATGTAAACCATATCACCCTGTCTTGAATCATCTACTTCCATACCGTTTATATTGTAATTTGAATTTGACATCAAACCGTCGCTTCCGGCTTTCCCTCTTATGTGATTTTGATTAGTAGATTTAAGAGAAATAAGTTCCTGTGGTTCGATTGATTTAGATGCTTCATTACCAAATGCTTCAATTTTTAATATTTTCCTTTTGTACGGAATCCCTTCGCCGGTTTTTGTGCTGTCGATATTTGCAAGATTCTTTGCAACAATATCCATTTTTTTCCTCTGGATATTCATTCCAAGAGAGCTGTAATTAAATCCATTAAAATTTGTATTTATCTTCATTAACGTCCTCCTTTAATTACGTTTTGAACACCTTTAAAGTACCCGCTTAATTTTCTGATGGCGAACTTATAAACTATTGTGTTTTCTGCTAATTCTGCCATTTCTTTCTCGACATCAACATTATTTACGCCTGAGTTCATCTCTCCGGTGGAACTTTTTACAACCGAATGATTGGTTTCGAGATTACCCTGATTTTGAATCTCAATATGTTTTTGATTTGAGATATTTAAATTTCCATTTGAAGAGTTACTTAAAAAATTCTGAAACGTTACTTCCTCCCGCTGATAATTCTCAGTTGAAAGATTAGCAATATTTTTATTTATAACCTTCTGCTTCATCGAAGAATACCCGATTAACTTTTCAAGCATTACAACTGTTGGTTCAGACATTAGTTTTCCATTTCTTTTTCCGGTAAAGTTTCAAAACTAATGCCACCGGATTTAAGTGGATTTTCAACTTAATTGTTGGGGAAAGGGGGAGGGAATTGGCTAAAAATCTACAGATGTTAATTATTCGGCAAAATAGTCGAATTGAATTGTTTTTGTTTCTCCACAGGAACAGATGAATTTAATCTCTTTAATATTTTCATTTTCATCTTTTTTCAAAAGGACTTTGATACCGTCTTTACTCTCTTCTTCAACGGTTATTTTCACAATGCCGGTAATTTGCACATCTTTTGCTTTAATTAATGAGTCTTTATCGGAAACTTCCCTGGGAGTAATTTCTTTAAATGTATAATTTTCAAATTCACCTTTCATTTGCTATCACCTTGTTTATTGTTATTGGAATTTTTTCAATCGGCAGAACCAGATCTGCCAGTCCCGCGTCTACTATTGCTTTCGGCATACCGTAAACAACGCAGCTTTCTTCATCCTGCGCTATTGCATGCCCCCCCATGTTTTTGAGTTCCGTAATCCCTTCAAGTCCGTCTCTTCCCATCCCGGTCATAATAACACCTAAAGTATATTTACCATACGCTTTATTGACCGAACTTAACATAACGTCAACAGAGGGTTTGTTCAAAGAATCCTTTGGCTCGTCGGATATTTCAATTCTAATTCCCGTTTGGTTATAACGGTTGACTTTAAGATGTCTTCCCCCGGGAGCTATATAAACTGTGTTATTTTTAACTAGTTCTCCGTCATCAGCTTCTTTTACCTCAAGTTTGCTCATTCCATTCAATCTGTCTGCAAGCGATTTAGTGAATTTAGGGGGCATGTGCTGCACAACAAAAACAGGACAATTTATTTTATCGGAGATCTGTGGGATTACTTTCTGTAATGCAAATGGACCCCCGGTTGAAATTCCAATTGCCAATACTTTATATGGAATTATAGGTAAATCCCTTGTTATTGATGTTACCGAAGCGGTCTTTTTCGCGGTATTCCCAACTGCTTGTAATCTAAGAATTCGATTTTTTAATTTATTTTGCTTAATAATTGCTTTAACTTTTCTAATCAGGTCATCTTTTATCTTTGTAATATTAACACTGACAAAAGACATTTCTTTCGGAATGAAGTCAACCGCTCCCAACTCCATTGCTTTTATTGTAGCTTCTGCCCCTTCGGAAGTCAATGAACTAACCATAATTACAGGTGTTGGACAATCAGTCATAATCTTTTTTAATGCCGTAAGTCCGTCCATTTTAGGCATTTCAATATCGAGGGTAATTAAATCCGGTTTTAACTTCATTGCCTGTGTATAACCGTCAAGTCCGTCCCGTGCAGTTCCAATTACTTTAATCTGGGAATCCGATTCAAGTAAAATAGATAGAGACTTCCGCATAAATGCAGAATCGTCAACAATTAATACTCTGATTAGTTCTTCCAATGAATTATACATTTATTTTATTAATGATCTCTGCCAGGTCTAGAATAACGACAACTTTACCGTCACCCATTATTGTAGAACCTGCAATTCCTTCAATATTTCCAAGATATGCTCCTAGGGATTTAATTACAACTTCTTTTTGTCCGAGAAGCGAATCAACCTTAATCCCGAATGTTTTCTCGGCTAGTCCGACAACTACTACATATTGCCATTTTTTCTCTTCTATAGATTCTTCTCTATAGAGTATACCGCTTATATCAATCAATGGTATTACGGATTCTCTTATTTTAATAACTTCTTTCCGGTTTATAGTGTATATTTGATTTTTAGTAACACGAATTACCTCTAAAACTGAATTTAAAGGGATTACAATTGTCTCGGCATTAATCTTGACTAACAAACCCTGAATTATTGCAAGTGTCAAAGGTAATTTAATAACAACTTTTGTCCCTTTCCCAACTGTAGAATCGATATTGATAATTCCGCGAAGTTTTGTAACGTTTGTTTTAACAACGTCCATCCCCACACCCCTACCGGAAACATTAGTAACTTGTTCTGCCGTTGAGAAGCCCGGAATAAAAATCAAGTTGAAAACTTCTGTTAATGAGAGTTCATCGGCCCGGGCTTGAGTTAGAAGCCCTTTACTTATGGCTTTTGCTTTAATAAAATCGGGATTTATCCCTTTCCCGTCATCTTCAACAGAGATTATGATATTATTCCCTTCGTGCTCTGCAGATAACGTAATTGTTCCTTTCGGATTTTTTCCCTTATTAATCCTTTCAGACGGGTTTTCAAGACCATGGTCAACCGAATTTCTTACAAGGTGTACTAACGGATCATTTATTTCTTCGATAAGAGTTTTATCTAATTCGGTATCTTCGCCTTTTATTACAAGTTCAATATCTTTTTGAGTTTCTTTACATAAATCTCTTATTAAACGCGGAAAACGATTAAAGACTTTCCCGATTTTCACCATTCTTGTTTTCATTACAGCAAGTTGAAGTTCGGTGGTCATAATATCAATTTGCCTCGTCGCTTCAGAAAGGTCTTTAACCAGTTTAGTCCCTTCATATTGAAGAGATGCATCCTGGTGAATTTGAGTAAGCCGGTTTCTTCCGAGAACAAGTTCGGACACTATGTTTACAAGATTATCCAGTCTTTCAACATCAACACGAATGGTATTGTCTGCTGTTTTTTGTGACATAATAGTATCTATTCTGTTTTTCACCTGTTCCGGCTCTTTATTCTCTGACGGTAATTCAATTACTTCCGGTTCTGTTTTTTTTGTTGACGTTCTCCCTTTTTTACTCGTTTTACCTGATTTGTTTTTTTTATTTGAATTAGTAACCTCTTCTGCAGGAATTGCAGCGACTCTTTCGTTAACGAATAGATTTTCCAGTTCCCTTACTGGAGCAGAAACATCATATTCTTCCGTAAATGTTGATTCAATAACTTTTAGCAAAGCTTTCATACTATCAAAAGCAGAAAGAAGTGCTGTCATTATCTTATCGTTCAACTGGATTTCATCTTTTCTGAGTTTATTTAGAATATCTTCGCATCGATGTGTTACTGCGGTCATTTTTTCGAGACCTAGAAACCCGGATGTTCCTTTTATCGTATGAAATGCTCTGAATACTTTATTGAGTAAGTCTTTATCCGAAGATTTGTTTTCAAGTTCAACGAGGTCGATATCAAGGTTCTCAAATATTTCCCTTGTTTCAACAACGAAACTATCAAAAATTTCCTTCATGGAAGGATCGTTAAATATCATGTTTTGGTCTAAATTTTCCATAGCTATTTAAAGAGAGTATCTATTTCTTCTTGAGTTGTTTTGTTTGATTGCGTATTAATCAAAACATCAATTTCTTTTTGTCTATCGCTATTATTGACGTATGATGCATTAGGATCGAATACTACACCCTCAGGTATCTCCATCGTACTTATTTCTTTAATATCCCTATTAAGTTCTGCTTGATCAATGTCCTGAATTAGCGATGTCAGTCTATTGTGAACGGATTCTATTAAATGATTTACCGATGCAAGTTGTTGTGCTGTTATATCTTGAACCTGCAATGAAAGAGTGATTTGATAAGAATCGGACTTTATTTTCGAAATCTTATCAAGGAGCCGGGTTTCTTTTAATTGAATTGTTTTCGAAGGAGATAGTTTTTCAACCATAGCAAGAACTTCAGGGTTTTCAACAAACATATTTTTTAATTTCTCATAACTTTCGACTCGTTCATTAATATCCTGGAAATAAGTTGTTATGCTATTTTCTGTATCAATTAGAATATTAGTAATTTCATCGACAAGATCAAGAATTTCGGTGGTCGCCAGTTCAGTTGCACTTGTAACATTTTGTATCTGGTTTGAAGCCTGCGGAATTTTCTTTGTGCTATCTGAAATTGAAAAGTTAATGTTTTCCAGAAGTGGAACTATCTCTTTCATAAATTCTATGAGGCTTTGAATTATCGGGACTATTTTCTCCCCAAACTTAAAAACATTTTTTAGATCGGTAAGTTTTTCGAAAACTGTTGCCATATTGTTATTTATATTACCCATTTTTTCTCCTATGTAGATTGAGCTGCTAAAATTTGTTCTATTTTTTCTTTAAGGACCTGGGGAGTAAACGGTTTAATAACATAATTTGAAACCCTTGCTTGTAGTGCTTCAATTATATCTTCTTTAACTCCTCTAGTTGTAACCATAAGTATCGGAATATTCGCTGATTCCGCGTTATTCCGAATTCCTTTGGTTAATTCGAGCCCCGACATAACCGGCATATTCCAATCGGTTATTACAAAATTAATTGTATTGTCAGCTCCAAGTTTTGCAAGCGCTTCCTGTCCGTCGGCTGCTTCCACGAAATCGTTGTAGCCCAGGTTTTTCAATGAATTAACAACTATTCTTCTCATTGTAAGAGAATCATCAACAACTAAAAATTTTAATGACATGTAAACCTCATATATTAGTTTAAGTATTTCGCAACTTCGTATTGAATCCTTTTCGGATCAAACGGTTTAATTAAGTAAGAATTAGCCCCGCAGCTCAATCCTTTGTGAACTTCTTCGCTACCTGCAAGTGAGGAAAGTATAATTATAGGAATGTCACTATACTGGTCATTCTGCCTGATTATCTTAATAAATTCATAACCATCAAGGTTGGGCATGTTCAGGTCTGTGATAACGAGATCAACTTTATGCTGCGGAAGTTTTTCTACAGCTTCCATTCCGTCTGCTGCGGAAACAACTTCAAAACCGTTTAAACAAAGTGAAGCCGAAACGAATTTGCGTATTGTTGGTGAATCATCAGCTACTAAAATAACTTTTTTTATTATTACTCCTTTTTATATCCGATTGTTTTCGGGTAACTGACAAGTTTAAATGCTTTGGATATCCCCTGCAAAGTTTCAGCGTATCCTATAAACAAGTAACCGTTTCTATTAAGTGAATTATATAAATTAGACACAACTCTTATTTTAGAAGCCACATCAAAATAGATAAGAACATTGGCACAAAAAATCACATCAAAGTTAATAAAAGCCCTCATCGCGGCATCATCATAAAGATTTAGATACTTAAAAGTTACCATCTTTTTAATTTGGGGGTCTATCTCATAACTGCCGTTACTATTCTTAAAATACTTTTTTAAGTAATAAACCGGGGTGTTTCTTATCGAGTACTCTTTATAAACTCCTGAATTAGCTGTCTCTATAACTGCATGATTAATATCGGTGCCTATAATTTCAAAATCCAGATAAGGATATTTCGGTTTTACCAGTTCGTTAAGTATTATTGCAGTTGAATAAGCCTCTTCTCCGGAAGAAGATGCTGCACTCCAAATTTTTATCTTACTGTTTGTTTTCGGTTTGTTTGCCGCAACACTTGGTATTACACCGGAAACAAGTGCGTCAAGTTGCGGTTGATTTCTGAAAAAGAATGTTTCATTTATTGTTATAGCTTCAACAAGATACTTTATTTCGCCGTTTTTATTAGCATTGTACTTCAGGAAGTCCATATACCTTTCAAACGACTCAAGTTTCAAAAATCTTATTCTTTTTTGAAGCCTGCTTTCAAGAAAATACTTTTTGTTATCCGGGAAATATATTCCGCATAAGTTATATATATATTTTCTTAGCTCCGAAAAAACTTCAATCGTGAGTTCGCTGTTGTTGAATGTTTGAAATCCAATGGTAGAATTCAAGTTTGAAGTCGTCGGTGTGAATTGAGCTTGAGTATACATTATCCTTAACCTATTGAATTAATTATTTATTCCCGATAAAACTTGTAGCACTCTGTCTTTAATCATCTCATCTTCGTCCCTCGCAAGCATTTCCAGAACAGGTAAAGTTTTCTCAGATCTATACACCTCTAAAAGCTCAACCAAACGAAGTCTGTTCCATACATTTTGATCGGAAGACATAGTGTCTGCAAAAATAATAGCGGTATCATGGCTTAGATGAAACAACAGTTCCATTACTATTCTTCTAACTTCTTCATCCGGATTTGTCAGATGTCCGGTCAATTTCTCACAAAGTTTATGTTTTTCGATTGAAAATGAACCATTCGTTTCGGATGGGTCTTTCATTTCGAACATTTCTCTTGTAAGATCAATTACTGCCCGTAAGTTTTTAGGTGAATCATCCAGATACTCAATTACCTGTTTTACAAACATTTCAAAGTGGGGATAAACATTATTTTTTATTTCTTCATCAATTAAACAATCTTTTCCATAAATGTTTAGGTATGCTCTAAACACTTCTTTATCTATAAAAGACTTTAGTAGTGAGACGGCTGGTTTTTTATACTCAACATCCCCTTCTTTTAGTGCATTTAGAATTGAATTCTTAGTGCTTTCATCAAAAGGAATGTCAAGTTCCAATTTGTCTTTTAATAATTTTAGTGAACGAATTGCCTCCCAGCTTAATGGAGGTTCGTAATATTTTAATTCCGACAGAAGGAAAAAGAAGGAATCGTCGTTTCCGAGTTTTCCGATACATTCAAGCATTGCAAATTTCGTTAACTCATCTTCGTTTGTGTATTTGTCTAAAATAAAATCAAGTACAGCAGGGCTCTCTAATTTGCCCAACGCTTCGATTATGGTTGGTTTAAAAATATCCGCTTTATCATAATACTTCATCAAAATATCCGAGGATTCTACAGATTTCAAATTTCCAAGTGCTTCAATACATGCAAGTTTTACGTTATCGTTGCTTGAACTTAAAAACACTTCAATTATTTCCTTCTCCGGTCCCGATACCCCGATCAACCCGAGAACATCAATTATGAACTTTTGATCATCTACATTATCAGTTGAAGAGAGATGTGAGATAAGTGAATTAATCGATTTTTCCCCTTTTCTTATCAATAATTCACCGGCAAGATTTCTGATAGCTATATCACTGGATGAAATTAGCGGTACTAAAAAAACGGGAATACTTTCTTTATCATTTAATAATAAAACATTATTTGCTGCATCGCGCACACCCGGATTCTCATCGCTTAAAAGCGAACAAAGAGCCGTTAATACTTCATCGTCCGGTTCCTGATTAAAGAAAATTTCTATTGCTTGCCTCCTTAAGTCCGGGTCGGGAAAACGAAGCTGTTCAAGGATTTCTAATTTGTCCAAATGGGAATTCTCCATATTTTGGTAAAAAACTGCACTATTTTACAATTCCATTATCGGTTGTTTTCTAAATTACTTTACACTTATCAATTAAAATGCCGTTGGAATTCTGTTGAAAAAAGCTAATTTTATTTAAAAACCTTCCGGGGACTGCACATTATTAGCCAAATGCAGATTAAACAGAGGTTGAGAAAGCTTTCGATGTGTTCCCCCACTAAATTAAATAGTGCATTTCAAAATCCCCATTATCCGTGAACTTTTAAGTTATTAAAGGCATTTAAATCATTAGTCGTTAAATTTCGTGAAATAATTTATAAAAAGATGATAAGTAATCTGTTGTTAATATTTTTCTTTGTTTTAATTCATATTTTACCTGTTTCTGCTCAACAAAGCGGGGAAGTTTTGGTATGGGCTGAATTGATTTCCGAATCGAAAGAAATTGCCCCGAATGATTCTTTTTATATCGCAGTAAAATTGGAAATAAAAGATGAATGGCACACTTACTGGGAAAATCCCGGTGACGGTGGACTAAAGACAACATTTGCATGGACTCTTCCAGCCGGATTCTCGATAAGTGAACCAATGAATTCTTACCCGAAAAGATTCAAGGTGGACGATATGATTAATTTCGGATATGATGTGGAGACATCTTACCTGTTTTTGGTTAAAACTTCAAATTTTAACGATTTTGAAAAATCTTTTTACATTAAAACGGAATTAACCTGGCTTGCATGTAAAGAGGAATGTATCCCGGGAACTTCCCTTGCAGAAATAACGCTTTTTCCGACTAATGATCCTGCCGAAATTATAAAAGAGAACCCGGAATATTTTAAAATGGTTGAAAGAACAATTCCTACAACAGGTTTAAAAACTGAAGTTACAGCCGAATTGAACAACGAACAGATAATATTTATTATAAAAGACCCGGGTAAAAGTAAAAAACAGACTCAAATAGAATTCTTTCCGGTAGAACAGGGAATATTTTCGTATTCTACCGAACAAAAGTTAGAAATTAATGAAAACAACTATTCTTTGACCGTATCTCTCGACCCGATGAGGGGAGAAATACCGGATAAGATTAATGCCGTTTTCTATTCCCCGGAAGGATGGGATGAAAATGGTGATTACAAAGCAATTCACAGAAAAATAAAAATCAAAAAATAGGAGGCGTACATGCTAAAATACTTTTTTTCTTTATTTGTAACTATTCTCTTTGTTACAAATATTTATGCACAGGTGCAGATTGATGCAGAAGCACCAAAATTCACACTAGCCGATAGTCACGGAAAAGAACACTCATTAGTGGACTTCAACGGTAAATATGTTGTGCTTGAGTGGATAAACTTCGACTGCCCTTTTGTGAAGAAGCATTACAATAGTAAAAATATGCAAAAACTTCAGAAGGAGTTCACTGATAAGGATGTTGTATGGTTATTAATCTGTTCATCTGCCGAAGGAAAGCAGGGGCATTTTAATAATGACGAAATTAACAAAAGATTAGGTGAAGCAGGTGCAAACGCAACAGCTTACTTAATTGATGAAGACGGGACTGTCGGTAAAAAGTATGGTGCAAAAACCACTCCCCACATGTTTGTAATCAATCCGGATGGAAATCTTATTTACGCCGGGGCGATTGACGATAAACCTTCTACAAAAGTTGAAGATATAGATAGTGCAGTTAACTATGTTAGTGATGCACTTAACTCAGCTTTTGAAGGGAAAGAAATTGAAGTAAAAACCAGCGTAGCATACGGATGCTCGGTTAAATATTAATGAATGATTGAGTAGGGGGGTTGCCCCCTACAACTTCTCTTATCACTTCCGGCTTAATTTTACACTGATTCTTATGATGGCTTATGATCTACGCTGATGTGTTGCGGTTTTCGAGTTTTTTACTCTGACGGAGTCGGTGTAAAAAGTATCGAGAAAACCCTTGAATCGATCAAACTTATATCTAACCTTCGAGGTTGGCGATGTTTATTTATATTCTAACCTCGAAGGTTATCACTTATTTTCGCTGACTGATCATAATAAATCAGCGTTCCATTCTTAAAGGCTTGTTCTCGATAACGAAATCCAATCTACTCCGTACGCGAACACAGCTGCGGTTTTATTTAAAGACATTCATTAACCGCGTTTGCACAATTTTCCCCGTCAATCGCAGCGGAGACTATTCCTCCGGCATACCCCGCCCCTTCACCTGCCGGAAATAATCCTTCAATTTCAATATGCATCAAAGTTTTTTTATCACGCGGTATTCTTATTGGCGAACTTGTTCTCGTTTCTGCGGCAAGAATAATTGCTTCTTCGGTAATATACCCT
>Ga0208244_101474_pt1 | contig 12209 bp, 8 predicted proteins | sample SubbioCR12Aug_5A_FD_184828 | JGI IMG/M metagenome (GOLD analysis project Ga0208244, IMG submission 184828) | Serpentinite rock and fluid subsurface biosphere microbial communities from McLaughlin Reserve, California, USA - CR12Aug_5A (SPAdes) | ecosystem: Environmental > Terrestrial > Deep... | reverse complement strand
CCAAGTCCTAACATGCGTGCCGCGTGGGCGCCATAGTTGAATCCTCCGCCATCGAGGTTTCGGGATCCCGTTGGCGTGACGATTGTGTCTTTGGTATAATTTCCGAATATCACGATATCGTATTGTTTCGTCGAATGCACAGTAGCAACTCCTGTCGTTGGTTAGTCGCGCACTTTTGCTTTCCAGAGTGACGTTGCGAGAATGAATGACACGACCGATGCGCCCACCCAAAAGAGGACTACTGAACTGAAATCATATTGCCTCACACCATCCACAATGGTCGTTCCTTTTTGGATCAAATAACCACTTATGCGTTCCTGCGTGGCCGCGCCGATATAGCTGAAGACACCAATGAATCCCATTGCCGCCCCCGCTGCCTTCTTTGGGGCTATATCAGTTGCGAACAATCCCCCCAGTGTCGTCACTAGACCGTTGAGTGAAAAACCGTAAAGTACAAATGCAAACGTCAGAAGCACCGGTTGATGCGGGGGAGAGAAAAAGATCAGTACCAAGGAGATAATCTCCAAGGATCCGAAAATAAGCGTCACTGGCGGACGTCTGGCCTTGAAGAGTTTGTCCGATGCATACCCATAGGCAACACACCCCACGATCCCAGCGACGGTGTTCACTCCCAACATCCCACCAGCTTCGATCAACGAGTACCCTTTATCCTCCTGAAGGTAAAGGATGCCCCAGCTGTTGATGGCATATCGGGTGACGTACATCGTCGCGGATGAAAGTGCGAGCACCCAGATGGAAGGAATCCTGAGAATTGACTTCTGCAAGGTCCAGATGCTCGGTTCCGGTTGATCATTTCCGATGACCGGTACTCCGTGGTCATTTCTCCAATCTGCGATCGAGGGCAATCCAATGGTCTGCGGCCGATCCTTCATGTAGATATACACGAGTGCCGCAACGACGATGCAGAGGATGGCCGGACCAATAAACCCAGCCCTCCATCCAAAGTAGCTCACCAATCCGGCTATCACGACGAATGTCAGTCCTTCACCCAAGGAATGGGCCGTGCTCCATACCCCGTATCGTCTTCCGCGTTCGTTGTTACTGAACCATTGAGCCATCGATACCATCCCTGCCGGGGCGCCAAATCCTTGAAACCATCCGTTCAATCCCCACAAGACCACCCAAACCCACAATCCTGCCGTGAAACCCATCGACATGTTAATCAAGGCAGAAACCAACACACCGAACGCGAAGAACTTCTTCATGTTGGCATGATCGGCAAGAAATCCATTTGTCAATTTCCCAAAGGCGTACGTATAGAAGATCGCCGAGCCGATGATGCCAAGTTCTTCGGCGTTGAAGATACCGGCATCGATCACCGGTTTCTTGACGACAGAGAGCGCAAGTCGGCATGTATAGACAAAGCCGTATCCGACCGTAATCGCCATCATGATTTGGAAGCGATATAGTTTGTACAACCTGTCGATCGTCCCGGTATCCTTGATCAGAGGAATGTCGTGCCCAGTGGCAAAGAAGCGGAAAGGATTAGCCATAATTGTTTTTTCCGATTTCTGGTCGTGAAAAACGTACCAAGCGGGGAAGAATTGTAAAGTTTCTACATTGGTGCGAGTGTGTGAGAGGAAGAACGAAATCAGTTTGACCTAAGAGCCGGTCGCAATCAGCACGAACTGCAACGCTCAACATCCCATCTCTCTGTGGATCTTCTGGCTCAACATCGTTGCGTGCCTCCACTCACTACAAGCAAATATCGTTCGTCTGATGGGCGCAAGCTACCTGTTGGATGGCACGCCATTCGGCGCTCGGACCAATTCTTTTCCCGCTATGTCATCCCAGGAATAGAAGTGGAACGTGCGATCGGCCGACATCGCCACGAACAATCCTGAGGGAAATCGTTTGTCTACCACGGCGCTGGTGATCTCAGAGCCGTCACTATCGATCGTGGATACTTTCACGACCTTGACAAGCTTGTGGAGATGGGGATTTCCGGGCTCCCCTTCGCGCGTGAAGATTTGAAACTTGTTGGCCTGCTGGTCCGAGACCAGGATATAGCCTGTCCCGCCATTGATCGTATAGATAGATATACCTTCGTGATCGCCGGTGAAGCCTGAGGTGGCAAAAAGCGCGAGTTCGGTATTCGCATCAGGAACATCCGGGTTGGCGTGGTATTTCCTCACACCGAATTGTTCATCGGAGTAGTACACATACCCTAGCTCGTCGTCGACACCAATCGCCTCGATCTCCTTTTTTCCACTCCATATCCCGAACTCACGCACTTTGGTTGCGCGCACATTACCCTTTCCATTGTCCTCGAGCTTGTACTGCCAAAGATAGCCTCCGGTCGTCGGTCCTTCCTTGCGTCCAACGATGGCATAGATTGCTCCATCGCTCGGGCGTTTATACAACGCAACGCCCATTGGCGCTCTCTGAGTTTCTCCTTCAAATACGTTTATGCCCCCCCCGTCAATAGCCTTCATTTCGGGAAGCGTAAAGACACGAATTTTGTTTGTAAACCGCTCGGTCGTCACAGCGATATCAACTTGCTTATTCGCGAGCAAAAAACCGTATTCTACATCAACATTGTTCGGTCGCTTCAAGCCGGAGACCGTTTTTTCGGGGATGATTTTCCCGTTCAAGTCAAAGACAAACAGGGCTCCATCTTCTTCCTTGTCGGTTCCAATAACCAGGCTCTGTGAGCGATCGGTTGGATGAAGCCAGATCGCGGGATCGTCGGAATCGTGTTTGACTGGTTCGGTGACCAGAACAGGCTTCAAGATACTCTCATCCGAACCTTCCTGATTTGTCGCACAGCCAAGCATCCCGGCTAATAGCATAATTGGAATCACATGTTTCATTCGTATCCTCATCAGTTGTTGAGTCTTCTTCATGTCGTGAACCCTTATGTGAATCAACGGATGTTTCATGAGCGGGGTGGATATGAATCGCGGCAGCGCTTTCAGACTGCCCATGGATGAGAAAATAAAGTATGCTGCCGCGATTTGCCTAACCGTTCAAAAAGCCGATCGGCTCATTGACCGGGAATGTAGACCACAGTGAATCTTCACATCACATCTTCAGCCGCAAGCCAACACGACCCCACGTCTCGTAAAACTCGCGAGCGTAAGGTCGGGATCGGTCTGCCTGGAATGTCTTGAACGGTTCATTGGTGATGTTCACAACCTCGGCAAAGAGCGTCAATTGCTGTATCAACTGGAAACTGGCAGAGGCATCAAACTGGAGATGTCTGTCCTGGAAAATGTCCTCATCTCTCCTTGTGCCATAGAGGTCGACGAAATCACCATTGAAGTTTGCACTGATCTGACTCGAGAAACCCCATTTTTCGAAACTGACTGCAGCGTTGAAAATGTGGTCTGCCTGACCCGCGAGTCTTGTTTTCTCCCCGTGCGGGAGCGCAGCTTTGGAGGTGGTGTACGTGTAATTCGCATACACGCCAAAGCCATCAAAAGGAGAGGGGAGAAACTTCAGTTGTCTTTGGGCAGCCAGTTCAACTCCATAGATGGTTCCGCTCGTCGTGTTACGCGCTTGTGTCTGGATGCCTGCGGCCCTCCCAGGAATCGGCTCGCCGAAGGGAAAGATCGGATCGGTTAAGTTCTTGTAGAATACTCCCGCAGACATCACGCCGATGAATTCGTCAAAGTGCTCGACGAACAAGTCTAAATTCAATGCCCGTGTCGGCCGCAGCTCCGGATTTCCGATCGAGATGTTTGTCCCGTCGTCATTCCTGTATGGAACCAGATCCACATAGTCAGGTCGGGCCAATGCTGTTGTCACCGCTGCACGGAAGTTCGTCCATTGACTGAACCGGTAGCGACCATGAATCATAGGAAAGAGATATCCGTACGAATTCTCTTTGCTGATTGGACTCAATGTCACTGTTGGCGCATGCCACGTGAAGCCGTCGGCAGATGTCGAAGTCTGCTCAAAACGAACGCCGGGGAGAATCATGAAGTCGGGGGTGATGTCGATCTCGGCCATTGCATACGCCGCACCAACTGATTCCTTGATCTTAGAATCGTTCACGTCGAGTGCCCGTTCGTATTCCGATCGAACTCCAGCGTAGGTGAAATTCCCACGGAGGGACGTCCTGTAGTTCCCCAGGAAGTTGAGTACATCTCCTTCACTTGTAACCTTTGACGGGAAAGGATAGACCCCGGGGTTAAAGTCCGCGTTGCTGAAGGGAATGCCAAGGTGCGTGCCAAGGACGATATTCGGAACGCCGGTGTTCAGGATCCACATTTCTCGCTTATCGTCGCGGTTTTTCTGCCTTGATCGGTACTTCCCGCCGAACTTCAGCGTGCCGGTCATTTCCTCACCGAGGCGAATCGGTATCGCAAGGTTGACATTGGCAACAACATCCTTGCCTTCCGCGAAACTTGATGCAGGCTGGAACTGACGGAAGTTGTAAATACCGTCCACACCGCCCGTGGGGTTTGCCTGAATGTTGCTGGGGTTGCTCATGTCCGGAGTGAACGTCACCGAGCTTCTCCGGAAAAAGATTTCAACCGGGGCTCTCTTTTCGCGCGACTCGGCATAGACCACGCGGTAATCGACTTTTGTTCCGCCCGAAAATTCATGGTTCCCGCCAGCAGAGACGTTGAATACTCGGTCCTCTTCACGCCGAGCCCGGTGCTGGAAGTCCATGCGGCTGCTCGCTATAGCATGACGAATCCGCAACCTGTTTTCGCGGTCAAGGGATTCTGTGTATGTGCCGGCGACATAGAGCGTCGAGTGTTCCGACAGACGGTAATCGATCATTCCGGTCCCACCTTGTCGAACACGATAAAGCGAGTAGGAGCGGACATCCACCTCGCTCAGCCGATCATCGGCCAATCCGGGAGTGTTGAGAGTCCAGCGCGGTTCAAGGCCATCCGAGCCGAAATCTCTTCGGCTCCAAGATCCGGATACCACAACTCCCAATGCAGCATCAAAGAATCGTGATCCAGCACTTATGCTTCCGCTCCCCCCATACTTATTGCGAATTGAGCCATAATTGCCAGCACCTTCAACGTTGATTTCCATGACTGGCGGTGCTTTCTTCGTAACAAGATTGACCGCTCCACCGATCGCGTCTGCATCCATGTCTGGTGTAATAGCTTTCGAGACCTCGATCGATTCGAGAATCCCGACGGGCACCATATCCAGCTCCTGTTGTCGCGTTTCTCGTTCTGTTTGAGGGATCTGGTCTCCATTGAAGCTCACGCTGGTCATCTTGGACGATCCGCCACGAATTTGAATGTACCGTCCCTCCCCCTGATCACGTGAAATTGAAACACCCGGAATCCGCTGGACTGCTTCGGGGGCGCTTGCGTCCGGGAATCGCCCCATCTGGTCGGATGCGACGATATTCTTGATATTGCTGGCATTCATTTGCTGATTCAGCGCCCGCGCCTGCCCCTTTGCGATGGTTCCCCACACCACGACCTCATCCGCCTGCACCGTCACCGGTTTGAGCTTAAAGGTCAATGTCGTTGACTTACCTGCCTCTACCAACGCATCGCGAACTTCCGCCTTCTGATATCCGATGTAGCTAACTTCGATCACATATGTTCCGGGCGGAACCGCTGAAATGACATAGTGGCCCTTCGCATCTGTCGCTCCCCCCAAAGTCGTTCCTCTAAGTACAACATTTGCGCCAGGAAGAGGAATGCTGGTCGCCTCCTCGGTGACTGTGCCGGCGATCCGTCCCGTCTGAGCGGATGCGTCAGATGAGGCCACGCCCAAGCAAAGTACAACCGCAGCAAATGAGAGGAGAACAGTTCTCTCCATCCGCATCAGTTGAGTGAGTGCTTGCATCATAATACCTCCGTTTAACAGAGTGATTTGGAACGATGAATTATGAAAGCATGAAACCCGTTGATTGGCAAGCAACCATGTAATCGTTTACATCGAGTCACAAAAAAAGACAATGGCAATACAGAGCAACTTTGTCAAAAGAAAAGCCCATTCTCGGCCTGAAAACCTACTCAGCCGCAATAATCGGATGTTCGTTTTGCGATCCTACCGTTAGAGATATGGCTACTTCCTTCCAGCTTTAAGACCTCCCGCAATAGCAGTTACTCTCGAGCCTCTTCGTGGTTGATGTCTCCATATCTACCCACTGGAGCGGCGAATAACCAACGTAGGATCAAGACTGATCCTGGTTGGCTTCCTCCCAGGCTCAGCGAGTCGTTCGAATAGGAGCTTCGCGGCCTTCTGACCGACCTCATACGCCGGCTGGCGAACTACTGTAAGAGGCGGATTGATCGATTCTGCCCAGGGGAGATCGTCAAACCCGATTACGGCGATATCATCCGGTACTCGCAATCCTCGATTATGGATCGCGGCGAGAGACCCCAACGTCATGAGGTTGTTGGCCACGAAGAGAGCCGTCGGACGTTCCTGAAGATCAAGGAGTTGTTCCGTCAGCAATCGGCCGCTTTCCTGTTTGTAATCTCCGATACGGATGAGTCCAGGATTCACCTCCACCCCATGTGCCTTGAGCGTATCCTGATATCCCCGTTTGCGCTCTCGGCTTGTCGAGATATCGGGACGTCCCGAAATGAATCCGATGCGTCGATGCCCCTTACTGATCAAAAACTCGACCGCAAGATGCGCCCCACGATGATTGTTGACTTCAACGGTGTCGACGGAAATATTTGACACACTGCGGTCCACGCACACAACCGGCATCCCGCTGCGGACAAGCGTGGTCACCTCCGGATCCGTTTCATTGAGCGGAGGAAAAATGATGCCGTCGACATGCTCCGCTCGCATCACATCCAGATAGAATTTTTCTTTTTTCGCGCTTTCATCCGAATTGCAGAGAAGAACCGCGTAATTGTTTGCATACCCTACGTCCTCCACACCCCGGGCAATTTCTGCGAAAAACAGGTTCTGGATGTCGGGAATGATCAAACCCAGCATATTGGTCTTGCCATGTGCGACGCGCAGTCGACGGGCCACCCGGCTCGGTTTGTATCCAAGCTGTTTGAGCGCCTTCCTCACCTTGCTCCGTGTGTCCGGATCTACGTTGTTTGAATTATTGACGACACGGGAGACTGTCGCCGTTGAAACCCCGGCGAGACGGGCAACATCTTTCAGTGTTTCCACGGAACCGTTCCTGTAGTTACAGAGCCAACCTCTCCTCGATTCAACGTCAAAGTTCTACCGGACGACGCTCGGCAAACGATTGTGTTGCCGCGAGGCTGACTTTCAGCGCGGCCACACCGTCTGCACACGTAATCGACGGCGGTTTTCCGTCGAGGTATGTTCGCACGAAGGCTTTCAGCTGTGCAACGTATGCTTTTTCGAATCTCTCAAAAAAATACGGAACCGTATCATGCAAAATTCCTTCTTTCTTCATAACAAGGATCGGCGTCTCCCTGAGATACCCGATCTGAATTGTGCCATTCGTTCCAAGAATCTCCGTCCGGATGTCATATCCGTACACGCCGTTGCGACTCAGGTCCACGACGCCGAGCTTTCCATCGGCAAAATACATATTCACGATAGCGTTGTCGATATCCCCGATCGGTTTCATCTCCGGATAAGCAAGAGTCCCCCCCACACTGTACACCGACTTGACCTCTCCCATGAACCAACGCACGAGATCGAAATCATGGATGCCCATGTCAATGAGGAGACCACCGCTATTGATGGGATTGGCATATTCCAAACTGGGTCGGAATGGATCGCGGGAGGAACATTTGATAACAACCGGGGTTCCAATCTCCCCGGCGTCGATTTTCGTCTTCGCCGCAGCGTACCCGGGATCGTATCGCCTCATGAATCCCATGTGAAAGAAGACCTTGGTTTTTTCGATTACCTCCATCATTTCAACCGATTCTTTGAGAGAAATCGAAAGCGGTTTTTCACAAAAGATGGTCTTGCCGGCCTGTGCCGCCGCGATGACAACATCACGATGCAGCTTCGTCGGAGTGAGAATAGCAACTGCGTCCACCTCACGAACCCCGAGCAGATCATGATAATCCTGGAACGATTTGTCAATTCCAAGTTCTTCCGAAGCCGATTTCAGCGCCGCGGGGTCCGCATCTGCGACCGCCACTAGGCGCGCATCCGGGATGTGATAGGCAAAGTATTGTGCGTACGCTCTTCCAAGTCGTCCTAGCCCTATGACACCAACATTAAGTTTCTTACCCATAATTTGTTCATTCCTTCCGCGATTAAGGTGTTGAGTTGTTCTGTGATTCTTCAGCGAGTAACGATTCCCTTGTGACCAGGCCAATTTTGACAGGGGTGTATTGCGGAACCGCTTCTCCGTTGAGTATTTTCATGGCGCTTTCTACACCGAGACGACCCATCTCTGAGGGATATTGAATGACCGATGCCGCCATCCGATCATTCCTGATTGCCTCTTTGGCATCAGTAAGCGCGTCGAATCCCACCACGACAATCTTTCCTGTTTTTTTCGCAGCCGCAACGGCCTCCACCGCCCCCAATGCCATCAGATCATTGCAGGCAAAGAGCGCCTGCACGCGCGGATGTGACTGGAGAATATTTTGAAATACATTGTAACCCTGGTCGCGTTCCCAATTGGCAGTCTGGGAGCTGACGATCGTTATCCCTTTAAACTTCTCGATCACCGACCGAAAGCCGCGCAATCGTGAATCACCGGTTTCGTGACCCGGGATCCCCTCCAGAATTGCCACAGAGCCTCGTCCTTGGAGCTTCTCCGCGATATATTCTCCGGCCAACCTTCCCCCCTCAAAATTGTCCGATCCGATGAATGTTGCGATAGATCCCCCCGCACTCCGTAGTGTCGGCTCGTCGACTCGCGTATCAAGGACTACCACGGGTATCCCGGCCCGATTCGCCTTGAGAATCGCCGGAACAATTTCTTTAGAGCCACTCGGCGCCACACACAAAGCGCTTACTTTCGTTTCGATCAGATTTTCGATGATCTGCATCTGTTTTTCAACGTCCAGCTCCCGCTCGGCTCCCTGGACGACGAGCCGGACTCCAAGCGATTCTGCGGCCTTCCTCGCCCCTTGCTCCATGTCCACGAAGAAGGGATGATTGACCGTCTTGACGACGAGCGCTATCGTCGGGATATGCTCTTGTTCGTTTTCCCGATGACACGACCCGAAGATCACACACGCAACGATGATCAGCAACAGTTGTTTCATGCTCTGGACTTTCATTGAACAATTATCTGGATCGTTTTTTTAACATCATATCAACGAAGACAGCGATGATAATAACAGATCCGATCGCAATTTGCTGAATGAATGAAGAGACGCCGAGCAGATTGAGACCGTTTCTCAGCACACCGATAAGGAGCGCACCGACGAGCGTCCCGAATACTGTCCCTTCGCCCCCCATCAAACTCGTTCCACCGATGACTGTCGCGGCAATCGCATCGAGCTCATACATAATTCCCGCTGTCGGCTGCGCGGAATTCAATCTCGCTGTCAGGAGAATTGCGGCAAGCCCGCATAGCATTCCGCACAAACCATAGACAGCGCTCTTATATAGTCGGACGTTCACACCGGAAAGGATGACAGCTTCTTCATTCCCTCCGATCGCATATGCGTATCGCCCCAGTTTCGTTCGTCTGAGCACGAAATGGGCGATGACATAGACAACTACCATGAGAAGAACAGGAAAAGGGATCGTGAATAATTCTCCTGTCGAGAAAGAACGAAAACTCTCATCAAACCCGGAAATCGGTCTTCCATCCGTATACATCAACGCCACTCCCCGGGCGAGACTCATCATCCCCAACGTCGCGATGAATGCGGGGAGACGTCCATACGAAATCAAGAGTCCATTGACGAGGCCGCAGAGAAATCCAGCCACCAGGGCGACTCCCAACGCAGGAACGAGCGGAACTCCTGCCGCCAACGCGCTCCCGAGTACCACGCCGGAGAACGCAATCACAGAGCCGACCGAAAGATCAATGCCGGCTGTGATGATGACAAAGGTCATACCAACCGCGACAATCGCGATGATCGACGTTTGCTGGACGACATTGATCAGATTTGAAACCGTCAGGAAATACGGCGTCAGAATCCATAACAAAAGGCAAAGGAGAATCAGCCCAAGGAGCGTTCCCAATGATCGGGCGTATGATGTCAGATGGGTCACCCTGGGCCCTCAGTTACAGGTCCCAAGTGCGCATCGTAGAATTTTTTCCTGCGTCACTTCCTCGGAAGTGAATTCACCGGTTATATGTCCCTGATGCATCACCAAAACTCGATCGCTCATACCGAGAATCTCCGGTAGTTCAGAAGAAATCATCAGAATTGCCGCGCCTTGACTTGTGAGACGATTCATGAGCTGATAGATTTCGACTTTCGCTCCCACGTCAATCCCTCTCGTCGGTTCGTCAAAGATCAGCACTCGTGCTTCTGTGAAGAGCCATTTGCTGACAATAACTTTCTGCTGGTTTCCCCCGCTCAGATAGAGCACTTTCTGATCACCGGAAGGGGTCTTTATTCTCAGGTCGTCGATGTATCTGTTTGCGATTCGTTCCTCCTCGTCCGTGTCGATGACACCGGCATGACAGACCTTCTCCATGCTCGGAAGAACGATGTTCTCCCGGACCGACAACTTCAGTACAAGACCCTGGGACTTTCTATCTTCGGTCAGGAATCCGATTCCACAGGCGATCGCTTTTCTGGCGGAGTCAATCGTTTTCAACTGACCGTCGACATAGATCGAGCCGGAATCAATCGGATCTAATCCAAATATGGCGCGGGCGAGGTCCGTTCGTCCGGATCCCAGGAGTCCGGCCACGCCGAGCACTTCTCCGCGTCGCAGTGAAAAACTGATATCCGATAGCACGCCTTTCCGGGAGAGACGCTCGACCCGGAGCGCCTCTTTGCCGATGGGAGATCGCACTTTCGGAAAATGCTCCTTGAGTTCCCGATTCACCATGAGACGCACAAGCTCAGATTTGTCAACCTCCCCCATTAATCGCGTTGCCACATTCCTTCCGTCAAGGAGCACGGTGACCCGATCGCCGATTTGAAAGATCTCTTCCAAACGATGAGAGATATACACGATGGAAACGCCGTCTATCTTGAGACTCCGAATGATTCCAAACAGTTCTTGAGTCTCCCGTTCCGTAATTGCCGATGTCGGCTCATCCATGATGAGGATTTTTGCCTGAAGCGAGAGAGCTTTTGCGACTTCGACCATCTGTTGCTGTGCAATCGACAAGGCGCTCACAATGGCTCGCGCATCCAGCGAAACTGCCAGCGCATCAAGCTGACCCTGAGCCATGCGGAAGAGTTTTCTTTGATCAATCACGCCCGGACCAAGCCTTGGCTCACGGCCCAGAAAAATATTCTCACCAACCGTGAGATGTGGGACGAGATTCAGCTCCTGGTAGATGATTGATATTCCCAAGTCCTGAGCCTGTTTTGGGCTCTTGATCTCAATCTCACGTTCCGCGAGCCGTATAGCGCCGGCATCCTTCCTATACGCGCCGCTCAGGATCTTCATCAATGTCGATTTACCTGCACCGTTTTCGCCGAGTAAAACGTGCACCTCTCCCCGTTGAAGGTTGAATGAGACATCCTGTAAGGCCACCACCCCGGGGAAGGATTTCCAGATACCCTCCATGATCAGCACCGGATCACGACATAAAGAGTCGGGTTCTCCCCCGTCAGGATGTACAATCGTTTTTTGCATCAGTAAAGACGATTCCTCGCTCTATATGTGGACCGTAGGTATCTCCTTTATGACAGTGCTTCCCGCAAATGCCCGATAGCCCGTTCTGCCGATTCGTCGGCGTTTGGTAACGGCATGAACTCCCCGGAGACAAAGCCATTGTATCCTACTGCATCGAGGGTATTCAGGATTGATTTGAAATTCAGATGTCCCGCCCCGGGATACCATCGATTGGAATCCGCCACATGAAAATGAAAAAGGCAATCGCCACAGTGACGAATCGCCTTTTCGATAACCGGCTCCTCGATATTCATGTGAAACGTATCAAGGAGAAGTCCCAAATTATCCCCACCAACCTGATCGATGATGGCTAATCCTTCATCGACGTTGCGGATGAGATCTGTTTCGTACCGATTAATCGGTTCCAGCGCGAATCGGACCCCCAAGGTTGAGGCCTCCGCCGCGCATTCGCGAAGGGCTTCAACAAGATATGCCATCGACTGATCGCGCATCTGTCCCTCGGGTGTCTTCCCCCTGATCAATCCCAGAATGATGATTGAGTCCAACCGGGCTGCAAGAACGACATGATTCTT
>Ga0208244_101473_pt1 | contig 12228 bp, 8 predicted proteins | sample SubbioCR12Aug_5A_FD_184828 | JGI IMG/M metagenome (GOLD analysis project Ga0208244, IMG submission 184828) | Serpentinite rock and fluid subsurface biosphere microbial communities from McLaughlin Reserve, California, USA - CR12Aug_5A (SPAdes) | ecosystem: Environmental > Terrestrial > Deep... | reverse complement strand
TTCCATACGGCGAGTTTTATGATATCCAGCCAGCCTGAGGCCACATGGAGTTTATTCAGGTCCCCCCTGAATGCAGTAACCGTCTGAAGAAGGTCATCCGTGACGATGATATAGGACTGTTCCCTGAAGTGGTAAAGCTCCCGATGCGCATTCCTTGACGCCTCATTGGAGACGAACACGATTTCACTCATGCTGCGCCTCTCCGGCGAAGAAATACCAGCGCCTCTATATGATAGGTGTTGGGAAAGAAATCCACCAGGCGAATAGACTCTATTTCATATTTCTCCTTCATCTTCTTTACATCCCTCGCAAGGGTCGCGGGATTACAGGAGATATACACGATCCTCTCACTGCCCGCTTCCACAACCTTCCTTAAACATTCAGAGGTAAGTCCTGCCCGCGGAGGGTCGAGGACAATGATATCGTAATGGGATTCTCCAAAGAGCTTTGCCGCCTGCTGTTTCTTCCTGCTGTCAAGGATTTTCTCTACAGACAACTGGACAAAAGCACAGTTTTTTGCGCTGTTGAGCATGACATTCCTGCGGCCGTCCTCAACAGCATAGGAATTCTCTTCAACAGCGGTTACTTCCTGCGCCTGCAATGACAGGGGAAGGGAAAAGTTCCCGGCTCCCGCATAGAGATCAAGGATCTTCTTATTCTCAAGGGGAGAAAGTTCCCGCACAACGGTTTCGACCACGGTGCGGTTGAGGGACCAGTGGCTCTGGAAAAAACTCCAGGGAGTAACCGAATACTTCAGACCATTGAGATCGAGGGTGATATAATCTTTTCCAAGGGAATCACCGTTTTCAAAGGCGAGCCCGGAAAGCCCGCTGTCAAGGAGGGACTGGGCAGCCTCATCCGGCATTGCGCCTTTCACCAGTATTGCCACCGTGTCTCCCGACGCCATGAATATTTCCTTCACGCCCTTCAGGTCTGCGCTTCTCAATTTCTGCAGCAGCCCGTTTATCCCGGGCGCCATGACAGGGCAATGTTCAACGGGGATTACCTCCCTTGTCCCCTCTCTGTAAAAGCCGATAACGCCTCCCGGGGACACCTTAAACTGTCCTCTGTGACGGTATCCGAATTCTTTTCCGGCCAGAGAGGGCATGAGCGTAACCTCCACGTCCCCGATCCTCCTCATGGCATCAAGGAGTATCTCTTCCTTCATAGAGACCTGCTTATCATATTCCATGAACTGCAACTGGCAGCCGCCGCATATTCCGAAGATGCGGCAGGGCGGCTCCCTTCTTGAGGGAGAAGGCTCAATGACATTCCGGACAGAGGCTATGGAATAGTCCCTCTTCCGCTCTTCAATGAAGACGTCCACCAGCTCGCCCGGGATGGCGCCCCGTATGAAGATGACCTTTCCGTCCCTCCCCATCACATAGCCGCCGTAGACAGGTGTCTCTGCCTTCAGAATAAGCGAGGCGGCTTCATTCCGGGGGTATTCCTTGTCCGGCATATTTCCGCGAGGCGTCATTGTTTGCCGAGAAGTTTTTTTATCGCTTCTTTGAGATCGCCCAGCTCTGCTGACTTCACGATATATGCCTCAGACGCCCAGACCGCGAAATCATCCCGATAATCGTATGCCGTGGACATGATGATGGGTATCCGTGGTCTCTTTTCCTTCATCTGCCTCAGGAGTTTTATGCCGTCTATGTCGGGCATGAGGATATCCAGGGTTACCAGATCCGGGCTCTCCCTCTCGAATAATTCCAGCGCCTCCGTGCCTGTTGCTGCAACAACCACCTCATATCCCTCTTCCTCAAGCTCCTCCTTGTAAAGGCGCCGGATATGCTGGTCGTCATCTACGATTAATATCTTCATCGCTCCTCCTTTCCAATGGATAAAAAAATCTTAATCGTTGTCCCCTCTCCGGGCTTGCTCTTCACTTCCAACCTCCCTTTATGTTCTTCGAAGATCCTGCGGGTAATGGCGAGTCCGAGTCCCGTACCGGCGGGTTTCGTGGTGTAAAAAGGATCAAAGATGAACGGCAGATCCTTTTCCGCAATGCCTGTTCCAGTGTCGGACACCTCCACCACAACATTCCCATTCTGGGGATATGTCCTGATCACGATCTTGCCGTGCTCGCCCACTGCCTGGATCGAATTGTTCACAATATTCAGGAGGGCCTCCTTGATCCTGTCCCCGTCGAGAAGGACTTCAGGCACGTCACCGAAAGCGCTCTCGACCTCTATCCCCAGCTCAGTAAGTTCAGACTCCACAAGGGAGAGCACATTCCTGATAAGGTCGTTGATATTAACCGAGGTTATGGACAGCCTCACCTCTCTCACAAAACCGAGGATATCCCTGAGAATGTCTTCCAGCCTCTTCACTTCCCGCGCTATGATCGTCGCGTACTCCTTAAGGTTTCCCTCCAGTTTGTGTTCGAGTCTCTGGGCGAATCCCCCTATGGAGACAAGGGGGTTGCGTATCTCGTGGGCAACCTTTGCAGCCACTTCACCCAGCGCTGCCATCCGCTCCGCTGTCACCAGCCTCTCCCTGATATGTTTCAGTTCGGTGATGTCCCTGACGATATGCACCGCCCCGATAAAATTACCTGCGATATCGAAAATGGGGGATGTGGAGGTGAGAAAAGTCTCGCCGGTCCTCGGGTCTTCCACCTCCTCGATATATGACTTCTTTGTCTCTACGGTCTTATGGTGGGGACACGCCTTCCACGGCTCGTTCATTGAGTGGAAGACCTCATAGCATTTCCTGCCGATGATCTCCTCCTCACGTAACCCCAGCCTTTCAGGTACAGCCTTGTTGACACTCCGTATAGTGTAATCCATGTCCGTAAAATAGACCATGTCCGATATGGACCGGAAGATGTTCTCAAGCTCTGCCTCCGCAAAAGAGACCTGTTCAAAGAGCTTTGCGCTTTCGATAGCGGCAGCCATCTGGTTCGAAAATGCGGTGAGGAATCTCATGTCTTCTTCGGTAATGGGCTTCTTGTTGAATAAATTATCCACAAACAATACGCCCATCACCTTGTCCCTTGAGATAAGGGGGACAACCGCATACGCCTCGGTTCCGAGCTGCTGTATGACCAGAGGTTCAGAGAGAGGCTCATTCCTGGCGTCAGGGACATTCAAGGGCTTCTTCTCCTTCACCGATATGGCAAAAACAGAATTGCCGTCAAGGGAGATCTCTATGCCGAGGCTCAACCGGTCGAGGAAGGTGTCCGGCTTCTTGGGGCCCGACTCAATTTCCTGCATTACGTCATTAAGGGTCTTCTTCTCCATGGACAGCCTCTCCCATACCATGCCTGCCTCTTCGTAGCTGGAAGGTCCGACGCCCATGGCGCCCTTTAACACATTCCTCTCCTCGTCTATAAGGAACAGCACCGCGCGGTTAAATCCGAGTCCATCACCCATGGTCACCGCGGTTAATATCATTCTCAGGAGCCGGTCGAGGTCAAGCGTGCTTCTCATGGCAGAACTGATGAAAAAAAGCCTTGAAAGTTCCTGGTTTCTCTTGATAAGCTCCTTTTCCACCGCCTTTTTCTCCGATATGTCCCGTGATATCCCGCTCACCCCGATAATCCCGCCCGAAGCATCCTTTATGGGGGAAAGGGTGAGGCTTACCTCGATAATTTTCCCGTCGCTTCGCCGGCGAACGGTCTCGATGTCTTTCAGCACCTCGCCGTTCCTGACCCTCTCCGAGAACCCTTTCTCTGTCTCCTTCAGAAAATCCGGCACAAAGGGAAGAAACTTGCCCACGGCTTCTGCTTCCGCATATCCGTAAATCCTCTCCGCCCCCTGGTTCCATGAGGTTACGATCCCGTTAATATCCGAAGTGACAATGGCGTCTGCAGAGTTGTCAATCAGGCTCTCCAGGTATTCCTTCGTCTGGGTAACTTCACGGTAGAGGGCGAGCATCTCTTCCTGATAAAGCACCCGGTCGGTGATGTCGAGGATAAATACCACGCATTCTTCAACGTTTCCGTTTTCATCCTTTATGGGATAGGAGGTCAGCTCCGCGTAGTTCAATCCGCTCACCTGGGTTATGACATTGATCTCCCCTGTCTCACAGGTGGCCTGCGCCACGCAGTGGGGACATATCCCTTTGCCGCCATGAAAGATCTCGAGGCAGCTCTTCCCGATGAGCTCCTCAGCAGACATCCCCAGCCATGTCTCCACATACTTGTTCGCAGAGAGGATCGTGTATCCTCTCCCGAGGGTGAGTATCCCCCCCTCCACGCTGTCAAAGAGAACATCGAGCCTCTTTCTTGCCTCAACCGCCTCCTTTTCCCTCCGGAGCTCCAGCTCGAACATCTTCGCCTTCTCAATGGCGATGGCAGAGAGCGATGCGAACCCTTCAGTAGTGCTGAGGTCATCACCTGAAAAAGGGATGATCACGTCATTTTGGGTCTTCTTGTCATAGAGACCGAGGGTTCCGATAACTTTTTCACCCACCATTAACGGCACGTTGATCACGGACCTCGCATCCAGATGCGGTATCTGCCAGTCAGGGGGCATCTTGGAAAGATCCTCCACAAGGATCGGCCTGCCCTCCCTTGCCACCTTTCCAGGAAGCCCTTCACCAACCGGAAGGGTCATCATCTTCTCGATCTCTTTCTGAAGGCCGTAAGATGCCTTGATCACCAGTTTATCGTCCTCAAGCAGGCGGATGATACATCCTCTGGCGTTAAGGAGGCGGGTCGCTTCTTCAGCCATTTTCCTGAGGAGCTCGTCCAGATCCAGGGTCGAGGTGATCGCCTTTGCAAGCTCATGCATTGTCCTCAGTTTCTGCAGTTGATTTTTTGTGGAAAGATAGAGTTCCACGTTCTTCTCGTTCGCCGCCTGCAGCTCTTCCACCATCCTGTCGAACCGGTGCGCGATGATACCGAACTCGTCCTTTCGCCTTGAGCCTATCCGGTAGTCGAGATCCCCGGAGATAATCCTGTCCGTGGCCGTTAAAATGTCGTTGAACGGCACCGCGATCATCCTCCTCATAAAAAGCGCGAGAAGGAGAAAGGACAGGGAGCTCGACGCAAAGAGGCCTGCAAGATAGTACGCCATCTCACGCTTGATCTTCTCTCCCCGGTTAATGGCGCCGGCCAATTCCTGCGCGGACTTGCTATAGAGGTCATCCAGTTTTGCGCGGATCTCTCCATCCTTTTCCTCAAGCCTGCGCAGCCGGGAGAAAATATTCCGGGTCTCAGCAGGATGTTCCGTGGACATCACGGCATCGGCAAGGTTTTTCAGATCCCCAAAATCCTTTCCAATGGCCCTGAGTCCTTCACTGTCAGCAGCCAGCTTCGTAAGGCTGCCGAAATTCTTGTAAACATTCCCGAGCCGTTCTTTATATATCCTTTTGAATTTACTATTGCCTGTAATCGCCCACCCCTCAGCGGCGCTCACAAAATCAACGATGGATATCTTCAATTCCTCATGGAGATTATGCACCTCTGAAGATCTCCTCAGTACCTCGAAATTGCCGCTCATGCTTTCAAAGATCAGGAAACTGCCCGCGATGAATGCAACAATGAGGATGAGAAAGGCGATGATAAAAATGTTCAACTTTGACTTGATGGTCATAAAGTCCCCGGCATCCCCTTTCTCTTTTCCCTTGCCTTGTGATAAAGGGTGATATACTTCATGGCAGAGGTTCTCCAGGAGAAATCCATCCCCATGGCGCTTGACATCACTTTTTTCCATCTTCTGCTGTCGGCATAGACACAGAAGGCGCGTCGGAGACAATCTGCAAGGGAAGAGGCAGTATAATCCTTAAACAGGAACCCTGTGCCGTATCCCTTCAACGGCTCATAGTCGGTGACGGTATCTGCAAGCCCTCCCGTTATTCTCGCCACAGGCACTGTGCCGTATCTCATTGCAATGAGCTGGCTCAGCCCGCATGGCTCGTACTGCGACGGCATCAGGAGCATGTCGCTCCCCGCATAGATACGGTGGGCAAATGAGTCGTCATAGCCTATCTTCACAAACACCGAACCCTTGTGCCTTTCCCCGATACCATGAACAAGGTCTTGATAGTGTTCATCTCCCTTGCCGAGAATGATGAGTCTGGCGCCCATGGAGACGATCTCGTCAGCCGCATCACTGAAGATATCTATACCTTTCTGGGCAGACAGCCTCCCGACTATCGAAACAAGGGGAGTATTTTTCCCCCCTGCATCCAATGAACACTCGCTGATAAGGCGCTTCCTGCATGCTGCCTTACCTGCGAGGCGAGATGCGTCATAGTGCGCCGGGATGAAAGGATCATTCTGCGGGTCCCACTCTTCTATATCAATGCCGTTAATCACGCCGCAGAGGTCGGAAGATCGTTTTCTCAGAACACCATCCAACCCGAAACCGTATTCAGAGGTAAGTATTTCCTTCGCATAGGTGTCGCTTACCGTGGTTATGATATCGGACGCAACAAGCCCTGCCTTGAGAAAGTTTACCTTCCCGTAAAATTCCACCCCCTCGGGATTGAACCAATCCCCTGAAAGCCCGGTGAGAGGGAAACGCGAGACATCGAAAAGGCCCTGATACCCAAGGTTATGGATGGTCATGAGCGTCGCAGTATTTCTGAAAAACCCGGTATTATAAATAGTTTTGAGATAGAGGGGGATGAGCCCGGTCTGCCAGTCGTTGCAATGAATGACGTCGGGCTGAAGGCCCAGCAGCATGCATCCTTCAAGGACCGAACGGCAAAAAAAGGTGAACCGCTCCGCGTTGTCGGGATAATCCCCTTCCGGCGTTCCGTAGAGCTCGTCTCTGTGAAAAAACTCGTCGCATTCCAGAAAAAAAGAAGCCTGACCATGGGAGAATATCCGGCCCTCGAACCATTTCGCGCCGATCGGGACCCTTATCTTCAGCCCGGTATCCTTCAGCTCAAACCGTTCCCTTACGGTTTTGTACAGGGGAAGCATCAGATAAGCTTCAATATTCATCCCTCTATACTCCTGAAGGAGTGCGCCGCTCACATCCGCAAGACCTCCGGTCTTGATGTACGGCATGGCCTCTGATGCTGCAAGAAGCGCCTTCATTGCGGCCATTAAATCTTCGCCTCTCTCATAAACCGCGCAGCCTCTTCCGGAGGCGTGGGGTTTATATAGAATCCCGACCCCCACTCAAACCCTGCGATATTGGTGAGCTTCGGCATCAGCTCTATGTGCCAGTGGTAGTACTCATTGGTCTCCTCGGTGAACGGCGATGTATGGATGATGAAATTATAGGGCGGCGTATCCAGTATCCTGTCCGTCTGTTTCAGAACCCTCTGCAGGGCATCGGCAAGGGCGGAGAAACTCTTGTCGGGGGGATTGAACATGGACTCGTGCTTTTTCGGAAGGATCCAGGTCTCGAAGGGCGACCGGGGAGCGTACGGGGCAATGGCGATGTATCCGGAGTTTTCGTAGATCACCCTCTTGCCGTCCTCCAGCTCCTGGTTTATCACATCGCAGAAGATACAGCGCTCCTTGAACTCGAAATAGTGGCGGCAGGAATCCACCTCCTCCCTGACCAGTTTCGGAACTATGGGAAGGGCGATGAGCTGCGAATGGGAATGCTCAAGGGATGCGCCCGCGGCATCGCCTTCGTTCTTGAATATGAGGACATACTTGAAGCGTGAGTCCTTCTTTAGATCGCTGAGCCTCTGATAATATGCCCAGAGCACATCCTCAACAGCCTTCGGCGGCATGGTAGCAAGGGAGAGGAGATGGTCCGGGGTCTCGATAATAACCTCATGCGCGCCTATCCCGTTCATCTTGTCGAACATACCCTCCCCTGACCTGTTAAGGTCTCCATATATCTGGAGAGCAGGAAATTTATTGGGCATCACCCGAAGCGTCCAGCCGGCGGTGTTCGGCTGGGTGGAGGAAGGCCTGAAGGCCATGATCTCAGAGGGGGTCGTATATTCATTGCCGGGGCAGAAGGGACAGAATCCGCCTTTTCTCCTCTGCACGGGCGGGGAGGCAAAGTCTGTGGGCCTCTTCCCCCTTTCCACTGCGATAATGACCCAGCCCCCGGAAATAGGGTCTTTTCTCAGTTCCGGCATATATCCTCCATCCTTATCGATCTACTATGCAGAGTATAAATGTTCATTATTATATCACAATGCGATATAATCTCTTAGGGAACGAATATGAAACCCACATTCCATCACCGGATGATAAACAACCGGTTTGAAGACCCCTCTCTATTTGTAAGGATGTTGAGAGAAAGACGCGCCTTTCTGTTCGATGCAGGACAGCTAGACCGTCTGTCGCCTGGAGACCTCCTGAAGATAACCGACGTGTTCGTGACGCACATGCACCTCGATCATTTCATAGGGTTTGATACCCTTCTCAGAATGCTTTTGAGGAGGGAGACGCCTCTGAGGGTTTATGGTCCTGAAGATATCATCCAATGCGTCGAAGGGAAACTCGGAGGGTACACATGGAACCTGATAGAGGAGTATCCCATAAAGCTAGAGGTCTTCGGTATCAGCCCCGGAAAAGTCAGACACTCAAGCTTCTATGCGGAAAAAAGCTTTGCGAGGATTGACAGGGGAAACAGGGACTTCTACGGGACAGCGCTAAAGGACCCTCCCTATACCGTCAAGGCAGCGAGCCTTTCCCATGGCATACCCTGCCTCGGGTTTTCCCTGGAAGAAGATTTTCATATCAACATTGACAACGCCGGCTTGAATATCATGAACCTTCCCGTGGGACCATGGTTGAGCGAGCTCAAACAGATGATCCGTGAAAAGGCCGCTCCTGATGCGCCCTTGCGAGTAGACGGCAGGGAGTTCAGGTTCTCCGACCTTATCCATATCGCCGCAATCACCGAGGGCCAGAAGGTCTCATACATCACTGACATTTCGCCCCAGGAAGAGAATATCAACAGGGTGATTGAGCTGGTAGAGAATTCTGATACCCTCTACTGCGAAGCATATTTCCTTCACGAGGATATTGAGCGTGCTCAGGAGAGACATCACCTAACAGCAAAGATTGCAGGTGAGATCGCGAGGAGGGCAAAGGTTAAAAATCTTGTCTTAATGCATTTCTCTCCGAAATACAGGGATCAGGCGGAGAAGATAGAGGAAGAGGCGATGAGGGAGTTCATCTTGCAATCTTCATACTGATATCCGCGGCAGGGGCGGAATGGGTGAGGGCTCCGATGGATATAAGGTCAACACCTGTCTCCGCAACATCACGGACCCTATCGAGACTCATATTGCCTGACGCCTCTATGATGACCTTCCCCTTTGCCATGCTTACGGCTTCTTTCATGTCTTCAATGGACATGTTATCCAGCATGACCACATCAGCGCCGGCATTGATCGCCTCTTTCAGCGCATTGAGATTCCCGACCTCCACCTCGATTTTTGAGAGATGATGGGCCTGACGCGCAGAACTGACGGCAGCGGTTATGCTTCCCGCAGCCTCGATGTGGTTGTCCTTTATCAGAATACCGTCATAGAGGCCGAATCGGTGATTGCTGCCGCCTCCCATCCTCACCGCGTATTTCTCCATGAATCTCAATCCCGGGGTTGTCTTTCTCGTGTCCACGATCTTCACTCCCGTACCCCTGACCTTTTCGACAAAGGCGGTAGTGAGCGTTGCAATGCCGCAGAGCCGCTGCAGAATGTTGAGGCTCACCCGCTCGCACGAAAGGAGGGTTCTCGTATTTCCCGAGATCTCCGCGACGATGTCGCCACTTGCCGCCTTTGATCCTTCTTCATGGAAGATCCTGAACCCTGTAGAGGGATCCATGATATGAAATACTTCCCTGGCAAAGGGCATGCCGGCAACAATGAAATTTCCCTTTGCTACGATTATCGCCTTGGACCTGTGATCTTCCGGGATAGTGAACGTGGTGGTGATGTCGCCATGACCAATGTCTTCTTCAAGGGCAAGACGGAGTACGTTTTTTATATTGAACGGAATATACATCATGCCGGATTACTCACCGCCGAGTTCGCAGAGAACGGAAAGTCAGTGAGCAAGTCAGGAGTTCAAAATAGATAAATTTCATTTTGCTTCCCCATCCCGTGTTCTCTCCAAACTCTGTATCCCGGTGAATTTCTCTGTGTCCTCTGCGGTAGAAGTTGTTAAGCTTATTTCCTCCTGAACAGGGAAAGGAATCCCAGCGCGCCTCCGATTACCGCTCCAAGGGCCAGGGCGGATTTCCAGTCAAGGAGGGTGGTCACTTCCCCCTCCACCGTATTCGCAATCATCAGGAGCGCAGACGCATTATCCACCTTTATGTTTCCGGCTCCCATGATCCCAACTGCGCTCCTGTTCACCACAGCGCTGTCCCTGGACAGCAGCACGGGCGCAAATGAAGAGTTTACCTCTGTGTTGTTCCCCATGGCGATCAGACTGATGCTCTGGTTAATATCTGTCTCGGCGCCGTGGACGATACCGACAGCGCCCTGGGTAATTTCAACCCTCTCCCCGTCAATACTGAGGGCGCAGACCTGCTGCGCCTCCACATGGCCGCCCTCAAGGGATCTGACGCTGCTTTGTTTTATCGTTATGAACTCTGCTTCGATAAATTCGAGCTCTTCGCCCTCCATCTTCCTTGCATCGGACTCAACCATTTTTCACCCCCATCTCCTTTAATCTATTAATACTCCCTTCAAGCCTCTCATCCTTCAGGACGAATTCTTGATGCCTTACCTTCTCCTTTTCGACCACTTCCTTCGGGGCCCGCTTCAGGAAATCATCGCTCAGAAGCTTCTTGCTCAGAAAACTCAAGGACTCGGCCACCTTCATCTTCTCCTTCATCAGTCTCCCAATTTCTTCACCGATATTCAAGAGCCCCTCCACAGGGATATACAGTTCAAAGGAGTCCCTGACCCCTGTTGCAGAACCCTTCGGCTTTTCCATATCCCTCCCCACGGTGATCTCCCCTGCCTTTGCAAGGCGCTGAATAAGGGGAAGGTTATTCCTCAGAATATCCCCTGCTCTATCCTTGAAGGTCTTTATAAGAACCGTCACTTCTGCAGCCGGTGAGATATTGAGTTCTCCTCTGATATTCCTTATGCCTGTCACCGCTTCCATGATATATGAGACTTCTTCCTCGGTCCGTATGTCCCTGGGGAGCTTTTCCGGGTAGCGAGAAATAACGATGCTCTCGGGACTCTCCGGCAGATATTTCCTTATGGTCTGCCATATCTCCTCTGTTACGAAGGGCATAAAGGGATGGAGCAGCCTCAGCGAGTGGTCAAGGACAGTGATAAGACAGGCAATGGTCCCCGTGCTGCACTCAGACTTGTTGTAGATGGCATGTTTCGACATCTCGATGTACCAGTCACAGAATTCATGCCATATGAACTGGTAGATGCCGTTCGCTGCGTCATTGAACCGGTATTCTCCCAGCGCGGCGTTGACCTCTTCAACAGTGGCAGCGAGCCTGGATAATATCCACCTGCCCGAAAGGTCAAGGGAAGAAGGGTGAGCAATAAGCAGCGGCTCCTTGTCCCTGAACATCCCCTCCAGCTCTTCAGCCGGAACCGTACCTGTGTTCATGGTGATAAACCGTGCCGCATTCCATAATTTATTCACAAAAAAGCGGTATCCCTCAACTCTCTCTTCGGCGAACCGTATGTCCCTGCCCTGCGCAGCAAAGGCAGCAAGGGTGAACCTGAAGGCATCTGTCCCGTATTTATTGATCAGGATTAGGGGATCTACCACGTTCCCCTTGGACTTCGACATCTTTTCTCCGCCGGCATCCCTTACAAGGGCATGGATGTACACATCCCTGAAAGGGACCTCCCCCATGAATTTCAATCCCATCATGATCATCCTCGCAACCCAGAAGAAGAGGATATCAAAGGCCGTGACCAGCACACTCGTAGGATAGAAGGTTTTGAGGTCATCTGTTTCATCGGGCCAGCCCAATGTGGAGAAAGGCCAGAGAGCAGAGGAGAACCATGTGTCAAGGACGTCTTCGTCCTGCCGCAGTTTACCGCTGTCGCATTTCTTGCAGGTCTTCGGAGTCTCCCTCGATACATTGATCTCTCCGCAATCACTGCAATACCACACAGGGATCCTGTGTCCCCACCATATCTGCCGGGAGATACACCAGTCCCTTATATTTTCCATCCAGGCAAAGTAGGTGTTCTCCCATGACGAAGGGACAATCCTGATCTTCCCGCACCGCACCGCAGCCGTGGCAGCCGCAGCCAGGGGCTTGGTATTTACATACCACTGGAGGGTGGATAATGGTTCTATGATGGTCTTGCACCGGTAGCAATGTCCCACGGAATGATGGTGTTTCTCTTCCTTTT
>Ga0208244_101472_pt1 | contig 12247 bp, 7 predicted proteins | sample SubbioCR12Aug_5A_FD_184828 | JGI IMG/M metagenome (GOLD analysis project Ga0208244, IMG submission 184828) | Serpentinite rock and fluid subsurface biosphere microbial communities from McLaughlin Reserve, California, USA - CR12Aug_5A (SPAdes) | ecosystem: Environmental > Terrestrial > Deep... | reverse complement strand
CCATATCTCACTTAGCAGTTCTGCGTCGGGGCGCGTACAGCTCTTGGTTTCATACGTTGTTCCGGGTGCGATCTGGTATCCAGCATACGAAGCAAGGGTCTCGGCTAATTCCGAAAGAGTTCAGTTTGTCTATTCCGGTCAGGTGAAACAGAACACAGGGGAGGATTGGACGAATGTGGATCTGACGCTTTCAACTGCCCGTCCCGCCGAAGGGGGACTCCCCGTTCAGCTTGTTCCATGGTACGTTGACGTATGGCAGCCCCCTCCGCCGATGGCTACCGGTGCACAGAGACGCAAAGAATCCGTCATGGAGATGAACTTGGCGGACGAGGTGAAGCCTGCCTCCCGACCCATGGAGGAGATGGAACTTCCAGTGGCTTCGGTTGAGTCTCAGGCGGCCTCAGTAGTGTTCCGCATTCCCGTGCGAGCGATGATCCCGAGCGACAATACCCCTCACAAAGTGACAATCGGTCTCTTCGAACTTCCGGTGGAGATGAGCTACCTCTCCATTCCGAAATCGGCGCAATCCGCCTTCATGACAGGATCGATGAAGAACACGACGGAGTACCCTCTTCTCGCCGGAACAGTCAGCCTGTTCTTCGACAATACCTTCGTTGCCTCTTCTCCCCTGAAACGAACGTTGACGGGTGAAACGTTCGATGTGGGATTGGGAGTCGACGACCGTGTGAAGGCGGAGCGGAAACTTCTGAACCGCTTTACCGAATACACGGGCACGTTCACGAGAAAGACGAGAGTCACGTATGACTATCTCTTGACGGTCGAGAATACGAGAACTCAGCCTGTCCGGCTCGAAGTCAAGGATCAAATTCCCCTTTCGCGGAACGAAAAGATCGTCGTCGAACTGATTGCTCCTTCGGCAAAGGATGTGAGACCGGAGGGCGACGGGACCCTGCTCTGGAAGCTTACCCTTGCGCCGGGCGAAAAGAAAACGATTCCTCTGAAATTCAATCTAGAGTATCCATCGGATCTTCAAGTGGTTGGTCTCGAATAATCCCGCATTTCCATGCACGTCCAACCTTACCCTGCTCATAACAGACGATAACGACGAACGCTTCCGCCTCCTATGCATCTTCTGAATACAGTCATTGCGAAAACTCTTCCTCTTGTGCCCAAATCCATCGTTGGCCGCGTTTCGCGGCGGTACATCGCCGGCACAACGTTAAATGCTGCCATCGATACGGTACGCGCTCTCAATCAAAAAACATTGATGGCGACGCTTGATATCCTCGGGGAGGATATCCTCGAACGCCCTCCTGCTGTACAGATGGTGAAAGATTGGGAAGGGGTAATCGATGCGATCACCAGCCACAGCCTCGATTCGAATTTCTCCGTCAAGCTCAGCCAACTCGGACTTCGGATCGATCCGGAATTCTGCTATCAGAACGTTCGGTCTTTGGTCGAAAGAGCGAGGTCGGTCGGGAACTTCGTCCGCATCGACATGGAAGACTCGACGACAACGGACGCGACGCTGGAAATCTATCGCCGACTCCGGAAAGAGGGTTTTGCAAACGTGGGCGTTGTGATCCAGGCCTATATGCGTCGGAGCGAAAAAGATGTCACGGAATTGCTGAAGCTCGGCGCGAATATCCGGCTGTGCAAGGGAATCTATATTGAGCCGGCGGAGATTGCGTTCAAGGATTATCAGGAAGTCCGCGAGAACTTTGTTTCGCTTCTGGAGCTGATGTTTGCCAACGGCGCCTATGTGGGAATCGCGACGCACGACGAGCACCTGGTCGACAGGAGTTATGATCTGGTGAAGAAATACGAGCGTGAGAAACATCATTATGAATTCCAGATGCTGCTGGGAGTGCGTGAAGCGCTTCGCGACCGAATCGCTGCAGATGGCCACCGTCTCCGTGTATACGTTCCATTCGGCGAGCAATGGTATGCCTATTCGGCGAGACGATTGAAGGAGAATCCCGCGATCGCCGGTTACGTGCTGAAGGCAATGTTCCGGATGGATTGGTCGTGAGAACCGAATTGCGTTGTGTTTGCTTGGTAATGTTTTTGTATCATTGACGTTAATGTTCTAAGCCGTAATTCTACTCGTTCACCAATATCTAAGGAGACTCCTATGGCGGAAGTGACAAGCACGGGGGGGGGGTTGAAGTACGTCCCCTATGTTCCGGCTGGCACGTCCATGAAGGAGTTCACTCTCCGGGCACTGCTGATTGGTCTTGTGTTGTGTGTAGTGCTCGGCGCAGCGAACGCCTATCTGGGACTGAAGGCGGGAATGACTATTGCGGCCACCTATCCTGCGGCTGTGATCGGGATGGCGTTGCTTCGCATCTTGAAAGGAACAATTCTAGAGGAAAACTTCGCCCGAACGGTCGGCTCTATCGGCGAGTCGGTCGCGGCCGGGGCGATCTTTACCCTCCCTGCGTTCTACATCGCAGGCATTTGGCCGGACTTCGGAACCACCGGTCACTACCTTGAATCGTCGGCGATCATGTTTGCCGGCGGTGTGTTGGGGATTATGTTCGTGGCGTTGTTGAGACGCGTCATGGTTGAGGATGTTGAGTTGCCATTCCCCGAATCGGTTGCGGCCGGAGAAATTCACAAAGCGGGACGGGCAGGCGGAACCGGTGCGAGGTTCCTCTTCGGCGCCATGGGGATTGGCGCCTTGATTCAAGCGCTTGTGCAGTTCAGGTTTTTCGCGGCCTCGTGGGAGAAGTTTATTACGTTCACGAAGACAACGATCGGATTGCGCGCCAGCGGCGATGCAGTAGGGCAAAGCGGCATGTTGCTGAGCTCACCCGGAATTAGCCCCGCATACATCGGCGTGGGTTATATCATCGGTCCCAGACTTGCCTCATTGAACTTCAGCGGCGGATTGATTGCATGGGGACTCTTTGTACCGATCTTGACGTACTTCATCGGACCCACTCTCATTCCGACCGATGTCACCCCAACCGACGAGACGTGGGTTACGATGGCAAACAACGTCTGGAAATTCATCGTTCGACCGATTGCCATCGGCGGAATGTTGATGAGCGCGGTCTACACGCTCTACCGCATGCGCGCAAGTCTCTTCACCGGTCTGAAACGATCAGTCGGTGACGTGAAGCGGGCTGCGTCAGGCGAACATGCGACCGTCCGAACGGAGCAGGATCTGAGCTTCAAATGGGTGATGTTTGGAATTCTCGCGGCCTCGGTTGCGACCTTCTTCATCTATGATTATTTCGCACAGGATAGGGTCGCTGCTTTGGTCGCGACGCTGGTCATGGTGATCGCCGGCTTCTTCTTTTCTGCGGTCTCGGGCTATCTTGTCGGCATCATCGGTTCGAGCAATAATCCGATCAGCGGTCTGACCCTTTCGACGTTACTCATTGCCGCCCTGCTGATGGTAGCGCTTGGCATGTCAGGCAACACGGGAGTTGCTGCTGTGCTTGGTGTCGCTGCAGTCGTCTGCGTCGCCGCCGCCGTTGCCGGTGAGATGCTTCAGGATTTGAAAGTGGGGCATATCCTTGGAGGAACGCCCTGGAAGATGCAGGTTGGAGATCTGGTCGGCGTTGGTATCGCCTCGGTCGTGATGTTCTTCCCCATCCTCATTCTGCATCAAGGGGACATAAACATGGGGGGGACGGGGCTTGGTGGAAAGCAGTTTCCCGCACCCCAGGCAAGTCTGATGGCTCTCCTTTCCCAGGGGATTGTGCGCGGTGAGATGGCATGGCCGCTGATTATCGTGGGAATGGTGATGGGATTCGGCTTCATTCTGATGCAGGTGAAGAGCCCGATGATTGTCAGCGTCGGTATGTATCTGCCGCTCGAAACGACCTTCGCCATATTTATTGGTGGAGTGATCAAAGGGATCGTTGAGAAATTCAATCTCCGTCGGAAACACAATGATGGGCAGAAGGCCCGTGTGGAAAACACTGGCGTGCTGTTGGCTGCCGGTTTGATCGCGGGTGAGGCTCTGATCGGTCTTTTCTTCGCCGGACTTGCAGTGTTTGATGTGAAATACGCCGACTTCATCCCGGCGATGTTCAACTTCTTCCCCTTGCCATTCTTCATGAGTCTGGGAATCCTGGTCGTGATCGGCTGGATTCTGATTCGGTACCCATTAAAGAATGCAGGGCGACCGGATGAGCCGGCTCCTCCGAGCGGCGTGTTCTAGTCCGCGTAGGAAGCGATCGTTGTCCGGGTCTCAATTCCCGGACTCCTGATTCAGTCGTCGAGTGGAGCAATCCCGAAGTGGTGATTGCTCCACTCCGGCTTTTTTTTACTGTCCGTCGCCAATAGACGGATGATGAATTTTTGACAGGCTGTTGAAAAAGCTGGCATCCCCCGCTTACTGATTCGCAGGAGGGAGGCGGGGGAGGCCTATTTTTGTCGTCGAAACCCGAAGAATTTGTGATTAATGCCGACATGAGCCGTCCCGGTTTTGCCGGGATGGCGATGCAAGGAAGCAAGCCGAATCATGATCCTCACGCTGTCGCGATGGCGTGGATAAACAGTCCCCGAAGAGACTCCTTAGTAACCCGGATCTTATGTTTAGTCGAAAAAAGAGCATCCTCGATCGCACTGACTTCTTCACACTTATTCCGCATCGGAGCGTAGAGTGGGAAGAGGCGGAAGACAAACGGATTGTTCTGCTGGTCCCAAAATTTCGGAGCGGACCAGTTGCCCGGTGGATTCAATCGTGGCTCCCCCGCCCTCATATCCGCGTTCGCCTCGATGAATTCGGAAGCTTTATGTGGAAATGCTGCGACGGTTCCACTAGCATCGAATCAATTGCGGAACGCATGAGACAGCAGTTTGGTGAACGCGTAGAACCGGTTCACAATCGCCTCTCAATGTTCATGAATAAACTCACGAGGGGAGATCTTCTCACATTTGAACAGCCCATCACATCTGAATCAAACAACTCAAACTAGATCAAGAGGACCACAATGTCAGCCGCATTGAATGGATTGGAACCACAACTCGTGTGGAAGTACTTCGGCGAGATTGCCGGAATTCCCCGCGGATCAGGGAACGAAAAGCAGATTGCCGCATACGTCATGGGCGTCGCCAAAGGTCTTGGCCTTGAGGCGAAGCAGGACAAGTTTGGGAACGTCGTGATCCGGAAACCGGCCGCAGCGGGCCGCGAGCAGGCCCCCATGATCTGTCTGCAGGGGCATCTCGACATGGTCAACGAGAAGAACAAAGATAAGACGCACAACTTCCTGAAAGATCCGATCGAACTCGTGCGCAAAGGAAATGTTCTGATGGCCAATGGAACGACGCTGGGAGCAGACAACGGAATAGCCGTTGCCGCGGGTCTGGCTATCATGGCCGACAAGTCAATTCAACATGGACCGCTCGAATTCCTGTTCACCGTCGATGAAGAAACGGGCCTCACGGGCGCAAAGAACCTTCAGCCGGGGTTTATTCAAAGCAAAACGTTGATGAATCTTGATTCCGAAGAAGAGGGCTCGCTCTACGTCGGCTGTTCGGGTGGACGAGACACAGTTGGAACATGGAAAGCCGCATTCGATAACACTCCCGCAGGTCACACGGCAATTCTGGTTACGGTGGTGGGATTGAAGGGGGGGCATTCGGGGTTGGAGATTGACAAGGGTCGAGGCAACTCGCTCAAGATCATCAACCGAGTCCTGATGGCGCTCGATCAGCTGGGAGGCCGGGTCTCAAGCATTCAGGGAGGAAACAAACGAAACGCAATCCCGCGCGAGGCGGAGGCGGTTGTCTATGTTCCGGCGAAGAAGCTCCTGAAAGCTCTCGCCACGGTCGAAGAACTCAATGACGTTCTCCGTGCCGAGATTTCGACGGTCGATCCCGAGTTGCGTGTGAGTGCCGAACAGTTGCAATCGAAGAAGAAAGCAAAAGTGTTCAAGAAGACCCTCCAGGCTCAGATTCTCCGGACTCTCGCTGGACTCCCGCATGGCGTCGTCAAGATGAGTGCGGATATTCCGGGACTTGTTGAGACGTCGGCCAATCTGGCAATCGTCAAAACGAGCGCGTCGAAAATTGAAATCATTACAACACAGCGAAGCTCCGTGACTTCGGAAATCGAAGAGATCAAGCATACGTTTGGCGCCATCATGGAACTTGGCGGCGCGAAGGTCAAGTACTCTGCCGGGTATCCCGGATGGAAACCGAATCTTAACTCGAACATTCTGAAGAGCGCAAAATCGACATACCAATCGATGTTCGGTAAAGAGCCGGAGATCAAGGCGATTCATGCCGGTCTCGAATGCGGCATCATCGGCGAAAAATATCCCGGAATGGACATGGTGTCGTTTGGTCCGACGCTCGCGGATGTCCACTCGCCCGACGAGAAACTCTATATCGACACGGTCGATAAATTCTGGAATTTCCTTCTGGGAATGCTGAAGGCCGCCCGATAGCTGTCGGGCAGGCTGTTGCCGCTCAGAAAATCCGATCATCCGAGAGACTTCATGGTTCAAATCGAAAACGTGGAAAAACCGGCGCAACCGTCATCCCTCTATCGATGGATGGTGCTGATTTTCATCAGCTTGACAATGTTCGGGAACTACTATGTGTACGACTCGGCAGCCCCGATCTTTGATTTGCTGAAGGAACAGCTCTCGTTTTCGGATCAGGATCTCGGACTTCTTTATTCCGTCTACAGCGTTGCGGCGATCCTCGTCCTGTTATTCGGAGGTTACATCATCGACCGCTTCGGCACGAAGATATCGATTTTCGTGTTTGGTGTGATTTGTCTGATTGCCGCGTTTGTGACGGCGCTGTCACCGGATCTCACGATCATGCTGGTTGGGCGATTCCTTCTCGGATTGGGAGCCGAACCGCTGATCGTGGCGGTCACGACGGCGCTCGCAAAATGGTTCAAGGGAAAAGAGCTGAGCTTTGCCTTCGGGATCAACCTGATGATTGCACGGCTCGGCTCGGTTTCCGCCGATTGGTCACCGGCATGGGCACGTTCCTTCTATACAAACTGGCAAGACCCCCTCTGGCTTGCGACCGTCGTTGCGGGAACATGCGTTGCGGGAGGAATCTTGTACTGGATTCTGGAACACCGTGCCGAGAAGAAATACTCTCTGGGCGAGCAGAGCGAGACTGAGAAACTTGAGCTGAAAGGCCTCTACAAGTTCAGTAGATCATACTGGTACGTGGTCGCACTCTGTGTCGTCTTTTACTCGACGGTCTTCCCGTTCCGCGCATTCGCGATCAAGTATTTCATCGAAGCGCATGGTACTTCCAGGGAGGTGGGCGGGCTTCTGAACAGCTTCCTGCCGTTTGCCGCGATGATTGCCACGCCGTTGTTCGGCTACATGGTTGACCGCATCGGCAAGCGATCGCTTTTCATGATGTTCGGATCGTTCTTGCTGCTCCCGCTGTTTCTGTTGGCTGCGTATCTCCCGCCAGGAACACCCATAGCGCTCTCACTCCCGTTCTTTGGGGATGCGGCCGTCCCTCTCACCCTCCTCATCATTATGCTAATGCTCGGAATTGCGTTTTCCCTCATCCCTGCCATCATGTGGCCGGCAGTTGCATATATCGTTGAACAAAAGAGGCTGGGTTCAGCCTATTCGCTCATGACGCTCTGCCAGCAGGTGGGAATGGCAACTATACCATGGCTGATTGGCGTCACGAATGACGCATATGGCGCGGGACCCGCGAATCCCGAAGGTTACACAGCGGGTATGTGGATCTTCACAGGGCTGGCTTTCCTTGGACTCCTTTTTTCATTCCTGTTGTGGCGTAACGAACGAGGAGCTCAAAGCCACGGACTTGAAACAATTACCATGAAATCGAGCGCATAGTGTCAAAGGAAATCGAGAAACCGGATCCGCTGGACGAAAAACAACGGAGAAGCCGACTGAAGCTTGTCCTGATCAGTCTTCTGGGACTCGGTATCCTCTATGTGGCCGTGTGGCTCGTGAATCAACTCTGGTTCTCGTGATGACTCACCCCCCTAGGTATGGAAAATTAGAAGGACAATTGAAATGACAATTTCGAAAGAACTCTATTCCGCTGCGCAAGTGGCGATCTGTGACTGCATGGGCCTTCAACCGAACGAAAAAGTGGCGGTGATCACCGACGAACCTTGCCGACTCATCGGTCAGGCGATGTTCAATGTGACGAAAGACTTCGGTAATCCGGTCTTCCTCGTCGAGATTACACCGCGTCGTACCAACGGAGAAGAACCCCCTCCGGAGGTCGCCGAGCTGATGCAGAAAATGGATCTTGTGCTGATCCCCACGAGCAAGTCGATGACGCATACCAATGCAAAACGATCGGCTCAGGCAAAAGGAGTTCGCATCGCCACACTCCCCGGGGTGAATGAGGATATGATGGTGCGTTGTATGAACGCCGACTACTTCAAAATCGCGGAACTGACGAACAAGCTTGTGGAGTTGATGGACAAGACATCAGTCATTCGGGTAAAAGCTCCGTCAGGAACAGACATTACGATGCCGGTGAAGGGACGGAAAACGATTCCCAGCCACGGCCTCTTTCGGGAGAAAGGGAAGGGAGGAAACCTGCCGACCGGAGAAGCATTCCTTGCCCCACTCGAAGGAGAATCGCAGGGAGTGGTTGTCGTGGACGGATCGATGTCCGGTATCGGGATGGTGAAAGAGCCGATCCGGCTCGTCGTGAAGGATGGATACGCAGAAGAGATTACGGGGGGAGCGGAAGCAAAGAAGCTTATAGAGCTTCTCGGGATTCACGGCCGTGAGTCGAGGAATGTTGCCGAGTTCGGCATTGGTACCAACGACAAGGCCAAGATCACGGGGATCATCCTGGAGGATGAGAAAGTGCTCGGCACGATACACATCGCGTTTGGTGACAACGTCACCATGGGGGGGAAGGTAAACGTGCAAAGTCACATCGATGGACTTGTGCACAAGCCGACGGTGTGGTTTGACGACAAGATAATTATGGAGGATGGCACCCTTTTGGTGTAATCGAGACATCTCTGATAAAGCACAGTAGGGGCTGTCCCAAAAGTTCAGTCCAGAGCGAAATCGTCAGGCTGAGCGCAGTCGAAGCCTCGATTTCGCTCCAAGATCACAGTTCGACTTCGCTCACTGTGACCTATCGCGGCTTGTGGGACAGCCCCTACTTGTTTTAACTCCATCCCAACGGTGCGTCGCGACCCCTGCGCATAACATATTAAGTCGTTCCTGCCGGAATCTCTCCATCCAACATTTTGTTATATTGGCGTATTCCATTCCCATTCCATTTCAAAATCCAGGACTATGATCTTCACAAAACTACGATTCACCATTATTTCCGTTTTTTCCTTCTTATTGATGTTCTCAGGTCAGATTTCTGCCCAGGAAGAAGCCCGACTCACAGGCAACATCACCGGTCGGGTTTTCGACGCATCGACCAGAGAGCCTCTTCCCGCCGCAAATGTTGTTGTCGTCGGAACGACCATCGGCGCGGCGACCGATCTCAACGGTGAATTTACCATCACCAATGTACCAGTCGGAGCGCAGGCGGTCCGGGCAACTGTGCTCGGCTACAAACCGGTGATCAAGACTGATCTCACCGTGATGCCCTCAAAACCGGTCGTCATGGTTTTTGCGCTTGTTGAAACGACGGTTGAACTGGGAGAGGTGACAGTCACCGCGGAGTACTTTCAGAAACTGTCCGATCGTCCGGTCAGTCTTCAGACGCAGTCTTACGAAGAAATCCGAAGACTCCCAGGGGGCTTCGAGGATGTGGTTCGTGCGATTTCCATTCTTCCCGGTGTCGCTCAGGTGCAGCCGGGGCGAAACGACTTGATCGTCCGTGGAGGTGCGCCTTCGGAAAATCTGTCGGTGGTCGATGGGATCGAAATCTCCAACATCAACCATTTCGGCACGCAGGGAGCGAGCGGCGGGCCCCTCAGCTTCATCAATCTCGATTTTGTCACAGAAACTGCATTCTCCAGCGGCGGCTTCGGTGCGCGGTACGGCGACAAGCTCTCATCAGTCCTCACTATCGACCTGCGGGATGGGCGGTCGGATCGGTGGAGGGGAAAAGGGACCATCGCGGCAACCCAATTCGGACTGAACGCAGAAGGACCAATTGGCGAGAATGGCAGTATTATCTTCTCTGCCCGTAGAAGCTATCTCGATTTCATTTTTCGCGCGTCGGGGTTCGCCTTCGTCCCCGAGTACTGGGATTTTCTTTCCAAGGCGAACTACAAACTTGGCCGTGATGACGAACTTTCCGTTCTCGCCATTGCGGCTCTCGACAACGTGAAGCTCTTCAACGACACACCGGAAAAGCGGCTGGACAACTCCCGTATCCTGGCCAGCTCACAGAATCAGGTTCTAGGAGGAATTCGCTGGCGTCATCTGTTCGGGAAGGGATTCTGGACAGTGACCCTCGGACAGACGTACGTGCAGTTCGACACTGAACAACGTGACACATTACTTCAGCCGATTTTTTCGAACGTTTCGTATGAGCATAAATCGTCTCTCCGGGCCGATGTGCTGTACCAGCTCACGCGAACTACCGAACTCTCATTTGGCGTGCAGGTCCGTGTCGTTCGATTTTCGAGCGATATGTTCCTGCGGCCGTTCTGGACGAACTACGGTCAGAGAATTTCGGTTGATGCCTTGTACGAGACCACGGCGCTGAAAGCCGGTGCCTTCGTGCAACTCTCTCAACAATTCGGCGAGCTTCAGATCATTGCCGGAGGGCGTCTCGATTATTTTGATTTGATAGACGAGAAGACCGTCTTCTCTCCCCGACTCGCGCTGACATACGCTCTTGGCAGCGTGACGAATCTCAATCTGAGCGTTGGGAGGTACCATCAATCACCCTCCTACATCTGGCTCGTGTCGGACGCGTCGAACAGAGCCCTCTCCTTTGTGGGGGTTGGCCAGTATGTGGCGGGCATCGATCATCTCCTGCGGAGCGACACCAAGCTGACGCTCGAAGCGTACGCCAAGAACTATTTCGATTATCCGGCAAGTCTAACCCGGCCATTTCTGGTGATGGCGAATACGGGAGCAGGATATGGAGGGACCGATGATGGATTTTCGTCCTTTGGAATTGACCGTCTGGTGAGCGTCGGTGTGGGGCGATCACATGGTGTTGAGTTGTTCCTCCAGAAGAAGTCTTCGGATCTTCCACATTATGGGCTTCTGAGCATCAGCTACAGCCGTTCGGAGTACAAAGGAATCGACGGCGTGTACCGTCCGGGGAGTTTCGATCAGCGTTGGATTGTCAATCTCGGTGGGGGGTATGTCTTCAACGAGAAGTGGGATTTGAGCGGCAAATTCAGACTCGCAACCGGAAGGCCCTATACTCCGTACAATCCCGATGGAACACAAGTCGCATCACGCTACAACAGCCTTCGGATTCCTGCTAACCATAGTCTCGATCTGCGCGTCGAGCGGAAGTGGATGTTTGAAACTTGGAATCTGATCGTCTATCTTGATGTCACCAACATCTACAACCGCAAACCGATTGATATCCCGCGTTATAATGAGCAAACCGGTCAGACGGAGAACATGGGCGCGATAGGCATCATCCCATCCATCGGCGTCGCGGCGGAATTTTAGCAGAGCAACCTTCCGAAGGTTTCTCAGTTCAAGCTTGGATACCTTCGGAAGGTTTTCGGTCTATCTCGTTTCCACGCTCCTGCGCCGAAGGTGTTCCCGCGGAACGTGGGAACATATTGTGCGATGTGCCCCGCCGTGGCGGGTGCGGCTTCGCTCACCTGCGCTCTGACGGTGACAATCGGAGCGAGAACATGGGATGGCTAGGCCTCAGAATCGTGAGTGGTTCGTCGACTTGAGTGATGTCGGGACTTACGTCCCGACAGTGCGCTGAGCGTGCAATCTGTGCTACTTCACCGCGGACTTGATTTTTGGAACAACATCCTTCGGATAATAGCTGCAAACCCCCTTCTTGGCCGCCGGTTTGATGGCTAGTTGTTGGATTGCCTTTTTGACTTTCGCATCGGAGATACCAAGCTGCTTGGCAATGTTCCCTGCGGTGAGCAATGCATCTTTTTGAGTAGCCATAGCAAATTTCCTTCAAACGATTGATGAAAGGAAGAATTTGTTGGGATGCGGAAGAGTGGCAAAAGACACTATTTTGGAGGTCCAAAATCTCCACATAATATATCCGCTTGCGATGATAATGAAGAAGGGGAGAGAAAGCAATATCCTTCTTGAACCAACCTAGAGGTCTGGCCGAAAACCTCAAGTGAGCAGTTGTCTCAGACAATCTTCCTGCGAAACCTTCCATGCCCACGCTACAGTCATTGCGGGCACAGACCCGCAATCTGCCT
>Ga0208244_101471_pt1 | contig 12280 bp, 13 predicted proteins | sample SubbioCR12Aug_5A_FD_184828 | JGI IMG/M metagenome (GOLD analysis project Ga0208244, IMG submission 184828) | Serpentinite rock and fluid subsurface biosphere microbial communities from McLaughlin Reserve, California, USA - CR12Aug_5A (SPAdes) | ecosystem: Environmental > Terrestrial > Deep... | reverse complement strand
ATTGACTATTAATGCTGTGGCCTAGAGGCAGATAGATATGTTCCATTGCTAATGATGGCTCTGTGATCTTTTTGTCCTTTCTCCCTTTCTCTTAAAAAGTAATAAAAAAAGCCTATTTATAAGGCTTTAAGAGCAGAATAGAAATCAAGCGAATGATTGATTTAAGCAATTGACTGATCATGCGATTGGTTGATTTAAGCGATTGACTGATCATGCGATTGGTTGATTTAAGCGGGTGGCTGTTGCCGGTGACAGTTCCGACGCCGGCTAATATGTTTACAATGTAAATAAAGTCACTTATTCCTATTTATGGTTAATAGCTTAGCATGGATCTGCGCTCGGCGCAAGCAATATTTTTGTAGAGTAAATTGATTTATTATGTAGAGCTTAACCTGCGCGGTTGGCAACTTCAATAAAGGTTTTTCTGTTTTTTTCGTGCAGTTTAAGCGAACCTTTTTTCTTTTCCCAGTTGTTTACTGTAGCCGCAGTGACTTTAAGCAAAGAGGCAAATTCTTTTTGCGATAAACCAAGCGTTTTTCTTAAGTCGGCTACCGTTTTACCTGTGATTACAGTATCAGAGAACACAGGTGAAGGATGATCCTGGGTTAATTCGTTTAACTCGATCCCAAAAAGATCTTCGAGTTGATCGGCGCTAACTCGGCGCCTTGTGCTCTTTTTGCTTTTCTCACCGGCTATTTCAGCATTCACTGCTTCTTTTGTGCCTTCGGTAATTAATTCATCCTGGTCGACGCCTCTTAACAGAAATAGCAATTCTGGTTTTTCATCCAGTCTTCTGCCCACCCCATAAAGGGTCGCCGCCACATGTTTGCACATATCAGCCCAATCAGGACAGCTGCAATCAAAAGCAATCTCGCCCGGCAGCGGGAATATGCCATTTTGCTGATCCGTAACTTCAGCCATAAGTTGATTTGATAACTTGCCCTGCAACAGCTCCAACAGGGTTCCTATCCTGCCGGCACACTGTTTTTTTAGTTTTGCCCATTTAGCCGCTGGAAGCTTTGTGATCTTAATCTCCACGTTATAAAGCCGATTACCGCTTACAATGGCTGAAATATGACACTCCTCGATGGCCAGATGACAAACCAGTCCGTTGCTTACATAGGAGCGCCCCCGGGGCAAACGATTACTGTAATCGCTGAATGATTCTAAGTGTTTGCACCAGCCTTTGCCCCAGAAAGTACGGGCTATTGTGCGTCCCTCTATTTCTACCGGATCTAATTCGGCCCCGCTTTTCACAAGCTTAGCAATTTTTTTCTGCGCTTTTTGCCGTTTCTCTGCCGCCGATACATACCGCGGCCAGCCATCATAACCTCTTCTGCCCATTCTTCCTGTGCCCTCCCTTTCTAATCATCAATACAGCTTCCTTTATTCTAACCACCCTGTTTTTAAAGAGAAGCACGCTCCAGGTCAAGGGTGACCATGTTAATCAGTTCCCGATCATCCATTTCGGTCAGCATTTTTTCTGCCCCGGCAGCCAGAATATCTTTAGCCAGCTGCTGTTTATCGTCAATCAGCTGATCAATTTTTTCTTCAATTGTCCCCCGGCACACAAACTTATGAACCAAAACGTTCTTCTGCTGGCCGATGCGGTAAGCCCGATCGGTCGCCTGGTTTTCAACTGCCGGGTTCCACCAGCGATCAAAATGAATCACATGCGAAGCAGCCGTGAGGTTGAGTCCTGTGCCCCCGGCCTTGAGCGACAGCACAAAGAATGGCGGTCCGTTGAAAGCCTCAAACATCTCAATTAGGGATCGTCTCTTCTTAACTGCAGTTCCGCCGTGCAAAACCAATCCGCTACGGCTAAAAACCGTTTCCAGAAAGGCAGCGATAGGCTCAGTCATCTCCTTAAATTGGGTAAAGATCAGCACTTTTTCCTGGCGGGAAGCTATTTCTTCGCAAATTTCCCTGAGACGCTCAAACTTACCGCTGGCCCGCTGATCGTATTCTCCGCTGCCTGTGACTTGCCCGGGATGATTGCAGATCTGCTTAAAACGCATCAGGTACGCCAGCACCAGACCCCTCCGTTTGATCCCTTCGGCATCCATTAAGGCCATCTCCATTTCTTCAACGGTCCGGGCATAGAGGGCAGCTTGTTCACGAGCCAGACCACAGTAAACTTTCATCTCTGTTTTATCGGGCAGATCGGCGATAATGTTTTTATCGCTCTTCATTCTGCGCAGAATATAGGGGCTGACCAGGTTGCGCAAGGGAGCATAGCGATCACTTTCATTTTCTTCCAGGCTCTTAATAAACGTTTTAAATCTTTTTTGTGAACCAAGTAATCCAGGGCAAAGAAAATCGAATAGCGACCACAAATCACCGATGCTATTTTCCAGCGGCGTTCCAGTCAAGGCGATACGGGCCTGGCCTTTTATTTTTTTTACCGCCCTGGTCTGCTGCGATGCAGGGTTTTTGATTGCCTGGGCCTCATCGAGAACAACCAATCGCCAGGGCAGCTCGTGTAGCCATTCATTACGCATCAGCATGCCGTAGGTAGTTAGAACCAGGTCAACCCCGCCCAGCCGGTCTGCCGGATTAGCAGCCACCGCTTCGAGTTCTTCACGGCTCAGCTCAGACTGATGGAGGTACAAAGCTTCCAGGGATGGGGCAAAACGGCTTAACTCTGCTTTCCAGTTGGAGAGAAGTGAGGCCGGTAGAACAATCAGTGAAGATTCACTACCCTGATCACCTGGCAGCGCGGGTGCAAATCTGTCGCCTTTTTGCAAAGTAGACCCATTTACTTTTAGCGCTAAGAGCAGGGCAATAATTTGAATTGTTTTACCCAGCCCCATGTCATCGGCCAGACAGGCACCGAGGCCAAGACTGGACAGTAAATACAGCCAGTTCAGGCCTTCTTCCTGGTAGGGACGAAGTGTACCTTGTAATTGGTTTTGGCCACTGAAGGGAAGCTCCCGGGCCGCTCGCAATTCACTAATAACCCCTGAAAGCCACGAACCGGCATTAACATAGATCCACTGGCGGTTTTCATCTTCAGCAGCTTTATCCATGACCAGATCGGGTGGCGCTCCGGCCATCAGACGCATCGCTTCGATAAATGTTATTTTTCCACCTGCCGCATCTTTTTCGATCTGTTTCCAGTGATCGAGAACAACCGAAAGCTTTTCTCGATTTACTTCTACCCAATGGCCCTTAAGAAATACCAGCCCCTCCTGGGTCTGCATCAGCTCCCTGACTTCTTCCGGGGTCAACTGCTCATCGCCAAGCGCCAGATCAACGCTAAAGTCGAGCAGAGCTTCAGCCCCAAAGCGGCTCGCAACTTTTTCTCCAATCGTTACCGCTACCCTGGGGCGGGGTCTTTTCCGCCACCAATCCGGAATACGAACCAGGATTCCACATTCTTCAAAGAGACTGACATCCTTAAGAAAACTGTAAGCCTCGCCGGAAGTCCAGAAAAGGGGATGATAGATATCACCCGAATCAACCAGATCGCGAATTATATCACTGGCCGCCGATGCCCGGTGAACCGGGGTAAGCAGTTTGATCAGCGCTTTCTTATTATGTTCCCCTGCATATTCTCTGAGTGCCTTGCCCAAAGCTTGATATTGCACACGACCACCGGATGACAGCTGAGGGGCATAGGTTGCCACGAAAGCAAAGGGATAATCAGGGTCGCCTTTGTTCTCTGCCAGGTGGAAACTGACCCGTCCGACCTGGTGCCATAACGGAGCATTGACCTTAAGCCATTTTCCCAGACCACTACCGGCAGCAGCAACATCATTCTGCACCCACTGGTCAAGTTTTATCCATAAATCGTGCAGCATAGCCCCACTTAAGTATTCAGCACCCTGCATCGGCGGAGCAGTTAGGGACAGCATCTCAAGCTCTGCTTCATGAGGTGGTTCAACCGATTGGTATTCTTCTGAGTAAAAATCGGGATGCCGGCAGAGTTCCGTTAAAAAAAGCCGGCCAAAATCTCTCCAAAAGAGGGCTGATGCTGTAAGGGGTTTTTCCGGATTTAAAGCAGCCAGCCTGAAGCAACCTGCTTCTGATGAGGCAATAAAACCGGCAGCAATTTTTTGCTCCCAGCTCTCTGAGGCAGTATTCCCGCCGAAAGACTGTCCTTCCGGATAATCGGCGATGAAGCGCAGCTGCCTGGCGGGAGTTAGGATTATTTCAAAACTCATTTTTTTTGGGTTCCTTTATTTGCTTCGATCGTATATAGACATCTACAGGGCTGCAACAACCTAATACCTGTGACACTTGCACTATAATAACATAAAGTTAACGATTTATGCTTCCAGCACTCATGTATCTTCACTGACAATCTTTTTTCCGGGCAGATCGTGATCATTTTCTTCCTTCAGAACTCTTCATCAGTTAGGATGAGGTTGTTTTACCCTCTTAAGTTGCCGCTGCTAAATTATGCTTGATCCATTATAATATATTTAAATATTAGGGGGTAGGGTTATGGAGTTAAAGAAGAAGCATGGTCAGCGGATCATAAACTATGTTAACGGAGCCCTTGTTTATTACGGAATAATCGATGCCGGTATAATGCATGAGCTAACCTGCCAGGCACTGCAGCTACCGCTAGAAAAACATGACTTCGATGAATTAATGAGAGACGCTGAATTGGATGATGATGACGACGACAATTTAGTTATCGGTTGCTACAAAAAATATCTTGTCAACTATAATCTTAGAGATCCTCAAGATTTGGCAAGAGAACAAACGGCACGCAAGGATATACTCTTTAGGCCGCTTACAGAAATTGAAGCGCTGGCGGCACTACCTTTAGAAGGTAATAGCAGAAGAAATAGATACCTGGCAAAGTTGGTTGGCTTCCTAATGGGAAAAGGTCAGAACGCTGAAGAAGCGGCTGATATAGCCTTTGATCTTGAAACAGATTTTAACAACGGCATCGAACATATGGATATCATCGGCCTGCTGTTGGAAGATCTTGTTTTTGATGAGGAAGATGATCTTGCCCTGCTAATGAATATCTTAAATGATTATCTTAATTAATCACGTTCCCCAGTGGGCCTTAAAAGGGTGGACTGCTGAAGAAGTTTTTCAGCGTTTCGATAAATCACACCAGGCAGCTCTACCCGATGAGTCTTTTGAACAGTTGAGTTTTATGAATCATAGCCAGGAGAAGGTCGGTCGTAATGACCCCTGCCCCTGTGGCAGTGGCAAGAAGTATAAAAAGTGCTGCCCTAGCCAACAAAGTGATAATAGCGAAGGCTACATTGAATTAATACCAGATAAGTTAAGCGGGAATAAAGATTCGGGCATCAATCAGGCGCCGGCACAAAAAGCTGACCTCCAGGAGGTGCAAACCGGTGTAGAGCAAGAAAGTGAACCAACCGCTGAAGAATGGTCTAATCTCTATGTCGCTGCTGATGAATTTAAAGCTATGAAATGCTGGGAATGGATGCATGAAAATGAGCTTTTTGGCGTCAGGAATCCCGAAACAAATGAGGTTGCTTATGTAAGCATCATGGGAGAGATTAATCAGGTCTTTGCCCTTCATGCTTATCTGGGAACAGACGGTTTAGAGTCTTTTTATGATTTATTGAACTACAGCGACGCTGAAGAAGCCGAGCAAACCTACTTAAACTTAAACTGTCTGACTGTCTCCTTCGAAGATCGTCAGGTTTTAGATGTAAGGGATCTGGGAACAATCAAAAGTCTTGGTTTGAAATTCAGAGGCAAAAAGCAATGGCCCCAGTTTCGATCGCATCGGGCCGGTTAACGCCGAAGAATGTCGTTTTTTAAAGTTGATTATCGAGCAAGCGATTGATGTGGCCGATCGGTGCCGGAACAGCAATCAGATTATCATCGCCAAGCCTAATCAGATCTTGATTCGAACCCTACAGGGTACAGGGGAAAAAGCCAAATGGCTTGATAAGTACAGCAAAGTGATCAAGCCTTCACGTACTTATGCCAGTTTTCATATCGAAAATGAACTGGCCTTACGTAAAATGCTGAAGATGTTTAAAAAAACAAATATAACCTGGGAAGCAGATACCTTTATTATGGTTAACCCAATCGCTGAGAAGAAAGGCGACCGTCCGTATCTGCCGAATGTATTTCTGGTGGCTGAAACTGATTCCGGCCTGATCATCGGCTTTGATCTAATTGCCAACACCAGTGATCTTCAGTGTTTCGAAAAGGTCGTTGATTTAATCAAGCAGACCAGGAGCATCCCGAAGAAAATAGTGGTCAAGAAAGAAGAGCTTTATTTTAATCTGCTTGAAATTTGTCAGCAATTTGATATTGAGCTAATACTGGTCAAAAAGCTGAAAGTGATACCGGCGGCCAAAAAAGAACTGAGTGGGTTAAGAAAACGGTAAACCAGTTAGTCATAAGTAGGCTATTACTTTCATAAACCTAAGCAATCCCATCACTTTAGATCATCCGGTACTTTAGGGTTTGCCTGCTTCTTTAGAAGTTGCCTTGCCTTACTCACCCTCATTGTCATAACCGGTTTGTTATCACTGTTATTGAACTACCGCTGCTATAAGGGAAAAACCGGTAATACAAGCTTTAACAGGTCGCTATTTTTGTCGCTATTTTTTGTATCGCAATTGTATCGCAATGCAATAATATCTTGCATTTGTTAAATTATTGTATTCTGGTACATTTTTCATCCAGTTATTTTTCGATCAGATACCCGGCATTGGTTTCTTCAACGGTTGTGCAAATAAATAAGATTAAATTAGCGGTCGAAATAAATGCTTTTGCCTGTAGCCGACAGGGGAACACCAATCGCAATTTCACCTTCGATCAAATTAGTTCTTAGCGCTGCAACTCCAATTCGGTACATAATACGATTGTCAACATTAAATAGTGAGGCAGTTTTTACTGCTGAACCGAGAGCAATGCCGAAGTCAACGATGCGCCAGACACAGAGTGGACCGCTGAACTCATCGCCCGCTTTCAAATTGTTACTCATCTCATTGCAGGTTGCAAAACCGCAAGCCCCGCAATTAAGCCCAAGGGCAACCGGGTGCTTTAAGCCAAGGAGCAAAACTGCCTGCGAGTTTTTAACATTAGTACCATCACGATCATAGTTTGGCCTGCCGCTTGACTCCCCGTAACGGATCATCTCATCAGCCAGCCTGGCGACATTATCTCCTTCGATTATCTTGATTTCCAGATAATCTTTGCCGATCGCCTTCGGCGCAGTCCGGGCTGCCAGAGCCATCATTTGTGCAACGGTATTAATTGCCTCCTGCATAGACAACACCTCCTGAAGTTTTATTGATTGCAATAAGCACCGCTTAAGGTTCCGTCCTTCTGCGATGCTTTCTTATTTTAAAGTCGGCCAACAGTTGACCGAAAATTGATCAATCAGTTATTGCGACTTATATTGCAGAGGGAAAAATGGCGGGAGTAGATGGGAATCGAACCCACCGCAGGGGGCTGCCCTGCCACAGGATTTGAAGTCCAGGAGCGCCACCAGGCCGCCAACTACTCCCGTATGAAAAAGTTTTTCACAAATAGACTACACGATATGATAAGTAATTGTCAAAGCAAGTTAAATTTCCACTGCACCCTTATTTATCTTACCATTTTTACGATTAAATTGACACCTGTGCTCACTCTCTGATAAGATTTTCGCATCACGCAAAGCGAAACGGGGGATATGATGAGCACCGCTATTTACCGTCAGATGCAGGAAAGACTTGATAGTTACTCAGTAGGGTTCCCGGCTACAGAGTCGGGGGTTGAGATTGAGATATTAAAGAAGCTGTTTAGCGAAGATGAAGCCGAACTTTTTTTAGCGCTCAGCCCGACACTCGAAAAACCTGAGGATATTGCCGCCAGGTTAGACCTGCCGGTTGAGGAGTTAGCAGAAAAACTGGAAGACATGGCCTCGCGGGGCCTCCTGTTTCGCCTGAATAAAAACGGTGAAAAGAAGTACGGCGCCACCGCCTTTATTCACGGCATTTTTGAGTTTCAGCTGGCTCGCATAGATCGCGAGCTGGTGGAGCTGGTTAACCGTTATCTTGATGAAGGCATGGACAAATCAATGATCGGGGTTAAGGGCACTTTTTTACGCACCATCCCGATAGCTCAGTCAATACCGGCGGAGCATCATGTTGCCTCTTTTGACGATGCTGCTGAGATTTTGCGCGGCGCCAGCAAGATTGTGGTTGCCGACTGTATCTGCCGCAAGAGCAAAGAACTGGTTAACGATTCCTGCGGCGCTCCGCTTGAAGTGTGTTTTCTCTTTGGCTCGATGGGCCAGTATTATCTGGATAACCAGATGGGCCGCGAAATTGATGTTGATGAGGCAATCAAAATTGTGGGCAAAGCACAGGATGCAGGCCTGGTAACCCAGCCGGCTACCTCGGCTAACCCCAGCGGGATGTGCAACTGCTGCGGCGATTGCTGCGGGGTGCTCGCATCTATTAAACGGGCGGAAAACCCGGGCGATCTGGTTTATTCAAATAACTTTGCCCGGGTGGATATTGATCAGTGTGTGGAATGCGGTGAATGTGTGCCGCATTGCCACATGGCGACGATTGAGATGACTGATGATGGGCCTGCGATGATCCTGGAGCACCGCTGCATCGGCTGCGGGGTTTGCATCCCCCGGTGTCCATCAGAGGCGATCAGCCTGCAACTAAAACCGGAAGAAAAACGCCACCCGCTACCGCAAAACAGCTTTGAGCAGATGATGAAAATGATGGAGATCAGAAGCCGGTAATCAGGCAAAAACAATAAATCCAGATCAAAAAAGAAGCGGTAGCTGTTAAGCGGTTGCCGCTTTTATTTGATCGCTTAACCAACTACACCACTGATCCAAACCTGCTCCTGTCTTGCAAGAAGTGATAAAGATGCGGATCGAGGGGTTAAGCCGGCGCACTCTTTCAACCAGTAATTCTAGATCAAAGTCGGAAACCGCCAGGTAATCGGCCTTACTGATCACCAGCACATCGCAAACTGAAAAAATCAGCGGGTATTTAAGGGCCTTGTCGTCTCCTTCGGGCACGCTTAAGACTACCACTTTACAGTTTTCGCCTAAGTCAAATTCGGCCGGGCATATCAGGTTGCCGATGTTCTCGATCAGTAAAGCATCAAGCGCAAGCAGATCCAAGGTATCCAGGGCTTCTTTTATCATCGGGGCGTCAAGGTGGCAAGCCCCGCCGGTGCGCAACTGCACAGCGCTTACTCCCTCTGCCGCCACTTTATCGGCATCGACCTGCGACTCGATATCGCCTTCGATGACGGCTACCTGATATTTGTCTTTCAGGCGGCGCAAAGTCTCGATGATTAATGTAGTTTTTCCGGCGCCCGGCGAAGCCATCAGGTTTAACATGAAGACTTTATTTTCTTTTAAATTACTCCTGATTTGTTCCGCTAAGTCACGGTTATCCGAAAGGATCGTTTCTTTGATATCGATCAACCTTACTTTATCCATCAGATCACCTCTATACTTTCGATTAAAAATTCATCTCCCCCGGTCAGCGCCGTTTTATCATTACCGCACTCGGGGCATTCTATTTTATCTGAGCGTATATCAGCGCTGAAGCCGGCCTGACAGCCCTGACAGGTCACCTGAACCGGGATCCTGGTAAGGGATATTTTCGCTCCTTCGGCAATTGTTTCGCGGCTTAGGTAATCGAAATAGCGCTGAATCCATTCCTCCGTCAGATCGCGCAGCTCGCCCGCCTGCAGGTGGATGCTGACCACCCGCGCAGCCTGGTTATCTTCGGCATATTTTAGAACAATTTTAAGGGCCGCTTCAGTAATGGCCAGTTCGTGGATCGGTGTCGCCTCTTTTCACCCCCACCCCCTAACTGGATCTTGGAAGTTAGAGGGTAGAGATTAGGTAAAGATTTTCACCCTCACCCCGAACCCTCCCCCCTCAAGGGGGAGGGAGTTTAGGGGCCTCTCTTTGAGGGAGAGGGAGATTAAAAACACTCCTTCGATGGTGAAAGTTTTAGGCCTCCCGGCAATGGCTTAAGGGAGCAAGGCTTTTGTCATGCGCTGCAGGCATTCTTCAAGGATACTGCGGGGGCAGGCCGCGTTGATCCGCTCAAACCCAATACCCTCATCGCCAAAGAAGTAGCCCTGATCGAGAATCAGTTTCGCTTCGTCGTGCATCAGCCTCTCCAGGGCCTGGTGATCTTGGCAGTATGCTCGTAAGTCAATCCAAAGCAGGTAGGTGCCTGCTGGATAGACCAGCCTCGCTTCAGGGAGATTATCTTTTAAGTAGGCAGCGGCATATTCAATATTTTGATCGATATAATTTTTAAGCTGGGTAAGCCATTCCTCGCCTTCGTTGTAGGCTGCTTCCACCGCCTTAATGGAAAGCGGGTTAGCAAGACCGATTGCCAGACACTCCGCTGATTGGTGGTTCCAGGCGTTTTGCCAGGTGGGATTGTTTATGATGATGTTAGAAATTTTTAAGCCGGGCATGTTATAGGTTTTGCTGGGCGAGGTGCAGGTGATGATTTGATCTTTATAGTGGGGGGCAACTTTTTCGAGGGGATAATGGGTAACCCCGTTACGAATCAGGTCGGCGTGAATCTCATCGGAAATTATCCATTTGCCGTGCCTGCTGCAGATTTCAACGATCTTTAGCAGCTCCTCTACGCTAAAGACCAGACCAACCGGGTTATGAGGACTACAGAGGATCATCCCTTTGGTATTGTGATGGGCTATTTTTTGCTCCAGATCAGCAAAGTTAATAGAGTAGCGGCCATCATTGTATGTTAGGGGATTGTTGACCACAAGCCTGCCGTTGGCTTCGATCTTATCGGTGAAGGGGTAGTAGACCGGACGCTGGATTAAAATACCCTCTCCGGGTTTGGTTAAAATGTTGATCAGAACGGCGATCGCCGTAACTACACCCGGGCTGTAGAAGATATTTTTGCAGTCTACCTCCCAGTCGAACCGTCTTTTAAACCAACCGGTAACCGCACTCAGATACTCAGGGGTGCGGAAATTGCTGTAGCCGAAGATCCGGCAATCAACCCTGTCGCGCAGGGCTTGCACAATCGGCTCGGCACAGGGAAAATCCATGTCGGCAACCCACAGGGGCAAAGCATCCGGGGGAGCAGCGGGGATATAATCCTGGTAGTACTCCCACTTGATGCTGTTAGTATTTTTGCGTTCGACGAGTTGATCAAAGTTATAGGTTGCCAATTTAAAAATCACCTCGAAGATTATTACTCGTAATGTGACACTAACGTTTCTATTATAGCAGTAAAAGCCGGGAGCTGGCGTTACAAATGACCAGCCGGGCAGGAAAGTGGATAGATTTAGCGAAACCTAAAGCAATTAAAGGCAAAACAAAGCAACGAATGTTGAGGTGCGAAATGAGTAAAAAGATTGCAGCAATCCTTGATAACAATCCGGTTATACCGGCGATTAAAAATGACGCCGGGCTGGAAGCGGCGCTTAAAGCCGACTGCGAAATTGTTTTTATTCTCTACGGCGATATCCTGAACATAGTTGACATTACCAGGAAGATAACCGAAAGCGGCAAGATCGCTTTTGTTAATGTTGACCTGCTTGAAGGTTTCGCAACCAAAGAGATTGTTATCCATTATATTCGGCAAAATACCAGGGCTGAAGGGATCTTGAGTTCAAAAGCTTCCATGCTTAAGACAGCCAAAGCTATGGGTTTTTACACCATACACCGGCTTTTTGTGATCGATTCATTTTCCTTCGATAATATCGGCAAACAGATTGCCATCTCGCAGCCTGATTACCTGGAAATTTTACCCGGCTGGCCCAGGTTGATCAGCTGGGTAATGGAAACGACCAAGATTCCGATCATTTCCGGTGGCCTAATCTGCTGCAAAGAAGACGTAATCGCCGCCCTTAAAGCCGGCGCAAATGCCATCTGCTCTACCAATCCTGAAGTTTGGTCTTTGTAGTCTGGTCAGCATGCAGCAATAAGATGATAGAACGGAGCGATGCTGATGCGCGATACGAAAACAGCCGGCAGTTACAACCGGGAAAGCGATTTAACCCACCTTTTAGCTCAGTCGATAGACATAATTAATGACGGGATCCATATTATCAATCGCAATGGGGTCACCGTTTTTTATTCCCGGGGTTTGGAAAAAATTGAACGCAACAAAGCCTCTTCGGTGTAGGAAAACATATTTCTGAAACATACCGTCTTGACGAGGAGAGCAGTATTTTATTAAAAGTGCTCAAATCAGGTAAAGCGATCGTAAACCACCGCACTACCTACTACACCAGAAAGGGCAATGAGATCAGCATCATTACCAATACCTATCCCCTTTTTGATGGCGATAACCAAAAAATA
>Ga0208244_101470_pt1 | contig 12294 bp, 10 predicted proteins | sample SubbioCR12Aug_5A_FD_184828 | JGI IMG/M metagenome (GOLD analysis project Ga0208244, IMG submission 184828) | Serpentinite rock and fluid subsurface biosphere microbial communities from McLaughlin Reserve, California, USA - CR12Aug_5A (SPAdes) | ecosystem: Environmental > Terrestrial > Deep... | reverse complement strand
AGACAAGATGCAAGCAAAGCCGCTCGTGCGGTGCGGCGTGAACATCCCGGTGTCGGGTTGGACTTTCTCACGGTCTTCACTCCCCTTTTACATGCGAAGGGCGCGAACCCCACCTGTGTCTCAGCTAAGGTACCGCCAAGCACCCGTCCAGAAACACGAGGGCGGGGCCGCGCCACAGGGGCGCGTCCCCGCATACCTCGCTTCTGGACCGGCGCTATGTCCGGCAATGGCGGTTCTTAGCCGAAGCTGAATATGCGAAAACACTAAATCACAGATGATTATGGATGCCGCGTCTTTACATGACGGTTTCTCAAATCCTCTCACATCGTTAAATACAACGAGAGGAACATACCGAATTGTCTGTTCGCGATGCAAGGCGTATTTTACAAAAGGCTAAGACAAAGGGATTCGCACAAGTCGTGGTTAAAACGTGTTTCCGTGTTGGTTGGGCTTTGCTTTTGAGCCAAGAAAGAGCACAATGAGAACAATGAAAAACCGTGACGGGGCAGATTGGAAATGAGCAAAAAGAAGAAACGTGTTGCGCGGGTGCCGCTGAATGTGAGGGGCGGGATACGGTCGCAAAACCCGCATACGGGGCACCTGCGTGTCTGGTGGAGCAGGCGCTGGACGGAGGTGCTTGAGAATTTCCGTTTGGGGGCCCGTTTGGGGCGGGGGCGGAATTATGCGGTTTCCGGTCAGGTGTCCTCGCTTGTGATTGAGGCGGGGGCGGTCGTCGCGACTGTTCAGGGCTCCGATCCTGAGCCTTACGTGAGCCGCATCCAATTCCGTACGGCCGACCCTGCGGCAAAAGAAGAGATCATTCTGGCGTTGCGGCGGTCGCCGATGAAAATCGCCCGGCTTCTGGTATCGGATCTTCCGGTAGAGGTTGAGTCGGTCTTTAAAAAGGTGGGATGCCCTTTTTTTCCGCAACGTGAAAACGACCTGACCAGCCGCTGCACGTGTCCGGACTACGCGAACCCCTGCAAGCATCTGGCGGCGGTCTACTATCTGTTGGGTGAGGCCATCACGCAGAATCCGCTGCTTTTGTTGGAGTTGCGCGGGATTACGCGCGCCGAGCTGCTGGGCGAGGCGGCGGCAGGTGACCATGAGGAGCGCGTGACCGTAATGGCGGGGGCGCCGACAGGCGAGAGGAAACCCGTCGCCTCGGCGGAGGCGTATTACGGCGCTCCGCGTGAGCCTTTTGACGATTACGGAACTGCGGCGAAGGCGGTGACGGCGGCGCCGTTGATTTACCGCTTGGGGGCGATCCCGTTTTGGCGGGGGCAGGAGCGTTTTATCGATACGCTCGAACATCTTTACGCACGCGCGGCAACGCGCGGATGGACGGTGTGGACGGGAGAACCGCTGGATCTCCGGAGGGAAGAGGAGAAGGTGATCATCAAGGGCGCGACGCTCCACCTTAAGAACCGCAAGATGCGCGTCGATGCGTCATGGATGTGATCCGCGTGTTGCCGCATCGGGGCCATGTGTGGCGCGTCTCCGCTTCAAAAAAAGAAAGGGGACGAGCCCGAACATGTTGAGCAAGATGACCATCACGTGTCCTGCTAAGCTGAGGGAGACGAGATCGGTGTTGTCGAGGTTCAGCGGGCCTGCGATGAATTGGGCGACGACCTCGCGCACGCCGAGTCCGCCGATTGAAACAGGCAGGGCGGATACGATCCCGAAAAGCGGGATGATGAACCAGACATAGAGCGTGGGGAGGCTCAGGCCTAGGGCATGAATCACAAACGCATTCTGCCAGATCTTCAGGGCCTGAGAGAGCGCGGCGGCGAAGAGGGCGGGGAGCAGGGTCTTGGGTGTCGCGGCCAGCTCGCAGACGGGGCCGAGGACGCGAGCCCCCTTGCCGGTGTGGCCCGCCTGCCGCAAACGGCGCCAGACATATCGGGAAACCGCAACGGTTCCTGCGGCGGCGGCGATGGCGGCGGCGGACAGAATGCTGGCTGCCGCGCGGTGTCCCGTCGTGCAAAGCAGGGCCAAGAGGCCGATCAGCAGTAGCAGGCCGAGGTTAAGCAGGCGGTCTAAGATCACGCTTGTGACGATGAAGCCCGTCGCGTTTCTGCCACGGGCCATGACGCAGCTTTTGACGACATCGCCGCCGACATTTGTCGGCAGGAAGGTGTTGAAAAACATGCCGGTCCAGTGGGTGGCCAGCACCTCTCGGAAACGGATGTGGCCGAGGCGCATGCGCAGAATAAAGAACCACGAGGCCGCGCCGGCGAAGGTGCCCATGAGCAACAGCAGGGCGGAAACGGCGAGAGGGCCAAGGCGTGCGCCGTGAAGGCTTTGCACTAACTGGCCGGGCCGGATGAAATGAAGGGAAAACGCCAGCAGAACCAGCGTGACAGCCAGTTTGAGCCCCGCTTTCAAGCGCTTATCGGTTGGGAGTGTCACGCGCCTCCTGCGGGATCAGAACAGCGTGAGCTGGTCTGTCGGCTCTGCGGTTTTCCGCTTGTGGCGTTTGGCGAGTTTGGGTTGGCCTGCCTCCAGCTCGCCCTCTTCGAGGTTTGCGAGGATTTCGCTGGATCGGTCGATGACGTCGGCGGGCATGCCCGCGAGGCGCGCGACATGGATGCCGTAGCTTTTGTCGGCGGTGCCGGGGGTGATGCGCCGGAGGAAAACGACGGAGTCGCCGTGCTCGCGCACTTGGACGGTGTGGTTTTTTATGCCGTTCAGGGAAAGGGCAAGGTCGGTGAGTTCGTGGTAGTGTGTGGCGAAAAGGGTTTTGGCTTTCACGCGCGGCGTGTTGTGCAGGTATTCCGCGACGGCCCACGCGATGCTGATGCCGTCGAAGGTGCTGGTGCCGCGGCCGATCTCGTCGAGGACGATCAGGCTCTTGGAGGTGGCGTTGTTGAGGATGTTGGCGGTTTCCTGCATCTCGACCATGAAGGTGCTGCGCCCGCGGGCGAGGTCGTCTCCGGCGCCGACGCGGGTGAAAACGCGGTCGAGCAGGCCGATGCGCGCCTCGCGGGCGGGGACGAAGGAGCCGATGTGCGCCATGATCGCGATGAGGGCGACCTGCCGGATGTAGGTGGATTTGCCCGCCATGTTGGGGCCGGTGATGAGCATGACCTGATTGAGTGTGCAGTCGAGCAGGGTGTCGTTGGGGACGAACTGCTCGGCGTCGGGGAGCTGCTCGATAACGGGGTGGCGGCCGTCGCGGATGTCGAGGGTGTCGCTCTCGGTGATCTGCGGGCGGACATAGCCCAGTGCGAGGGCGCGGTCGGCCAGAGAGGCCAGCACGTCGAGCTGGGCCAGCGCGTCGGCGGTTTCTTGGATGCTTGAGGTTTCGGCGACGACGCGGTCGCGGACCGCGCAGAACAGCTCGAACTCCATGGCGGTGGAGCGATCCTGCGCCCCGAAAATCTTCTGCTCGTAGTCTTTGAGCTCGGGCGTGATGTAGCGCTCGGCATTCACCAGCGTCTGCCGCCGCTCGTATTCGGGCGGGACGGCGGCGGTCTGGCCTTTGGAGACCTCGATGTAGAAGCCGAAGACTTTGTTGTGGCGAACTTTGAGGGTCTTGATGCCGGTGCGCTCCTGCTCGGACGACTGGTATTTGGCGAGCCATGCGTGGCCTTCCGAGGCGAGGGCGCGCAGCTCGTCCAGTTCGGCGTTGTAGCCTTGGCGGATGATGCCGCCGTCTTTGAGGCCTGCGGCAGGCGTGTCGGCAATGGCGGCGTCGATCAGGGCGACGAGGTCGGGCAGGGGGTGAAGGTGCGCCGAGATTTCACGCAGGAGGTCGTTGGCGGCGCTTGCCATGCGGTCGCGGATGGCGGGCACGGGCAGCAAAGAGGAGGCGAGCGCCTTGACGTCGCGGGCGTTGCCGCGCCCGGTGCCGATGCGGGCGATGAGGCGTTCGAGGTCGCGCACGCTGGTGAGCTTCTCGCGGAGGTCGTTGAGGAGGAGGCGTTGACGGCAGAAGCCGTCGACGGTGTCGAGCCGGGCGTTGATGGCGCGGGCCTGCCGCAGGGGGCGCAGGAGCCACGTGCGCAGGAGGCGGGCGCCCATGGGTGTCAGGGTGTTGTTGAGGACGCCGAGGAGTGTCGCCTCTTGCGGCTTGCCGCGCTGCGGGATAAGGTCGAGGTTCACGCAGGTGTTTTCGTCGAGCGTCAGGAAGGCGTCGGCGTGGCGCACGTTCAGCGCGTGGATGTGGGCGATGTTGTGGCGAAGCTCCTCGTGGACGTAGTGCAGCAGCGCGCCCGCGGGGCAGACGAGTGCCGCCTGGCGTTCGCAGCCGTAGCCTTCCAGCGAGTGGACGCGGAAGTGCCGGATGAGGCGGTCGTAGGCGCAGTCGTACTCGAAGGCCCAGTCGTCGATCTCGGTCAACGTGCCGGCGGCGCCGGAGAGGCAGACGGGGCGGAGGCGGGGGTCGTTCTTCTGCTCGCTGCCGATGAGGCATTCGCTGGGCGCGTAGCGTTTGAGGTGTTCAATCAGGGTTGCGCCGTCATCCGCGGCCTCGACGGTGAACTCGCCGGTCGAGAGATCCAGAAGCGCGAGGCCGAGGCCTTTGTCGGCGTAGAGCGCGGCGAGGTAGTTGTTGCGGGCGGCGTCGAGGATGTCGTCCTCGGTGACGGTGCCGGGGGTGACCACGCGGGTGACTTCGCGCCGCACGATGCCTTTGGCTTGGGCGGGGTCTTCCATCTGGTCGCAGATGGCGGCTTTCTGGCCGGCGCGGATGAGTTTGGCGAGGTAGGCGTCGATGGCGTGGTAGGGGACGCCGCACATGGGGGTGCCGCCGCGCTGGGTGAGGGCGACGCCGAGAATGGGGGCGGCAGCGCGCGCGTCGTCAAAAAACATTTCGTAGAAATCCCCGAGGCGGAACATGAGGATCACGCCCTCGGGCAGTTCCGCTTTGATGCGCCGGTATTGGCGCATCATGGGGGTCAGCTCTTCGCCAGCCATTAAAAAGACTCCTCGGCACCGGTGATTTCCGGACTGTTGCAGGAGTTTCGCATGTTCGCGCGGCTCCCGTCAACACCGTATCGGGTGTGGCGCGGCGGTTAAAGCTTGAGGAGGGCGCGCGCCTTTTCAAAGACGGGGGCGAGCGAGATTTTCACGTTGGCGTTGCCGAGCGTGCCGTCGAAAAGGTGGACGGCGTTTTGCGCTTCGAGGTTCCGGATGAAGCGGGCGAATTTCGAGGAGTCGCCGTTGAGGGTCATCAGGACTTCGACGCAGGAGGTGCCTTGCGTCACGGCCTCGCTGATCATGCCGGTGGAGTCTGCGGTGACGAAAAGGCGTTCGCAGAGCGAGACGAAGGCCGGGATGGGGTTGAAGGTGTCGCGGCTGAAGATGAGTTTGTAGTCGAACGGGAGGGTGTCGATCAGGGCCTCGACGTCTTTCGGGGTGCGGCGCGAGGTGGTCACCCAGCGCTCCCGGCCCTCGGTCAGGGCGAAGAACGCGTCGAGGGTCGGCTTCATGGTCTCGGCGGTCATCGTGGAGGTGGCGTTGGGGCCGCCGACAATCAGCGCCACAGCGGGTTTCGACGGGGTGTGGCGCTGGCGGAAGGCGGAGAGGCCCTCTTCGTAGAAGGCGGCGTTGGTCGAGGCGAGGTTGACCGGGACGGGCAGGATGTTCGGCTGTTGCGGCGGGCGGTCGAAGACGGGCGCGAGGATGCAGTCGAAGGTGCTCAGCTTGTAGCCGCTCGGATAGAGGATCGCCGCCACGGGGATGCCGCGGCGGAGGGCCGCGATCTTGCCGGGGTAGAAGGCGGTCGAGCCGGTGCAGACGACGGCGCTGTAATAGCCGTCGGTGGGTTCGATCTTGAACGGATAATCGAGGATCAGGCCAAGACGGTCGATCAGATAGGAGAGCGCCTTGTGGAAGCGCGTCGGGTAATGGGCGCGGACGCAGTCGTACTCATATCCCAAAGCGTTGCAGAAGGCTTTCGACTGGTTCTCGTGTCCGGCTTTTCCGTCGGTGACGATCAGGAGTTTGTTTTTCATGGAACGTCAGAAGGATAGCCGCAAAAGGGCGTGAAGACGATAACAAAAAAGGCGGGCCCCTTGTGGCGCGGCGGTCACAGGATCAGCGAGCGCCATTCGGCGATTTCGCGGCGGCGTTGCGCCGACCACGCGACGGGATCGGTTTCCGGCGGCAGGGTGTTGGTGACTTTCGGCTGTCCGCAGGACGGGCAGCAGGCGCCGTCCGCCAGAGCGGCGCCGCAATGGGGGCAGCGGTGTTCGAGCAGCTCGCCGCACACCGTGCAGTGCGTGCTGCCGGGGCAGGCGTCCTGCTGCTGGCCGCGGGGCCAGAAGAGCAGCTCGCCGTTTGCGGCGTAGGGGATGTTCGAGTGGCAGAGCGCGTTGGGGCAGAAGGCGCGGCCGGCGGACGGGCGGGGTGGGGCGGCAAGGGGGCTCGGCGAGGCGGGGGCGGGTTCCATCGCGACGCCCAGAAGGGCGGCGATTTTCTCGACTGTCTCCTGGGCGATTTTCTCGGCGTGCCCGGATTCGAGCATGCTGATCGCGGACTGCTTGCAGCCGACCGCCTCTGCGAGGGCGCTTTGGGTCATGCCCTTTTCCCTGCGGGCTTTCGCAAGGTGCCGACAGAATGATGTGGAAAGGTGTGCCATGGGGTGTCGCGGATCCTGTTGATAACAACGTGCGCATAGTATGAGGGAAAAACGGGGTTATCGACAAGCCCAAGATATCGACAGAATATCACAAAGGTTAAAATGTTTCAGTAGATTGACTTATGACGTATTAACAGGGTTATTATCACCTGTTTATAACCTTTGGGTGGCGTCAGGTTATAAACTGTTGATAACCGGTCGGCTTTACACCTGTTCGGGCGATCGGATATAGTAACGGCCATGTTTACGGGATACTCGATCGAGCTGTTGGGCGACCTGAACGTGCGGTGGTCGCGGTTGCAGGTGCGCCTGTGCGAGGCCGGGGCGGATGCGTTGCTTGTCGGCACCAATGTGAACCTGTTTTACTTGTCCGGACGTGTTTTCATGGGCTACGTCTATTTGCCGGCGGCGGGCAAGCCGTGGTTTTTTGTGCGGCGCCCTTGCGGTCTGGCTGGCGAGAACGTGGCTGAGATCCGGAAGCCTGAGCAGGTTCCGGAGATTTTGGCGGCGGCGGGCGTGCCGCTGCCGAAGCGGGTGCTGCTGGAGGGCGACGAGCTGAGCTTCAGCGAGTGGACGCGCCTGGGCGCGCTGTTCGCGGGGGCGGAGGTGGCCAGCGGCTCCGGGCTGTTGCGGCAGAGTCGGTCGGTCAAGACGCCGTATGAGGTGCGGGTGATGAAGAAGACCGGGGCCCGTCATGCGGCGGTGGTGGGGCAGTACGCCTCGGTTTACGAGCCGGGGATGACGGATCAGGCGTGGTCGATCGAGATGTTCCGGCTGATGCTGCGGGCGGGCGGGTTGGGAATTTTCCGGATCGCGGGCGGCAGCATGGAGGGGTTTATGGGCACCGTGCTGGCTGGGGACAACGGTGGGGCGGTCTCGCCGTACGATTTCGCCTTGGGCGGCGCGGGGCTGCACCCTTCTTTGCCGGTGGGGCAGAGCGGTGTCGTGCTGCGGGAGGGCATGTCGGTGATGGTCGATATCGCGGGGAATTTCTACGGGTATCTGACCGATTGCTCGCGCGTTTTTTCGGTCGGGCGGCTGGCGCAGAGGGCTTTGGACGCGCATCAGGTGTCGATCGACATCCAGCACGCGGTGGCGGCGGCGGGGCGGCCGGGCGTGCGGTGCGAGGATCTCTACGCGCTCGCGCTCAAGCTGGCGGGCGAGGCGGGGCTGGCGGAGTGCTTCATGGGGCTGGAGCAGAAGGCCAAGTTCATCGGCCACGGGACCGGGCTGGTCATCAACGAGCAGCCGGTGCTCGGGGCGCGTTCCAAGGACGTTCTTGAAGAGGGCATGTGCATCGCGCTCGAACCGAAATTTGTGATTCCGGGCACCGGTGCGGTGGGCGTGGAGGACACCTTCGTGGTGACGGCGGCGGGGATGGAGAACCTTACGGCCTGCGACCCGTCGGTGGTCTGCCTCTGACGCATGCGGCGCGCTATTCGCGCTTGCCGCCGTTGTGCCACAGGCATTGGGCGTAGTTGCTGATGCGCCACCACGCGAAGTCGGCAAAGTCCAGCGGGTGGCGGATTCGCATCTGGCGCCTGCCGTAAAGGGGCGTGGGCTGTTGCCCCGCGAGGGTTGGAGCGGGTTGCCTGTCGTGAAACCCCGCGATCAGGTTGCTGATCAGGGCGGGGAAGGTGTAGTGCTCCATCACGCGGCGTCGCGCCTCCAGAATGGCCGGAAGGCGCCGCTGGTAATTCTCGAAGGTCAGGGCTTCCCGGATGATGCTCACGGCACCGTCGAAGTCGTGGATGTCGATCGGGATGACGCTCTCTTCCGGAAAATAGTCGGAGACGTTCGGGCACCCGTAATAGATGGGCACGGTGTAGCCGAGAAAGGCGTCGGCGAGCTTTTCGGTCCAATGGTGGGGGGCGTAGTGATTCTCGATGGCGAGGTGGAAGGCGTACGGGTCGAGCGCGTCGTACTTGTGCTCGATGAAACGCACGCCGTGGCCGAAGATGTCCATTTCCGGGATGGCGGATTTCAGGCGCTGCGTGAAGGCGTAGCGCTTGGCGTGCAGGGTGTGGCCCTGACGTTTTGACGAGCAGACGGTCGAGAAGAGGTTGGTCTTCTCGCAGGGGGTCATGGCGGCGGCCTCGTCGTGGTTTTTGCCGTAGAACCAGATGTTGCCGGTCTGCGAGCGTATGGCGTTGGGATGGGGCAGGTCTTTCGCTTCCTGACTGGTCAGCACGTGCGCGAACTGCCGGACGAAGTTTCTGCCGTATTTCGTGATGGAGGCGGGCTCGGTGGTGACGAAGAGCGTGTTTTCGGCGGGGCAGGTGAGAAGGAAGGGCGCCCCCCCGCGTGTCTTGGGCAGGTCGTGGATCACGACCAGCCAGTCGTAGTCGTTGTCGGCGGGGTCGAAGATAAAGCGGCAGCGGCCCCAAGCGGGCTGTCGGCCGGGGCAGAGCGCTTTCCAGCCTTCGCCGACGTTTTCGGCGCCGTACTTGATGGTGATTTTTACGCGGATCGGTTCGGGGGAAATGCTCACGTGCGGGCTTTCTGCGCGGGGAGGGTTCAGGGGGCGGTCCAGTAGGGTTCGATCCACGCGGCGGGACGCGCGTGCTGGTGTATGCGCTTGCCCTTGTATCCCGCGATGGCCTGATCCGGATCCGGGCGCCCGTGGAAAACCAGCACTTTGGTTCCTGCCGGCAGTGTCGGCACGCACCACAGGTTGAGCGGGAACGTCCACATGCTGTGCCGCTTGTAGCTGCGCACCCATGTCTCCGGCCACCATACGCATTGACGCATCGCATACGTCAGGAACGCCTGTTCCGTGCGGAAATGGTTCCGGTCGCACGCCCGGCCGATCTCCCTGAGAAACGTGTCGCAGATATATTGCGACTGGCCCGCCTCGAAGCGGAACAGGGACGAGTTGCCGATGGCGGGCGCTTTGCGGAGCAGGGTCTTGCGCTTCTCGACCCAGTTGTGGATGATGCAGTTCTCGCCCGGCCTGAAATCGAAGAAACAGTCGATGTCGTCCGTTATGATGACATCGACGTCGAAAAACAGCGTCGGCCCCTTCAGCCCTGCGAAGCCGTCGCGCGTGATGAGGAGCTTCATGAAGACGTTGGGCCACGGGATCGAGGTGCCGGGGTTTTCCGGCAGGGGGACGGATTCGATGCCCTGATCAAGGCCGTCGGGGTTGTCGGTCACGCAAACAAAACGGAAGGGCCGGTGCAGGTGGCGCTTCACGCCCGCATACAGCCGGTTCACATAATGAGGCCCGTAACGGGTCCCCCATTTCAGACAGATGATGTTCGCCATTCGACGCTCCTCGCCATGCGCTTGCGGGCCACGGGACTCCCGCGTGCGCGGCATGATCCAAACGCCCTGCAAAAGGTGAAGCAAGAATACTGGATCGGTATTCCGTTGTATAGATTGAATATTTTGCGGCGGGTTTGATGATGCGGGCGGGCCTTCCGGGGCGGATCGGCCTTGCGTGTGCCTGCCACGTCGGCTACACTTCCACACGCTTCCCGGTGAAGTTGTGTGGCCCTCACGTTCAGGAGTAAAATGAACCGTTGCCGACTCAGCGCTTTTCTTGCCGCCTGCCTGATGCTCCCGTGTGTGGCGCGTGCCGCGCCGCCAGCCGAGCGGCTCATGCACGCGACCTTCAAGGTCTTTAACCCCGATTCCACCTCCACGGGATTCCTGCTGCGCGACACGGCGCCCGATGCCGCCCCGGCGGACGTGATCCTCGTCACGGCGGCGCATACGTTCACGAAGGCAAAGGGCGATCACGTCCTGCTCGTCTGCCGCACCCGCGACGGCGCGGCGGGCTGGGGCCGGCGCGACCACAAGGTGCTGATCCGCGAAGGGACCAACGCGCTTTGGACCTGCCACCCTTCGCAGGACGTCGCGGCGATCCGCTGCACGTTGCCGACGAACGCCGTCTACGAGGCGCTTTCGCGGGAAACGCTCGCCGACGACACGCCCGCCGGGCTGACGGTCGGCAGCCGTCTGTTCTTCCTGAGCTATCCGTACCGCACCGAGGCGAACAAGGCCGCCTTCCCGCTCTACCGCGAGGGCGTCGTCAGCGGCTATCCGCTCCTGCCCGTGTCCGCCTACCCCTCGTTCATGTTCAGCGCCTCGACGTTCGCGGGCGACAGCGGCGCGCCGGTCGCGCTGGCCGCGCCGGGAGGCCCCGACGGCCTGCTTGTCGTCGGGCTCATCATCACCCGCACGCAGCAGAACGACAAGCTCAAGTCCGCGGAATGGGATCTCACCTTCAAGCGCGACATGGATCTCGGCGCCATTCTGCACGCGGCGTATATCCGCGAAACCCTCGCGCTCCTCAACTGACGGCGGCACCTTCGCATGACCACCCTGCTCCTGATTCTCGCAGTCTGGCTCGGCGCCAACCTCTTCCACGCCCTGTGGGTGTGGGTGCGCCGTCTCTTGTGGCAGCGCCGTTTCCGGCGCAGTCGCGCCGGCCTGCTGCCCGGGGCCGACGCCTACCGGGCGGGCAAGGGCGCGGTCGCGGTGCTGTTCATCCACGGCTTTGCCGACACGCCCTACATCTGGCGCCGCTTCGTGCGGCACCTTGCCGGGAAAGGCCCCTTCACCTGCCGCGCGATGCGCCTGCCCGGCTGCGGCGAACCCGCGCGGGGGGCGCGCCGGCAGTCGCTCCAGAGCTGGCGGATCAAGGTCGCCGACGAGCTGGTCCGCCTGCACGGGGATCATGCCCGCGTCTGGGTCGTCGGGCACTCCCTCGGCGGGGCGCTGGCGCTGGACGCGGCCCTGAGGATGCCCGGGATGGTCGAGGGGGTGGCCGTGTTCGCGCCGCTGGTGCGGGTCTCGCGCCGACGTTCGCCGCTTCTGCCGCCGCACGTCTGGTTCGCGCTGGCCCGCGTGTTCCTGTGCCTCTCGCCGACGTTCGAATCGCCTTTCGCGGCGGTCGGCGTGGCGCAGGATGACCCGTCTTTCACCTATCTGCGCGACCGCTTCATCCCGTTCTCCTTCTATCGCGGGCTGTTCGCGCTGGCCGACGAGCTTCGCCGCAGCGAAGGGCGGCTGGCCTGCCCGGTCTTCGCGGCGGCTGCGGGGCGGGATGCCGTCGTCGATACGCCTGCGGCGCTGCGTTGGCTGGAGACCTGCCGCGGCCCCAAAGAGATCCGGCACCTGCCTGAGGCGGAGCACGTCCTGCCGCTTGAGTCGGGGTGGAGGCAACTCGCCGACGGCCTCGCGGCGTTCATCACGAGCCGCCCGCAGGAGGCTTCCGCGCCCGCGCCGGATTTCACGCCGGACACCTGACGGGACGTTTTCGGTTTACGGCGTGCAGCCTCTCCTGTATGGTGTTGCGTATTATACGAGGGGGAAGTGCGAATGAGTGCGACACATTTCTTTGGCGCGGTGTTCAGCGTTTTCGTGGCAGGGGCCGTGGCAGTCGCCGCGCAGGAAGCGCCTGCGGCAGGCGTCGCGCCGGAAGCCCGCGCGCTGGCCGGGGCGTTTCTGGGACGGCCCGCGACGGATGACGAGGCCAAGACCCCGCAAGGACTCTGGGCCGCCGTGGAGCGCCATGACGAAGTGCTCGCCGACTGGCTGCGCCAAGACCTCAAGCTTGAGCCGCATCAGACGCCCTTCGCCGACCCCGCGTGCGCCGAACGCTTCCTTGCCGCCGTCGGCGCGTCCGCCCCCAAGGATCTGCCCGCCGCGCTCGCCGCCTACCGCGACGCCCTGACCGCCGGGCGGCGACCGCTGTACGT
>Ga0208244_101469_pt1 | contig 12321 bp, 13 predicted proteins | sample SubbioCR12Aug_5A_FD_184828 | JGI IMG/M metagenome (GOLD analysis project Ga0208244, IMG submission 184828) | Serpentinite rock and fluid subsurface biosphere microbial communities from McLaughlin Reserve, California, USA - CR12Aug_5A (SPAdes) | ecosystem: Environmental > Terrestrial > Deep... | reverse complement strand
CCAGACGCTTCCCGGCGGTTACTCGCTGCAGGGCGGGACGCCGGTGCGCCATGGTCCGCTTCTCACCGCCTCTCTGGAGTATGCGGACGGCGCCCGGAGCCTGGTTCTCTTTGTCGTGCCTGCCGGTCGTGCGGGCCCTCCCGGCCGCGGCGACGCTGTGCCGCTCTTGGGCCCGGGGGCGCGGGCGTTTGGGGCCGGCGCCCTGCGCATCATCACCTGGGAGGATCGGGGCCGTCGGCTGGCGTTGGCAGGGACTCTCCCGATGGCGGACATGCTGGGCATCGCAACCGCGCTCTCGAAGGGGAGCAAGCCTTGACACTGCGCGAGTTCCAGACCCGCATCGAGGCCCAATACGGCGAGCGTGACCGATCGCGTGGCGTGGATGCGACCTTCCGGTGGTTGGTGGAAGAGGTTGGCGAGCTGGCCCGGGCCCTGCGCGAAGGCGATCCCAGACGGCTCGAAGAGGAGATCGGCGACGTGCTGGCCTGGACCGTGACCGTGGCCTCGCTCTGCGGCGTGGACGCGGCCCAAGCCGCGGCGCGCTACGCGTCTGGTTGCCCGAAGTGCGGCTCTACCCCGTGCGCATGTCCCTCTGGGGAGTAGCCGGGCTCTCAGCCCGGCCGCACGAACGCCAGCAGCATCTCGCGCAGCAGCCAGGCAGCCAGGATCGAGGTGCGCCCTGACGGATCGCAGGGAGGGCTGACCTCAACGAGGTCGCACCCGACGATCTGGTGTTCCGCCAACACCCCCAGCAGCGCCGCGAACTCTCCGACGCTCATCCCCAACGGCTCGGGATTCCCGGTGCCAGGGGCTATGCTGGGATCGAAGACGTCAATGTCCACCGACAGGTAGATAGGGCGATCCCTCATGGCTGCCCGCGCCGCCGGAGACAGCTCTCCCGTCCGGACGGCCGCGGCAAGCGAGGCCGCGGTAGCCCACTCATCCCGGGTCCCTGATCGAGCGCCAAGCACCGCGCACCGTTCCAGTCCGAGGCGGTCGGTGATCCTGCGCAGAACGGTGGCGTGCGACCAACGCGCTCCCTCGTATTCGTCCAGCAGGTCCAGGTGGGCGTCCAGGACAATGACGCCCAGGTCAGGGTGTCGCTCGGCCAGCGCGGCCACCGCTCCGAACGTGACGGCGTGATCGCCCCCGATGACCACGGGCAGGCCTGGTGTCGCCGTGACCCGCGCGCGGACGCGCTCGACCATCGCCTCCGGCGAGCAGCCGGCCAAATCGAGGTCGCCCGAGTCCGAGATGGCCAGGTCGGAGAGGTCACGCTGCTGGAACGGGCTGTAGGTCTCGACGCTCTCCGAAGCCCAGCGGATTGAGGCCGGCGCGTGGGCCGAGCCCGCGCGGAATGTGGTGGTGGCGTCGTAGGGCGCTCCGATCAATACCGCCGCGGGGTTCTTGTGCACCCCGGTCCCCAGGAACGGCATGGCCGACTACCCCGCCGACATCGCGTTTTGCAGGAACGGCGGAGGCACGAACAGGCTCTGGTGCGCCGCGGGGATGTAGTAGCGGGTGGGAATGTTGCGCATCCTCTCGACCAGTTCCCCCGGGTCCACATCGCCGGGATCGCGGGCCTGGGAGCCTACGGTGAATGTCCAGAAGACGCCCGGGTAGGTGGGCACCGCGCCCAGATAGGTGCGCACCCACTTGAAGTGAGGAGCCATGTGCCGACGCACCATCGCAATGAGGTCCTGCTGGTACAGGGGCGACCCACTCTGTACCGCCAGCACTCCGGCATCGCCCAGGAGCCCTGCCATGTGGCCGTAGAACTCGCTGGAGAACAGCCCCAGCGAAGGCCCTTTGGGATCGGTAGAGTCCACCATCGCCACGTCAAAACGCTCGCCGCCCTCGCGCACGAAACGGATGCCGTCGTCAACCAGGAGCCGCGCCCGCGGGTCGTCGTAGCAGTTCCCTGGGATCGATGGGATCCACCGGAGCGTTGCGTCAATGACCGCCCGGTCTATCTCGACCATCGTCGCGTGTTCAATCGGGTGCCGCAGCGTCTCGCGCAGCAGCCCTCCGTCGCCGCCTCCGATGATCAGCACCCGCCGGGGCGCGGGGTGCGTGCAAAGAGGGACGTGCGCCAGGAGCTCGTGATAGATGAACTCGTCCCTCTCGGTTGTCTGCACGGCGTCGTCGAGCACCAGCATGCGGCCGAAATCCAGGTTCTCGATGACCCTGACCCGCTGAAACTCCGAGCGGTCGTCGTGCAGCACGGCGTCCACCCGGTAGATGTGGGCGAAGGACTCCCCGCCCTGGTCCGTGATCCACTCCGGCTGCTGGGGTGACGGCATCCTCGGCTACTCCGGCCAGAACAGCACTGCGGCGATCACGCAGCCCGTACGTTGGACCACGTGCTCCCGGGCAGCGACAACGATCTCCGCGGTCTTCAGACCCCGGGCCGCCATGGCCTCTTCGACCATGCGCCGGACGATCTGCTCCGCGTTCTCGGCGGAGCCGGTGTGGGCGTACTCCATTATTACGCCGAAGCTGCCGACGCCAATTCCGATCCCCACAGCGGCTGCGATGCGTTCTCCAGGCGTGTGGCCGTTGATCCGGGTGTAGACCGCGGGCATGAGAATGCCCGGCGTGTACGGACGCATCGGAACGACGCGGGCGCCCTCAGGGCAGATGCTGGTGACCCTGAGGAAGTTCAGGTCGGCGATTCCGGCATCCATGAGGGCATGGTCGAACGCATTGAGGTCGGTGCCGCCTTCACCCGCGCCGGCCACGGCGGTGACCGCCCGCGGGAGTGTCCACATCATCTCGTATCCTCCGCATGCTTCGTCCTTAATGCCACGCCAACTAATATACATTCCACCCGGCGATATGCCTACCTCCCGGCAGCGGAGGGAGGGCCACCCTGACGCAGAACAGTCTATCCATGGTTCGGTTTCGGGCTTCCCGCCTGGGTTTGTGGGCCGCGGCAGCCGCGTGTCTGGTAGTCCTGGTCTGCGCCCACCTGGGCCTGGGGCAGCCGGCGCCGCCCGGGCCCATGCAGCTTGGATTGACCGGCCCGGGCTCCGCCGGATACGCTCTGGCCCGCGCCGCCGGCATCCGATCGGTCAGGATCACGGCGGACTGGAGCATGATCGAGCCGCAGCGGGGCCAGCCTGTCTGGACCGATCTGGACCGCGCGGTGGACGCGGCCCACCGCGAGGGGATGGTCCCGCTGCTCGTGCTCGCGTTCACGCCAAGATGGGCCAGCATCGGAACCGGCGTTGACCTCTTGCGGCATGAGATCTACTCCCGCCAGCCGCCGCGGGATCTGCGCGACTGGGACCGATTCGTGGGCGCCGTGGCGGCACGCTACCGCGACCGTGTGCGCGAGTGGCAGGTGTGGACGCAGCTTGGGCTGCCCCACTACCGTGGAACCGGCAACGAGTACGTGGCTCTGCTTCAGGCCGCGCACGCACGCATCAAGGCGCTGGACCCCTCTGCGAAGGTGGCATCGGCCACTCCCGAGGGGATGGACCTGGGGTTCGGGGTGCGGATGCTGGCGGCAGCGCCGCAGCAGCTCGACGCCCTTGTCATATCGTCGAGGGGCTCGTCGCCGGAGTCACTCCTGCGTCCGCTGGGGATACTGGCCGGCCGCGCGCGGGCCGCCGGGAAGGCGCTCTGGCTTGACTGGGCGCCGGAGCGGTCGGGCGGCGTCGACGCAGGTGGAGGACTCCTGGCTCGCGCTCTGGCAGTGGCTCAGGCCACCGGTGTGGAGCGGTTCTTCCTGACCGACCCGGGCCCGGGGGAGACCGACATCCGCCAGGCCGCGGCGCTGCTGGCGGGCCGGCCCTATGCCGGCCACATCGTGCGCGACCCCGACGTCTTTGCAGTACTGTACGGCACAGGCGCCGACACCGTCCTTCTGGCCTGGGCGACCGTGGAGGGAAGGATTCTCGACCTCCCCTTGATACCCGGCACCCGAGTTGCGACGATCCAGGGGCGCCCGGTTACAGGAGAGATCCGTGACGGCCGGGTGATCCTGCGCCTTACCTCCTCGCCGATTGTGGTTGCGGGCATTTCGCCGGTGCTGCTGGAGGAGGCGCGGACCGCGGCCGCCGCCAGGGGCGCGCTGCTGCCCGTGGTTGGCGCCGACCGCGACTTCAGTCGCAGCCCCGAGGTCTTCGCCCGGCTCGGACGGACCAGCGAGGAGCGCGGGCTCTACAATCTACCCTACCGCGCCCGTTCCAACGGCGCCGTGGAGCCGGTTGAGACCGCCGGGGGCGAGGGCGTGCGAACGGTTGTCGCCCGCGGGGTTGTCTATGTCTACTTTGATCTTGATGATACGTTCGCGTTCTTCCTGGAGGGCCGCACACATCTTGAGGTAACCGTGGAGGCCTGGGGCGGCAGCGCGCCCGGAGGGGTGGGATTCAACCTGATGTACGATTCCACCGGAGGCTACCGGTTCACGCCCTGGCAGTTGGTGGGGATCGCCGACGGTTGGGTCAACCACACGCTGCGCCTTACCGATGCCTCCATGGCCAACACCTGGGGATGGGACTTCGCCATCAACGCCGGAGGCAACCGCTCGGAGGACCTCGTCGTGCGTAGCGTCACAGTGCGGAAGATCCCGCCACCATAGATCCAGGCTTCTGCGAAACCCGTGAGTCGCGTGGGCATGGTTCCGACGCACCGGAGATTTCTTTCTACCCCAAGATGGAGGACAGCGTACCCCAAAGAGAGGCAGAGATGATGTGACGAGATGAGCATTTTGACCGAACTGGTGTTTGCGTCTAGTATGAAAGCATGGCCGGACGCCTCCAGCGTCTTCTCAAACCAACGGGCCTCATTGGCTCTGTGGTCTTCGTCCTTACCTTGGCTTACAAGGCTTTGGACTTTTGGGGCAACATGGACTTTCTGAAACAGAACCTTCCGACTGTTTACGGTTTCCTTGGAAGCGTCTGGGGGTGGCTCTCTGTGACAGCAGCCTCTGTTCTTCTCATCGTGTGGGCTTTGTTCAGGACGCCACCATCTACCACGCAGGTTGGCGAACTAGCAACCAGCATGAGGACAGACGCTCCCAAAGGGATTCTGGATTTCCTCGTTGAGGTTCAGAAGGCTCCGACTGAGTTACTGAATACGTTGGGTCGGATCGGCAGAGAAAACGAGCAGATGGGCAATCGCTTGCGGAAGCATACGGAGAGGATGAATCGAACGAGAAGCAATCCAGAGGCGGCCAGAAGGATTGCCATTGATGCCTCGGCCGACATGGATAGGTTCTCTGGGGTTTTGGAGAAGGAGAATCCGGCGTTCGCGCAGCACAGTTCCACACTTCTCGATAGTTGGATCGGCTACTTCTCCTCGCTATCAGTGGACGCCTATAAGACCAATCGCCAGCAAGCCCTGGAATTCAAGGGCGTTGTCGAGCAACTGCTTCGCGTGACTGTAGAATTCCGCGCAAGCACCCTTGAGGATTTCAGGAGTACCACCATGGGCCTGCGGCGATCCAATCTCAGTCAGGCTCTTAACCAATCTAGTGACCGCCTCGAGAAATCGTTATGCCGTATGCGGGGAATTCTGCGAGACACAGAAACGGGTCTGCGTAAACTCCTGCGGGTGATTGACAAGAAGATGAAGGGGGGCGATTCCGCATGATGCTGGTTCTAACGCTGTATGATGAGGCGAGAGCGCAGCGGCCCCTTGACACCGGCAGGGCACCACAGAACCGAATAGCGGGTGGTGTTCGACCTCGCGGGGTCGATCACCACCTAAGCCCCGGCCCGGTTGGTTCTCGCTCGCGGGTTGGATCGGGAGTTCGGGCACACCGGCCCATTCTTGACGATCGGGGCGCGCCCGCACGCAGCACCGCAGGAGGGCAGGATGGGCTCCGAAGAGTGGGACCCCGGAGAATCCAAAAACCGAGCCGCGATGACTGATGGCAGAAGGACTGCCATGACAGCCGTAGCAGTGGTCGCCGGGCTTGCAGGCCTCCTCTTCAGTTGGATGCTCCTGCAGGCCGGTCAATTCTACCATGCCGTCATATCGTTTGGCCTAGTTGTCTTCCTGCTGATCGCCACGGCGTTTGGGCGCTCAGGCGTCCTTCGAAGAAACAGCGCCAGGGCGCTTGGCTCCGAATTCAACGTCGAGTTCTACGAGCACCAAACCAGGCAGGCATTCATTCAGGCTACGGTTGACCTTCCAGAAAAAGACCGGGCTGAGACCCTCAAGCGTCTGAACCCTCTCATTAGGATCATAGGCCTCATCCGAGCCGAATTGGCGGCTCTAGGTGTGAGACTGACCGCCATAGAGGAGGAAATCGCTTCCCTGCGGAGCCGGTGAGTGCTCTGGTGCAGATAGATACGACCCCCATCGAGGTGAGGCCGGGGCTGAGGCGGGCGCACTTCACGGCGCGGGACGTGGTGAGTCGAGCCGATGTGATGGCGGCGCATGATCGGGGGAGCAGCCGAGCAGCGGAGCGGGTGCTGCGGGAGGCGTTTCCCCGGTTTGGGTTCCCGGTGCGGGCGATTCAGATTGACGGTGGAAGTGAGTTCAAAGCGGTGTTCGAAGCGGCCTGCGAGCGGATGGGGATTCGGCTGTTCGTACTACTGCCGCGGAGCCCGAAGCTGAACGGGCACGTCGAGCGGGCGCACCGGACGCATCAGGAAGAGTTCTATGACCTGGTAGAGGTGCCAGATGCCCTGGCGGAACACAATGCCCTGTTCCAGGAATGGGATTGGACCTACAACACCGTCCGGCCCCACCAGTCGCTGGGCTACCGGACCCCGCAGGAGTACCTTACCCAGTGGCAAACCCAACACCACGACCAATGAGAGGAGGGAAGTGTTTCGTGTCTACTGGACCAGTACAGCCCTGTGCACCAATCCGCAGTACCGTGGACATGGAGCAGCTCCCTTCCCGTGGTGGGTGGTTGTTGCCAACAGCTCAATTCACCACCTTGGGTGCTGCTCTCTCGGTTTCTCAACTGACCCTGGGACACCCTCCGTTCTTGACCCGGGCAATCGGCAGGATGCTGAAGTGTTGGCCAAGGAGCTCTTTACTGACACTTGAGGTAACCGGGAAGCGGATCAAGGATAAGACACAATTCGGACCTTCTTCGAACCGCAAATTCGGTGGGGGCCGGTGAAGAGCACGACGGAGAGGCGACACGTGGGGCGAGCGGGACAGCTCCAGCACTTCGTCAGAGAGCCGCTCGACGAGCGTGACATCCAGCGTAATCCCCGTGACGCACCGCAAGGAGCGCCGCGAGGTCGCCGGCCGGCAGTACGTAAGCATTGACGAGGAGTTTGATCACGCGACGGCCTGGATCATGAACCAAGCGGATCGACATGCCCTCATTAGGATCGGGGAGTAGCGCCCGATGCGGATGGTTACCCCGGAGGTTGCGCCATCACGGCGGTCGCGTCAGTTTGTGGAGGTCCGATCCTCCAAGGCGTTCGGCAGGTGTGCCCGGCGCCGAGAAGAAGTTGAGGGTGAGATTTCGACGCGGAGAGTGAATGTCGTTCCGAAATCCGGCCCCAAGAGGCCGATGAATAAGAGGGGGTCTGAGATTCCGGCTCACAAGAATCTCGTTGAACAGGAGTAAGGTTCTGTGCTTGTTTTGTGGGGTGCCGCGATATTGTCTAGAAATCACGGAGGAAGTAATGCCAAAGACGGCACCAAGGCACAGCAAAGTCGCTCGGGCGATCCAGATAGATCTGCCGGAGAACCAGCGGGTGGCCGCGTACAGAGCTTACTATGGCGGTCTGGCTCGACTACGTGAAGAGTTTCACCGAACGGGTCGGTTCGACGATGCGAACGTGAAGCTCGATGAGATCGTCAAATTGCTCGTTATACGATTTCACGAGACCCGCCGGTTCGCCGAGGGAAAGCCTGACCGATTCCGGCCTGGTTACCTGGAACGATTCGCAGAGGAACACTTCGGGGACCGTAGGCGCTTCGCGCGTGCCCTCCGTGCCCTGTCCGAGGAAATCCTGACGGGCCCCGCGTACAGCAATCCCGACGGTACGAGCGTCTTCGGGAGCCATCCGATCCTCAACATCCAGCCCGCCGACGACGAATTCGCGAGGCGAATCGTCCAAGAAGTCCGGCTTCTGACTCCCGAGCGCGGCCCTGCTGAAGGCGACCTATTCGGACAGCTCGACATCCTCAACGAATCCTTTGGGCACTTCGTTCGCGACACTTTTCACAACACGAAAGCAGATGCTCAGTACATGACCCCCGCAGAGGTCGTAACCGCCATGACCGAGATGGCCTTCTCGGACATCGAGAGAGAGCGGGAGGAAGTACAGCGGATTCTCCACCCTGCCGAGCAGACTGCCTACCTTGTGCTGGACCCAACTTGCGGGGTCGGGTCATTCGTCGTTCAAGCCCTGCGCCGCATGATTCGCTTAGCGGAGTCCAAGTTCCAGGCTGAAGCTCTCGCCTCGCTTGCCGGAGAACTCCGGGATCGGTGCATCTACGGGCAAGACAAGGTTGATCGAATGGTCCGACTAGCCAAGGTCAACCTCTTGTTGTTTGGCCATGGGGTAGCATCAGTCTGGCAGGGCAACAGCATCCTCGGGCAGTCGGCGATTGACTCACTCCAGGGGAAGGTGGACCTGATCCTGACCAATCCACCTTTCGGCGCTGAGTACGACGCCGAGGAGCTGTTACGGACCAGCCCGCCTGAACGCTATCCGATGTTGCACGAGCTTCGAGAGTCCGGTCGCTTACCTCGCACGGTGGATTCGGAGATTATCCTCCTCGATAGATGTCTGTCTCTGCTTCGGCCAAGGGGTCGCCTGGTCATCGTTCTCCCCGACAAGGTCATTTCCGCGAAAGGCGTGGAGGCGGCTGTTCGTGAGTGGGTAGGCCGGCACGCGCGGCTGAAGGCAGTGGTTGAGCTTCCTGCCGTCACGTTCGCGCAGGCAGGTACTCGAACTAAGACTTGCTTCGTCTATCTCCAGAAGCATCCAGCCGCCTATCGAGACTCCGCCAACAGTCGCACGTACATGTCGGTTTGTGAGGATACTGGCTTTGAGGTCGTTGAACGCGTCGGCGCTCCTGTGAAGGTGCCCAGCGGCACGAATGAGCTCCATTCGATTGCTGCGACATACCGGGACACGACTGAAGAGGGTGCTAGCGGAGATGCTCCGTACCTTGTCGTGAGTGAAGAACCTTCGGCAGTGTGGGTGCGGAAAGACGCCTTCATCAACGGTCGCTGGACACCTAGCTTCTATCACGCAAGCAGGCTCAAGGCCGTGGCCGAGCTAGAAGTGTTGAAAGACTCTGGATTTGAGCTCCACCCACTCGCTTCTGTTGCGCGACTTTGCTCGAAGGAGCGGAAGAGGGCGGCCATGGCTTCTGATGCCAAGGTCATCAGCGTGCTCCACGTATCAACTGATGGGACAATCGACCTCAAAGAAGTGGAGCAGTACGCTCCAAAGACCTCAGGACTTAACTGCACTCCAGGTGAGATTCTGTTCTCGAAGATCAACCCGAGAATTCCACGCATCGCAGTCGTACCGAGAATCGGTGTTCCTCTGGCCTGTTCGACAGAATTCGAGATCCTGCTGCCACGGAAAGATCTGGACCCCTACCTATTGGCCGCGTTGCTTCGATCCCGTCCGATCCAGGAGCAGGTACGGTATCTGACTTCGGGTACCTCCTCCTCTCATAACCGAATCAAGGATAGCGAGCTTGGGGATATCCTTGTCCCACTACCCAAGAAAGGGTCGCCTCTAGCGGGGAAGTTCGCTGAGGTTGGCGAGACACTACGCGCCTCGATTGAGGCCAGGTATCGGGCCGACTTAGGCCTGGTCAGCAAGTTCGAGGAGCTACAGTCCCTGCTCGACTCCGTCGGTGGGAAGATTCTGATCTCAAAGAAGAGGGACAAGAGGCACTAGGGGGCCATCGTCAGCAGAGTTACTTGTCCCTGCGGATCTTCCTCTGCGTGGAAGATCTTTGAGGCCGCTGGCGCGGTTTCTAGCTCAATCTTCAAACGCGGGAAGTGCCTACCGTTGCCATGTCGGGCAAAGTCATCGAGGGTCTCTAGGCGGGGCGGGAAGAGTTGGAAGTTGGAGTACGGTCGGGCCGGGTCCTGAAGTTTTGGTTTGCCGAGCTTCTCCATCCATTCGATATAGCGGTCGCGGAATGCTGTGTGCTTGTCAGGGAAGAGACACCATACCCTGGCACGGAAACGACTGTCCGGGCTAAGGTCAAGCGAAACGAGGTAGATGGCAGGTCGTTTCAGTAGATCCTCCATGGACTTCATGTCATTGGACATGAAATTCCACCGAGGAGCGATTGCACCCCGGCGATCGAGGGCGTCGAGGAAGTTGGCTGACTTCACCTCAGAGTTATCAACCAAGTCCTCGCCTTTGCCCCGCATCCCCCCGCCCTCCAGGCCGGTGACCAACGAGACAAGGTGCTGGGCAACGTAACCAGTATCGATTTGTGCCGGCTGCTTGGTGACGCTACGCCAGTAGTGCAACTTCTTTCTTTGGTCAACGACTTGTTCTTGCAGCAGCTTGAGTGCTAGCGCCCCGCGCTGGTTTACGTCTAGCTTTCCTAGCCCCGGGTGGGCTTCAACCATGCCTATCGACGCCTTCAAGGAGGTCCTTAGGAGACACGCCTAGGGCTCGCGCGATCTTCGTGATATTGAGCAGTGACACGTTCCGTTCACCGCGTTCGACACCGCCAATGTAGCTGCGATCTAAGCCCGAGGCGTCTGCCAATTGCTCCTGGCTCATCCCTTTTGCCTGGCGGAGTTCTCTGACTCGCTTTCCGAATTGCTGAAGGGGGAGGCTCACAGGTCTGACCGTCGATGTTTGGCCATACTTAGTTTATTGTCCAGGGGTGGCGACAATGAGTCCACGGACTATGAGTACCAATGCCAGGTCACACGCAAGCGAAGGCGGACGGGACCTTCCGCGTGTCGTAGCCCAGTAATCCTGTCACCCTAACGGCTCTATGGAAATGTCACCCCCGAGCATGGAGCTGCTTGCGTCGTGATGTGGTTATGGTCGCTTGCCGCCAGGGATGATCCGGCGGCGGGATGTGCCTCTCCCGGGGTGGCTGCTCGCCATTTCCTGGGTTAGGGGTATCGGGATGCCGCCTGTCCTCAAGGGATCGCTCCTGGGGGCGCCCAGAGGGTTGTGTAATCCCTCGCGGGAGCACCTTGGCGCCCAGGCGCTGGCCGCGGTAATACACAGCGAGCGTGCCATCCAGATGTGCGTGGACGTCGACGCGGGCTCGGGCATAGCTGCGTCCACCTGGCCCGGGCCGGAGTTGGAGAAGGCGCCCGTCGAGCTGCACGGTGTTATCGTTTTGGACGGTGCGCTGGTACTTGAAGGAGCAGATGCGGTCGAGGTCCCCCAAGACCGGGGCCGGCCGCCAGGCGGGCTCGGGGTGAGCAGGGGCGTGAGTGAAGCGGGCATCGTAGCGTGGGAGAAGGCGGTCGAACACGCGCTGGGCCTGGGAGAGCGTGCGCGCCTGGGCAAGGCGAAGCTCGCTGACCAGGCGGTCCTGGAAGGTGCCAAAGAGCCGCTCGATCCGCCCCTTCGCCTGCGGGGAGTGAGCACCAATCCAGCGGATGCCGAGTTCTTGGAGGGCGCGCCCGACCTGGGTGGACTCGGGCCGGCCCTGGAGCTGCTCGGCCAGGGTGAGCGGGGTGCGGGGATCGCGGTGAAAGATCCCGTGGAGGTCAGTGTAGGCCGCAGTGGGGAGTCCATAGCGGCGGATGAGTTGGCGGAGGAGCAGGAAGTAGCCGTGGGCATCTTCCTCCGGGCGAAAGACGCCGCCGAGGACTTGGCCCGTGGCGTCATCGATGGCGGCGTGGAGCACGAGACGCGGCCCGCGATCTTCGAGCCAGGGGTGGTAGCTGCCGTCCATCTGGACAAGGAGTCCGGCCTGGGGCATGCGCTTACGGTGGCTGCGATGGCACGGTGGGCGGCGGGTGCGGGGGCTGCCGATCCCGGAGGAGCGAAGCAGCCGCTGCACAGTCCGACGCGATACACGCAGGCCCTCGCGCTCCCGGAGCAACTCGGTGAGGTGGTGATCGTTCACGCCCGCATGGGTGGTACGGGCCAGGGTGAGGATGCGGTCCCTAACGGCCTCCTCGAAGCGCCTCGAGGAGGGGCGGCCGCGGTTGCCATGGGCCAGAGCCGCGAGGCCCTGCTGTCGCCAGCGGGCCAGTAGCCGACGGATGTGCCGCAGTGAGAGGTCCAGGAGTTGGGCGGCTGCCACAGCCTGCAGGGTGCCCTGCTGAACCTGGGTGAGGAGATGCACACGGTGTTGCTCCTTCTGGGTCAAGATAATCGTCTCCCTAGTCATGCTCCCAGGGTGACAGATTCACTGAGCTGTTAGGGGGTGACA
>Ga0208244_101468_pt1 | contig 12324 bp, 7 predicted proteins | sample SubbioCR12Aug_5A_FD_184828 | JGI IMG/M metagenome (GOLD analysis project Ga0208244, IMG submission 184828) | Serpentinite rock and fluid subsurface biosphere microbial communities from McLaughlin Reserve, California, USA - CR12Aug_5A (SPAdes) | ecosystem: Environmental > Terrestrial > Deep... | reverse complement strand
CGGGCCGCTCCCGGCGGAACGGGCGATCGCGCTGGCGCACCGGGCGGGCGGCCGTGTGTTTCTCGCGCATCCCTGCTATCTGCGGCAGGAGCGCGAGGCGTTGCGGCAGCTTCTGACGGAACTTCGGGGCTACGGGCTGGACGGCGTGGAGGCGCTCTACGCGCCCGCGCCGCCGGAGGCGCGGGAGATGCTCGTGGGGCTGGCGGCGGAGCTGGGGCTGCTGGTGAGCGCGGGGACGGATTACCACGTGTCCGAGGACGGCAGGGCGAACGGGTTGGGCGTGGAGATGCCCAACGAGCTGTGGCGCCCGCTGCGCGACGCGTTGCGGCTGGAGGCACCGACCTCGTCGGCGCGGGCGGCGGCGGCGTATTCGCGCGCGCGGCGGCGGCGGCGTCCGTTCGGGCGGCATGTGGTGGTGCCGTCGGCGCTGGCGATCGTGCTGTTCGTGGCGACGATCTGGGCGTTGCTGATCCCGTCGTTCGAGCGGGCGCTGCTGGACCGCAAGCGCGAGATGATCCGCGAGCTGACCCACGCGGCGTGGTGCATTCTGGAGGACGCCGAGCGGCAGGTGCAGGCGGGGCGGATCTCGCGCGAGGAGGCGCAGGCGGAGGCGCGTGAGCGCGTCAGGGCGTTGCGCTACGGGCACGACAACAAGGACTACTTCTGGATTCAGGACATGCAGCCGCGCATGATCGAGCACCCGTACCGGCCTGAGCTGGAGGGGCACGACCTGTCGGATTACCGCGACCCGCAGGGCTCGTACATCTTCGTCGAGTTCGCGGAGGTGGTGCGGCGGAGGCAGGAAGGGTATGTGGACTACGTGTGGCAGTGGCCCGACGATCCGCGCCGGATGGAGCCGAAGGAGTCGTACGTCAAAGGGTTCGCGCCGTGGGGCTGGGTGATCGGCACGGGGCTGTACATCGAGGATGTGAAGCACGAGATCGGGCGGCTGGAGCAGGGGCTGGTGCAGGCGTCGCTGCTGATCACGGGGCTGGTCTCGCTGCTGCTGGTGTATGTGGTGCGGCACAGCAGGCGGATCGACGTGGAGCGTGCCGAGGCGGTGGAGGAGCTGCACACGACGACGGAGCGTTACCGCTCGCTGGTGGAGGCCGCGACGGAGGGGACGCTGCTGGTGACGGACGGGCGTTGCCGTTACGCGAACCCGCATTTGCTGGAGCTGCTGGGCTATTCGGCGGCGGAGCTGGAGCTGCTGGGGCTGCCCGAGGTGCTGCCGCCGGGCGAGACGAACGCGGCGGTGTGGCAGCGGATCGAGGCGTTGACGGACAAGGGCGGCGGGGCGTCGCACGAGACGCTGGAAGGCGAGTTGCGGATGCGGGACGGCACGCGGACGGCGTGCGTGCTGGCGGTGGGGCGCATCTCGTTCGGCGGGCGGCTGGGGCTGGTGCTGATGGTGCGCGAGGCGGGCGTGATGCTGGAGCGCGCGGCGGCGCGTCTGGCGGGGGATGGTCTGTTGGACGCGGCGGCGGCGCACGCGCCGACGGGGCTTTTCCGGGCGGCGGCGGACCGGCCGTGCACGATTCTGGCGGCGAACGACATCGCGTCGCGTTGCCTGCGGGCGGCGGCAGGCGGGGTCGGCGAGGGGGAACGGCCGCTCTCGCTGGCGGAGGCGTTCCGCGACCGGGCGGCGTTCGAGGCGTTCGCGGCGCGGCTGGCGTCGGACGGCAAGGCCGACGGGCGGCTGGCGTCGGGGCAGGGGGCGACGTTCGCGGTGCGGGCGACGCTGGAGCGCGACAGCGCGGGGCAGCCGGTGGCGGTGAACGGGCTGGTCGAGGACATCACGTCGCAGGTGCGGCGGGAGCAGGAGCGCGACGCGGTGATCGAGCGGTTGCAGTCGTCGCAGCTTTTCCTGCACGAGCCGGTGCGGAGCGTGGTGAAGAAAGGCGTGTTCTGTCCCGGCGAGATGCCGATCCGCAAGGTGGCGGCGTTGCTTTCGGAGAAGGGCGTGACGGCGGCGTTGGTGCGCGACAGCATGGGCGCGGTGATCGGGCTGGCGACGGTGCACGATCTGAGCGAGCGGGTGCTGGCGGCGGGGCTGGACGCGCGCGAGCCTGTCCGCAGGGTGATGAGCGCGCCGGTGGCGACGGTTTCGGGGAGCACGCCGGTCTACGCGGCGCTGCTGCGGATGCAGGAGCGCGGGCTGCATCATCTGGCGGTGACGGACGAGGGCGGGGAGATCGTGGGGACGCTGTGCGACCGCGACCTGTTGCCGTTGCAGCAGTACGGGGCGGGGTCGCTGACGAGCGAGATCGCGCAGGCGGCGGTGGTGGAGGATGTGGTGCGGAGTTGCCGCCGGACGGCGGCGACGGTGAAGGCGCTGCTGGACAGCGGGGCGCATCCGCGCAACGTGACGCGGCTGGTCTCTTCGGTGTGTGACGCGGCCACGGAGCGGTTCGTGCAGCTCGCGGTCGAGGAGCTGGGGCCGCCGCCGGCGCGGTTCGCGTTCGTGGCGTTGGGGAGTCAGGGGCGGCAGGAGCAGACGCTGGTGACGGATCAGGACAACGCCATCATCTACGTGCCGCCGGAGCCGAAGGCGGGCGCGCCGGACGCGGCGGTTTATTTTCAGGAGCTGGGGCGGCGGGTCTGCGGCTGGCTCAACGAGGCGGGGTATCCCTTCTGCCGCGGGCGGTTCATGGCGCAGAACCCGGTGTGGACGCGGCCGCTGGAGGCGTGGAAGACGCACTTCAGCTACTGGGCGATGCGGGCGGAACCGAAGGAGCTGCTGATCTTCGCGCTGTTCTTCGACTTCCGGGCGGTGTGCGGCGACGCGGCGGTGGTGGAGGAGCTGCGGCGGCACGTGTTCGCCGCGTTGCGCGAGTCGCCCGCGTTCTTCCCGCATTTCGCGCGGGACGCGCTGAACTTCAAGGCGCCGGTGATGCTGCTGGGGCGCATTCTGATCGGCGGGGCGCGGAACGCGCCGGACACGTTGGATCTGAAGGCGGCGACGATGCCGGTGGTGGCGTTCGCGCGGCTCTATGCGTTGCGTCACGACATCGCGCAGACCGGCACGCTCGATCGGCTGGACGCGCTGGCGGAGGGCGGGTGGATCACGCCGGCGAGCCGCGACGAGATCACGGTGACGTACGCGGTGCTGACGCGCCTGCGCCTGCAGCGGCAGGTGCAGTGCGCGCACGAGGGGCTCCCGCCGGACAATCTGGTGGAGTTGCGTACGCTGGGCTACACGGACAGGACGTTGCTGCGGCAGGCGTTCGCGCACATCCGGGTGTTGCAGCGGCGGATCGCGTACGACTTCTTGGGTGGCACGCAGGGATGAGGGCTGAAGGCATTTTTTTGGCTTTTTGGGTTTTGCGGTTCGGGGCTTTGGTTTATACTTCCGAATCATTGAATTAGGGTATTGTCAACCATAAGGGAGGAAGAGGCATGAATAGCGGGTTCACGCGCAGGGAGATGCTGAGGCGCCTGGGGATCGGCGGGTCGGCGGTGGGGCTGGGGATGTTCGCGGGGCGGGGTTTCGCGGACGAGCACGACGGCGACGCCGACCGGATGGGGTTCGCGCGGAACATCAAGGTCATCCAGCCGACGACGGTGGACGGCCCGTCGGCGTTCCTGCAGGGCGGGAAGGTGATGCAGCCCGCGCGGGAGGTGCCGGTGTTCCACACGGCGGACGTGGTGGTGGTGGGCGGCGGCTCCGCAGGGTTCGCGGCGGCGGTTGCGGCGTCGCGGGCGGGCGCGAAGGTGGCGATGATCGAGCGTTACGGGAGCCTCGGCGGGCTGTGGACGAACGGCATGGTGCTGATCGTGATCGGCACGGGAGAGAAGGTCAACGGCGAGTTCAAGCTGGTGACGCGCGGCCTCTGCGAGGAGTTCCTCAAGCGGCTTGAGGGGATGGGCGACGGCGCGATCGTCTGCCGCGACCAGAAGGTGTACCAGCCGACGGTCGATCCCGAGGCCTCCAAGGTGCTGATGGACGAGATGGTTCAGGAGGCGGGGGTGGAGATGTTTTTCCACTGCTGGGGCGTTGACGTGATCCAGGACGGCAACGACGTGCAGGGGGTGGTGTTCGAGAGCAAGGAGGGGCGGCAGGCGATCCTCGCCAAGGTTGTGGTGGACGCCTCGGGCGACGGTGACGTGTTCCATCAGGCGGGGGCGTCGTACGGGCAGATCTCCCACGCGCTGGGGTTCGTGTACCGGATCGGCAATTACGACCGGATCGACCGGAGCAAGGCCCCCAAGGACGTGAAGCTCAACCTCGGCGGGATCGAGCCGCTGAAGTCGGCGCGGTGGGTGAACAACCTCGGGCCGAAGGGTAACGGGCTGGATGTGCGCGACATGTCCAAAGCCGAGATGATGCACCGCAAGTCGGCGTGGAACTACGTGCAGAAGGTGCGCAAGACGCCGGGGCACGAGGAGGTGTTCATGCTGCAGACGACCTCGCAGCTCGGCGTGCGCGCGACGCGGCTGCTGGACGGCGTGGCGCGGGTGGACAAGAAGGGCGCGGTGGAGGGGAGGGCGTTCGCCGACACGGTGGCGTACTCCGGTGACGACCAGCTCCGCAAGCCCGCGTTCGCGATCCCGTACGGGGCGCTGCTGCCGAAGACGGTGGAGAACGTGGTGGTGGCGGGGCGTTGCATCTCGTGCGCGCCGGACCTGATCGACCGCGTGCGGCTGATCCCGGTGTGCGTGGTGACCGGCCACGCGGCGGGCGTGGCGGCGGCGCTGGCGGCGAAGGGCGGGGTCAAGCCCCGGCAGGTGCCTGCGGCGGAGATCCAGAAAGTCCTGCGCGAGCAGGGCGCGTATCTGGGCTGAACGCCTTGAGCGGAACGACGCGGCCCCGTGTCCGGCGATGTCGGCGCGGGGCTCTTCCTTTTTTTTGGGGTATCTTAAATGGCCGCTTAATCTGATTGTGCAGGGAAAAAGCGTCCCCTATAATAAACGCACGATTGGAGTTTTAACGATGTTGAAGTGGAATCCTGAACTGTACGGGCGCTCGCTGTTGCGGATGGCCGACCTGACCGACGGCGAGATGTTGGATCTGATCGAACTGGCGATCACGCTGAAGGCGCATCGGCGTGCCGGGTTCCGGGGCGACCTGCTGAAGCGGCGGCAGGTGGCGCTGATCTTCGAGAAAAGCTCCACGCGGACGCGCAACGCGGCCTCGGTCGCTATCCGCGACGAGGGCGGCTCGGCGGAGTACCTGACGAAGAACGACATCCATCTCGGCTCCAAGGAGTCTGTGAAAGACACGGCCCGCGTGCTGGGGCGGATGTTCGACGGCATCCTGTTCCGCGGGTTCGCGCAGAAGACGGTCGAGACGCTGGCGAAATACGCGGGCGTGCCGGTCTGGAACGGGTTGACGGACGACTTCCACCCGACGCAGATTCTGGCTGACCTGATGACGATGCAGGAGAACTTCGGGCGGCTGAAGGGGCTCAAGCTGGCGTATGTGGGAGACGGGCGCAACAACGTGGCCAACTCGCTGATGATGGGCTGCGCCAAGGCGGGCGTGAATTATGTGAACTGCACGCCTGCGGAACTGACGCCCGACCCGGCGCTCGTCGGCGAGGCGCGCGAGGTGGCGGCGCGCAACGGCGCGACGGTCGAGGTGGTCAACGACCCCAAGGCGGGCGTGGCAGGCGCGAACGTGCTGTACACCGACGTGTGGGTGTCGATGGGCGAGGAGGCGCAGAAAGAGACGCGCCTGCGTCTGCTGCGGCCCTATCAAGTGAACATGGAGCTTGTGAAGGCCACGGGCAACGCGGACGGCGAGCTGATCTTCCTGCACTGCCTACCCGCGTTCCACGACCACGAGACGGCGGTGACGGCGGAGTCCGGTGCGCTGGAGGTGACGGACGAGGTGTTTGAGGCGCCGTTCTCGAAGGTGTTCGACGAGGCGGAGAACCGCATGCACACGATCAAGGCGCTGTATGTCTCGGCGATGACGGATTTGTCGGCGTTGTGATGTCACAAGGGAACGGGAGCCGCGGAGGGCGTATGTCGAAACAGATATTCGATTTGACATGGGATCAGTTCCAGGCGCTGTCGCTGGCGGAGAAGGCCCCTTACCTGATGCAGGAGGGGGGTGCGCCGTACCACACGCTTTTCGCGCAGCAGTTCGGCTACGAGCTGCTGGAGCAGCTCGCGCAGCTCGCCAACAAGATCCGGGCGATCGCCAAGACGCGCGCGGGCACCGAGTTCCTGAAGGGGCAGGTGTCGCACAAGCGGGCGATGCTGTACTTCTCGCAGCCGAGTTCGCGGACGTTCCTCTCGTTCGTCTCCGCGTGCCAGATCCTCGGGGTGCAGACCGGCGAGGTGCGCGACACGTCGATCTCCTCGGAGTTCAAGGGCGAGTCGCGCGAGGACTCGGTGCGGACGTTCAGCTCGTACTTCGACCTGATCATCATGCGGACGCCCGAGAAGGGGCTGGCCGAGCACATGGCGTGGGTGCTCTCCAACTCCGAGCGCCCGATCCCGATCATCAACGCGGGTTCCGGGCAGGATCAGCATCCGACGCAGGCGCTGCTGGACATCTACACGCTGATGCGGAGCTTCGAGCGCAACGGCGGACTGCACGACCGGACGGTGCTCTTCTGCGGCGACCTGCTGCGCGGGCGGACGGTGCGCTCGCTCTCGCACCTGCTGACGAACTATCCCAACATCCGGCAGGTGTTCGTCGCGCCGGGGCCGTTGCAGGTGGGGGCGGACGTGCTGGCGGTCCTCAAGGAAAAGGGCGTGGCGTACGAGCTGACCGACGATTTCCACAAGGCGATCCCGCAGGCTGACGCGGTGTACATGACGCGCATCCAGGACGAGTGGGACACGGCCAAGGGCGAGAGCGCCAAGATCGACACGAGCCGGTTCAAATTCGGTCTGGAGGAGCTGAAGCTGCTTTCGCCGCGCGGGATCATCATGCATCCGCTGCCGCGCCGCGACGAGATCGCGGTGGCGGTGGACAGCGACCCGCGGGCGATGTACTGGCGGCAGATGCGCAACGGGATGTGGATCAGGGCGGCGTTGATCGCCATGACGTTCGGCTGCGAAAAACGCATTCATGAGTACTTCCGGCACAACTATTGACCGCGGGGTGAGGCGTTGCCGATTTTTTCTCGCGGGGTTCCTGCTGTTGCCTCTGGCGCTTTTGGGCGGGGGCACCAACGGGACGCCTGACCGTGTGGTGTGGCGCCTGCGCGTGGGGCCGCTGTTCGAATACAGCCGGACGCACGAGGGCGGCACGTTCTGGGCGTTGCGTCCGCTCGTGGCGCGGGTGAACGACCCGGTGAGCGACGCGGCGGTGACGGACGTGGTGTGGCCGCTGGGGACGTACCACCGCGACCGGGAACAGATGTGGTGGCGGGCGGCGCTGGCGTACGGGTCGGACAGCAACCTTGCGGACGACGCGGGGGCGTGGAAGGCAGCGCTCTTCCCGCTCTATTTCCAAGGGCGCACGCGCCAAGGCGAGGACTACTGGGCGCTCTTCCCGATCTACGGGCACATCCCGCATGTGCTGCTGATGGAGGACATCGATTTCACGTTGTTCCCGTTCTACCTGAACTATGAGGTCAAGGGCGTCGAACGCGAATATTTCCTGTGGCCGGTCTTCTCCCGCGTGGCAGGCGACGAGGGGCGGCTGTCGAGTTTCGGCGTCTTCCCGCTGTACGGCGAGGTGACGCGGCGCGAGGCGAAGAGCCAGTATCTCTTCTGGCCGTTCTGGACGGAGGCGGTGTACGGCGGCGACCGCAACCCGGGGGAGTCGTGGATGGTGCTGCCGCTGTACGGCGAGGTGCGGCGCGAGAAGGAGCGGCAGACGATGGTGCTGCCGCCGTTTTTCTCGCACACGAAGACCGACAGCGCCGAGCGGTGGCGGCTGCCGTGGCCGTTCGTGGAGACGGTGCGGACGCCGGAGCAGCGCAAGCGGTCGTTCTGGCCGTTCTACGGCGATGTGGAGCGGGAGGACGAGCGGCGCTGGTATGCGGTGTGGCCGCTGATCGAGCATTTCAACCTCACGTCGCGGGGCGGGCGGACGGAGCGGAGCAGGTTCTTCCCGTTCTACGTGGACGAGACGGTGTACCGCAAGACGGCAGACGGCGGGGAGCGGGCGGCGGGACGCTACACGCGGCTGTGGCCGTTCGGCGTGCGCGAGGCGTCCGACGCGGGCTCGCGGCTGCGGGTTTTCGAGTTCAACCCGATCCGGCACAGCGGGGCGATCGAGCGCAACTGGGCGCCGTTCTGGACGCTTTACGAGCGGACCGAGCGCGGGGGCGAGGTGACGCATGACGCGCTGTGGGGGCTGTTCCAGCTCCGGGCGGGAAAGACGTGCGGAGGGACGCAAGAATGATAACACGTGAACCGGTATATGCTGATCCGCCCGCGAACATGTTCGCTGCCGTCTGGCGGCGGGCGGTGCTGCTGTTGGGGAACATCGGGTATGCGGGGAGCCTGACGGTGCAGGCGTTGGCGGGTGCGCCGGGGCTGCTGGCGACGGGGCGGCGGCGGCGCGAGCTGATGCGGCAGCTTTTCGTGACGGGGATCAAGAGTCTGGCGGTGATCACGGTGGTGGGGATGTTCACGGGGATGATCCTCGGGCTGCAGGTGGGGCTGGAGCTGCGGCGCTTCAGCAAGGAGATCTACATCGGCTCGGCGGTGATGGTCTCGATGCTGCGCGAGATGGGGCCGTTCATGACGGGGCTGATCCTCGCGGCGTGCGTGGGGTCGTCGATGGCGGCGCAGATCGGGACGATGACGGTGAACGACGAGGTGGCGGCGCTTGAGATCATGTCGATCAGTCCGGTGCGGTTCCTGATGACGCCGCGGATGGGGGCGATGGTGCTGATGACGCCGGTGCTCTCGTTCTACACCTGTGTGCTGGGGGTGCTGGGCGGCGGACTGGTGGGGCAGACGCAGTTCAACGTGCCGTGGGATCAGTACATCTCGATGGCGATGGACATCGCGCGGTTGAGGGAACTGTATGTCGGGTTGTTGAAGGCGCTGGTGTTTGGTATCGTCATCACGGGCGTGTCCTGCTACGAGGGTTTCACCACGCGGCAGGGCGCGGTGGGGGTGGGGCAGGCGACGCGGCGGTCGGTGATCACGTCGTTCCTGCTGATTCTGGTTTTGGGGTACATCATCACACGGCTGTTTTACGACTTATGATCCGTTTTGAACATGTGACGAAGTGCTGGGACGGGCGGAACGTCCTGAACGACCTCTCCTTCGAGATCAAGCGGGGGGAGATCTTCACGATTGTCGGCCCCTCGGGGACGGGCAAGAGCGTGACGCTCAAGCACATGGTGCGGCTGTTGACGCCGACCTCGGGCTCGATCTGGGTTGACGGCATGGAGGTGAGCGCGGCGGGCGCCGACGACGTGCGTCAGGTGCGCGAGCGGTTCGGCTACCTGTTTCAGGGGGGCGCGTTGCTGGGCTGGCTGACGGTGGCGGAGAACATCGCCCTGCCGCTGCGCGAGCGCACGAAGATGCCGCAGGCGGAGATCGAGGGGCGCGTGGCGGAGGCGCTGCGGATGGTCGGGCTGGAGGGCGACGGAGAGAAATACCCGAACGAGATTTCCGGCGGGATGCAGAAGCGGGCCGGGCTGGCGCGGGCGATCATCAACCGCCCGGAGATCGTGCTGTACGACGAGCCGACATCGGGGCTGGACCCTGTGACGGCGCGGACGATCGACCACCTGATCCAGCGGCTGAACGACGAGTTGGGGGTCACGAGCGTGGTGGTGACGCATGATTTGCAGGGGGCGCTGCTGATCGCAGACCGGATCGCGATGCTGACGGGCGGGCGGTTTGTGGAGGTGAGCGCCCCGGCCGATTTTGTGGCGACCGAGCAGCCCGATGTCCGCGGTTTTCTCGACGCGCAGTTTATCCCGAAAACGGGTCTTCACGAGATGTCAGCGAGGAGGAACACATGAGCCTGAAAATGAGCAACGAGGTTTTTTCTGAAGTGATCGTCGGCACGTTTATGGTCGCGGTCTTGGGTTTGCTGGTTTACTTCACGATCATGATTTCGGGGATCGACCTGCTTTCCGGCAAGAGCAAGGTGCCGGTGACGGTGATGTTCCACGACGTGGGGGGGCTGAAGGAGCGCGATTCGGTGATGTTGCGCGGCATGACGGTCGGCTCGGTGTATTCGATGCGGCTGGAGGACAGCGGGGTCAAGGTGACGCTGATGATTCAGGGCGGGGTGAAGTTCCGCGAGGGCTACAAGATTTCGGTGAACACCTCGTCGCTGCTGGGCGGCAACTTCCTGCTGATCGAGGAGGGGGACGGGGCCGAGATCCCGCGTGGCACGGCGCTCAGCGGCGATCTGCCGCGCAACTGGATCCGTGATCTGGGAGACATCGTGGCCAAGCTGAAAGAGGCGACGGAGGGCGAGCGCCTGAAGACGGTGATGATGAACCTCGAAGAGGCGTCCGCGGCGGTCAAGAACGTCACGGCGCGTGTCGAAGAGGGGCGGGGCGTGATCGGCAAGTTGCTGTCGGACGACATGACGATTTACAACGACCTGTCCAACACGGTGGCGAACCTGAAGTCCGTCACGGAAAAGATCGACACAGGGGAGAATTCGCTGGGCCGGCTGATCAACGACGACGGCGGCGCCTACGGCGACTTGCGCGACGCGCTCGCGAACCTCAAGTCGGTTTCCGACCGGCTGGAGAAGGGCGAGGGGACGATCGGGAAGCTGCTCTCCTCCGACGACACGGTCTACCGCGACCTTCAGGAGACGATGGAGCGCATCAAGAGCGTGGCGGTGCGGTTGGACAACGGCGAGGGGACGCTCGGCAAGCTGATGAAGGACGACAACAAGGTCTACAACGACCTCGACGCCACGGTGGCGCAGTTGCGGGTGGTGGCGGAGCGTCTCGCGAACGGCGAGGGGACGTTGGGCAAGCTGTCGACGGATGACCAGCTTTACAACGATGTCCACGGGCTGATCAAGGATGTGCGGCAGACGGTGGACAACTTCCGCGACACGACGCCTATCAGCGCCTTCGCCAGCCTGCTCATGGGCGCGCTGTAGGGCCTCAGCGGATGGGGCCGCGCTCGGGGGTGTAGGTGTCGTCGGTACGGAGGAGGGTGCCGAGGTCGCGGGTGGCGTGGCCGCGATCCACGAGGGGCGTGGCGACATCGTAGAGGGCGGTGCGCTGCAGGAGGGTGCCGGAGGCGCGTTGGCTGACGCCGACGCCGAGGCGCGCACCGGAGACCCAGTTGTTGAGGAAGACGTTCGCGGTGATGCGGGCGGGGCCGTTGGTGGCGCCGCCGGGCCGGACGCCGAGATCCATGGGGATGACGCTGATGCCCGCCATGACGGCGTCCCAGCCGTTGCCCCAGACCCAGTTCGCGCCGTACTGCGCGCCGCTGAAGGGGGTGACGCCCTGGACTTCGTTTTCGATGAAGCGGTTGGCGAAGTTGGCGAGGGGCAGGAGAGGAGCGTCTTCGAGCGGGAGGCGTCCGCCCGCGCTGGAGAGGATGCCGCCGCCGTGGTGGACGCGGCAGTCGCGGAAGAGGTTGAAGAAGTCCGGTGCGGTGTGGCGTTCGGCGGGGTCGGGGTCTTGGCGCTCGTCGTGGGTCATGAGGGTGATGCCCATGCTGCGGACGCTGATGTGGCGGTCGATGACGTTGTTGAGGGCGCCCGCGCCGTAGATGTAGAGGCCCTTGGCGCAGTCGGTCTCGGTGTTGTTGACGAAGACGGTGTCGATGAGGCCGTTCATGATGACGGCGACGCTGGTGGCGTCGGGGACGACGCGCCAGGGGGCGTCGGCGGTGAGGGTGCGGGCGTCGGGGTCGGCGGCGACGACGCGCCGCCACTGGCCGAGGCCGCGGCCGCGGGCGATGAGGACGAAGCGGCCCGTGCAGTCGGCGGCGGAGGCGGGCTTGCCGCGCAAGGCGGGCCAGTTGGCGAGTGTGAGGGCGGCGGGGGCGGCGGAGGCGACGGGGCTTTCGCCGAGGAGGCCCGCGCCTTCGATGAGGTAGGTCTCGCCTGCGTTGCCGCCGAGGACGGTGCGCTCGACGGTGTTGCCCGCGATGAAGTTGCGGTAGTTGACGCCGAAATGGGTCTGCATGACGAGGCCGCGGGTGTCGCCGGAGAGGAGGTTGTCCTCGAAGATGACGTTCTCCGCGCCCCAGAACTTGAAGACGTGGCCGCGCCAGCGGCGGTCGGTGACGAAGCGGTTCTGGGCGAAGAGGCTTTCCTCGACCTTGCGTTCGCAACTGACGCCGCCGGGGCCGTAGGTCTCGCAGCGGACCATGCTGAAGCGGCGGGCCTTGACGATGTTGAGGGGGCGGGCGCAGTAGGGGTGGTTGAGGGCGAGGCCGAAGTCCTGGCGGGTTTCGAGGCGGACG
>Ga0208244_101467_pt1 | contig 12345 bp, 12 predicted proteins | sample SubbioCR12Aug_5A_FD_184828 | JGI IMG/M metagenome (GOLD analysis project Ga0208244, IMG submission 184828) | Serpentinite rock and fluid subsurface biosphere microbial communities from McLaughlin Reserve, California, USA - CR12Aug_5A (SPAdes) | ecosystem: Environmental > Terrestrial > Deep... | reverse complement strand
TCCTCGATGCGGCCCTCGGCAGCCACCACCCCGATTAACGGAAGCAAGTCAAGGGTAACCGCTTCTTCCCCCGAAACAAAAAGGGCCAGCAGTCGCCAAATCAGATCCTTTTCGTCTGCGGTCAAGGAGTCCCAATCCGCCTTGTCCTGCGAAAAATCTATCTCACTGGGGTTCCAGATGCCGAGTTTTTTGGCCTTTTCGTACAGGCGCATGGGCGGCAAGTCGCGGTTCAAGCCGCGTGTTGTGGTGGCAAAAGATGTATGCTGCATCAAAACCTCTGTTTGGGTGGGGTCATTTGGCTAACAAAACTGACCCCTATTATTGCACACATTTAAGAATTTATACTTTACATTATGCTGACGATATGTTACTATTTTGGCTATATTTATCCGCATTCAACCAAACTGGAGGAGAGAAAAATGAAAACAGTAACAAAGAACAACAAGGTATTGTTGATGCTTTTGGTCGGTCTGCTGGCCCTGACCCTGACGGCCTGCGGCAGCGCGTATGTCGACGCCCTCAACCCGGCAATTGATGAGTTTAACAATGCGGCTAACAATTTTAATGCCCAATTAGATGTCGTCAATAACGATAATTCCAAGTTCACCGACCCGCAGTGGGTTGCCGAAGCTGAAACCAGCCTGTCTGCCCTGCGCGGTTCGGCCCAGGCCCTGAATAATTTGCCCGCACCTGATTCGGATGAATATAACAAACTGGCCGACCTTGTTAAACAACTGGCAGGTGCCACCCTTAAGGCTACCGATGCCTACACGGCAGCCATCGATTCGGGTGACATAAGCCAGATAGACAACGCCGGCCCGCATATGGACCAGATTAACACGCTCCTGCCCCAAATCAACGCTGAAGTGGGACGCTTAAGCGAATAGCAGAAAATAGCAAACCAAACCGGCCTGGAATACCCCTGGCCGGTTTTTTGTTGCCAGCCAGGCGACAATTTGCCACGCCTTTCTTATGGTACAATCCCGCCGTCATTTTCAAATTCGATGGAGGAAAACTGTGGAACGTTCCCTAGTACTTGTAAAACCTGATGGCGTCCAGCGCGGATTGGTGGGCGAGGTGATTGCGCGCCTCGAGCGGCGCGGCCTGCGCCTTGTGGCGGCGAAATTCCTACAAGTGCCGACCCAATTGGCCGAAACCCATTACGCCATTCACAAAGGCAAACCGTTTTATGACGGCCTGATCGCTTATATCACGTCTGCGCCGGTCATGGCGATGGTCTGGGAAGGCCCGAACGCGATTGTGGCCATCCGCCAGACGATGGGCGCAACCCGCCCGTGGGAAGCCGCGCCCGGCACCATCCGCCACGACTTCGCCCTCGAGGTGGGACGCAATCTGACCCACGCCTCCGACTCGGTCGAAAACGGGGCCGCCGAAACCGCGCTGTGGTTCAAAGCAGAAGAACTGGTCGAGTGGTCGCGCGACGTCGACCGCTGGATTTTCGAGAAGTAAGCCAGTTCTCACCGCCGCAAAGCAAAACATCCCGACTGAAAACGGGATGTTTTGCTTTATTACCAGCACGATTACTGCAATTTAAGCAGGGTCTTGCCGTCGTGCCACAGTTCTTCCAGGTTGTAATAGGCGCGTTGTTCTTCGGCAAACACATGCAGGATGACGTTGCCAAAATCAACCACCACCCAGCCCCCCGAAGCCTCGCCCTGCTGGCGGCCTTTGATGAGGTGGTTGATGCGCGCAGCATCGACTGCGCCTTCTGCCAGGGCATTCAGCATACGGTCGCTGCTGCCGGTGCAGATAACAAAATAATCGGTAAAGGATGCAATGGTTTGCAAATCCATCAGGACGATGTTTTCGCCCTTCTTTTCTTCAAGGGCGTTGACAATGGTATGGGCAAGTTCAAGCGGATTCAGGGGTCACCTCGTTGGTTTCGGGAAAATTCTCGCGCGCCAGCGGCAGCAGCGCCAGGGATGTGTAAATTGGGCCTTGCGGGCGCAGGTCTGAGCGGAGCAAGCGCAGCCCTTCGACCGTGAACGCGCCCAGCCTGCCAATGTGAAAATCATCCAAGGCCGCTTGCAGGCCTGCCGGGTTGGCGGTTTCGCGCACCCGCCCAATCGTCAGGTGCGCGGAAAAAGGCTTTTTTTCTTCAGGCGCAATGCCCAGCCGCGCGGCGCAGGATTCGACCACCCGGCGCACTTGCTCGAGAGCGGGCGGGGCCTGCACCCCAACCCACAACACCCGCGGACGTTTGGGCTTCGGGAACACGCCGAAATCGGCCAGCGTAAGGTCGAAAAGCGGCAGGCGGCCAAATTCCGCGCCCAGCGCTGCAGTGAGCGCATCCAGGCCGGGGCACGGCACATCCCCAAGAAATTTAAGGGTCAGGTGCAGGTTATGCGGCGCGACCCAGCGAACTGCATCGCCGAGTTTTTGTTTCAGGCCAGCGCTGGCCTGGGCAACTTCATCTTGAAGACCGGGGGGAATTTCCAACGCGATAAATGCGCGAATCATGCTCATAAAAGCAAATCGGGGCTACTGGAAGATTGCTTCCACCGCCTGCTTGAGGTCGAGAAACCCAACCGGTTTGGTCAGGTAGACCGAGGCCCCGGCTTCGAGGCCGGTTTTCACATCGGCGGGCATGCTTTTGGCTGAAACAACAATCACCGGAATTTTCGACAAGTCGGGCCTGGCGCGCATCATGCGCAAAATATCGATGCCTGAAATTTCGGGCATCATCACATCCAGGATGATGACGTCGGGCTTCTCCTGCTCGATAATCGAAATCGCCGGGCCGCTGGTATAACTCTTTACTACGCGAAAACCGTTGACGCGCATCATCTCGCCAAACATATCGGCGGCATCTGGCTCGTCTTCTATGACAACAACAGTTTTCGGGTTTTCACTCATGAAACAAACTCTCCTCGTTGGGGTAAAAATAGCACATTCTTTCAGAAAAGGCAAGGGGCATCGACGCCGCGCGGTTCGATTACAATAAGGACAACAAGCCTGTTGACGCGGAAGGAAGCCAATGAAAACCACTTTAATTAAAAACGGGACGTTAATTACCGCAGCCGATACCTTTAAAGCGGATGTTCTCATCGAAGGCGAACAAATCCGTTTAATCGGCGAATCCTTGTCCAACCCACCCGACGCTTTTATCGTCGATGCGAGCGGCAAATTCCTGCTTCCGGGCGGGGTGGACCCGCACTGCCATTTCGACCTGCCCATGTTCGGCACGGTCTCATCGGACGACCACTACACCGGCCACAAAGCCGCCGCCTTTGGCGGGACGACAACGGTGATGGATTTCATAGTCCAGGCGCCGCAAGGTCTTAAACCTTCAGTTGACCTGTGGCTCCAAAAATCAGCCAAAGCCGCCATCGACTACTCCTTCCACATGAACCTGACCCGCTTCGATGAGGCCGTTGCCGCCGAAATCCCCTCGCTGGTCGAGATGGGCATCACCACCCTGAAAGTTTTCACCGCTTACAATGGCCGCCTGCGCCTCGATGACGGGGCCATCTTCCAGGCCATGCGCCTTGCCAGGGAAAATGGCATGTTGGTCATGGCCCACTGCGAAAACGGCGATGTCATCGAACCGCTGATTGCCGAAGCCCTGGCCGCCGGGCACACCGCTCCCGAATGGCACGCCCACACCCGCCCGGCCTGGGGCGCAGTCGAATCAACCCTGCGGCTGGCTGCCATGTCTGCCCAGGCCGATGCCCCGGTTTACATCGTCCACATGAACGCGGGCGGCGAGGCCGATATGTTGAAGTATGCCCGGCAACACGGCGCGCCGGTGATGGGAGAAACCTGCCCGCAGTATTTGTTCTTCACGATCGAGCATCTCAAACGTCCCGATGGCGCAAAGTGGATTTGCTCACCGCCCATGCGGGGCGAGGCCGACAACGCCCGCCTGTGGAGCGCGCTTGCGGACGGCGACATCCAGACCGTCGGCACCGACCACTGCCCGTTCTTCTTCAACGGTACGCAGCCGATTCTTTACGAGGGGCAGGAAGTTGCCATCCCTGGCAAGGAACTCGGCGCGGGTGACTTCACCAAAATCCCCAATGGATTGCCGGGGGTGCAGGACAGACTGCCGATTTTGTGGACAACCGGCGTCAACAGCGGCAAAATCAGCCCCAACCAGTTCGTCACCCTGACCAGCACCAACCCGGCCAAGATTTTTGGCCTGTATCCGCGTAAGGGAGCGCTCGCCCCCGGCTCGGACGCTGATATTGTAGTCTGGGACCCGGCCAAAAAAGTGACCTACGGCGTCGCCCACAGCCAGCAGCGCACTGACTACAACCTGTACGAAGGCTGGGAACTGACCGGTTACCCCGAAAAGGTCTTCCTGCGCGGCAAATTGATAGTGGATGGCGAACAGTGGCTCGGCAAATCGGGCGACGGGCAGTTCCTGAAACGCGCTCCCGGCGCGCCGGTCATCTAAAACCGGCCTTATGGTTTTATTAAACCTGACATTTTTCACTTGACTCGGACTGTGCTTCTCCATAGAATAGAGATATAACCCAATCGAAACCGGGAAGAGACAAGCGCGGACAATTCCCCGCGCAAGCGCCGAAGGTGCAAACCTGCTGCGGGCACGCGCAGGTGAAACTCTCAGGCAAAAGGACCCTGTTTTGTTTTTCTCTGGAAAGTTCCAGCAATGGATACCGACGGGGCAAACACTGAGCCGCTGGTCGAGTAGTCTTGAGCGTTTTTTGCGAAAGACATATCGAGACCTCAGGCAAGTGTGAATCTCTCAGGTCTGATTACAGAGGGCGCACAAGTCAATTTGTGCGCCCTTTTTGCTTCCCATTCGCTTGTAGGGGCACGGCGGATTATGGAAAAACAGTTTCACTTCTTCACCCGCCGTGCCCCTACATTGACCAATATTCCAAAGAAGGAGCAACCCCATGTCCAACACCCCATCCAACCTGAAATATGCAAAATCTGACGAATGGTTCGACCCGGCGACCGGTAAAGTCGGCATTAGCGACTACGCCCAGGGACAACTCTCAGACATCGTCTTTATGGAAATCACCGTCAGCATTGGCGACGACGTCAAAGCCGGGCAGGCCATCGCCTCTGTCGAATCGGTCAAGGCAGCCTCCGATGTCATGTCCCCGGTATCCGGCAAAGTCGTGGCAATTAATGAAGACCTGGCCAATGCGCCCGAAGGAATCAACAGCGACCCCTACGGCGCAGGCTGGTTCATCCAAATCGAGGGCGGCGACGGCGCGGATTTGATGGATTCCGCCGCGTATGAGAAGCACTGCGAGGAAAGGGCGCATTAGGGTGTCAGGTGCGAGGTATCAGGTTTTCCTGACGCCTGACACTTATAAACCTGACACTTTCCGAAGGAAAACCCATGACCTACATCCCCATTTCCCCCAAAGAGCGGGATGCGATGCTTGAAACGGTCGGCGCCAAGAGCCTGGATGCGCTCTTCGAGGCTGTCCCGGCCAAATATCGCTTCCCCAAACTCGACCTGCCCCCGGCACTGACCGAGATGGAAGCCGCCAGCCTGCTGGCTGAAATTGCCAGCAGCAACGAAAACGTGCGCGGCGACCTGGTTTCCTTCCTCGGCGCAGGCATGTACAACCACTACATCCCCTCGGTGGTCAACCACATCATCAGCCGCGGCGAGTTCTACACCGCCTACACCCCCTACCAGCCCGAAATCTCGCAGGGCACATTGCAGGGCATTTTCGAGTATCAATCCCTGATGACCGCCCTGACCGGCATGGACGTCTCAAACGCCAGCCACTACGACGGCGCAACCGCCGCCGCCGAGGCCGTCAACCTGGCCTTCGCGGTCTTTCGCGGCAAACGCCGCAAAGTGGTCGTCTCGCCCACCGTCCACCCGCAATACCGCGAAACCATCCGCACCTACACCCAGGGGATGGACTTGAGCGTAGCGGGCGACGAGGCAGATGCCGATTTGCAGGCTTCTCCCGAAGTCCTGATTCCGTTTATCGACCAGGATACATCCCTGGTCATCGTCCAGTATCCCGACTTCTTCGGCAGAATCTTCGACTATACCAAACTGATCGAGGCCGCCCACGAACAGGGCGCGCTGGTCTGTGTGGTTGCCAACCCAACCGCGCTGGCGATGTTCAAAACCCCCGGCGGGATGGGCGCGGATATCGTCGTCGGCGAGGGCCAGCCGCTCGGCCTGCCAATGTGGTTCGGCGGCCCCTCGTTGGGATTCTTCACCACCCGCAAGCAATATGTCCATAAAATGGCAGGCAGGCTGGTCGGTGAGACGGTCGATTCGCGCGGGCAAAAGGCCTACGTGTTGACCCTGACCGCGCGCGAGCAGCACATCAAGCGTGAAAAAGCCACCTCCAACATCTGCACCAACCAGGGGCTGCTGGCCCTGGCTTCGGCTGTCTACCTCTCAACGGTCGGCAAAACCGGCCTGAAACAGGTTGCCGAGTTGTGCTACCAGAAGGCGCACTACGCCGCCGCCGAACTGAGCAAAATCAAGGGCGTCGGGTTGTGCTTTGCCCAGCCCTTCTTCCACGAGTTTGCGGTCTGCTTCCCCAAACCAGTGGCCGAAATCAACGAACACTTGCTCGAACACGGCATTTTGGGCGGTTATGATTTGGGGCAGGATTACCCATCCCTGAAAGACCACCTGCTGGTGGCCGTGACCGAGATGAACAGCAAGGAAGAAATCGATATGCTGGTAGATGTCGTCAGGGAGGTGCTCGATGCCTGAGAAAACGATTTTCGAACTGTCCTCGCCCGGCCGCACCGGCGTAACCTTCCCCCAATCGGACGTCCCGGCCTTCGAGTTGCCCGATTCCGACCTGCTGCGCGACGACCTGCCCCTGCCCGAACTGGCCGAGGTGGATGTTGTCCGCCACTACATGGCGCTCTCGAAGTACAACTACAGCGTGGACGGTGGTTTCTATCCGCTGGGTTCGTGCACCATGAAATACAACCCCAAAATCAACGAGGACACCTGCCGCCTGCCCGGTTTCGTGTTCAGCCACCCACTGCAACCGATTGAAACCGTGCAGGGCAACCTGCTGCTGATGTACCAGATGCAGGAATGGCTCAAGGAAATCAGCGGTTTTGCGGCGGTCACGCTCCAGCCCGCGGCGGGCGCGCACGGCGAATTCACCGGCGTGCTGATGATGCAAGCCTATCACAGGGCGCGCGGCGATGAAAAACGCACCAAGATGCTCATCCCCGATGCGGCCCACGGCACAAACCCGGCTTCGGCGGGCATGCTCGGCATGGGCGTGGTGGTCATCCCATCCGATGCACGCGGCAACGTCGATTTGGAAGCGCTCAAGGCCCAGTGCGACGACACCGTCGTCGGCATGATGCTGACCAACCCGAACACCCTCGGCCTGTTCGATGAGAATATCGAGGAAGTCGTCAAACTCGTCCGCGATTGCGGCGGCCTGATGTACGGCGACGGCGCGAACCTGAACGCCCTGCTTGGCATCGTCCGCCCCGGCGACCTGGGCTTCGATGTGATGCACTTCAACCTGCACAAGACCTTCGCCGTCCCGCACGGCGGCGGCGGCCCCGGCTCCGGCCCGGTCGGCGTCAGTGAACGCCTGGCGGACTTCCTGCCTGCCCCACTGGTCGGAATCCTGGAAGAAGCCGAGCAGGATATGCCCGCGCTGTATGGTTTCGTGACCCCCAAACAGACCATCGGACGCATGAAAGCCTTCCACGGCCACTTCGGCGGCGGACTGGTGCGCGCTTACACCTACATCGCCATGCACGGCCCAGACGGGTTGAAAGACATTTCACAGTATGCGGTGCTGAACGCCAACTACCTTGCGGCGCGCCTGCGCAAGACCTATCGCATCCCCTTTGACCGCATCTGCATGCACGAATTTGTGATGGAAGGCCGCGTTGAAGGCACGGATGTGCGCGCGCTTGACATCTCGAAACGGCTGATGGATTACAACTTCCACCCGCCGACCAACTACTTCCCGCTCATCGTCCGCGAGGCGCTGATGATTGAGCCGACCGAGACCGAAAACAAGGATAGCCTGGATGCTTTCGCCGACGCCCTGATCAAGATCGCCGAAGAAGCCAAAACTGACCCCGACCTGGTCAAAAATGCCCCGCACACAACTCCCTTCGGGCGCATGGACGAGGTCAAGGCGGCACGCGAGTTGGTCCTGTGCTGCTGGCTGCCGGAAGGGTACGACAACGAGTAAGTGGTAATTGATAGTAAAAGGTGACAGTCACCTCGCAGGTGACTGTCACCTTTTTGATATTCCTGCCTAATTAATTTTGCGGCTCGAAAATCAAGGCCACTTGCCCGTTCGCATCCAAAATCAGCAAAATTCCATCTCGAATCTCATAGCCCGCCGCTTCCTGAAGCGCGGCCAGGTAGGCGGTTTCCTGTTCCATGGTATTTTCACAATACATCAGGGTCGACATGAGCGGCCCGAAGGATAACTTGCCGTTCCCGGCTTCATAAGCGCCGCCAAAACTATTGCAAGAGCCGTTGCCGCCCGCCTGCCCTTTCTCAAAGCTCAGGGTGGGGTTACTCCCCGCCACCGCCGGATGACCGGCGATTTCGACCAATTTCCACGAAGTGCCTTCCAATTCCGCGCCACCTGAAGCGCCGCAGGCAGCCAGGAACAGGGCAAACATCAGCAATAAAACGGGAATTTGTGTATTTTTATTCATTGGGGATACCTCTTTTCTTATCAGGATACACCAAGGACGCAAAAAAGCCGCCCGGAGTTCCCCTACCCCAAAGTGCCCCCAAAGGGCTGCTACATTTAGCCCATCACCCAGCCAGGCTTGTCTTGTTTTTTGTCGAAAGGCACGCCGAGCATCACCACCGTAATGTTGTCGTGCCCGCCGCGCTCGTTTGCCAGGGAAATCAGTTTTTGCACCGCCTGGCTGAGCCGGTTGCCTGTCAGGGATTGCAGAATTTCCGCATTGCTGACCAGGTCAGTCAGGCCGTCGGTGCAGAGCATGACCACATCGCCGGGAGCCAGCATCAGCCCCTGGTTCGACCTGGCCTTCGAATCGTTATCGTCCCGTGAAAGGAAAAGGCGAAAATCCGGCTCAGGCGGAGTTTCCGAGCCTAAATAACGGCGGATGACGTGCAAGTTGGGATGAGTCTTGATTTGCGAACTGCTCAGGATGCCTTTTTCCAGGGCTTCCTGCACCCAGGTATGGTCGCGACTAATCTGGAAAATTTGCCCGCTGCGCAGCAGGTAAATACGCGAATCGCCCGCGTACGCGATGTAAAGCACTTCCCCCACCACCCAGGCGCATGAGACGGTCGCGCCCATGCCGCTGCGGGTCGCATCCAACCCGGCCTGTTTGAAAATTTCTTCGCTGACCCGGTAAAAACCTTCCTGGAAAAGCGTCAGCGGATTACCGCTGGTGTTCTCGGCGGCCAGTTCGCTGAACAGGTTCACCACCATGCTCGAGGCGACTTCCCCGGCGCGGTGGCCGCCTATCCCGTCTGAGACAACCGCAAAGACAACCGGCATCGGGTTGTACTGGCTCAAGGTATAAGCCGAAACGGCAAAATTATCCTCGTTATTCTTGCCAGACTGCCCGGGGTCAGTTTGGGCGGCGACGAACAGGTGTGCGCGGTCAGAGCGAATCATTCGTGTTCAAGAGTCTCTACTTTTGGCTTCTTGACAGCGGGCGGTTTGCCCAGCACAAAGCGATACGTTAGTTTTCCAAAGTTTACCACGTCGCCATGCGCAAGGATACAGCCCTCTTGGGGGATAGACTCATAATTGACCCAGGTTCCGGCCACAGAACGGTTGTCTGTCAGCAGGAAATAACGCTCGTTGGTGCGCTGAATGCGGGCGTGCAGCGGCGAAATTGACGGGTCGCCCAAAACGTTGGTCGCCTGGGTGGGGTCTGCCCCGAGGGTCAGTTCGGGAACCGCCAGGACGATTGGGTCGCCGGGGGCAGGTTGTCCGTCGGAAGTCAGTTTGACCAGGTAAGCGGGCGGCGGCGGGGATTTGCGGCGAATCCACGGGAAGGGGTTGGCCGCCGGAAGCGGGCTGGTCGGCGGCTCGACGCTGGCCGGAACCGGCTGGGTCACCGGGTCGAGCCGTTGCGCGCGCGCCCGACGCCGCTCTGCTAAGAAGTTGAGCGTGTTGCGCCCGCCAAAAAAGATGACCAGCAGCAAAACCAGACCCGCCATGACAATCGCCGTGGTCACAATCGCAACATTGTTACGCAAGATAAGCCCCCACAGCCCGCCGGGCGGCTGGACGACAATCACGTCCACAGTGGCGGACGCGCTTCTGGCCTCCAGGCCCAAAGAATCCACCACTTCTACACGCAAGGTGTGGGTGTTGCTGTTCAGGTACGGGCGCAGGTCCCAGATAAATTGCTCAAACGGGGCAGACAGGTTCTCCTGCACCAGTTCATCGTTTACATACAGGGCGGCGCGGGTCAGCGGGCGCAGATGCCCATCAGGAAATTCGACCAGGATTTCAATCGCCTGGCTGGCAGGCCGGCTGTTCTCAAGGTCAAACTGGTCTTCAAGGTTCTGGCGCGTAATCTGGGCGGGCGGCGAAATCAGGATGGGGTTGGGCGGCAAAACCCTCAGGTTCAGGCTGACCGCATTGGTATTCAAGGCCAAATCGTTGGCTGAGACCAGGGCGGAAAGGCTGACCTGTCCGCTGGCGCGCACCCCTGAAGAATACTCAAACGCATAGACCCAGCGCAGGGTATCGAGCCACTCTTCGGGGTCGGGCAGCGGCTCCACCCCGGTAAATTCCAGCGATTGGCCGCCAGTTGCAGCAGCCAGGTCGCGCAGGGCCTGCGAGCCGGGATGGACGAAAAAGTCGCGCGAGTCGATTATCCAGACATGGACGCGAATCCCGGCCTGGATGGCGCGGGCGGTCAGATCGTTCAGGGCCGGGATATCCTGATTGTCAAGGTGGTTGGAGAGCAACAGGATAGCGCGCTTGCCGCCGGGGGGGACGGGTGAGTCTATCGCCGCGTCGAGGGCATAAGCGAGGGCGCCCAGGCCAGGGGTCGAGGCGCGCGTCTGCGGGTCGAACAGTTCCAATCGGTTGCGCCAGGTCAACGGGTTAATGCGCGAGGCGACGATTCCGCCGTTCCAGGTCAGGCTGAACAAGTCGGAAGTATCGGCTGGGCGCGAGGCCGCCCAATCCTGTAAAACGTCGACCGCCTTCTCGTAACGTGAAACGCCGTTGCCGTCACGTACGCCCAGGGCCGGGCTGGAGTTTATCGCCACCACCACCTGCAAGGGCGCAGCGCGCTGTTCGACCCTGTCCGGGCGGAGGGTCTGCCCGTCTTCGAGCATCGACAGGCTGGCCGCATTCAGTCCGCGCACAAATTGTCCCTGCTCGTCGTAAACATCGAGCAAGCCCGAAATGCGCGGGAAATCATCGGCGTTGACCGCATAGAGAACGGCAGAAGCCTGGCTCTGGGCAAGCGATGCTTGCGGCAGGGCCAGGCTAATGAGAAAAACTATCAGGAACAGGCGTAAAAGTCGGGTTCTAAGAGACATCCAGCATTTCTGGCTGGGCGGGTTCGATGCGCGGCAAAGCCGAAAGACGGGCAAACGTCAGCGTCCAGGCAGTCCAGACATACGCGCGCATAATGCCGCCCAAAACGATTAGCACCGGCATATATACCACAAAACACGCCAATACGATTATCAAAGTGGTACCGATGTTTTCTGACATCCCCAGGATGCTGCCAAAGACGAAGGGCACCACCAGCAGGATGAGGGGCAGGGCCATGATGAAACCGACCACCAGTTCGATGATAAAAAGCACCAGCGCCATGAGAATATAATTGCCGATGTTGGCGCGGACGAGTTCCCAGGCGCGCGTGAGAGCATCCGGAATGGACAGGTCTTCAGATACCATCGCAATTGTGGCCTGCTCGAATACCAGGCTGGCCAGCCACAACAGGGGAATGATGACGCACAACAACGGAATCAGGCAAATCAGGCCAATTCCAAAAGTCAGCACAGCGCCTGCAACAGCAATCCCGCCAACCACAAGCGCAAAGACAAGGCTTGCCAGCCAGAGAATCAGCCACAGGCCGATGACGCGCCAGAAATAAGGCAGGCTGCCGCGCCACAGTTCGCCAAACACGAGCGATTCAGCGCCCTTGTCGGCGTGCGATGCGCCGTGAACCAGGCCAATGCGCCCGATTGTGCCCAGGGCCAGGAATACCAGCCACAAGACACAAAAGAGCAGCAAAACCACTGCAATGATGCCGATAAACTGGCCGGGATTGCTTTCCAGGTTTTCAAAGAAGCGGGTCATTTCCAAAACCCAGCCGTTAACAGGCAGGCCGAGTTCTTCCGGATTCATGGGCCGGCCTTCGCCGCCACCCCCCCCCCCCCCCCCCCCCCCCCCCCCCCCC
>Ga0208244_101466_pt1 | contig 12352 bp, 9 predicted proteins | sample SubbioCR12Aug_5A_FD_184828 | JGI IMG/M metagenome (GOLD analysis project Ga0208244, IMG submission 184828) | Serpentinite rock and fluid subsurface biosphere microbial communities from McLaughlin Reserve, California, USA - CR12Aug_5A (SPAdes) | ecosystem: Environmental > Terrestrial > Deep... | reverse complement strand
ATTTCAACGGGGGGTCGAATGGAGATGAATGGAATTTTGCTCCGAACAAAGTAATAACCGTAACGGACGTTATACCGGTAGAACTTACGGCTTTTACCGCCGAAGCGAAAGACGGCAATGTTTATTTACAGTGGGCTACTGCAACAGAAGTAAACAATCGCGGCTTTGAGGTTGAAAGAAAATCGAATGATGAAAACGGAGTTTGGAATTCGGTAGGATTTGTTCAAGGAGGCTCGACGACTACAGAATTAAGTAGTTATTCGTACATAGATAAAAATCTTCCCGCGGGAAATTATAGCTATAGGTTGAAACAGATAGACTTCGACGGAAGCTTTACTTATTATCTGTTGAGTGAAACGGTAAACTTATCGTCGCCGGTCGGGTTTGAACTTTCGCAAAATTATCCGAATCCTTTTAATCCATCAACAAAGATTAAATACTCGGTTAATAAAAGTAGTTTTGTCACACTAAAAGTTTTCGATGTTACAGGTAAAGAAATAGCAGTTTTGATAGAAAAAGATCAGGATGCCGGTGAATACGAATTCACTTTTAATGCTGATAAATTGGCTGGAGGGCTATATCTCTATAAGCTGACCGCAGGAGATTTTTCGGCAGTTAAAAAGATGATTTATTTAAAGTAAGTTAATTTCTCAAAACGACTTTAACTTTTAATTTTTCCCGGGAGATGACGATATTTAGAACAGAATCTCCCGGATTTAATTTCAACTCACAAAAACCTTTTTTAGATTTCTATTGATATTCATTAATAACTTACTTAAGTTTTAACACCAAATTAAATTACTTCACAAAACTTAAGGAGTTTTTTTGATGAATAGGTTACTTCTTTCTTTATTTTTTCTTTTCATTTTTTCTTTTCTTTTACCAGCCCAGTCTGGTTTGGGCGAATCAAATTTAGCTTACATTGAAGCTAACGGTATAAGTGGCATCACACATAATGAAATCTCAACAGAGGGAATTCTTGACAGTTCAATATGGACAAGTACAACAAATGCTCCAAATAATATCGGGCGGGTTGTTGCTGGAGTTATTGGTGAGTATCTTTATGTTTTTACGGGACAAAATACCACCACACAAGCAGTTGCCTACCACATTCCTACAAAGGTATGGATAAGCCCAACACCATGTACCGGTCCGGGATATAATGCCGGGTTCTGTGTAGCACGTGGAGAACTATATAAACTTTCGGGTTCGGGTTCTGTAAGCGTTTTTGAAAAATTTACACCGGGTAATTCAGGCACAGGAACATGGACAGTTCTTCCGGCGCCCGGTTCCAGTTTTCTCCAAGCACAAAACTCGATGGTTTTTGACGGAGATAACTTTATTTATGTAAGCAGTGCAGACTATGCTACTCCGACAAGTTCATTCTTTGCCAGGTATGATATACAAAACAGCACATGGACAACTCTTTCCGGTTCACCTCATCCGAAAAGATATGCGGGAATGGCCGCTATTGGTGGAAAAATTTATTTAATCGGTGGTTTAATTCCAGCCGGAGTTGATCCAAAAGTTTGTCAGGTGTATGACCCGTCAACTTCTACATGGAGCATTATTGCCCCGGCACTTGAAGACTTAAATTTTACCAAATGGTCGGTTTCAGCCGATGGGACGTATATCTGGTTAATTGGTTCGGGCGGTGGATATTCAAGTTATCCGCTCTCTAATAAGGTTTATTATTACGATCCAGCAGCAAACACCTGGCATTTAGAAAGCCAATTGCCGGTAGATAGAGGATTGGCACTTGGTTTATTTATGACAGGTCATCAAAAACTTTTCTTCGGAGGAGGTAATGTGGGAGGAGCCGGAACAGCTTTCACAAATACTTGCTGGGAAGGAACCGGTGGTATTTATGTACCGGTAGAGTTTACTTCTTTTAATGCTATTGCCGATATTAATACGGTAACACTACAGTGGTCAACCGCAACAGAAGTCAACAATAAAGGTTTTGAGATCGAAAAGCAAGAAACCAAAAGCGATAAATGGATTTCGATTGGTTTTGTGAGTGGCAGAGGGACTTCGACAGAAGTTAACAGCTATACTTTTACTGAAAATAATGTTGCCCCGGGAAAGTATATCTATCGCTTAAAACAAATTGACTATGACGGTTCCTACTCATACTCAAAAGAAATAGAAGTAGATGTAAATGGAATACCGGTTGAATTTGCATTGTATCAGAATTACCCGAATCCATTTAATCCATCTACCGTTATTTCATTCTCTATTCCAAAAGATGAACATGTAACGCTTAATGTATTTGACATTCTCGGAAACGAAATTACAACGTTGATTAATGAACCGAAGCAAGCCGGTGTTCATCAAGTTGGATTTAATGGACAAGGATTAGTAAGCGGTGTTTATTTTTATAAATTACAGTCAGGAGAATTTACTCAGGTCAAAAAGTTTATTCTATCTAAGTAAAAGAGTTTTAATGGATAGCAGACGATATAGCGTCTGCTATCTTGAAACACTGTCTTTCCCATAAAAGAATAGACTTTTTAAATTTAACTAAACTTAATATCTATCGGAGGTATACATGAAAATTTCTTTTACTATAGTTTTCTCTCTCTTATTTTCTTTAGTGTTATTTTCACAGGACATAAGAGTAGAAAAACCGGTTTTTCATAACGGACAATCGAACGATTGGGGAACAGACCGGGTTATTCTTAATAATGAACCGATCGGACCAATGTATGGAATACAAGCTTCCGATGGGGCAATTTATGTCGCAATTAATGATACCCTTTCTACAACAAATCTCGGATTGGTTATAAAGAAGTCTATCGATGGCGGCGTAAATTGGACCACCGAAGGCGGTATTACATATAGAGGTGTGTATGATAATATCAAACTGGTGAAAAGCTCAACAGATAATGTCTACTGCTTTTTTTTGGCAGCAACCGGAGTTTATTCATGGGATATTGCAACCACCACCGTGAACGTATTTAATACTACCGGCTATCGGGCATTTGATGTTGAAATTACGAGTTCAAACAGTCTCTACCTTTTTCTTGATTCACTTACAACAAATAATTTGATAAGGTACTCTTCAATTAATGGCGGAGTGAATTGGGGAGGGAGAGGTTCGATCTCTGCAAGCGCAGCATTTCCAAAAGTTACAAAATCAATTTCCGGGGACACTTTATTTCTGAATTATTACGGACCACCGCTTGCCGATACTGCAACATCAATAATCCGCGTGGCAAGATACCGAGAAACGGGACCGGGAACGGTAGCAGCGGCTACTTTTATGGATATTGCAACAGAGGCGGTTCCTAAAAAAGAGTACGTAATGGCGATTAGTAATGGTGTTGTTTGGTTCCTCTACACACAAGAAAATGTGAGGACAGAAATCTGGGCAAGAAGAAGTGTTGATAACGGAGCTAGCTACGGCCCTCCGTTTAAAGTTGTTGAAACTGACCCGTATAACCAGAATTGGTTCGATATAAAATCGAAGCCACCGGCAGGTAACGGATTTAGTTTTGTCTATTTTTCGGATAGTTTGCAATCTGGACCGGCAACCACGCTAACAGATAGAATTATGTTTGCCGGCGCATCGCAAGATGCATCTGTTTTCTCTTCATTTGTTCAGATAAATGATAATCCCGCAGTAAAATCGGATTTGAACTACAAACCTGTTCTGATTGAATTACCTTATATCGACAATACCGGCGTTGTATGGGTAGGTGAAGATACCGGCGGTAAAAAAGTTTTTTGGGACACTTTCGAGGAAATTCCTGTTGAACTTATCTCTTTCATAGCCTTGGTAGATTTGAATAACGTAACTTTAACATGGAGCACTGCAACCGAAACAAATAACCGTGGATTTGAAATAGAGAGAAAATCTGCGGATTATAATTGGGAAAAAATCGGCTTTGTGAATGGTAACGGCACAACAACAAATATTTCAAGTTATTCTTACCAGGATCGAAACACTGTTTCGGGTAAATATTATTATCGACTGAAGCAGCTTGATTACGACGGCTCTTTTTCTTATTCAAATGAAATTGAAGTCGATGTAAATCAACTGCCGACTGAATTTGCATTACATCAAAACTACCCGAACCCGTTTAATCCGGTTACAACGATTAGTTATCAGTTATCAGCGGCAAGTAACATTTCTTTACAGCTCTTTGATGTTCTTGGTAACGAAGTTGCAACTCTTGTAAACGAACCGAAAGAAGCAGGCGTTTACAAAGTAGAGTTTGATGCAAGCAAACTCTCAAGCGGTGTTTATTTTTACAAACTGCAAGCAGGTGAGTTTTCCTTTGTGAAAAAGTTAATTCTTACAAAATAATTCTTTATAGATATGATAAGTCCTGGCTTATTTTAAGCCGGGACTTCCTTTTACAATAAGAACTACCAAAACGATTATTATGAACCCCAAGAAAATATTTATAATTTTCATTCCTCTTTTTTTATTTTATTCATTGACATTACCTACAGCGTATGGAGGCGGCAAGAATAACCGGATTTACAGTTCCGGTGCTGATTCTCTGATTGCTGCCGGATATAGAGCTTCGAGAATACTGAGCAGCTATCCCAACAATCAATTTCCCTCAGCAGACTATTGGGTAAATACAGGGCGATTAATATCCGAAAAATTTTCTCCCTCACGTCCCTCTGCGGTATGGATAGTAAGTCTTTATCTGTCTAACGGAGTAACTCAACTAAATTTTCCCAATAGCGGCGGGGGGAGTATTCCTTACATCAATTTTATCGGGTCTGATTTAAACGAAGCATACCTAACCCGGTTTGATCAAGAAGGGTTTAATGTTTGGCTTCAGGTAGAGCCAGGTGCCGCAAATATTGATACTTTAATACATATTGTGCTTAACAGGTATAAGCATCATCCCTGTGTGAAAGGATTCGGGATTGATGTTGAGTGGTATCTTACAAACCAGTACCCGGCCGGCAAAAAGGTAACAAACGAAGAAGCAAAAAAGTGGGAAGAAAGAGTTAAATCAATAGACACTTCGTATACTTTATTCTTAAAACATTATTCGCAAAGCTGGATGCCTCCTAATTACAGAGGAGATATTATGTTTGTAGATGATAGCCAGGACTTTAACTTCTCATCTAATCCGTTTAACACCATGGTAAATGAATTTAAGTCTTGGGGTAACAAATTTGCACCAAATAAAGTGGCTTTTCAGTATGGCTATCCGAAAGATTCTACATGGTGGAAAAACTTCAGTGACCCCGTTAAAATTATCGGAAATACATTATTAAACAACATACCGAACTGTTATGGATTGTTTTGGGTAGATTTTACTATAACAAAAGTATTTCCGGTAACCTCTATTTTTGACAAAGAGATAATGCGAGCCGGTGATTTCATACTTTATGCAAACTACCCCAACCCGTTTAATCCGGTTACAATAATTAAATTTTCCGTTCCGTCAAACATAAAACATGAAACCACACCAGGAGGCGGGCAAGTATCAAACGTCAAACTTGTGGTATTCGATGTGCTTGGTAGGGCAGTGGCAGAACTTGTGAACGAATTAAAAGAGCCGGGCACATATGATGTAAATTGGGATGCGTCCGGGGTTTCTTCCGGGGTATATTTTTATCGTTTATCAGCAGGTGATTTTTCAGAAACCAAAAGCATGCTGCTGCTTCGATAAGTTAATAACTTTATGAAAACAGTATTTTAGAGACGTTGCGCAGTTTCTGCTTCCCGAGTTGGGTACAGAATCTCGCAACGTCTTTTTAAAACTATAAGAGCTTAATAATCGTAGTACAACTTTATCTGTCGTATACGGTTTTTGTATTTGTATAAGTGAAAAATTTCAAATAAGTTTACTTCATAAATTACATTCAAAAAGAATAGAAAACATTGAATAATAAAACCCGTTCAGGTTTAAAACCGATTTTACTAATTTTAATAGGATTCTTATTTGCGAATAATTTTTCCTTTTCCCAGGAGAAATCAAATCTCGACATTTTCTTTGAATTGGTAGATAAATCTTCGGAAACAGTGCTTAACGAAACAGCAGAAAAATCAGATTATAAACTAAAAATGAATATATCTTCTGCATTTATACTGTTTGAAAACAGACTGGCAAGCAATTTCTCAAAGAAAGTCCCTTCGGTAAACACTGAAGAGAAAATTCCGGAACTTAGTTTTGCAATAGAGGGCACCTCGGTTGTTTACGGGGAACCGTTTAAGAAAAATCTTTTCGGCGATTTTTACACCAGGAGACAGATTACTCTTAAAGTAAGTTACTTAATTAAAAGAGAAAACTCTCAGCTAAAAACATTTACCCTGACCAATACGGATACAGTTCAATACAGCAGAATTTCAAGTCTTGAAAACACATCATTTCCTTTTACAAAGGGGGAAATTCCGGCAGAACCACTATTTTCAACTATTTTTGAACCGATACTTATTGTTGGGGCGGCGGCAGTCTCGGTATACCTTTTCTTTACTGTGCGCAGCAAGTAGTAAAAATTGCCTTTGATGAAGCACAATAATTGCCTATTTTTACGCCGTTTTATTAACATTTTTAAGATTTATGAAGTACTTTATTCCAATAATTTTTTCACTATTGCTAATAGGCTGTTCCGCCTCAATTGATACTGCAAATCTTGACGGCGCCGACAGATTGAAATATGCAATGGAACTTTTTGAAGACGAAAGCTATGATAAAGCCATAATTGAATTCGAATCGATAATCTTACAATTTCCGGGGAGTGAATATGTCGATAAATCTCAATTTTACCTGGCACAGTCAAGATTTAAAAGAAAAGAATTTATTCTTGCAGCATCGGAATTCAGCCGATTAATAAAAACTATGCCGGCCAGCACTTTAGTGCCCGAAGCTCAGTTTATGCTTGCAGAGTGTTATTACCAGTTATCGCCCAGATTTTCACTTGATCAGAGATACACAAAACAAAGCATCCAGGAGTTCCAGGCATTTATAGAATTTTTCCCCGGTGATAAAAGGGTAGCAGATGCTGAATTGAAAATTTCCGAACTAAACACAAAACTTGCCGAAAAAGAATTTAACAGTGCGATTATTTACGAAAAACTTGAATATTATTCTGCGGCAACAATTTATTATGATAACATCTTGATGATCTATCACGACACCCCCTTTGCGCCAAGAGCCTCTTTTAATAAAATTAACTTGTTAATAAAAAGGGAAAAACCCTCGGAAGCTCTAAAAGAAATTGAAAATTTTTTACTCAAGTTTCCCGAAGATCGGAATTATAATCAGGTACAAAAATTGAAAGATAATTTAGAAAACAAATTGAAGGCGGCATTAAATTAATGGTCGGGAAAAAAGTATCCGAATCAATAATTACTATGACCGAGTTAGTGCTTCCGCATCACACGAATACACTCGGGAATTTGCTCGGCGGACAGTTAATGCACTGGATAGATATATGTGCGGCATTGTGTGCGGCAAAACATTCTCAAAGAGTTTGTGTTACAGCCTCGGTAGATAGAATAGATTTTCATCACCCGGTAAAACTGGGACAGGTTGTAACTTTGACAGCAAAAGTAAGCCGGGTTTTTAACACCTCCATGGAAGTTGGGGTTGAAGTATTCGCCGAATCATTTACCGAGGGGAAAAAGTTTCATAGCAATTCGGCATTTCTCACTTTCGTAAGCATGGATGAAAACAATAAAACCGTTAAAGCTCCGATAGTCATTCCCGAATCAGAAGAAGAATTAAAGAATTTTGATGAAGCACTTAAGAGAAGAGAGAATAGGCTTAAGAATAAATTATCACTTTAATAAGATTTTTGTTTTTATCCTTTTCTCCGTGAAAATCTTTGGACAGGTGCCGTTCAACGGGTTTTGTAAATATGATAGCTATTCTTTTACTTCCGGGCATCAATCCGCATTTACACTAAATTACAACAACGACTTTTACACCGACATAATTCTTCTTTTTAATGATGAAAATAAAATCCTTTCTTTGCAGGGTGAACAGTCGGGTTTGTTGAAAGAGGATAAAGTTTCACCCACACCGTTTCCAATTTCTAAACTGACAGCCATAACAGATAAAAATAACAACGTTACTGATTATTTTTTTCTTTCGAGAAAATCAAGAAAAGCCGGTATAATCAAGTTCGATATAAACGGAAGGGGGACGGTATTCAACAGCATTGATCTTGATTCTTACCCGGAAAATATTTCAACCGCAGATATTGATGATGACGAGGGAAAAGAGATTTTGATTTCCGGACCCTCTTTCAACGGATTATCAATATTAAAAAAGAGCGGAAACAAATATGTGGAAACGAAACTATTCGAAAAGAGGGCGTTTTCGTTTGCATCATTTATTGATATAAACAATGACGGTTATCCCGATATTGCTGCTTTCGATTTGCTGGAGAATGCTCTCGTATTTTACTACAATAATAGCCGGGGGGAATTTAGACACGTTAAGAATATCCCGTTTTATCAACAGGTAAAACAGATGCAAGTGTTCGATTATGATCTTGATTCTTTCCAGGACATAATAATTGTAACTGATAATCAAATCCGGATTTTATTTGGTGACGGGGTAGCGTCCTACATAAGAGAAGTATTGATAAACACTAAACAAACGGCGGATAAACTTATCTGGGGGGACTTCAATCGTGACGGCAAAATTGATATAACCTATTTGAATAATTCGGAGTCAACTGTCTCTGTTATTTTTGGCAGAGAGCAGAACAAGACTTTCCCCGAGATGAAATATTTGTCAAAAGAAAAATTAACTGATTTAATTCCTTACTATAGCAGATTTGTTTCTGGATTTGCGACTTTAAGTTCAATCGGTACTATTTATACTATAACTCAAGTTGCATCTTTGTCCCCGGAAGTAGAAATCACTTTTGGTAATGAACCTTCGCTAATTGGCTCGTTCGATTATTCAAATAACGGCATAATAGATCTTTTTTATATTGATAATAATAACAAAACCTCGAACTTCGTACTTAGGGATAGAAACGGTATACCGTCTATTCACTACACGGTTAACCTGTATGATGCTTATTCTTCCGTTAAAGTTGATGATACCGAAAAATACAACAAATCGTTTTACTTTTATACCGACACTAAAAAGGCAATTGAAATTTTAATAATCGATTTTCAAAACTTTATCGTGAGCCGGGAGTATATTTACACGGGTGGTGAAATAAGCGATCTTAAAATCATCCGCCAAAACGAAGCCCCCAAAGCAGATATTATTGTGGCAAATTTACCGGGTGGAACACTTAACCTTTCCGAGTATTCATTTAAGGATTTCAGATACACGGTAAAAACCTCTACAGGTATTGCGGACTCGGTCTTTGATGCAAAATTGGATGAATCGCCCGGTGTTTATTTCTGGCGTAAGTTTCCCAATAATGTCACCCTTTATTTTCAAACGGTTGGAGCAACCCAATCACAAGAACGGCTTTATTCTGCAAAACTGTTGGATGACATGAAAATTTTTAACTATACTTATGCCGTTACAGGCAAAGGAAAAGAATCTTTATTTTCAGTTGTAACGTCACAAACCGAAAAGTTTGTGTTAATCTCAGGCGCCGGTCTGCAAAACAAAACAACAAGAAGAGCTATTACAAAATACTTTAAAGACTTTGGAAAAGGAAGGATCTTTGTTGATAAAACCGAAGAGGGAAAAGAAAATAAAATGTACTTATATTTGCCTGAAGAAAAATCACTTAATAAAGTTGAGTTTACACACAAAGGAGGGATTCAAGCGATTACTAAATTAACAGAAATGAAGAATGCAGAGAACTTTATCATCGGAAAATTTAGTGCGGGGAACCATCATGTTGTATATTCCAATAAGATTAATGCCTCTTTAGTAATTAAAAAGATATAATGTTAAAAAAAGTTTTAATCCTAATAATATTTACTACAGCACCGGTTTTTTCTCAGGGTGAAATGAGTAAGCTTGATTCCCTTTATAATTCATTTCTCGAAATGAAAGGAATTTCCAGTTATTCAGAAATACCCCAAAGAGATAGCATTAATGAAGAAAAAAAGTGCGGTTTCAGAGTTGCTTCGGAAATCTATCTCAACATTGACAAGTTTGATCTTCCCCGCAAAGAAAATGTTTTAACATTATTACAACGCCCCGTAACGCAGACCAGCATCGTTTCCGATTCGGGATTATTTAGAGTTCATTTCGATACTTCGGGGATACATAAAGTGTATTACAATGTTTATGATTTTGCAAAAGCGTTAGATTCTTCCTACAACTATGAAGTGAATTACCTTGGCTACCCGGCACCAGCAGCAACTATATATGATGTTTATATTCAAAACACGGGGGGGTATTACGGATACACACAACCTGAAGGTGAAATTGTAGCGGGAAGCAAACAATACTACTCTTACATTGTTGTTCATAACAGTTTTGCAGGGTTTTACACTCAGGGAATTGACGCGGCAAGAGTAACCGCTGCCCACGAACTGCATCATGCAATCCAGATGAGCAATTATATATTAAGAGAAGAAAACGGCAACCTTCAGGACGTCTTTTTCTACGAAATGACTTCAACCGCGATGGAAGAATTTGTTTTTGATACCGTTAATGATTACTACGGTTATATGAAAAGCTATTTCGATAATCCCGACAGAACATTCAGCCTGAACAACGGATATAATATAGCTGCATGGAACATTTTCTTAAAAGACAGGCATGGATTTGATGTGTTGAAGAGACAATGGGCTTATCTTATTAATTACAGAGCTTTGCTATCCATAGAATTAAGTTTGAATGATTATAATACTTCTTTTGCGGAAGAGTTGTCCGAATTTGGCGTGTGGACATACTTTACAAACTATAGAAGCATTCCGAATAAATATTTTACCGAAGCAGAATTCTATCCTGTAATTCGTCCGATGAACAACGTTGCTTTTTATCCCCCATCAAGATTGATTAGTGTGAATTCCTCACCGGTATCAAACAATTTTCTCCATTTCTTCCGTACGAAAAATAATATCGTAGAAACACTATTATTTGCAATCATAACAAACGGCGACGTTCAAAAAGGAATTCAGAGCCCTGCGGCAGTAATCCCGTTTACTTATGAATTATTCAACTATGATGCTTCCGGCTCACAGTCGCTTGACGGGTATTACTACTCAAAACTGGATGCGGCAGATATTGTTTTCTTTATCAATAAGGAGATAATAAATGATGTAGTTGTAGGCGGGAACGGGAATTATAGAAAAGTTGCCGACTTTGTATTCCCCTCTCCTTTCAGATATAAAAAGCATGAATTTCTTTATTTGCCCGTCCCTCCGGCTTCATCGGGATTAGCAGAGTTTTTTATTTACGATCTTAATATGGAACTTCTATTTTCTAATGTAGAAACTATAATTAACAAATTCGGGAACCGCGTTGTTAAATGGAACGGGCTTAAGCAAAACAATGATAGAACGGGATCGGGAATTTATTTTTACCTGGTAAAAAGTAATTCCGGAACAATAAACGGAAAGCTGGTTATCGTTAATGAATAATTTTTCCGTTACAGCCGAATCTGTTGCAAAGTTCTTCGGACGGAGACTTATTTTCAAAGAGATTAATCTTGACTATGAAAACAGCGGTATATACGGAATTGCCGGTCCAAACGGCTCGGGCAAATCAACTCTCGTAAAAATTCTCTCCGGATTAATTGCACCGTCAAAAGGGAAAGTAATTCATTCTGTTAACGGAAAGAATATTGAACCGGAAAAACTCCACAACTATACCGGTTTTGTTTCCCCTTATCTCATCCTTTACGATGAATTTTCTGCGGAAGAAAATATTCTCTTTTTTTCGAAGATTCGGGGACTTAACTTGGATACGGAAAAAAGTAATTTTTTCTTAAATGAGTTGGGACTTTACGAACGGAAGAATGACCTGCTAAAAACTTATTCGTCAGGTATGAAGCAAAGGATGAAATTCATTTTTGCTTTAGTGCATTCACCGTTTTTCGTAATACTTGACGAACCGACTTCAAACCTGGACAACGAGGGCAAAGATAAAGTTTACAGGCTGATTGAAAACTATTCCGGTTCAAATATTGTTTTAATAGCATCGAACGAAGAAAACGATCTCCGGTTGTGTAAACAGGTTATTGAATTAACAAATTACAAATAATATGCAGCCGTTCTATCACATATTCAAGAAAGATCTTTCGTCCGAGTTAAGAACGCGGTACGCGGTTAATTCGCTTGTAATGTTTATTCTTATTACGATAAGCGTTATACTTTTTTCAATCGGAACGGAAACCATTTCCGATTATCTTGCAGGCGGACTTTTCTGGGTCGTGGTTTTTTTTAGTGCAATGTCCGGATTATCAAGAACTTTCGTTTCCGAAGAAGAACGCGGAACAT
>Ga0208244_101465_pt1 | contig 12367 bp, 10 predicted proteins | sample SubbioCR12Aug_5A_FD_184828 | JGI IMG/M metagenome (GOLD analysis project Ga0208244, IMG submission 184828) | Serpentinite rock and fluid subsurface biosphere microbial communities from McLaughlin Reserve, California, USA - CR12Aug_5A (SPAdes) | ecosystem: Environmental > Terrestrial > Deep... | reverse complement strand
TTTTTCCCATGTTTCACCTGCATCGGTAGATTTGTAAACGGCAGATTCCGGTCCACCACCAATTTTGGTAAACACATGTCTTCTTCTTTGTTCGGAAGTTGCATACATTATATCGGGATTACGCGGGTCGTAGATTAAATTATTTACCCCTGTATGTTCACTGATGTGAAGAACTTTATTCCAATTTTTTCCTGCATCGGTTGATTTATACAGCCCTCGCTCACCTCCGGGTCCCCAAACTGAACCTTCTGCCGCAACAAAGACAATGTTAGAATTACGCGGATCTACAACAATTTTTCCAATCTGTCTCGATTCTTTCAGCCCGATATTTTTCCATGATTTACCGCCGTCAACGGATTTATAAATTCCGTCACCGTATCCTAAAGCTCGCTGATGATTATTTTCTCCAGTACCTGCATACAGAACATAAGGATTATTTGGGTCAATAGTAATACACCCTATAGCATAAGCGCCGTAGTTATCAAATATCGGTTCGAAAGTGGTTCCGGCATTTGTAGTTTTCCAGATATTACCGCTTGCAACAGCAACATAGTATTCGCTATAGTTAGTAGAATTAACTGCAAAATCTGCAATTCTACCAGAATATGATGCCGGACCGATACTTCTCCACTTTAATCCACTGAAAGTTGAAGAACCCGTTTGTTCTTCTTTCGTGTTGTTACTTTGAGGTATAATTAAGATTGTAGAAATTAAGAATAGAAAAAGTAGTTTTCTTGTGTTCATGGTCATGCTCTTATATTAAAAATAAAAAAAGATATTAGTTAAATATTAATGTTTAGAGAAATATCAAGAGCCTTTACACTGTGTGTTAATGCTCCTATGGAAATATAATCGACACCTGCTTCTGCAATCTGTTTCACATTTTCTAGGGAAATACCACCAGATGCTTCAACCTTACATTTACCAGCAATAAAGTTTACGGCTTTAGTCATCTCTTTTAAGGAAAAGTTATCAAGCATAATAACATCCACATTACAGTCTAAAGCTTCTTCCGTTTCTCTCAAATTTTTTACTTCAACTTCAATTAGATAATCTGTTTGATTCTTTAGATTATAATCTCTACAAGCGTTGACCGCGCTTGTGATCGAACCTGCAACCTCAATATGATTATCTTTAATTAAAAACATATCATACAAACCGATCCGGTGATTTTTACAGCCGGCAAGTTTAACGGCTAGTTTATCAATATATCGAAGACCGGGAGCAGTTTTTCTTGTATCAATAATCTCGGCTTTTGTATGTTTAACAGCATCAACAAAAATATTTGCATAAGTTGCTATACCACTCATTCTCTGAAGAAAGTTTAGTGCAGTTCGTTCCGCAGTTAAAATTGACTTTGCGTTTCCTTCAACTGTTGCAACTATAACACCCTTCTTTACTTTTGAACCCTCTTCGATTTTTCTTACAAATCTGATCGATTCATCAACCAGGTAAAAAACTCTTTCGGCAATGGAAAGACCCGCTATGATTCCTTCCTGTTTTATTAATAAAGTGGCGGACGCTTGTTTATCTTTGTTTACAGTAGCAATTGTTGTAATGTCTTCGCTGCCAATATCTTCATCAAGTGCCGATTGGATAATTCTATCAATAATTTTGTAATCAAGCATTGAAATATTTCTCGATTATTTTTTTGAAGATTTCTGGAACACGTGTAGCTCTTTTTGTATCCGTTCTGATGAAAGCATGAGTTGTGTATCCTTCGGCTATTAGTAGATTATCACTTTTTCGGAAAATCTGGTAATTAATTCTCATTTTTACGTTAGGGATTTCTTTAAGTGAACTTTCAATTACAAGCAAGTCATCATATTGAGCATAGTTCACAAATTTAAGGTAAGAATCTAAAAGCGGCAGTTGATATCCGCTCTCCTCTAATTGATGATAAGAAAAACCTGTCTGACGTAACATTTCGGTTCTTCCAACTTCAAAGTATTCCAGGTATTTACCATTATAAACGAACTGCATTTTATCAGTGTCGGCATATCTTACCCGGATTTCAAATTTCGTTTTAAGCATCAAAAATCCACACTATTCAATATATTGACCCATATCGGCAAATTTATCTAATCTATTCTCAATTAGTTTTTCCGGCTTAATTTTTATGAGTTTTGAAAGTTCCTCCTTTAATACATTTTTTAAGCTCGCTGCCATTTCCTCATGGTGTTTATGTGCGCCTCCAAGCGGCTCAGAAACTATTCTATCAATCACTTTCAATTCAAGCAAATCTGCAGCAGTAAGTTTAAGTGCTTCAGCTGCTTGCTCCTTGAAGTCCCAACTTCTCCATAAAATGCTTGAGCATGATTCAGGGCTAATTACAGAATACCATGTATTTTCAAGCATGAGGATTCTATCACCGACGCCAATTCCCAATGCACCACCACTCGCACCTTCACCAATAATTACAACAATAATCGGTACTTTTAACCTGCTCATTTCAAAAAGATTTCGTGCTATTGCTTCTGCCTGTCCTCTTTCTTCTGCTTCAAGCCCTGGATAAGCACCAGGAGTATCAAGCATTGTGATCACGGGTTTATTAAATTTTTCGGCAAGTTTCATCAACCTTAATGCTTTTCTATATCCCTCTGGATTTGGCATTCCGAAATTTCTATACAAATTAGATTTCGTGTCTCTCCCTTTTTGATGTCCTATTATCATAACTTTATATTCATCAATTTTTGCAAATCCACCTACAATAGCTTTATCATCTTTGTAATAGCGGTCTCCATGGAGTTCTATAAAGTCTTGGGTCATCAGATAGATATAATCGAGAGTATACGGGCGTTCGGGGTGGCGGGCTAACTGCACTCTCTGCCAGCGGGAAAGATTTTTATAAACACTTTCTTTAAGTTGTTTAACCTTATCCTCAATACGAACTATTTCGTCGGCTATATCGAGAGAATCGGACATTTTCTTCATTTCTTCGAGTTTAGCTTCAAGTTCGGCAATCGGTTTTTCGAATTCTAACATAGTTTTAGCCATAGTCAATCTCTCTGCGTTAAAAGTTTTTGAATTGTTTTACCTAAAATTTCCAGATCCAGCCATAGATTTTGATTTTTTGCATAGAAGATATTAAGCTTTTCAAGGCTTTCCGTACCTTCCATTTCTGTAAACCAAAGTCCGGTTAATCCCGGTTTCCCCAGATATAAATTACCTTGATTTTCAGAATTAAAAGGTCCAACAAAACTATAACTGCTAAATAAAACTTTTGGTGTCTTTAAAACCAGCCCGCTGAGAGTTTTTTCATTTCTTTTTTTACCTTTAACTAAAAATGTGAAAGGATATATAAAAATAATTATAAATATACTAAGAACAATATCGAACAATCGTTTGAAAAATCTATTAACCGGCTGGGAGATGTTATAAGATATTTCAAATAAAGGAATATCATTTAATATATTTATTGAAGATTTCCCGACTATAAAATCAATATTTTCACCGGCTAATCGAAACTCAACTCTTTCCTGCTGGCATTCTGATACTATACTCATTATCTGCTTGTAGCTTAATTCCTTTGAAGAAAAAATAACCTCGTTTATTTTCTTCTCGTGGATAATTTTTCTGATATTCTCAATGCTACCAACAACATCAAAATCGCCTGCTTTAGTTCCGATTTCCTTTCTTGAGGTAGAAATCAAACCAATAATAGAATGGAAACTGATATAGTTCGATTTTAATTTGGACGCAATTTCAATAGCAGATGCGGATGTGCCAACGATTAATGTGTTGATTTTTGCGTGCTGCAATCCCGGTAACCCTATTCTAACATAAAACTTGTAGATAATTCTCCAAAACGAAGAGAAGAAGAAAAGAATTATATATGTTAGAATTACAACACCACGGCTGTAGGCGTAATCTTTAAAGAAATATGTTAATGACGAAATAACAAAAAAAGCTGCTATAACCGAGGTTAAATTTGAAAGGAGAGAGATATTTTCTTTTTTATAATTTCTGAGTATAAACCCGGTCAGTATATGAAAAGTTACGGGAACAGTATAGACTATCCATAAAGAATCATCAGGGAACCCGAGCCATGTTTTAAAGTTGGAGTAGAGATTTTCAGCAAGAAAGAGGGAAAGGTTAAAAGCTATTACGTCAAGAATGAAAGAAATTAATATCAACTTTCCGCGAGCTATAAATGCGATTAACTCCCGTGCGATAATAGCCGAACGTAGGATTAACTCTACGATAAAAGATGTAGCCAGGTGTTTTTTCACAAAAATATGCATCGCATTATAAAACATTTTTGTTTCATCAAGGCTGCTTCTTTTAGTACTTTCTCCTTTGTAATGGATTATCTGAGTTGAATGAACGTAATAAACTTTATAACCTGCTTTTTGAATGCGGTAACACCAATCAAGGTCTTCACCATACATAAAAAATATCTCGTCCAAACCACCTACTTTTTCAAACACTTCCCGTTTCACCATCATAAACGAACCGGAAATTGCATCTACCTCGTAAGTTTTATTCTCATCAAGATAGGTGAGGTTGTATCTTGCAAATATTTTACTTTTAGGAAAGAGGTTACTTAATCCAGTTACTTTACAGAATGAAGTCCACGGTCCCGGGAAAGATCTTCTGCAGGCAAGCTGTAAAGTTCCGTCAGGATTTAATATCTTACAACCCGCCAAGCCGGCATCGGGATTTGAATTGAAAAAATCGATTAAAGTATCAAATGTGTTTTCTTCGACTATTGTATCGGGATTAAGAAGAAGTAGATATTTACCTGTTGAATATTGTAAGCCGATATTGTTTGCGGCACTAAAGCCGAGATTTTTTTCGTTGACGAGTAATTTAACTCCCGGGAATTGAAATTGAATCAATTCAACACTCCCATCGTCGGAAGCATTATCAACAACAATTATTTCGGATGTAATATTCTTTGTGGCTTTTTGGATGGAGTGGATACAGTTCTGTAGAAATTCCTTTACATTGTAATTTACGATGATAATTGAAAGGTCCACATTCAACCTGATTTATAATGCTCCGAGAATGCTTCTAAATCTTAATTTCCAAACAAGCAGTGCGGCTTCACGAACAATCTTTTTAGACATTTTCGATTTGCCTAATTGTCTATCGTAAAAGATTATCGGTATTTCACCTATCTTGAATCCTTTTTTCCAGGTTTTGAAATTCATTTCTATCTGGAATGAATAACCGTTGGATTTAATTTTATCAAGGTCGATTGATTCGAGTACTTTTCTTCGGAAGCATTTAAAACCACCTGTTGAATCTGTTATTGGCATCCCGGTAATTATCCGCGTGTATTTATTTGCAAAAAAACTTAAGAGTAATCTTTGCATAGGCCAATTGATAACGTTGACGCCTGTAAGATAACGGCTGCCTATCACAAGGTCGTAATCTTTAATTGCAACAAGAAAATTTGCAAGTTCTTTAGGGTCGTGAGAAAAATCAGCATCCATTTCAAATATATAATCATAACCCTTTTGAAGAGCGTATTTAAAACCAGCACAGTATGCTGTGCCTAACCCCATTTTCTTCTCACGAATTAGAACATGTACCTTTTCATTGGATTTGCTTAACTCTTCAACAAACTTCCCAGTTCCGTCCGGGGAATTATCGTCAACTACCAATATATCGATTTCCTTATCGTATAATGATAAAACTTCTGGTATCAGCTTCTTAACATTATGAAGCTCATTATATGTAGGTATAATAACTATAGCTTTTGACATCCGGCAATACTTATTTATGGTTAATTAATAGGTTAAATTTGATTGGCATTATATCAAAATTTTTACTAATAAAAAAATCATTCATAATGACCTTTTCCGAGAAATACGACAAATATTGTTCTAAATAAAATTTTGAAATCCATTCTTAAAGACATATTCTCAATATAAAAAAGATCATATTTTAATTTTGTCTTCACATCCTCAATACTCTCGTCATACTTATGCTTAACCTGTGCCCAGCCTGTAATCCCGGGTTTTACTTTAAGTCTTCTTTTATAGTAAGGTATTTCTTCAGCCAACTTTTCAACAAAAAATGGACGTTCAGGACGTGGACCGACTAAACTCATTTCTCCTTTTAAGACATTTATCATTTGAGGAAGTTCATCCAAACGTATTTTCCTAATAAAGCTTCCTACCCGTGTAACGCGCGGGTCATCTTTTTGTGACCAAACCGGGCCTGTATGTTTTTCTGCATCCTGATACATCGATCGGAATTTGAAGATTTTAAATACTTTCCCGTTTTTTCCACAACGTTCCTGCCTGAAGTAAGCCGGACCGGGAGTATCAATCTTTATTGCGATAACCATTATTAAAATAACCGGAGAAGTAATCAACAAAGCTAAAAGTGAAATTACAATATCGAGTAATCTTTTAAGTTTTTTTTCCCATTCAGGCATTAATTGTGGATTAATATCAACAAGCGGAAATCCATATAATTGTGCTGTTCGAGCCTGTCCGCTAAGGATTTCATACAGGTCGGGAACAATCTTAAGTCCTACATTTTTTGTTTCGCATTTGCCTATAATATCAACCAATACATCTTCCTGGTGGTTTTCAAGCACAATGATTACTTCTTTAATACTTAATTCATCAATTACATTTCTAATCTTCTCGATACTGTCGATTACTTTTACTCCTTTGTGTTCTTTTCCAAGATTTTCATTTTTTACTGCAAGGAATCCAATTACATCAAGACCGAGAGCCGGGTGTAGTTTAACTTCATCACTAATTTCTTTAGATTTATTATTGAAACCTACTATAATAGCATTTCGCCGCCCGATACCTTTGATTAATAGATTTCTTTGGATACTTCTAACGGTTACCCTTCCTGAAGAAACAAGCAGAAAAAATACTCCCCAGTAGATGAAAATCAGGAATCTATTGGGCGAATCTACACCGTGAGATACATCATCAATAAAGATTAAGAAGAATAAAATCAGTACTCCGATAAAAGAAGATTTGAACAGAGTTGAAATTTCATCAAACCGGCTGGATGCAAACCATGATTTATACATACCAACGAATGTAAAGATTATGAGCCAGTACAGGTAGACTACAAACATTGGTATAAAAAAAGCGGGCATAACCAGTAGTTCAAACAATCCCGTTTGAACTCTGAAATAGAAAAAGATTATCCATGCAAGATTTATAAAGATGAAATCGGATAAGAGAATTAAATACTTTTCTTTATTTTTCATATACTTCTTGTATCTATCTTGGAGTTGATTCCCAAATTACACTATGGCCTTTTCTTAAGAATTTATAAATACCGGCTAATAGAGCTAAATTAGTTACTATAAAAAAATAGGGGAGAGAAAATAAAATAATTCTGACCTTCATTAATGAAAGAAGAAAACCAATTGAAGCAAAAGTATATACCGTAATTTGGATGTAAAAGAGTACCTCGAATAAAACTCCACTTGATAGCAATATCGTATTAAGCATTAAAATTATTATCAACTGAAACGGAAGGAACCATCTTAATACTTTATGAGACCAAAATGCATAAGAAAGTAATAGATTCTTGTTGAATAACAGATTCTTAAAAAATGACAGGGTTTGATAATTTGTTGCTGCGAACCTTCTTTTACGTTTGAACTCCGAAATGACATCATTTGCAACATTTTCGTTTGCAACGGCATCATTTGCATATAGAAATTTGTAGCCTTTGGATAAAACTGAGAGTGATAAAAAGAAATCATCTGTTACTGCTTTTTCAATTGGGATAGGAGTAAACAACTCCCTCCGGATCGCAAATATTCCGCCGTTAGCTCCAATAAGAATACCCAATTTACCTTCAGCTTGTTTAATTAGGGTTTCGAGAAGCCAATATTTTTTTTCTTCAACACTTTCCGTGGTTACGTTCTCATCGGAAAGGATCAATCTGCCTGAAACACCGCCTATCCGGTCATTGTGGAATTTATTTATAAGATTTTTCAGAGCACTTTTATCAAATACCGTATTTGCATCTGAGAAAATAAGGATGTTATTGCCGGCTTTTTGTGCAAGGTCATTAATTACGGCAGCTTTTCCACGTCTTTTTTGAAAGATATGAACTTTTAGCCAAGTGTATTGTAAAGCAAGGTCCATCAAAATCCGGTTTGTGTTATCGCTTGAACAATCCGATCCAACGATTACTTCAAGTAAATCCTTATTATAATCAAGCAAATCAATATTCTCAATTCTCTGCCTTATAACCTTTTCTTCGTTATATGCTGAAATTAGAATAGAAACTGACAATCCTGTAGCGGATAGTTCGGGGTTTTTCTTTCTTTTTGCCATTAATATTATTAGAATAGGATAAAGCAAATAAGAATTGAGAAGTAAAACCAAAGTAAATAGAAATAGAGTTTCTAAAATCAAAAACACCTGCTAAAAAATATTAATTTATACCCCAATTTATCATATTAATATGAAAGTAGATAGGAAATATTTTAGTAAAAAAACCGGTTTAGCGTTCTAAACCGATCGTAGTAAAATGTATTAGAATTCTATTTAACTTTTTCTTCGATAAGTTCAGATGATGATGTTTGTAAATCCGGATGAATCGAACTAACATTTTCAATTTTTGCATCGAACTTCTTTTTTAAATCCTTATTATTTTTGTTAAAAAGGTGTTTATAGAAGACAAAAAATGCTTTTACTGTTCTTCTCAATTCCGAAGGATGCTTAAAAATATTTTTTGCTTTCATAATAAAATATGCGGGGCGCAAATAATACTCTCTCCGGGCATAATTGCAAAAATCAACTATTTCCTGAGCCGTTAAATCATGGGTACGAACAACAGTATTATGGAGTCCGTCAGGTGTCAACCAATCGTCAAAAGAATTAGCATTAATCAATCCTTCTTTTTTAGCCCAATCGTAAGCTTCAGTCCCTGGGTAAATCATAAGCGGGAAAAACTGTGCTGTATCCGTGTTTTGTCGTTTTGCTAATTCTAAAGTTTCTTTCATTGTAGCAAGTGTTTCCCCTCGATTTCCCATCATATAGCAGGCATGAACTAGTAGTCCCGTTTTTTTTGCATTTTCGGCGGCTTTAAATTGTTCAACCTTTACCCCTTTTTTCATTAATTTCAATATTTCATTCGAGCCACTTTCAAATCCAACGATAACTAATCTACAACCTGCTTTTTTCATCCAATGCATCGTCTCTTCATCAAGATCGGCTCTAACATTGCATGTCCAGGTTAGTCGATTATTTTGTTGAATTAACAATTTACAAACCTCTATAACATGTTTTTTGTATACAGTGAATGTATCATCCTCTATTGTAACTTCAACAACTTCGGGAAAGTTGTTTTCGATATATTTAAATTCTGCTGCAATACTTTCAGGCGACCGATGTCTGTAAGTGTGACCATAAAAATTTTGGGGATAAACACAAAATGTACATAGATAAGGGCAGCCTCTTCCTGTATAAACCATTATTTGAGGGTATCTACCAGCGGAGAAGAAATAATTCCTTGGATTGCAAAATCTTTTAAATATTTCACTTGCAAAAGGCATACTATCAAGGGCAGTAAGAGCAGGTCTTGGAGGGTTTACTATAACACCTCCATTCCGGAAAGTTAGAGATTTTATTGAGTCCAATTCTTTGTCGGCGATTAAAAATTCAGCTAACTCGGCAATTGTTTCCTCATATTCATTTCTAGCTATAGAATCAATGATTGGATTTTCTTCCAGAATCTCTTTATGGAGAGCAGTGACGTGGTTCCCAACCAGACAAGCATGAATGTCCGGGAATTCTTTTTTCAAATCGACAACAAAGGCAATGTCTCGATTAATACTGCCGGTGCTTGTTTCAATAACAGTCAAATCCGGCTGGAATTGCTTCAATCTATTGAGAGTAGCGGTAATATCTATAACTTCTGCGGGAGCGTCAATTAATATTACATTGTGACCTTTTTTTTCCACAAATCCCGCAGCTAAAGCTAACCAAATCGGATAATAAACCGTTCCACTTTTAGTGACAGCAGGACTTCTTGATCCTCTTGAATATTTTGGATGAAATGGTGGATTAATAAAAGCAATATTCATTAATTTTTTCTCCAATCAAAATTGTTATTAAATGTAAGTTTGAGTATCTGTCTTAAATAGAATATTTCCTTTTTTTCTAAAGGATAAAAAATTATTCTTATATATTTAAAGAACAATCTTAAAATAAATCCCTGAAAAACGACAACTCGTAACAGAAACAATCTAAATTGACCATAGTGTTTCTGAAAAAAATAGAACATACCACGGTATCTTTCGACTAATAGATTGTTAACGGTCTGTTTTTGGACTTTTTGTTTGGTTGAATGACCGAACAAATGTATGATGCTGGAATCGGGAACAAAAAGAGATTTATATCCACCTTTTTTTATTCTTAGACTCCACTCAACTTCTTCGTTATAAAGGAAAAAAGCTTCGTCTAACAAACCGATTTTTTCAATAACTTCTCGCTTTACCATCATACAAGCACCTGTAACATGATCCACTTCTCTTAGGGAGTTATGATCCCAATAACTTTCAAGAGATTTTATTCCCATGAAGTTTTTTAACAGTCCTATTAATCTGTTATTATAACCTAAAAATGACTTAAAAAATTCATTTGCATGAAAAAATTCTTTGATTAGGGAAGGGAAGGAATGAGTTGAACGCTCTATATCTCCAGCAGCGTTAAAAATTTTTGGACCAACAACACCGACATCCTCATGTGATTCGAGGTAATCTATCAATGGCTGGAAAGATCCCGTGTTTACAATTGTATCGGGATTCAAAAGCAAAATATATTTTCCTTTCGCTAAGTGTATACCAATATTGTTTGCGGCAGCAAAACCGATATTTTTGTCGTTATAGATAAAGGTGTAATTTCTATATTCCAACTCTAGATCATTTATTTTTTCAGTAGAGCAGTTATCGATAATAAATACTTCATAATTAAATGGGAAATTACATCCCTTAATAGAATTAAGAGAATCCCTAAGAACTTTTTTGGAATTATAATTGACAATAATTATTGATAATTTTACAAACATCTGAGTTTAATCTCTATATGGTCCAAAAATATCATTTTTATAATCGGTTAAACCTCTGCGAGCGGAGTTGAAAAGTGTTTTGTCAGTTAATAACCAATAAAACATTTTTATAATTAAAATAAAATTAAAATAAATAAGTGCAATTTTTGGAAAACAAAGTTTGATTAATAATTTTCTATTTCTAATTGCATAATATAAAGTTTGTGTCTTTAACTTTCTTTCTCCACGCCATTTGTGATAGATGACTGTGTTAGGTACATAAAGTAGTTTGAGTCTGTTTCTAACTGCTCTGGCACAATATTCAATATCTTCCAGATAAAGGAAAAATTTTTCATTTAGCATTCCAAGTTTTGATAAGTCGGCTACTCTGATACACATAAGGCACCCACTAATAAATGTTACAAGTTCAGGTCTATTTTGGTTTTTAATTGAACTCACATCTTTATTCAAACTTGTATGAACTGCTAATCCCCTAAAAGGGACCAACTTCCCCCCTGCGTACCAAATCTTATTTTTATCTGGATAGAAACGGATTTGACCTGTTCCGATACTTATATCCTGATATTGATTCATTGCATCAATTAGAATATTAATTGAATTTAACTCAATAATAGTATCATTGTTCAACAAAATGGCATATTCAAATTTATTCTCTATCGCATATTTGAGTCCGACATTATTTGCACCGGAGAAGCCTAAATTCAATTTTGTGTCATATAATTTTAGTCCCGGAAAACTATTTCTTAATAATTGCAACGAGTTATCAGTAGAACCATTTTCAAGGACTAGGATATTGTTCAGTTGAATATGATTTTGTAAGAGAGAATTTATGCATTCAATAGTATCCTGCCAGTTATTATAATTGACTAAGATTATTAGAAAGGTATTAGACATCTAAACTTTAGCCCTTAAGAGACTTTTACAAAATACATTTTCGAGATATTCATGTGAAAACTGGAAAGGAAGTTTATAGTTATGTTCTGTTTTTGCACAATTTTCAATAAATAACCGTATTGAAACTTTATCTATAGGTTCCATATAATCTATTAAAAAAGTTTGTTCTAATTTTTCACAAATCTTCCACAAACTACTATCTTTTAGAGTTAACACCAGAATAGGTTTTTTTGCAGCTAAATATTCAAAAAACTTACTTGGAATTGCTGCATTTGAAGCAGAAAGTAGTAATAATCCAGATGATTGTGATAAAATCTTAAATACCTCTTCACGCGATACATGATCGTGATGTTTAAGCTCCCAATTCAAATTCATAAAACGATTTATCCAGATATTCATTTCCGAGATTTCCGTTTCGTTTATCTCCCCATATAAGTTTATTGAACATTTAGACTCTACT
>Ga0208244_101464_pt1 | contig 12400 bp, 11 predicted proteins | sample SubbioCR12Aug_5A_FD_184828 | JGI IMG/M metagenome (GOLD analysis project Ga0208244, IMG submission 184828) | Serpentinite rock and fluid subsurface biosphere microbial communities from McLaughlin Reserve, California, USA - CR12Aug_5A (SPAdes) | ecosystem: Environmental > Terrestrial > Deep... | reverse complement strand
CTGTGGCGGACGGACGGGGCGGACGCGGTTCTGAACGTCCGCGCGCGGGGGGCGTACGCGCAGACCACGGCGTTCGAGCTGGTGCTGGTAGAGGCGTGCGGCGTGGCGTGGGGACTGAACGTGCCGCTGACGCGCGAGTGGCAGACGGTGCGGGTGCCGCTTCGGCAGCTCCGGCTGTTCACGCACTGGGACACGTCGATGGCGGGGCGGGCCGGGGAGCACCTGCGGCTGTCGCGGCTGGAGAGCGTGAACTTCTGTTTCGGCAAGTGGCTGTATCCGGCGGCGGCAGGCGCGGCGCACGCGGTGGAGATCGCCGAGATCAGCGTGGAGCACGGGAACGGGGGAAGGTAAGGACACGGGAAAGGGGGGGCACGCGGAGGCGCGGAGAGGGGAGCGTGGACACGGAGAAGGGATGGATCGCCACAAAAGGCCACAAAGAACGCAGAAAAGGGAGGGGTGCGTTGCGGTTGTGATCCGGGCGTCGGGTGTCGAGTGTCGGGCGTCGAGGGGATGAAGGGAAGAAACGCAGGGACACGGGAAAGGGGGGGGCACGCGGAGGCGCGGAGGCGCGGAGAAGGGGGGAGCGGGAGCGCGGGTTTGACGGGGCGGGGGTGGCCTTGTTATGATGGGAACGTGAAAGGAAGTCCGTGGCATACCTGTCGGGCTCCCTTCCTTACGGGACCTGTTGGAAGGAGGGACACATGAACACATGGATGCGGACAATCATGATCGGTGCGTGCTCTTTTGCGGTGTGCACCGGGTGCTCGCGCGACGCGCAGGCGCAGGGGGGCGCGGCGGAGGCCGCGCGGCCCAAAAAAGAGGCGGGGAAGTTCACGCTGGCGATCGGCGAGGCCGCGCCGGATTTCCTGCTGCCGGCGACGGACGGCAAGAGCTACGCGCTGGCGGACTTCAAGGACGCGAAGGCGCTGGTGGTGTTCTTCACCGCCAACCACTGCCCGTTCGTGATGGGGTCGGACGAGGTCACCCGCGCGACGGCGCTCAAGTTCCAGCCGCAGGGCGTGGCGTTCATCGGCATCAACGCGAACAGCGAGAAGACCGTCGCGGCGGACAGCTTCGACGCGATGGTGGCGCGCATGCGTCAGTACAACTTCCCGTGGGTCTACGCGCGGGACAAGAGTCAGGACGTGGCGTGGGCCTACGGGGCGCTGCGCACGCCGCACTTCTACGTGTTCGACAAAGACCGCAAGCTGGTCTACACGGGGCGGGGCGTGGACAACCCGCGCGACACGTCGAAGATGAAGGCGAACGATCTGGAGGCGGCGCTGGAGGATGTGCTGGCCGGGCGGCCGGTGCGCAAGCCGGTGACGAACCCGATCGGGTGTAACGTGAAATGGGAGGGGCAGGCGGGGCACTGGATGCCGCCGGAAGCCTGCGACCTGTAGTGCAAACGCGGACAATCACGAGGACATTTTTTCTCTCACGGAGGCACGGAGCACGCGGAGATTCGTGACGAACGCGGTGTTCTCTGAGTCTCCGTGGGGGAGGGTGTCGGGGTGCGGGTCATGCCCGCGTCAGGGAAACGGAACGGAAAGGGGAAAAGATGATGAAGAAAAGCGTGGTGATGGCGGCTGTGTGCGCGTGCGGCAGCCTGTGGATCGCGGGGTGCTCGCGCCAGCAGGCCGCCGCGCCTGCGGCGGAGGCCGGGGCCGAGGCTCAGGCCGGGGCCGTGCTCGATCTGACGGACGAGACCTTCGACGCGGCGGTGGCCAAGGGCGTCGTGCTGGTGGACTTCTGGGCGCCCTGGTGCCCGCCCTGCCGCGTGCAGGGGCCGCTGGTCGATGAGGCGGCGGGGCTGATCGGCGACGCCGCCAAGGTGGCCAAGGTCAATGTGGACATCGGGAAGAAGAGCGCGCAGAAGTTCGGCGTTCAGAGCATCCCGACGCTGATCGTCTTCAAGGACGGGAAACCCGTGAAGCAGTTCGTGGGCGTGACGCAGCCCGGCGAGCTGGCTGCCGCAGTCAAAGCGGCGAAAGAATAAAGCGTCCGTTCCCAAGACGGGACGGGATAAAGAAAAAGAAAAGGGAGAGACGTATGATGGTTCGGATGATGACCTGTGCCGCGCTCGCGGCGTTCGTGGCTGGGGCGGCTGCCGCCCAGGAGGCGAAGACCGCGCCCGCCGAGACGGCGGACATGACGCGCATTTTCAACGGCAAGGACTTGAGCGGCTGGGACGGCGACCCGCGCCTGTGGTCGGTCAAGGATGGCGTGATCCGCGGCGAGACCACGCCCGAGAACCCCGCCAAGGGCAACACGTTCCTGATCTGGAAGGACGGCGAGACCAAGGATTTCGAGCTGCGCCTCTCCTTCCGCTGCAACGCCGCGAACAACTCCGGCATCCAGTACCGCTCGAAGCGTTTCGACGGCAAGCCGGAAGACCCGAACAAATGGCGCGTGCGCGGCTACCAGCACGAGATCCGCAACGAGTCCAAGCTGCCGAACGTCTCCGGCTTCATCTATGACGAGGGCGGCAAGCGCAGGCGCATCTGCCTCGTCGGCGAGAAGGCCGTCTGGAACGCCGACGGCACCAAGACGCTGGACGCGCCCCTCATCACGCCCGAGGAGTACGCCGGGCTGTTCAAGCTCGACCAGTGGAACGACGTCGTGATCGTCGCCAAGGGCAACCGCATCCGCCACTACATGAACGGGCGGCTCGTTCTCGACTTCACCGACAACGATCCCGCGCTGGCGCTGACCGAGGGCGTGCTGGCCCTGCAGCTCCACGCGGGCAAGCCGATGTGGGCGGAGTTCAAGGACATCCGCATCAAGACGCTGCCGTGAGCGGAGAGCATGGGAGAGAGTGTGTGGGTGTGTAGGTATGTGAGTGAGGGGAAGAGTGTGTGAGGTTGTGGGTAGCCCGAGATACCCCCCCCCATCCACCCCACATACCCACATACTCACTTACTCACACACACTCCCTACTCTCCCATTCCTGTACCCCGGCAACCGATGGCAACTGAAGCCACAGAAGGCGGCTGCGGCGGCAAGCCCCCGTGGATCCGCGTCAAGGTCGGCCAGAACGCGCTGTTCCAGGCCACCAAAGACCGCCTGCGCGCGCACGGCCTGCACACCGTGTGCGAAGAGGCCGCTTGCCCCAACCTCGGCCGCTGCTGGGCGCACGGCCGCGCCACCCTGCTGATCCTCGGCGACCGCTGCACGCGCGGCTGCCGCTTCTGCAACGTGGACAAACGCGCCGTCCTGCCGCCCGACCCCGAAGAGCCGCGCCGCGCCGCCGCCGCCGTGAAGGACGCCGGACTGCGCGAGGTCGTCGTCACCTCCGTCACGCGCGACGACCTGCCCGACGGCGGCGCCGCGCTGTGGGCGGAGACCGTCGAGGCGATCCATGCGGCGGCGCCCGGCATCCTCGTCGAGGTGCTGGTGCCGGACTTCGGCGGCGACCGCGTGTCCGTGGCGCGGGTGGCGGCCTCGCGCCCCGAGGTGTTCGGCCACAACCTCGAAACCGTGCCGCGCCTCTACCCGCAGGCGCGTCCGGAGGCGGACTACGCTCGCTCGCTGGCGGTGCTGCGGCAGGCGTCCGGGGCGGGGCTGGTGACGAAGACCAGCCTGATGCTCGGGCTCGGCGAAACCCGCGACGAGGTGCTGGCCGTCCTGCGCGACGCGCGGGCGGCGGGGTGCCGCATCTTCTACGCGGGGCAATATCTCCAGCCCAGCCCGCGGCATCTGCCCGTGGCGCGGTATGTGACGCCCGGCGAGTTCGCCGAGATCCGCGCGGAGGCCTACGCGCTCGGATTCGGCTTTGTGGCCAGCGAGCCGCTGGTGCGCAGCTCCTACCACGAAGAGGGGCAGACCGCGTTCGTGCGGCAGGCGGGGTGCGCGGCGCCCTGACGGGGAGGGGGACACGGGGGAAGGGAGGTTTTTCACGCGGAGGCGCGGAGGCGCGGAGAGGGGGGCGTGGACACGGGGAGGGGAGGGGGAGCCACGAAAGAACACAGAGAAGGGGAGAGAGGGGTAGTGGCCTCGGCCCTTCGCGACGCCAAGGTAGCTATCTTGGGGATCGAGAGACAGGTATGTTGGAGACCGCGAGATAGGTATCCTAGAGGCCGAGAGACAGGTAGGTCGGAGACGCCAACCGCTAGGCTCTCCGCTTCCCGTCTTCTGACTTCCGGATTCTGGCTTCTGAGGCTAGTCAAAGAATAGACGCGGCGGGACACTTCGTCAGAACGCGGCGGGACGCCGCGTCTACTCGTTTTGCAAGCGCCTCTTCCGTCTCCACATTTTTCTTCTTTTTCCCCTTGCGTTCCCGCTTCCTTTTTCGTTACAGTACCACCGTCGTATAAAAGTGGGATTGGCTCTACGGGTGTAGGGCCGATCTTGTTCATCTGAAAATCAGGCGCTTGACGCAGGGAAGAACGGGACGCGAGGCAACCGCGGGAAGCGGGCGCGGCACACGGCTCCGGGTGATGTTGGGACTCTTTCGTTGTGATTCGTTGTAACATCCGGGGACGCGGGCGGGCCGGCCGATAACGGCGAGGCGCATCCTGAAGGGCGAGGCGGAACGGCGACAGCCGGTGCGGGTTTTGGCCGCGCAGGCAACCGGGACGCGAGACCCGAAGAGGGCGGAGTCGGCAGCCGCGAGGCGAGGCCGGTTTCCCCAGCCCGAGACAGGCGCGGGGTTTTCAAAAGAGGTTTGGTTGAAGAGAGAGGCGCGAGGCCCGGAAGAGGGACGGATGGAGGCGACAAGGGCGGAGACCCAAGGGGCTCTTCCCTCCGACTCCTGACTCCTAACTTCTGACTCCTCCTTTCTTTGAAATTGGTTGTTGACGCAGGCGGGGCACCTCGGGTACACTGTCTGCGAATTGATTGGAAAAGGGCTCCTTAACGAAAGGAAAGGCGGAGGCGTCAGAGGGCAGAGAACGGAGATCAGAGGTCGGCAGAAGCTGCCCCCCAACTCCTAACTCCTAACTCCTCACTTCGACTTTCTTTGGAGGTTGGACAATGAAAAAGCTAATGACTGCATGTGCAGCGTGTGTGTTGGCGGGTATGGTTTCCGCTCAGGTCGAGAGCGTGAACATCGTCGGCTATATGAGCCAGACCCTGACCACCAAGAACAACATGATCGGTTTGAATTTCGGTGCCGTCGGTACCGGCGCGGCGATCCCCATCGTGGATCTCATCCCGAAAAATCAGGAGGGACTGAACGCCGGGGCCAATGTGGTGACGGGCGATAATATCAGTGTTCTTGGGGATTCTGGGTACGTGACCTATTTCCTTTGCAACGGGAACATCGGTAAGGGCGGAGCGTATGTGGCGGCTGCGGACGGCTGGGTCAAAGGCGGGGAGTCGGCGGTGACGACTGATGCGATCCAAGTCGGCGGGGCCTTCTGGTTCATTTCGCAGACGGCGGCGCCTGCCGCACCGGTGACGCTGACGTTGGCCGGGCAGGTGGCGGCTGACGCCACGATCACCAAGACGATCAAACCGGGGCTCAACATGATCGCCAACGGGTATGCGGCAGAGATCGCGTTTGCCGATCCGGCGACTGGCTTGAGCGTTGGAACAAAAGGAGCAAATGTTATAACCGCAGATAACATTAGCATTCTTGCGGGCGGTGGTTATACAACTTATTTCTTCTGTAACGGGAACATCGGCAAAGGCGGTGCCTATGTGGCGGCAGCGGATGGTTGGGTTAAGGGCGGTGACTCTGCCGTGACCACGGATACGGTTCCTGCAGGAGCAGCGGCGTGGTACATCAGCCGCGGGGCCGCGAACTTTGATTGGGTCTGTCCGCGCCCTTACAGCCTGTAAACTCTTTACCCGAGATAAGGCGTGTGTCTTGTCTTGGGTGAACCTGAAAAACGAAAACAAGGATACGAAAATGAAAAAAATGATGCTTATGGGCCTTGTGGCTCTGACGGTCGGGTTGGTACAAGCCGCGACGTTCAACTGGGGAACTGACGCCAGTATGAACAGCCAGAACCCGGATTTGGGTGACGTAGGTTACACCTCGCCGACCGTGACCTTCCAGTTGGTGTTCTTCGGGGGTACGGCGCCTTCCGTCGGCAACGGCAACTGGGATATCACCACCAGCAATCTGGCCGGTTCCGCTTCTGGGACGGGGACGTTGGTATCGTGGTCATCAGGGTCGTACAATTACGCTCTCGGATCGGCGTTCTTCTCATATAGCGCAGACGAGGCGGTGATCAACGGCTGGTACGGCGTGGTCATTCTGGACAGCGCCTCGACCGGATATTTCGGGTTCGAGTCGTTTCAGGTCTCCGGCCTGACGAACACATCGCCTCCGGCCTCTTTCCAGTTAGGGAGCACCGAGGCGGGCGAGTTCACAACGGTTCCTGAGCCGACCTCGATGGCGTTGCTCGCCCTCGGCGTGGCGGCTGTTGGTCTGCGCCGCAAATTCCGCAAATAAGCTGAGCTTATTTGAAGGAGGATTCAGGAGTTAGGAAGTAGGAGTCGGGAGACTTTGAAACCTGACGTGAGATGCGACCCCGGGGGAAACCTCGGGGTTCGTTTTTTTTGGGGGCGGACGTGCGAGAAAAACAGTCCATAGGTTTGGGGATCTGCATCGGTTTGGGTGGCGCGGTTTGTCTGTTGCTGGCCATTCGCTGGATACGTCCTCAGGAAAAGGGGCACCCGTCCGTTCCGGTCACGTTGACTTCGGCCTGCGGCATTATCCGGTGGCATCATGAGCAAGCCGGGGTCGGTTTCTTTGTGAGGGCGGAGGGCCGCCGGACGAACACCTGTTTTGTGACCGCCGCGCATGTGATAAACGATGTCGCCAGACGCGAGGGGAAACAGGATTTTATCCTTCAGGTTTGGGTCAGCCAGAAAGGTGGCGATGGCGCTGCCGCCTGCCCGGTGCCCTGCAATCCTCGTACACTGTCCGTGCTCCCGGATGCTGATCTGGCGGTCGTCATATTGGAGCCCGGAGTCGTGTCAGAAGGCTCTGGCTACGGGGTGACACCGCTGGTTGTTCCCGTCGCGGGCAGGGGGTTTAACAAGCGAAGCCCGGCGATCCTCACCCGTGCGCTCCGGAAGGCGATGGGTATCCGTGTGGGTGACGATTTGTTTATGCTGACGGCGTTGCCGTGTGATCCAAGCCTTTTGAGCGCGGGATTTTTCCCGGTCGTCTTCCGCAAAGGCAGCCTTGCGTTCATCAAGGAACAAGGCGGGGACATGAAATCCGACGTGATGATGGCGGATTGCCCGTCATTCAAAGGCAGCAGCGGGTCTCCTGTGTTTGCGGTGGTCATGCGCCCGGATCGAGGGAGCGAGGGGCGCAAAGAGGCGCATCTCCTCGGGGTCGCCACCGATGCGTTGACCGTCAGAGGGCATGTTGCGCAGGAGAATTCGGGTTTAACAGGGCTGGCTCCGGTGGACGGGCTGTTCACGTGGTTACAGCAGCGCGATATGAAATAACGGTCTGTCCGACAGGGGGCTCACATGGATGGGCGGTCTGGGCAACTCGGGCTTGTGCCGCTGTACGTCTTGCTATACAATTCCACACTTATTATAAGGTAAAGGTTTTTTATGAAGCAAAGAGTCCCGGCCTTGGTCATTTTTCTCGGCTCGTTCCTGCTGTTTGGCGTCCAACCCATGCTGGGGCGCACGTTGTTGCCGTCGTTCGGCGGCACGGCTGCGGTCTGGACGGTCTGTCTTGCGGCTTACCAAACATTGCTTCTGGCGGGATATTTTTACGCACATGTGATCTGTGCGCGTCCGTTGCGTGTGCAGCGTACGGCACACACGGTGCTGCTGGGGGTGGCGGTCTTGTGGACGGCAGGCTTCGCGGCGCTTCGCTCGACCCTAAAATCTGTGATCGGAAACAGTTCGGTTCCCGCGTTTGAAGTGCTGTTCTGTGTGCTCGTGTTTGTGGGGTTGCCGTATGTGCTGCTTTCGGCAGGGTCAACGTTGGTGCAGGCTTGGCTGGCGCGGTCTTCCGAGTGCGGCACGAAGGATTCGCGCGGCATTTACCGTCTGTACGCCGTTTCGAATCTCGGCTCGTTTGCGGGGCTGTTCGTCTATCCGTTCCTTTTGGAGCCGCACGTTTCGCTGTCCGTGCAGTGGTGGGGATTGGCGGCTTGTTTGGCGGTGTACACCGGTTTGCTCGTCTGGGTGTCGCAAGGGCTGGCACGGCAAAGGACAGATACGGGAGGAAAGGGCGAAGATACGGCGGAGGTTCCCGCTGGGCAGCCTACAGGGAGCCAGCCCTGGCTGTGGTTTGTTTTACCGGGCGTCTCGGTTTTTCTGCTTAATGCGGTGACGGCACACCTGACGCTGGATGTGATGCCTTTGCCGCTGCTGTGGGTCGTTCTACTCGGGCTTTTTCTGTTGAGTTATGTGGTCGGCTTCTCGGGAAAAGCGGATCGATATTTAGCCGCATGGCAAATCCTTTCGGCGCTGTCGGTACTGGCGGCAGCATGGGCGCATCGGCGCTCTGGGGCTGGAGGCGGGTTTGCCTTGAACCTGTCGGCGTGTCTGGCGCTTTGCTTCTTCGGGGCAACCTTTCTGCATACGTGGCTATACCGTTTGCGTCCGCAGGCAGGGCGGCTGACCCTGTATTATCTCGGGAATGCGGCGGGCGGTGCTGTGGGAGGGCTGTTGGCGTCGTTGGCCGCGCCGATGGTCTTCAAGCGCGTCACGGAATTTCCAGTGGCGCTGGCGCTCGTTGCGTTGGCGGGTGTCGCGTATGTGTTTTTCACTTCTGGCGTGTGGAAAAGCGCACGTGTCCTTTGTTTAGGGCTGACGGTTGGCGCGTTGGCGGTTTTTGCCACATCGGTGAGGCCTAAACCCGGAGACCGTCCTGTAGTCTGGCGCGACAGGGGCTTTTTCGGGACGCTGCAAGTGCTTGAGGCCAAGGCCAAGACGGCGACGGGGGAAGGGGTGATCCGTGAGTTTGTGCATGGGAATACGGTGCACGGGATACAGGCGTTGATTCCGGGAAAAGAGCGAATGCCGACAACCTATTTCACACCTCAGAGCGGTGGATATGCCGTCATGGCACATCCGAAATACCGAAGAGGAGAGCCCATGCGCGTCAATATTCTTGGATTGGGTGTTGGCGTGATGCTTTGCTATGCTCGCTCCAACGACGTATACCGCTGCTATGAGATCAGCCCAGAAGCCTTGTCGATTGCGAGTAACAGCAACTTGTTCACGTTTGTCAGCGGTTGTCCGGGGCGGGTAGAACTGGTGATGAAGGATGCGCGGAAGGGTCTTGAGGAAGAGTTGGCCGCAGGGGTGGAGCCGTACGACGTCATACAAATCGATGCGTTTACCGGCGACAACCTGCCTTACCATCTCTCCACACGGGAGGCTTTTGAGCTTTATTTTAAAATGCTGAAGCCCGGGGGAATTTTGGCGGTGAACATTTCCAACTGGCATTTATCGCTTGAGCCGTTTATTAAGGCGGTCGGCGAATCGTTTCGTTGCCCTGTGCTGGGGTTGGCGACAGACAATGATTTCGGGCGGTTAGCGTTTGCGTCAAAATTCGCATTCTTTTGCCGAGCACCGGAGACACTCGCGCCTCCGCCTAAAGGCGTCGCGCAGTTGGACTTCAGGCGCCAACCGGACATTCCTTTGCCGACGGATGAGAAGGGCAGCTTTGTCAACACAATCAAATGGAAGTGATATTGGGGAGAGAAGGATCATGAAAAAGGGATTGCTCGTGATGTTGGTGGCGTATTCAGTCGTGATGGCGAAAGGGCAGGTGCGCGAAAAGTCGTTTCCTGCCATTCCGCCAGAATCAAAGGATACGGAGCACGTGCTGTTTGTTAATGTAGCCGGCGCTCTAGACCGTGACGCATTTGCCGATGCGGTCGGGAAAGTAAAATCACTGATGCCTCTTAATGTGTGGACGAACGCCATTTCGGCAAGTTTGGTGAAGGAACTCGTCGCCAAACCGGAGACGCTGAAAAAAACATTTGGCGAGAAGGCGATTGTTGTTGTTTTTGTTGAGCGCAATGAACGGGGTCCGTCGTTTATGCAGGTTCCCGGATCATGGGCCCTCATCAACTTGCGTGGTTTGGATAAGGACGGCCCTGAAGCACCGGTTTTGCGGGAACGCACGCGAAAGATGTTTCTTAAAGGGTTGTCACATGCGGCGGGAATCGGTTCGAATATCGACCCGCATTGCGCGATGTGGTGCGGCAGTTTTACGCTTGAAGGTATGGATAAAACAACGACCAGTTTGGGGCCTTACGCCTTTTTCCCGATGCAAGAAACGCTGAAGGCGCTGGGAGGCGCGCAGATTTTTTCAGTCTCGGCGCAACAATGAGCGTTCCCGTGGATTCACGCTCACTGGTCGGTCACGCCGAGTTCAGCAAGGGTGATTTCGGATAAGCCGCGCCCAACAAGCTCTTCATTGAGTAGTTGCAGTTCGGTCCTAAGGGCCGGAGCGGTCAACTCGCCGTTATCCAGCATTTTTTTGATGGCCAGTGAAGCCGCGCTACGGAAACTGGCATTTTCGTTATGCTGCCGGACGAGTTCGGTCAAGACCTCGTCGGGTTTCCAGCCTTGTTTGACCAGTTCATTCAACTCCACTTTTGCCCATGCTACGGTTTCTATGCGGCCGGCAAGCTCGTCCCCGTCATCTTCCAAAATAACCAACATGTTGGTGCTGGCACGGGAGAAATCTTGATCCAGCCCGTGTATATCTGGCAATGGGGGAATATTGACATCAGGCGGCATGCTTGTCGCGATGGCAAGAATCTGCTCGGTAACGGTTTTAAACGGTGCGGGGCGTTTTGGTTCGTTATCGGGCGCTTTTTCTGTCGTGGCACGGGACGGGGATTGGGTTACAGGTGTGGGGCGCACGGCGCGAAGCCGCTGTTCGATGGAAGAACTCTGATCGAGCGGGACGTCTGCCTCTAGGGCATGATCGGGGGTTTCCGGGATAGAGGGTTGCGGCTGACGTTCATTACTTGGGGGCGTCTCGTGCCGTTGCATTTGAGGCTTAGGGGGGAGAGCGGTTTTATCACCTGACGTGCTTTTTGCAACACGTAAAATCATCAGCCCGGTCAACACCACACAGCCGGCTATCATGAGTTTAAGTGTTGGCGAGCGCCAAGAAAAAGAAGGAAAGACCGTCAATTGTTTCGGGATTTTTCCTTCATTGATCGAGACCGGAAGTACCCCTCTCTCCTTTATCCGCCGGATTGCGGCACAACGATCTGTTTCTTGAATCTCCTCTTGCTTCAGCGTGCCGTCCGTATTGCGGTAGGTGTAAACGTACGTTTTCATGGGGTTGTCGCAAAATGGAGGGTGTCAGGGATGAATACTGTGGCGTTAGATTGGCGGGACAAGGATAACGCGGGACTTTCCCGTTTCAGTTATTGGAGCAAGACGCCCCGTTCGGCCAGCGCGGCCTCTTCCTCGGGGGTCAGCTCGATCTCGGAAATCGGGTGAGCGCCTTGCTCGATCAGGTTCAGGTTCATTTCGCGCTCGCGCTTTTTCAGCTCGTCTTGGGTGATCTTCTGGGCCAGCTCTTGGATCTGTTTGCGGGCGGCCTCCTCGGCGGCGGCTTTCTCGGCGGTCTCCTTGGCTTTGCGCTCGCGCAGGCGCTCCATGTAGGAGCCGATGTCCCCGCCGGAGGCCTTGAGTTTGGCGAGATCTTCCCGCTGCTGGTTTTCGGCGCGGTTCACGATGGTGAGGCCGGGGATGTCGGGGCGTTCCCTTTGCGAGGAGCGCCGGATGAGGCCGGGAGGCAGTTGCCGCGCGCCCTCCTTGAGTTCGGCGGGTTCCGCGGCGGGCGGGGGCGTCGCGGCGGCGGCGGGAGCCGGCGCGGCGTGGACGGGCGGGGCGTCGATGAGGCCTTCGCCGAGTTTGAGGGTGATGGTGATGCCTTCGCGCTCGATCTGCGCCCATTCCTCGTCGTAGTCGGCGGCGAGCACGGTCCAGCCGCGAGAGGCGGTGCCGACGCGCAGGTAGTAGTTGGCGGGGGGCTTTTCGGAGAGGTCGGTGAAGCCGACGGCGATCCCGCCGTCGGGGGTGATGTTGACGCAGGACATGTTGACCTGCTTGGCGAGCTTCTGCTGGTCGGCCTTGACTTGGGCGTCGGTCTTGGCCTGCTCGGGGTCGAGGGCCAGTCCGCCGTCGGGGGGCGGCGCGCCGAAGGGCATGCGGTCGAGGATGGGCTGGTAGTCGCTGAACGGCGCGGGGGTGTAGGCGGCGCTTGCGGTGGCGGCAGGCGCGGTGCCCGCGCAGAGCGGGAGAAGGAGCGCGGCGGCGCAGAATGATGGAACGGGACGTTTCATGATTCGGGGATAATGTAGCACAAAAGAGGGGCGGCGGGGAAGGGGGGATCTCACGCGGAGGCGCGGAGGCGCGGAGGAGGGGGCGCGTTGCGATTGTGACACGGGGGTCGGGCGTCGAGTGTCGGGCGTCGAAAAGATGAGAGGATGGGCGG
>Ga0208244_101463_pt1 | contig 12405 bp, 10 predicted proteins | sample SubbioCR12Aug_5A_FD_184828 | JGI IMG/M metagenome (GOLD analysis project Ga0208244, IMG submission 184828) | Serpentinite rock and fluid subsurface biosphere microbial communities from McLaughlin Reserve, California, USA - CR12Aug_5A (SPAdes) | ecosystem: Environmental > Terrestrial > Deep... | reverse complement strand
TCGGATAACGACAGAATCCCCATACTTCATTGTAGGTTCATAAAACAAAAATGGAACAGGTCCTTCAGCCCTGGTAGTGCCTGTTTCAACCTCTTTATTAGGTGAAATGGAAAAACTCTTGAATTTTTCCCCATTATCATATACCTCCAAAACAAGGTCATAAGCTGTTCCGTTTTTGTAAACATAGGTTACATTTTTGATGGTATCAATATCTCTTGTACTACATGAATTAAACAAGACACTAATCCCAAAAATCAAAAAGAGCGTCCAAATTTTCTTTTGTTGCATTGTTGTAAAGGTTTTTAATATTCGTTTTCCATGCGTTCCACGTGAGTTGGCCTGGCAGGGCATCTTCTGGTTACCTGATGTAAAAAAAGCCTGTTGCCTTGCAATAAACTCGCAAGACAACAGGTTTCTTTGGGTTTATTCGCAATCCACAGATTCATTGTAGTCATCAACTGTGATGGTGTAATACAAGGTGTATGTAATTGGTTTGCCGTATTCCATTAACACTGGATCATAATTATCATATTGTGTAATATGAAAAATCTTATCGGTATTATCTTTTGAGTAATGGATACATTTACCTTCTGTAAACCTTAACACAACCGAGTCTCCGATGTGGTCTTCAAGACTTGCGAAAAAAAACAATGCAACAGTCTCCACTCTGGATGTGTAAGTTTCGATACTGCTATTGTTTGGAATATAATAGTTTTTAAATAAATCATCATTGGAGTTGTAAACCTCCATATTTAAATCATGCCCGGAACTATTACGATAAACATACGTTATTGTTTTAACCGCATCAACGTGCTTTTGGCAGGAATGAACCAAAACACTAATCCCAATAATCAAATAGAGTATCCAAATTTTCTTTTGTTTCATTGTTGTAAAGGTTTTTTATATTCGTTTTCCATGCGTTCCATGTGAGTGAGCCTGGCAGGGCATCTTCTATTTGCCTGATTGGTAAAAACCCTGTTGCTGTGCGACAAAACGCGCGACAACAGGGTAAAATGTTTATTCGCAATCAACCGATTCATTGTAGTCATCAACCGTGATTGTATAATACAAAGTGAATTTGCTTTTTTCCACTAAATCAGGTGTATAATTGTCATATTCCCGGTAATCAAAGATTTTGTCCCCAAGTGAACCACTGCCACTTTTTCTTGAATAACTTAAACAATGGTTGTTGCTGAATCGGATAACGACAGAATCTCCATACTTCATTGCCGGTTCATAAAACAAAAATGGAATGGGGCTTTCATCCCGGGAAGTGCCTGTCTCAACCTGTTCATTTGGGGCAATTGAGAAATTTTTGAAATTTACATCTTCCATATCATACACCTCCAAAACAAGGTCGAAAGATGTTCCGTTTTTGTAAACATAGGTTATTGTTTTAATAGGTTCAATGCGCTTTGAGCAGGAATGAACCAAAACACTAATTCCAATAATCAAAAAGAGCGTCCAAATTGTTTTCTGTTGCATTGTTGTAAAGGTTTTTAATATTCGTTTTCCATGCGTTCCACGTGTTTGGTAAGGTAAGGTATTTTCTGGTTACCTGTTGTAAAAAAAAGCCTGCTGCCGTGCAATAAGCCCGCAAGACAACAGGTTTCTTTGGGTTTTTTCGCAATCCACAGATTCATTGTAGTCATCCACTGTGATGGTGTAATACAAAGTGTATGTAATTGGTTTGTTTTGATCAAATAGACGGGGGGTGTAATTGTCGTATTCCCGGTAATCAAAAATTTTTGGGCCAAACCCATTACTAAGCCTTTTATAGCTTAAACAACGGTTGTTGCTGAATCGGATAACGACAGAATCCCCATACTTCATTGTAGGTTCATAAAACAAAAATGGAACAGGTCCTTCAGCCCTGGTAGTGCCTGTTTCAACCTCTTTATTAGGTGAAATGGAAAAACTCTTGAATTTTACCCCATTATCATATACCTCCAAAACAAGGTCATAAGCTGTTCCGTTTTTGTAAACATAGGTTATTGTTTTAATAGGTTCAATGCGCTTTGAGCAGGAAGGGGCCAAAACGCTAATCCCAATAATCAAAAAGAGTATCTTAATTATTTTTTGTTGCATTGTTTCGTGAATTTTGGACAAGCAACAAATATATGTTCATTTATTGGACATCTTACAACAACATGTTCATTATTTCAAATTATTGGACAAGTCCTTGATAGAATCCCGGAAAATGAACACGATTTGCATGCTTGTCCAATTATTTGGAAATTTTGGACATGCGGTGTGCGTTTGAATCAAACAGATGAGGGCTTGATCCGTTTGGAGGCAATAAAACTTCTGATATCTGTATTCTGAAAATTCAATACTATATTAGATTCGCTTTTAATAATACATTATCCAATATGTCGCATCACTAAATTCTTTGTCAAAATATCCTGCAACCATTGAGGTATCGATGTAAATCATTAGCTTCATAACCCATTTTTTACAATGTTATATTCTTCTATCAAAACTTGGTCTGTCAGAGCTGTTCGGCATCTCTGCCACTTACATCTACATAGCCATCGGCATGGAGGCTTTTTTCCTGTCTTTGCTCCTAAGTGGTTGTATTTGGACTGGCATTGATTCATTTCTCAAAAATAATCCTGTCTCTTGGACTTTTGCTGGTTCAAAAGTACCAAAAAACCTTGCACGAACAATGCGCCGCCCCTCCGTTCGCGCGGGCTCGCGCACCCATCCCGGTGCGATGATGAAGCAGGATTTTGGTTTGGGTTAAAATACGAGGTAGTGTTGTAATCCTGTAAAATTGATGCTTCTCCGAACAACATTGACGTAAAATTTTGAAAAACCCACATTTGGTTTGCACAGAATCTTAAAACCTATAACTTTGAAGTGAAATTCTGTGGGCAAAGGATGCCTTATGCTTCCGGTGAGTGAAGGATTCACTGAAAAGACAAGCCATTCTCCACCACTTAACCGAAACGAGTTCTGTAAATGTAGATTATGAAACACAAATGCTTATTGCTTTTACTTTCGATCACACTTTTTTTGGCAGGCTGTGACAGGAAAGTAGCCCATTACGAAAATCTGAAAAAGCTTGAAGGGGGCAAAACCTTTGCTGTTCCAACAGGTACTGCTGCCGATCAGTTTGTGCTTAAACGCTTTCCCGATGCCAGAATAGTTTATTACAACACTGTTTTAGACTGTGCTTTGGCCGTAAAAGGCGGAAAAGCAGATGCCGCCGTTTACGACAAGCCTGTTCTGAAAAATATTGCAGCCAAAAATGAAGGCATGATCGTCTTGGACGAACTTTTGCTGCCCGACAACTATGGTTTCGCTGTGGATAAACAAAATACTTCCTTAAAAGCTGCGATGGATGAGGTGCTTGCAAAGCTGAAATCCGACGGCACTTACGACGATATGCTCGTTCGATGGTTCCCCGCGAAAGGAGGCCCTGCACCAATGCCCGAAATTTCTTTCGAAGGCGCTGAAGGGGTTTTACTTTTTGGCACTTCTGCCTATACCGAACCAATGTCTTACTTCTCGTCTGATCAAAAGATTGCAGGATTTGATATTGAGTTTGCGCAACATATAGCCAAGCATCTGAATAAAAAGCTTGAAATCGTGAACATGGAATTTGGTGCCATGCTGCCTGCACTGATTTCCGGCAAGGTTGAAATGGTGGGCGCCGGTCTTTCCATCACTGAAGAAAGAGCGAAAAGTGTTCTATTCTCCGAAAGTTATTACGAAAGCGGCTTGGCTGCTTTGGTTAATCTGCCATCGGAAAGTGCCACAGCTCAAGCTTCAACAGCAGAAAACACAAAGCAGGAATGGACTGAAATAGGTGTTTTAATGGGTTCTATCCATGAAAGTTATGCAATAAAAAATTATCCCGGAAAGAAGATACTCGCCTACAATTCGGTGCCCGATATGCTGATGGCACTCAGTACGGGCAAAGTTCAGGGCGCCTTTATGGACCATACCTCGGTGCGGGAAGTGCTTTCGGCCAATGAAAACTTTAGCCTGCTTCAATCCAACTTGTTTTCTGTGGATATCGCCGCCGGATTCAACAAAAAATCTAATGAACTGAGGGAAGAATTCAATCGCTTTCTAGCTGAAATAAAAGCAGATGGCACTTACGATGCAATGGTAAAAAGATGGCATGAAGACATCGGTGCTTCCATGCCTGAAATAGCAAACCCAAATCCGGTTGGAGAAATAAATATTGGTATTGTAAGTGATATCGGGCTGCCTTTTGCCGCCAAAAGTGAAGGACAGTGGAGAGGTTTCGATGTGGAGCTGGGCAGTCGGTTCGGCGCCTGGTCGGGCAAGCGCATAAACTGGATCGACATGCCTTTTGGAAGTCTTTTGCCATCGCTGGTTTCAGGAAAAATTGACATCATCACCGCTTCCCTGATGATTACGGAGGAGCGTCAGAAGCAGATCGACTTTTCTGACCCTTACTATGCCTCAGGCGTGAGTATTATTGGCATCAAAGACCAGCACAAAACGATGGACGAGAACAATCCGATGCCTTCAGATTTCATCACCTCAAACACAGTGATTGGTGTTTTACAGGGCTCTATTCATGAGCTTTACGCCATCAAAAAATTCCCTGAATCGAGTCTGCAGCTTTACAACACGGTTCCGGACATGCTGATCGCACTCAACTCCAAAAAAATTGATGTCGCTTTCATGGGTCAAAGCTGGATAAAAGAAGCCCTTGCATCCAACCAAAGTTTCAGGGTTCTGATAAAAAATCTTTATCTCGTTGACATCGGAGCAGGTTTTCACAAACAATCGGCTGAACTTCGGCAGGAGTTTAACCGCTTTCTTGCAGAGATAAAAGCCAGCGGCATCCATCAGGAAATGGTTTACCGCTGGCTGGAAGGCCCTGCCGGCTCAAAAATGCCTGCGATAACAAACCCCAATCCTTCAAGCATTCTGAAAGTTGGTATTTCAGGCGATAACGGACTGCCATTTGCGGCACGCACTGAAGAAGGTTATATTGGATTCGATGTTGAGTTGGTAAGTCGCTTTGCCGCCTGGTCAGGGAAAAAGATCGAATGGGTTGATATGCCTTTTGGCAGTTTGCTGCCCTCTATGAATGGCAGAAAAATTGACTTGATTACGGCATCGCTTGCCATCACAGAAGAACGTCAAAAACAAATTGATTTTTCAGAACCATATTATGCTACCGGAGTAAGTCTGATAGGAAGGATGGATGCGGCTGAACAGGCAGCATCAAACAAAATGAACGTGCTGGATGATATAGCCGATAAAAAAGTCGGGATATTTACCGGCACTGTACACGATGCATTTATGGAAAAGAAATTTCCGCGGGCACAGGTTTTCAGGTTCGAAAGCACTGCCGATATGATGCTTTCCCTCAAAAGCGGCAAAGTGGATGCTGCCATGTTCGACCTCATCACCGCCGGGCTCGTCCTGAAAAGAAACCCTGATCTGGGAATGCTTACCAACGATGTGCTTGACATGCCGCTTGGGGTTGGGTTCAACAAAAAAAATCCTGGCCTCCTGAACGAATTCAACGATTTTCTCAGGGAGATAAAACAAGATGGAACCTACGACATCATGCACGAACGATGGTTTGTAAATGATGCTGAAGAAGCCGTCATACCCGACTTTGTGCAGCCTGTATCAGACAAAAAACTCGTTGCAGGGGTTTCGGTCGAGGACCTTCCCTACGTGGCACTTATGAACGGGAAATATGTTGGTTTCGACATAGAAATGATTCAGACCTTTGCCATGCGACGCAACTACGCGCTCGAAATTATTACCATAGAATTTCCTGCGCTTGTGGCAGCGCTTTCGGCCGGCAAAGTTGATCTCATAACCGATGGCATTGCAATAAGTGAAGAGCGGGCCAAACAAATCAATTTCTCCGATCCTTATGCCATCTTCCGCACTGCTGTTATTGCACATAAAAAGAACCTCGCTAAATACAAGGACGAAAAAACTGAAGTAGTTGCTGTGCCATTTTTTCAAAAAGTTTCCGAAAGCTTTTACAACAATATCATCCTCGAAAAGCGGTATCTGATGATTTTACGCGGCTTGTCTGTCACAATCATCATTTCAGTGCTGTCAGCCATTGCAGGCACTTTTCTGGGAGGTTTGATCTGCTTTATGCGGATGTCGAAAAACAGGCTGCTGAAAGTCTTTGCCTCCTACTTTATTTCACTTATCCGTGGAACGCCAGTATTGGTTTTTCTGATGATCATTTATTATGTGGTATTCGCTTCGGTAAATATCAATCCGGTGATAGTGGCTGTGATTGCTTTTGGAATCAATTTCGCTGCCTATGTTTCAGAGATGTTCCGTTCCTCAATTGAGGGCATCGACAAGGGACAGCATGAAGCCGGAATCGCTTCAGGATTCACAAAAATCAAGACTTTCATCTACATCATCATGCCGCAGGCCATGCAACGTGTGCTGCCTGTTTACAAAGGTGAATTTATTTCGCTCGTAAAAATGACTTCCATCGTTGGATATATCGCAGTGGAAGATCTCACCAAAGCCAGTGATATCATACGAAGCCGTACTTTCGACGCCTTTTTTCCGCTTATCATGGCAGCAGTAATTTATATCATCATCGCATGGCTTTTGACGCTTGTGCTGGATTATGCAGAATTCAATGTTGATCCCAAAAAACGTCGTTTAAGCCTGAGAAAGGAGGCAAAACAATGATCAGAATACGCAACTTATCCAAACATTACGGCGACCTTGTGGTGCTGAAAGATGTGAATGTTGACATCCATAAAGGCGAAGTAATCACAGTCATCGGCCCTTCAGGAACGGGCAAAAGCACATTGCTGCGCTGCCTGAATCTTCTCGAAACACCTACAGGTGGCAATATTTTTATCGATGAAATTCCCTTGCTCGACAAAGGAACGAATGTGCCAAAAATCCGGCAACGCATGGGAATGGTTTTTCAGTCGTTCAACCTCTATGCACATCTTACAGTACTGGAAAACCTGACGCTGGGACCAGTGAAATTGCTTGGCAGGACAAAAGCTGAAGCCGCTGCAAGAGCCATAGAACTGCTCAAAATTGTCGGTCTGGCCGAAAAAGTATACAGCCTTCCGGAAGAGCTTTCAGGCGGGCAAAAACAGCGTGTCGCCATAGCGCGTTGCATGGCTATGGAACCTGAAATTTTACTTTTTGACGAACCTACATCAGCCCTCGACCCAACGATGGTGAGCGAAGTGCTTGCCGTTATCCGAAGGCTTTCAAAAGAAGGCATGACGATGGTGATTGTTACGCACGAAATGGAGTTTGCCCGAAATATTTCGAGCCGGGTTTTCTATATGGATGAAGGTATCATCTATGAAGAAGGTCCGCCTGAACAAATATTTGAAAACCCTGTTCGCGAAAAAACGAAAGCATTCATTCACCGCATCCGCAGCCTTGATATACGGATTTCTTCACCAGATTACGACCTCTATGCCATTCAGGCTGAACTGCTTGCATTTTGCGAAAAACACTTTATACCGCACAGGGTTTCTGATTTTACATTGCTTATGGCAGAGGAAGTTCTGTTGCTGCAAAAGGACTTTTCGGATATCCATCTCAAACTGTCCTACTCAGAAAAAGATGGCACGCTGAATTTTGTCTGCGACAGTGCCGGCGAAGCTTTCAACCCGCTCAAAGATGAACTTGACGGGGATGATATTGGTTTGAAACTCATCGTCGGAAGATGTCAAACCGTGGATTATGCCCGCGAAAACAACAGAAATATCCTTCTTCTTAAAATAAAAAATGCCTGAACCTAAAAAGTGATTTATGACTAAAATAAGACAATACAGCGCAGTAAGCCTGTTGATTTTATTGGTGTTTCAGGGCTTTGATGCAAATGCAGAAAACGAAGCGGCAAAAGAAGGCACTGAAACCAAAAAACTTGATTTCAGTCTGACTGCCGAAATTGTGAGCCGCTATGTCTGGCGCGGTCAGGCATACGACCTGAATCCGAATATTCAGCCATATTTTTTACTTGGTTATGGGAATTTCAGTTTTGATGTCTGGAGCACCTATTCCCTGTTTTCAGGCTTTTCTGAAATAGACCTGAGTCTTTCCTATCAAGCCGGGCCGGTTACTGTTTCGGTGATGGATTACTTTTACTTTGATGAGCTGCAGATGGAATACGTGAATTTCTTCCGAAACAAGCCCTCAGACACTGCAAGTTCAAGCCACAGTATGGAGGTATCCATTTTGATTGAAAACCTCTTTAAAACGCCCCTTTCGTTCACCGTCTCCACTTTCTTTTATGGCGACGACAAGGACATTCATGGAAAAAATCAATATTCAACTTATCTTGAAATGGCCTACAATACCTCATGGGAAAACTACGATCTTTCCTTTTTCGTCGGTGGAGCTGTCAACAAAGGATACTATTCAGAAAAAGCAGCTTTCACCAATGTTGGTTTTAGCGCACTCAGAAATATACCTATTACCGAAAACTTTGACATCGGTCTTTCGGGCAGCCTGATTATAAATCCATACAATGGAAATGTATTTTTTGTGCTGGGTATAGGCCTTTAAAATATGATAAATAAATACCAAATACAATGTTGTTGAAAGTCAGGAAAAACTCAGAATATACAATTGTTAACGCCCCCGAACGTGTTGACACACTCCTGGCGGCTGATTTTGAATTGGCCTTATTGGATGCCGGCACACTCGAAGATTATAATATGGTAATCGATTGCAGCAAGCTTGTTTATCTTAGCAGTTCAGGTCTCAGGGTTTTTCTTTTGGTTCAAAAAAAGATGCTGGCAAAAGGTGTTAAGCTAAGTATATGCCATTTAAATCCCGCGATTCAGGAGCTGTTTAACATCTCCGGGTTTTCAATGATTTTTGCTGTTTATACCGATTTGGAAGCTGCCATTGCAGAAATAACAGAACAGCACAGAAATACATCGCCCAGGGAGTAAATTGATTTATTATTTGCAATTAAAAGATTCGCCGAAACAGTTTTAATCCAGAAAAAAATGATCTCAAAAAACATTTTATCAAAAGATTTTATCGCCAGAATGACTGTTTTTTCTGACAGTTTATACATTCGTGCCGCACAGGAATTTGTTCTCTATTATGCAAAACTTTTCAGGTTTTCAGAACTTGATCTGCATAAAATTGAACTCATTACCGAAGAAGCTGTCGTAAATGTTATAGAGAACTCCTTCGAAAAAGATGAATACGGCAGTTTTGATATCAAAGTGAGCTATAAACCGGGCGCTTTTATCATTACCATCGAAGATCAGGGGATTCCTTCAAGTGCCGAACTGCTCGAAAAAAAGGAAACTTCTGCGCTGGGCCTGCTGTTGATGCGCAACCTCACAGATGAGTTCAATCTGATTAATTTAGGTCGTGGCGGCAAAAAAACGGAACTCATCAAATATCTGCCCGAAACAAGCATTGAAGAGCTGCTTACAAGGGAGGAAAAAGAACAAAATCTGGCAGCTGAAACAGCCGTTTCAAGCGATGTTCCCACAATGCGCCTTGTTCGGCCCGACGACGCCCCAATGCTTTCCCGACTGGCTTACCGCGTTTATGGCTACACCTATTCATCTGCTTTCTATTATCCCGAAAAAATCAAGGAACTTATCGAAACAGGCCTGCTTACTTCAGTCGTTTCGGTGAATAAAGAGCAGGAAATCGTTGGTAATCTCAGCTTGTTTTTTGAACATAAAGGAGCGCCTGTGGCCGATTCCGGTGCTGCTATGGTCGACCCAAGGTATCGTGGACACAGCTTGTTTAAAGTCTCAAAAAGATTTCTGAGCGACTATGCTACAGAAAACAATATGTATGGCATTTACAGTGAAGCTGTTACGATTCACTCTTTTACACAGCAGGGCAACATCAGCCTTGGTGCAAAAGAAACCGGAATCATGCTTGCCTTTGCAGGCGAAAACCTGACTTTCAAAAAAATCAATAACGACAAAAAAAGCGAACAACGGCAGGCTGTTGTGCTTTACTACCTGAAAACAAATCAGGAACCGCAGCGCACAGTTCATCTGAGTGAAAAATTCTGTCCAATATTAAGTAAAGTTTATACTAACCTTGCTTTGGACAGAGAAATAATCATGATTAAGGATGATGAAAATCCTGAAGCCAACCACGCAACATCAATTATCAATACTGCCGTAAAACCGGATCTGAACATTGCTGTAATTTCAATTTTGCAAATGGGAAATGATGCCGTTGGAATGATTACGCGCCAACTGCGTGAGCTTTGTCTGAAGAAAATTGAAACCATTTATGTAGAAATACCAATGGATATTCCCTTTGCCGCAGTGGTCTCGCGCGAATTAAACAAAAGCGGATTTATGCTGAGCGGCATTGTGCCTGAACTTCGAAACGGAGACATTCTTAAAATGCAATATCTGAACAACGTATATGTCGATCCGGCAAAAATTGTCATCGCCTCGCCTTTGGCCGCTGCGCTGCTCACCGAAATCATGAAGGATTATCAATAGCTATTAGCTTTTAGCTTTTAGCTTTTAGCCGCTAAATACCTCATTTAGCCAAAGACCAATAGCTAAAAGCAAATAGCCAATAGCTAAAAGCAAAAAAATTCCTATATTTGCCCTGTCTGACCAAAACAACTGGCATACATAAAAAAAATGCTAAATAAACCATTTGAAAATAAACTTTCTGGCATCGAAGTCATAACAATTGAAGAACATTCTCCTGTAGGCGAACTGTTGCCTGTAAAAGCTGTATTATCCAATTCAGTTAACAAGCTTAATTTAGGATACATACGTGGAGAAAAAACCACTAACGCCACATTGATGTTTTGCCATGAAGGTATCACATTTTTTACTAACTTGCATGGCTTAAAATCCTTTATATATAGCCAAGCCAAGCCAAGCCAAGCCAAACTGGAGTGCATTGTCTGCCGCGAAGGGACTTGTCTGAAACTTCTGCCAGAAAGCTGGAACCTCCATGATGGTTTTTGGAAAAAAGAATAAACAAACAAAGCAGTCTAATTTTTACAAAAACTTAAATTAAATTATCATGAATAAAAAAATGAAAATACAATTTATACTTAGCATATTACTATTCACTAGCATACAGGCTGGCGCCAACCATCTTACCGACACCCTGTTTTGGTCAGGCCAATTTGATATCTATGATGATGTTTACTTTGATGAGCAAACAACCTTGGTCATAGAACCCGGAACGATTATAACCGTGCATAACAGGTCGAAAATTGAAACAAAAGGCAATGTATTTGCCAATGGACTTTTTGACAACAAAATCATTTTCACGGCAGCAGATACAGTCGGCCTTTACGACACTGCTGCACCCCATGGGGGGTGGAATGGATTCCATTTGCTCAATAACCCCAATGGCGAAGCCGTTTTTAATAATTGTGTTTTTAAATACGGAAAAGCAAATATTCCCGGTTCATGGCATACATGGCAGTACCAGACCGATACCATTTCAGCAAACAGGGGAGGCGTAATGCGGGCAGTGAACTATGGCTCAATAGAAATTGACAGCTGTTCCTTCCTGTTTAATTTTGCCAGAACAAGAGGTGGCGGATTATATTGCGATAATTTAAGTCATATAACCATCTCTAATTGTCTATTCCAAAATAATAAAACACTTGCTTTTGGTGGGGCTGTTTACTCAAACGACAATGATAGTGTTTATATAACTAATAATGTATTTATTCATAATTCTGCGTTTTCATCATACAATAATCCAGAATTCCCTTTTATACACTACAATGGAGATGGTTCGGCCATGTATATTTCAACTACTTACCCTAATTTATCTTATTGTCAGGTTGGTTATAACTCCATGCATAACAATACATCTTTACGTACTGTGATTTTTTACGCCCCAAAAGTTTACTTCTTCAATAACATAATGACCAATAATTTTAATGCCAGAACCTTACAATTCTCACGCTTACCCAGCACTAACAGGGTGTACAACAATACAATTGCAAACAATTGGTTTTGGGCAATGTTACCTGGCATCTATACTGTATCTGAAGATATCATGTTTTATAACAATATTTTATGGGATAATTTTTCCAACACAAACAGTGATGATGTAATTAAATGGGATTACTACGAGCCCACTGTCTTCCACAATCTCATTTGGGATGGCCGTTCACCGGGCGGACCCATGATTACGGATGACCCCTTATTTGTCAACCCCGCTCCCGGCTATGGCTTAGACTATAATGGCTGGGAATACGATTGGTCGCTTCAGGATATTTCGCCCGCCATAAACAGCGGCACACCCGATACCACCGGACTTTCTATCCCGCATTACGACCTCCACGGCAACCCCCGCATCTTCGGCGGGCGTATTGATATGGGAGCATACGAAAACCAAAATGTTTGGGTGAGCCTGCCCGAAAACCCACTGGTGAACGCAAGAATGGTAGCCGCGCCCAACCCC
>Ga0208244_101462_pt1 | contig 12408 bp, 9 predicted proteins | sample SubbioCR12Aug_5A_FD_184828 | JGI IMG/M metagenome (GOLD analysis project Ga0208244, IMG submission 184828) | Serpentinite rock and fluid subsurface biosphere microbial communities from McLaughlin Reserve, California, USA - CR12Aug_5A (SPAdes) | ecosystem: Environmental > Terrestrial > Deep... | reverse complement strand
TTTGTGCCGCCGCCCCGCGCCCTACTCCCTCGGAACCCCGCCCGCCACGACGTTTCCGAGGAACGGCCCGGGGTCATTGACGGTGTTGTCCCCCACGTCCACGTCCTCGCTTTCCGCGATCCAAATCACCGCATCCCCCGCGATGCCATAGCTCGCTCCCGTGTCGCTGGGCTTGCCGTGGTGCGGGCGCTCGAAGCGGTTCCCCCGCACGCGCACCCCGCGCGCGGAGGAGACCACCACGTTCGGGCCCACACAGTCCTCGAACACGTTGTCCTCAATCCGAAGGTTCGCGAAAACACCTGCCGCACGAAGCTGCCGCGCGCCGCCGCCCGCAGTGACCGATACCGCCCCCGCCTGACTCGACCACGGCGCGGGGCAGAACCAGCCCGCACGGCGGATCGTGTTCCCTCGAATCACCAAACCGTCGATCCCCGCCGCCGCTGTGCCGGGAAGCTCAGGACAGACGACCAGCGCGTGCGGCGTATCCAGCAGGTTGTCCGCCACCGTCCCAGACGCCTTGATCAGAACCCGCCCGGGACTGTGGACGCGGTTGTTGCGGAAAACGAACCCGTTCCCCATCCGGTCAGGCGAATAGAGCGAATCGCCCGCCGCCACGGGCAGTTCCTTTTCCAGCGTGACCTCGATGCACCTCGGCGAGACCTTCCACGCCGACCATTGCGGGGCCTCCGACAGCTTCGTGAGGATTGCGGGATCGAGCGCAGCCTCCTCCCGCGATAGCCCGCGCCGCGTCGCGACGGACGCCTCTGGCCCGCCGAGCCGCGTCGTCAGGCGGTCGCCGACATCCACGCCCACCGTGAATGCGTCACGGCTCGCCAACACCAGCGTGCGCCCCTCCGCCTTGAGCACCATGAAGTCCGATGACTGCACGCTCCACGAGTCGTCGCCCGCCTCGCGAATCTCGCAGCCCTCGACCCGCGGGCCGTAGCGGACGGTCTTCGTCTGCATCGCGTCCCACGACGTGCTCAGCAACCGCGCCTCCTGCGCACCCGCAGGCAGTGGCCCCGACACGACGCGGCAGGCGAGATACGCCGTCCTGCCGCCGCCGTCGTACTCCAGAATCCCCATGCCCGGCGCACTGTGGACGGTCACACCCTGCAACGTCACCGCCGAGCACCGCTCAAGCGTCAACGCATGCGGAATGCCGCCCGCATCCGGCCCGGCACTCAGCGAAACGAGATCCCCCGCCGCCGCCGTCCGCCCGATGCCCCCCAAGGTCACGCGCACCACATCCTCGCCGCGCATCTCCGCCTTGGTGCCCCACAGGAACGGCATCCCCCGTTTTCGGTAGCGCGTGACGGGGTCGATCACATCGATCCGCGAATACGGCTGGCGCGGATACCCCGCGTGGAGTTTCACATCGATCCACCCCGAGGCCCCGTCCACGGCGATCACCGTGCCCTGCGTGAAAGGCAACGGATCGTAATCGACCGTCAGCCCGCGCAACGTCACGTCGGTACAACCGTTAAATGCCACCGCGCGGGTCAACCGGGTGGAAACGAGCGTCACCCCCTCGGCGACGATTTCAACGTCCCGCGCCCGCTCGACAGACCAGACGCACTTGCCGCCTCCGTCCGGGGCGAGCCGATAGGTGCCGGGCGGAATCACGACCGTCTTGTCTCCCCGGGCCAGCGCTGCCGCCACCAGCGGACGGAAATCCTCCGACGCCATGCAGACCCCGCATGAAAACAAAACCCAAAGCAGCAAGGTCGTGACACCCCGCGTGCCCCCGAAACACCTTTCGCCCCATCCCAGCCTAGCCATGCTTTCCCGCCCCCAGCCACGCCTGCATCCGCTCCAGCGGCACGCCCTTCGTCTCCGGCACCATCAGCCGCACCCACACCAGTTGCAGCGTCATCATCCCGCAAAAGATCGCGAAGATCGTCCCCGGCTGGAACGCCTCCACCATCTTCGGGAACGCCAGCGTCAGCAGCGCGGCGAACACCCAGTGGGTCGAGCTGCCCAGCGTCTGCCCCGCGGCGCGGTTGCGGTTCGGGAAAATCTCGCTGATGAACACCCAGATCACCGCGCCCTGCCCCACCGCATGCGCCGCGATGAACGCGAAAATGCACGCAGGCACCACCGCCACATGCCCGCTGTAAAAAGCCCAGGCGCACAGCCCCAGCGAACCGATGTACCCGAACGACCCGACCGTCAGCAGCGTGCGCCGCCCCGCACGGTCGATCAGCCACAGCCCCACGAACGTGAACACCAGATTGGTCACGCCCACCCCCACCGACTGCAGCAGTGCCGCGCTTTTCTCCAGCCCCGTCATCTCGAAAATGCGCGGCGCGAAATACAGCACCGCGTTGATGCCCGAAAGCTGGTTGAAAAAAGCGATCAGGAATGCCAGCAGGATCGGCGTCCTGAGGCGCCGCGTGAAGAACTTCGCCGCCGTCTCCCGCTGACCTGCCGACGCCCCCACCTCGTCCGCCAACGCCTCCAGCTCCGTCTCGCCCAGCTCCGGGTTGATCCGCCGGAACACCGCCAGCCCCGCCGCACGGTCGCCCTTGTGCGCGATCAGCCAGCGGGGACTTTCGATCAGCCCCACGCAGCAGAGCGTATACGCCAACGCCGGGAACGCCTCCACGCCCAGCATCCAGCGCCACGCGTTCTCGCCCAGACCGCTGATCAGCGCGTTCGAAAGAAACGCCACCAGAATGCCGAATACGATGTTGAACTGGAACATCCCCGCCAGCCGACCCCGCGCCCGCGCGGGCGAGATTTCCGCGATGTAGAGCGGGGCCGCCACCGTCGAAAACCCCACCCCTACGCCGCCGACAAACCGCGCCGCCATCAGCGCATACGCGCCCGTCGCGAACGCCGAGCACACGGCCGAAACGAAGTAGAGGATGCCGACCCAGAAAAGCGTCCGCCTGCGCCCGTACGCCTCCGTCGGCCAGCCCCCGGCCAGCGCGCCCGCCACCGTACCCCACAACGCCGCGCTGATCACCCACCCGTGCAGTTCCGCCCCCAGCCCCCACAGCGACTGGATCGTCTGTTCCGCTCCCGAGATCACCACCGTGTCGAAGCCGAACAGAAACCCGCCCAGCGCCGCGATCACCGAACATCCCACCACTTTCTTATTCATGCCCGCCCCTCTCTGTCATCAATCCTGCGGCCTTTTTCCGCGCAGACGCGCCTGCCGCCATCTCACACGGCGCACAGTGTACCACGCCCCGACTTCCGGGAAAAGGCGGGAACAGCCGAATGCGTTTTCTCACGCGCACGGCAATTTGGTGCCCCCCCTCTTCATCCCAATCCCAATCGTAATCGTAATCTTAATCCTAATCCTAATCCTAATCCTAATCTTAATCCTAATCCCAATCTTACTCCTCATGCCGACGACGACTCCCCGACCTCAACCGAACGTCCATGCGCCCGCACAACGCCAAAAATCGGGCGTGGCGCACCGCCGGGCTTTCTGCTACACTTTGGCCTCTTTTTGCGAGGAAAAACACGATGCACCTTTACCGCTCCCACACCTGCAACCAACTCCGCGCCTCTGACGCGGGCGCCACCGTCAAACTCTCCGGCTGGATCTTCCGCATGCGCGACCACGGCGGCATCCTCTTCATCGACCTCCGCGACCACTACGGCATCACGCAGGTCGTCGTCCACCCGAGCCGCGCTTTCTTCGAGACGCTCAGCAAAGCCAAGCTCGAAACCGTGATCACCGTCGTCGGCGAGGTCACCCTGCGCGAGCCCTCCACCGTCAACCCGGACATCCCCACCGGCGAGGTCGAGCTCGTCGCCAACGAGTGCCTCGTCGAGGCGGCCTCCGAGCAGACGCCCCTCTACCTGCCCGGCGATGAAGACGGAGCAGAGGATCTGCGCCTCAAATACCGCTTCCTCGACCTGCGCCGCCCGCGCATCCACAACAACATCCTCCTGCGCTCCCGCATCATCTCCTTCCTCCGCAAGGCGATGGAGGCGCACGGCTTCAACGAATACCAGACCCCCATCCTCACCTGCAGCTCGCCCGAAGGCGCGCGCGACTACCTCGTGCCCAGCCGCGTCCACCACGGCAAGTTCTACGCCCTGCCGCAGGCCCCGCAGCTCTTCAAGCAGCTCCTGATGGTCGCCGGGTTCGACCGCTATTTCCAGATCGCCCCCTGCTTCCGCGACGAGGACGCCCGCGCCGACCGCTCCCCCGGCGAGTTCTACCAGCTCGACATGGAGATGTCCTTCGTCACGCAGGACGACGTCTTCGCCGTCGTCGAGGACGTGCTCCACAAGACCTTCACCGCCTTCTCCGAGAAGCGCGTCGATGCCACGCCGTGGATCCGCATCCCGTACCGCGAGGCGATGCTCAAATACGGCAGCGACAAGCCCGACCTGCGCATCCCCATCGAGATGTTCGACTGCTCCGAGATCTTCAAGGCCTCCGGCTTCAACGCCTTCGCCGCCGCCGTCAAATCCGGCTCCGTCGTCCGCGCCATCCCCGTCAAAGGCATCAAGGACAAGCCCCGCAGCTTCTTTGACAAGCTCGTCGAGCACGCCAAGACCCTCGGCTCCAAAGGCCTCGCCTACCTCGTCTGGGACGGCGACGCCGTCAAAGGCCCGATCCAAAAATTCCTCACGCCCGAAGAGCTTGCGGCCCTCGCCTCCATGGCGGGCGCGAAAGACGGCGACGTCATCTTCTTCGTCTGCGACGAGGCCGACAAGGCCGCCAAGATCGGCGGCGACATCCGCGTCAAGCTCGGGCGCGACCTCGACCTCATCGACAAGAACGTCTTCCGCTTCTGCTGGATCGTGGACTTCCCGATGTTCGAGAAAGACCCCGAGACCGGCGCCACCGCCTTTTCACACAACCCCTTCTCCATGCCACAGGGCGGCATGGACGCGCTGCTCAACAAAGACCCGCTCGACATCCTCGCCTACCAGTACGACGTCGTCTGCAACGGCATCGAGCTTTCCAGCGGCGCGATCCGCAACCACCTCCCCGAGATCATGTACAAGGCCTTCGAGCTGGCCGGCTACGGCCCCGAGGTCGTGGAAGAGAAGTTCTCCTGCCTCCTCAACGCCTTCAAGTTCGGCGCGCCGCCCCACGGCGGCATCGCCCCCGGCGTCGACCGCATGGTCATGCTCCTCGCGGGCGAGGACAACATCCGCGAAGTCATCGCCTTCCCCATGAACCAGAAGGCGCAAGACCTCATGATGAACGCGCCCTCGGACGTCAGCGAGAAGCAGCTCCGCGAACTCCACATCAAGATCCGCGGACGCGAGCTGCCTCAGTCGTAGAGGCCCGGCAGCTTCTGGTCCGCGTCCTGCACCGGCCTGAACGTGTGGCGGTGCTCCACGCACGAGCCGTACTTAAACAGCGCCGCCATGTGCGCGTTCACGCCGTACCCCTTGTGCGCCGCGAAGCCGTACTGCGGGAACCGCGCGTCCAGTTCGCGCATCATCCGGTCGCGCGTCACCTTTGCCACCACGCTCGCCGCCGCGATCAGGAAGCTCTTCGCGTCGCCCTGCACGATCGCCGTCGAGGCGCACGGCAGCCCCTTCACCGGCAGCCCGTCCACCAGCACGTGCGCCGGCCTCACCGCCAACGCCTCCACCGCGCGCCGCATCGCCAGATGCGTCGCGCAAAGGATGTTGATCCGGTCGATCTCCCCCGCGCTGCACAGCCCCGTGGCCCACGCCACCTCCGGCATCTCCGCCAGCCGCCCGAAAAACGCCTCGCGCCGCGCCGCCGTCAACTGCTTCGAGTCCGTCAGCTCCGCGAACTCCCCCGCGTACAGCCGCTCGGCCGTCTCCGCCGACATCGAGACCGCGCCTGCCACCACCGGCCCGGCGAGGCAGCCGCGCCCGGCCTCGTCCACCCCCGCCAGCGCAAGGCCGCCCGACCTTTCCCAAAAACTCCGCTCGTATTCCAGCATGTCACTCCCCTGCCGCCAAGAACGTCACGACCGCGCCGCGCACGGCCCGCGCCCATCTTTGCCGCCATAACTTATCATCGCGCAGGGAATGCCGCCAGCGCAAACCGTCCGCCCCTCCGCCCCAATTGCCAACTTGCTATTCGCCAAACGCTCCTCTATCATGCACGCCCATGAGTTCAAGACGCGAAGCGATTTTTGTCATCACCCGTTGGCTGGCCACGCAGGATTTCCCCGACCGGCTGATTCCCGATTCCCCTGACCGGGCCTTCATCACCGACCTCGTCTACACCACCGTCCGCCGCCACCGCACCCTCACGTGGGCGCTCGGCCACCTCCTGAAAAAAATGCCCAAGGGCGAGACCGAAGCCGCCCTCCTCGTCGGCGCCTGCCAAATCCTCTTCATGCCCGACGTCGCCGACTATGCCGCCGTCAACGAGACCGTCGAGGCCGCAAAACTCGCCTCCAAACAGACCGCCGGACTCGTCAACGGCGTGCTCCGCAACCTCCTGCGCCAGCGCGAGGCCCTCCTCGCCGACCTCGCCAAGCAGCCCGTCGGCGTCCGCACCTCCCACCCCGACGCCCTCGTCACCCGCTGGCTCGAACGCTTCGGCACGGAAGAAACCCTCGCCCTCTGCGAGTGGAACAACACCCCCTCCGAAACCTTTCTGGCCTTCGCCCCCGGCAAAGCGCCCGCAGGCGTCCCCTTCCAGCCCCTGCCCCGCGGCACCCGCGTCGAAGACGTCCCCGGCTACGCCGACGGCGCCTTCATCGTGCAGGATCCCGCCACCGCCGCCGCCATCGACCTGCTCGACGTCAAACCCGGCCTCAGGGTTCTCGACGCCTGCGCCGCCCCCGGCGGCAAGACCGTCCAGCTCGCCTGGCGCATGGGCCCGCCCGCCGCCGACGGCCATCTGCTCGTCGCCCTCGACCTCCACGAAGACCGCCTCGCCACCGTCCGCGCGAACCTCGAACGCACCCGCCAGACATGGGTCTCCGTCTGCCAAGGCGACCTCACCGAAAACCCGCGCGAAAACCTCGCCCCCTTCGGACTCTTCGACCGCATCCTGATCGACGCCCCCTGCTCCAACAGCGGCGTCCTCCGCCGCCGACCCGACGCCCGCTGGCGCTGGACCACGAAACGCATGAAGAAACTCGCCGCCACGCAGGCCCTGATGCTGGAAAACGCCCTTTCCTTGCTCGCCCCCGGCGGACGCCTCGTCTACGCCACGTGCAGCCTTGAGCCCGAGGAAAACCGCCGCCAGATCACCCTCCTGCGGCAGACGCATCCCGATCTCGACTGCGTCGGCGTCGAAGAGCGCATCCCCACCCGCTCCCACACCGACGGCGCCTTCGCCTGCGCCTTCGAGCGCAAGCCCTCCTGCTAAGCCTGCCGCTCGACCACCTGCAGCACCCGGCCGAGATACCCCGCCAGCCGTGTCGCGCTCAGCGCGGTCTGCCCCTCCGCAAACGCGGCCAAATCCCCTGCCTCGCCATGCGCCCACACCGCGGCGGCAGCCGCCTGCCACGCCGCCATGCCCTGTGCCCAGAGCGCACCGGCCAACCCCGCCAGCACATCCCCCGTGCCACCGCTCGCCATGCCCGGATTCCCCGTCCGGTTCAGCCACACCACGCCGTCGACGCCGCACACCAGCGTGCCCGCACCCTTCAACGCCACCGCCGCACGATAACGCTCCGCAAGCCGCCGGGCCGTCCCCTGCCGGTCGGCCTGCACCTCCGCCGCCGTCACACCCAACAGCCGCGCCGCCTCGCCGGGATGCGGCGTGAGCAACAGCTCCGGCCCGTCCGCCGGACGCCACCCCTCGGCATACAGCGCCGCCAGCGCGTTGAGTCCGTCCGCGTCCAGCACCAGCCTGCCGCGGTACGACGAAAGCACCTGCCGCACCGCCGCCACCGTCTCCGCGCACACCGAAAGCCCCGGTCCGACCACCAGCGCGTCGAACCCCTCCAACGGGCCGCACGCCGCGAGCGCCTCGGCGGAAACCACCCCCTGCGGCGCGTCCAGCACCCGCGCCATCGCCTCGGGCACCTGCGCCGCCAGCGCGGCCACAGACGCCTGCGGCCCCGCCACCGTCACCAGCCCCGCGCCGCCACGCACCGCGCCGAGCGCCGCCAGCACCGGCGCATGCCGGAAACAGGCTGAGCCCCCGACCACGCACACGTGCCCAAGCGCCCCTTTGTGCGCCCCCCAGGCGCGGCGCGGGAACCACCGCGCCAGTTCCGGCAGGGCGATCATCTGGGCCTGCTCCCCGTCCGTCCCGACGTCGCAGATCGCGTCGGCGATGCCGATATCCGCCACAGTCAGATGCCCCACCAGCTCCGCCTGAGCCTCGTTCAGAAAACACCGCTTGGGCCGCGCGAACGTCACCGTCACATCCGCCCGCACCACCGCCCCTTCCGCCTCGCCCGTGTCGCCGTTCATCCCCGACGGCAAATCCGCCGACACCACCAGCGCATGCGGCCGCATCCCGTTGATCCACCGGATCGCCTTCTCCGCCGCGCCGGAAGGAGCCCCGCTGCACCCCGTCCCCAAAACGCCGTCGACGACCACCCCCTGCCGCAGCACCAGCCCGGAAAAAACATCGATGTCCTCTTCCCAGCTCTCGGGCGACGCCAGCACCACATACGGCACGCCCGCCGTGCGCATCTCGTCCCACGCCTCACGCGCCTCGCCCTTCAGCGTCGCGGGCACGCACGTCATGATCACCTGCACGCTGAAACCGTCCTCGAACAGGCACCGCGCCGCCACGCACGCGTCCCCCCCGTTGTTCCCGTGCCCGGCGACCACCAGCACGCGCTTGCCGCCGCGCAGCGCCGCCAGCGTCTCCACGGCACGCGCCACCGCCGCCCCCGCGCGGTTCATCAGAACCATCGCCGGAACCCCGTCCGCGACCGCCGCCCGGTCCGCCTCACGCATCTGCCCCACCGTCAGGAAACGCATGGCCCCGCCCCCTCTTTCGCGGCACGCCCGTTGTGCACCGCCGCCACACGCTCGAACCGTTCCGCCACACGCCGCACAAACGCCCGCTTCTCGCCGTAACGCCCCGGATAGAAACCGCCCTTGAACCCAGCCAGCACCAGACGCTTGAACGCCGCCATGTCCAGCGCGCACGCGTCCGCCACCAAGGCCAGCTCGCGGTTGATCGTCGTGTGCGACACCAGCGTGTTGTCCGTGCCGACCGCCACGGCCATGCCGTACTCCAACATCCGCTTGACCGGATGGTTGCGGATGTCCCCGCCCAGTTCGGGGATCGTCTGGAGGTTGCTCGTCGGGCAGACCTCGATCGTCACGCGCATCGTCGCGATGTAATCCGCCAGCGCCTCCGCGAACGCCGCCTTGTCGGCAACCGCCCCGTCCCGGATGCGCTCCGTCGCGAACAGGAACGTGCCGTGCCCGATCCGCTCCGCATGACACTTCGTGATCGCCTCGTAGATCGACTCCGGCCCGTACGCCTCGCCCGCGTGGACCGTCTTGCGGATGAAATGCCGGTGCGCCTCCTCGTACGCCGCGTAATGGTGCCCGGCCGGATACCCCGCCTCCTCGCCCGCGAGGTCAAAGCCCGTCACCGGCACCCCGTGCTTGTCGCGCGCCGCCACCGCCGCACGGATCGCCTCAAGCGACGCCACCGACACGATCTCCTTGTGCGCCATGCCCGGCAGCACGTCCAGCAGCCGGTCGTAATACGCACCCATGCCCCGCCCGAAATTCCGCATCGCGCAACAGATGATCGCCCACTCGAACGGGATGTCGTCGCCCCGCCGCACCGCCTCCGTCAGGTTATGCGCACGCGCCGCACGCCCCAGCCCGTCGCTCACCGCCTTCATCGCCTGCACGCACCCCTCGCCGGAATCCGCCAGCAACTGCGGCGCAAAGCGGACCTCCATATAGCGCACGCCCTGCGCCAGCGCGTCTTCCACCAGCTCGAAGGCCACCCGCTCCATCGCCTCGAAATCCAGCAGCACCGCGCAGGTGTAGCGGAAGCCCAACAGGTATTCGCGCAAATCCCGGTACACCGGCTTGAACACCAGCTCGTTCAGCCCCGCCTCGTCGTACGACGGCAGCGTCACCCCCTGCTCGCGGGCCAGCTCGATCAGCGTCGGGATACGCATCGACCCGTCCAGATGCGTGTGCAGATCACTTTTCGGGACATCCTGTATAAACTCACGCGCGATCATCCGCCCCCCCTTTACTCGCTTACGGCTTCTGCGGCACCAGCTCCGGTCTCCACCGATTCAGAAAACAGACGGCATATCCCCTGAAAAACAGGAAATACGGCAACAGCACGACGCACCCGAAATACGGCAGCATCAACGGCAAGAACCCGATGCAACACGTCATCAGGCCCGCCGCAACAATCGCCACCACAGCCACCACCGCGCACGCGATCCCGCACACGATGTAACCGAGCACCGCGAACGGATACTGGTTGCAGAGCGCGAAGACCGCCAGCCACGCCCGCGACGCCGTGACCCCGTGCCAATACATCACCGGCACCACAAACGCCTTCGCCAGATGCGACACCAACTGCGTGCCCCCCACCAGCAGCAGCAGTGCCGTCAGGCAGGCCGCCGCAGGCGCCTTGAACCGCGCGTCCCACACCATGCCCCCGTCCGCGTAAGGCCGCAGAACCAACTGGAAGAGAAACACCGCGTTGATCGCAAACAGCAAGGCCGCGATCAGAAAGAAATAGACCCGCCACACATACAGCTCGCGCCCCGCCGCCTTCGACGCCCCCCAGCACGAGCGGATCGACGCGTCCGGACAGTACCACCGGTGCAGAAACATGAAATCGCCGCGCGAGCGGATGTTGCAGAAGAGCAACGCGAACAGCAGACCGAACACCAGCCCCACGCCCGCCGCCACCAGCTTCGCCGTCTCCCACTGCGGCAGCGCCAGCACCTGCTCCAGCACCTGATCGAAAGCCTGCTTCGCCGCCTCCTCGTCAAACGTCTTCCGAAAATCCTCCTGCGGCCTGCGCCCGTCGAACGCGGGCAACGTCCCCAGATACGCCAGCCACGCGCAGAACCCGACGCTGAACCACCGCGCGATGTCGAACGGCCTGAACAGCACCTCCACCATCCGCCCGAAGGCCGCCGCCGCCGCACCGAACGCCGACGGCCTCTCGCCCGTGACCCCCGTCAGCGGCACCTCGGCCTCCAGCCCGCCGCCGCCCGCCGCCGCGCAGCCCGGCACAGCCTCCGCCCTGTCCGCGAAAAGCTCACGCACCTGCCCGGCGTTGCGCCAGTCCGGCCCGAACTCCGGCTGCCACACCAGGTCAAGCGGCTTCACGACGCCTGCCGCCACGTGCCCGCGCAGCTCGTCGATCGTCACCGGCCCGAACCTCTGCCCGTCAACCACATAATACCACGTCTTGTCCATGCGCCCCCCAGACTACTCGCACACCAAAGAACCGGTCAGCGCCTTCACGGACGCCATGCCGTGCCGCGCCAGATACGCCGCGATGCCGTCGATCACCCGCAAAGGCGTCCCCGGGTCGATGAAATTTGCCGTGCCCACCGCCACCGCCGTGGCGCCCGCGACCATGAACTCCACCGCCTGCTCCGGCCCCATGATGCCGCCCATCGCCACGATCGGCACCCGCGCCGCCTGCGACGCCTCCCACACCAGCTTCACCGCCACCGGATGGATCGCCAGCCCCGACAGCCCGCCCACCTTGTTCGCGAGCACCGGACGCCGCGTCTCGATGTCGATCACCATCGCGGGCAGCGTGTTGATCAGCGCCAGCGCGTCCGCCCCCGCCTCCTGCGCCGCCCGCACGAAAACCTTGATGTCCGGCACGTTCGGCGCGAGCTTCGGGATCAGCGGCAGCCGCGTCGCCCGCCGCACCGCCGCCACCAGCGACGCCACCGTCCGCGGGTCCGTCCCGAACGCATGCCCGCCCTCCTTGACGTTCGGGCACGAGATGTTCAGCTCCAGCCCCGACACCCCCTCCACATCGCTCAGCCGCCGCGCCACCTCCGCGTACTCCTCCTCGCTCGTGCCCCAGATGTTCACGATCACCGGCACGCCCGTGCCCCGCAGGAACGGCATGTAGTCCCGCGCGAACCCCTCCACGCCCGGCCCCTGCAGGCCGATCGCGTTGACCATCCCGCCCGGCACCTCCACATGCCGCGGCAGCCTGTTCCCCGGCCACGGCTCCAGCCGGATGCCCTTCACCGTGATCGCGCCCAGCCGCGTCACGTCCACCAGCTCCGAATACTCCTTGCCGTAACCGAACGTCCCCGACGCCACCGTCACCGGATTCTTCATCCGGATGCCGCCAAGATCAACACCTAAATCAACACCGTCCATACGTCCAAACCCTCTCCGACAAATCACCAAACAATCTCGCGCGCCTCGAAAATCGGCCCGTCGTGGCACACGCGCCCGATCCACGTCGAGCCGTCCTCGCGCCGCAGGTTCTGCACGCAGGCCAGACACGCCCCCACGCCGCAGACCATATGCTTGTCCAGCGAGAGCCAGCCCCGG
>Ga0208244_101461_pt1 | contig 12430 bp, 10 predicted proteins | sample SubbioCR12Aug_5A_FD_184828 | JGI IMG/M metagenome (GOLD analysis project Ga0208244, IMG submission 184828) | Serpentinite rock and fluid subsurface biosphere microbial communities from McLaughlin Reserve, California, USA - CR12Aug_5A (SPAdes) | ecosystem: Environmental > Terrestrial > Deep... | reverse complement strand
CCCGCCACCGCCTCCAGCCCCCGCCGCCGTCCGGCGGCGTCCCCCGCGCACAGCAGCCACACGCGCCCCCGCCGGGGATGCGCCGGACACGCCCCGAGGTCCGCCGCCAGCCCGTCCGCCGTCACCTCCGCCGCGCCCTCCAGCCCCAGCGCCCGCCGGAGCAGCCCGCCCACCGCCGCCATGTCCAGCGTCCACGCCTCCGCCTCCTCCGCGCCGAGCCGGAACGGCCCGCACCCCCGGTCGGCGCAGCGGCAGTGCGCCTCGAACCCTTCCCCCGCCGCGGCGGGCAGCACCTCGTGGGCGCAGCCGCACGCCCCGCACCGCGCGTGCGACACGCGCCCGCCCGCCTTCCGCAGGCACCCCCCGAACGCGGGCAGCGCCTCCCCCAGCGCGTCCGCCCACGACGCCCGCCGCTTCCGCCGCCCCGCGAGCCCCAGCACCTTATTCCACGCCGTCGCCGCCATCCCCGCCGTCCTCCACGTCCCCCGCCTCGATCTTCCCGCCGGTCACGAACCCGTTGCCCTGCAGCCACGCCGTCACGTGCCGCCCGTTGCGGTCCTGCGTGTACCGCGCCTTGCTGCCGCTCACCGTCACCGTCCGGTGGCTCTTCGCCCCCGCGAACCGCACCCGGAACCCGGCCTGCGTCAGCTCCTCGTCCTCAGGCAGCCCCCCTTCCCGCTCGTACGACGCGAACACGTCCTTCGACCGCCGGATGCGCACGTCGTTCAGGTCCTCGTCCACCGCCGACTGCAGCTCCACCAGCGCGATCTCCTCGATCCCGTACAGCGTCCCGTCCAGCACCTCCCGCCCCCGGTCGCGCAGCGGCTGCAGCGTGAACACGTTGCGCTCCGCGAACAGGTCCGGGTCGCCGAACAGGTGCCGCCCGATGTTCCGCGCGTACGATTTCTTGTGCCACGGCGACTGCACGTTCATCCGCAGCGTCTGCGTCGCGGGCGTGTACACCGCCAGATCCTGCACCACCGGCCAGTAATAGAGCGGCTCCGCCGCGTCGTCCCGGTACTCCGTGTCGCGCCGGTACGGGTTGCCGTGCCGCACCACGAAGACGTGCTCGCCGTTCCTGAAGTGCCGCTCGATCTCGCAGAAGCGCCCCCGCCCGTGCGCGAGGAACACCTCCCCCTGCTCCTTCTCGAACGCCGCCTTCACCCCCGCGTCCAGCGCGCGCATCGGCGGCGCCGGCTGCCGCACCGGCCTGAAGTGCACGAACGACTTGCTCGCGTCCAGCCCCACCTCCACATGCAGCCGCCGCACCAGCTCCCTGTCCTGCAGCCACGCCTGGAGCACCTTGTCCGCCGTGGACGACTCCTCGCCCATGTCCAGCCTCAGGAGCCCCTCCTTCACCGCCCACGCGATCCGGTTCAGCCCCGTGTCGTTGTCCAGCCCCTTGATGTGGTAGAGCGCCTCGTGCAGCGCCGGGGGGATGCCCTCGGGGCGCATGAACACCGCCGCCAGCCTCCGGTAATACTCCTCGTCCCTCTCCGGCTCCTCCACCGCCAGACCCGCCGCCGCCAGATCCCCGGCGTACGCCGCCAGCAACGCCCGCAGGTGATGCCGCCCCAGCCGCCGCAGGTTCCCGTCGTCCGTGTACCAGAACGCCTTGTACGATGCCATAGCCCCGTCATCCTTTCATATAGTTCCACCCAGATTACGGCGCGAAAATAACATGCCGTCAACCGGTTGTAAACCACGTTTTCCGCCGCACGGCAAAATGCGCCGTGCCGCATTTATGCGCTTGCCCGCCTCCCCCGATTGGTCTAAATTAAGCCCGCCATAAACGTCACGCCGCCCGCGCTCCGCGGATGCGCGGCGCATGTGTTCTCACCTCACGCAAAAAACCGATATTTCGGGCGAGCTTTTGGACAGGCTCATCAGGATGCCCGATAACGAATAACGTAAAGGCACACAGGCAATTGCCTGTGTGCCTTTATGTTAATGGGGTGTAAAAATGAAAAATGCTAAAGACCCGTCCTACTATCAACACCGTTCCCCGCGCAAGCTCCTGTTTTCCCGCACCCTATTGTAGACGTGAAGAAGCATCGGAAGGAGTCTTATTCCCTGACCGTTTAAACGGATTCAAGCTCATCTCATTAATAATACGCACCACTTCGTCAATACATACATCAGACATGCGAGTCGATCTGAAAAATTCTGTCATGACAAAGCGACTTGCAGGATAAAACCTATATCGTCCCTCTTCGCAGCAGTCGCGGCCATCAAGTCCAAAACACCCTGCAAAATGAGGCCAATGATTCTTGCCAAAACAGATGGTCAAAGGAGCCTTGTACTGCCGTTGTTGTTGTCGTAGAAACAAAAATCTCGGTATCTTCCCGCTTTGGACGTTGCAATAGTATTTTTTTCGCGACATTCCTAGCCATCGCCGATATTGTGTGGGCCACGAATCTTCTACAGGTTTTCCAAGCGGATATAGATTCACAAGAAAAGCATCGCCACCCAGCATAAAAAGCTCTTCATCACGGTACTTCCGCCACTCAGTCACATCATGTGCACCTCGGAGCGCGACAATTATCTTACTCATGATGTTATAGACTGATGACCTACTTGTCTTGCATTCGGTGCCCGCCAAATACTGGACAACCGGCACGTGGTGAAGTTCGTCAAGTGTAGTGAAAGGAACAGAGTCCTCTAGGCCCACAAACCAAACCTTAGCACTGCTTGGATCACCGTAACCAAGAAAACTGCTGGCCCGCTTGCTTAAACACTCTTTGTTGCGCGATGTGCGGGACATAGACCAGACACCTTTCGCGGTCTTTGGAAGCCCCCGTCTGGAGACAGCGATTTATCGCTTGTAGTATCATCCAATGTGCATGGAGGGAATATCTGGTACGGCTCACATTTTTGTTTCCGTAACCTTGGCTTTAACCCGACAAACCTTGCTCTGGCCCCCTTAAGATATTCCTCCGATAATTCGCAGCAAACCCATTTCCTATTCAAAGACTCCGCAACCTCGCCTGTAACACACGAACCTCCGAAAGGATCAACAACAAGGTCACCTTCATCCGTAAGCATTTTCACAAAGTATTCCGGTATACCTGCGGGAAAGCGCGCTGGATGAACAGGCAATGAGTTGGCTCGGCAGTATTCTTGATAAGCGCCATTCGATTCTGTGTTTGCTAAAGCCAGCAAATTTGGCGGCACTGATCCGCCATTGTCGCAACCGAATTTGTCAGAAATGTCGTGCCCTGAAGGCCGCAATTTGGGCGTATATCCATTCTTAAGAAGGGATTTCATTGCATCACTATACGGTGAAAGTATCCGCTTGTTTGATGAGCGTGGCCAAGGAGACTTTGACAGCCACCACACGCAATTTATGGCATCTTTAACTCTAATGCGGCGGATATTTACCCACTCTGCGGGTGTAGGCAACTTGGCTGGATTCCACCAATAATGTTCTTGGCAAAGATGAAAACCATGCTCGCGACATAACGAGATCAAAAGTTCGAAATGATAGAGTGAACGCGTGGGTATTCCGGCCTTCCAAGCACCGCCGATATCAATAACGAGACTGCCCTGTTTCTTTAAAACTCTATGAATTCCCTTTGCGAACGGTCTAAACCATTCCACGTATTGGTCGGCATCTTCATTGCCGTAGGACTTCTTTCTGACCAACCCGAACGGTGGCGATGTTACCACAAGGTCTACTGATTCTGGCTCCAAAGTCTTATGCAGCAGACCAAGTGAGTCCCCATGATAGATCTTCCCGTGTTTTGTTTCCTCAAACAGCCTAGGTTCAAGTAGCCCGTAAAGGTAAGCATCCTCCTTTACATGCATGTCGTACGACGCAAGTCCACTTGAAACAGAATGCAGATGCCGGAGATAGTCACTGAGAGAATCGAAGCCTTCGAGTCTTGCGGCAGACTCCATCTCGGCGTATTCGTCGCTTGTAAGACGAAAATTGACCACCTTACTTCTGGGATTGACGCTTTTAGGTCGTGACATAGGAATACTGTAAGACGGAAACCATCCTGAGTCAATTCGTTTTCGTACGACAATAAAACTAAATGACTTTACGGACTAAATTAGCCTGTCGAATCAGCTCAACATTTGGCCATTGCCGTTTGTCTGACGGAAGGAATATTTCCCTTCCAAGCGTTGCCTCAAAAGCAGGAAGACCCCGTGCGAGCCCCAGCCTGAGTAGTTCTCTCTTCTTTTTGCCATTAATGACCATTCTTCTGTCATCCGTCAGGTAAATAAGCCCACGATCATAAGCCGTATGATATGTTGGCGAGAGACAAATCCCATTTGAGACCTCGTCAGTGCTACCGCCGACTCCAACAGGCAGAATGTGAGCAGCCTCAATGAGTCTCAGCTGCAGCCCTGTTACAGCACACATTCGGTCATATGCCACTGTCACCTTACGCCGAAATGCCGAGTCTCGAGCAAGACGCGTAACTTCAGCGACGACCCTCTTTCTTTCCGGTGGTATCGACTCTGTCTCTGCGTCTGTCAGGTCTTCGAATTCAGTGACTTTCCGTAGCACCGGAAACAAGCGCGCATCTGATCCACTCTCATGAAGCCTTTCAACATTTGAAGCGTAAGACAATATGTTGTCCGGGCGGAAACCTATGGCAACTTCTTCATTCCCTTTTCGAGAGAAAGCGAACCCATCTCGCACAGCCGCACGAAGGGTGTTAATATTAATCTGAATTGATGGAGATCCCTGCGTGAAAGTGTGATGTTTACAAAGGTCAAAGCCTGCAAAACACCGTAGACTCGGCTCATAGCCAAGCAAAAGCGTAGGGCCATCAGGATTTTGAGGTAGAGGGGCCGCTACGGATGTGAGTTGTATCCGATATTCATCTGTAGGACGTGCTGCGCCACCACCATGCGTAAGCGTCCAAACATAGATCCAAACCGGAAAATTTGATTCCCCTGCAACAACATAAAATTTACGCGGATGTGGACTTGCACTCGGTATCAGCACTGCAGAAGCGCCCGCATCAGTAAACGCGTCTTCTAAAGCAGCAACAATCTGTTTCGATGATAAAGCTGGCACATCTACCTCCCCCTGATCTAAAATCTCAAGTCAATCCTCGTCACAATTCACTTGAGGCCACTGGACAGCCCTTCAGCCTAAGCGGGAAAATCCTACCTGTAATCTTTTTGAAGGATAACAAAGCCTTTGCCCAGACTCAAGCGTCCCGTGTTTTGTTTGCCCGCCGATTTTAGCATTCTCCACAACCGCCCGTAGCTTCTCCACTCGTTCTGCGTGGCCAACGGATCGCTGTAGCGTCATCGGTCTAGCCTCTAGTATTTTTTGGCCAGATCGTCATCAGCCCCAGCCTCACTCAGCCTGACGCGTAACGTGTAACGCCAACCGTGTAACGTTAAACTGTTCCCCGGCTCGTCGCCTTGGTCTGCTGCAGGGACTCCACCGCCGAACGCGCACGGGCCTTGTCATGGCCGATTGCCACCTGTGCCGCCATCCGCCTTCCCTCCGCCGCCCTCACCCCGCAACAGGTCGAGACCGTCCCCCGGCGCCTCGTCAGCCTCTTCGAACCCTGCCTGAAATGATATGGCACGCATGTGCGCAACTTGAAGTTGCCAGCCCCCACCGGAATCCTGTACGCTACATGTGAATAAAGAGACAGTTTGGAGGTCATGATGACGATCGCGCAACGTAAAACAACGTTTACTGCCGTCCGAGCGCGGCAGCCTACGCCGGAAAGGCTGCGGGCGTTAGTGGTCAAACATGGCGAAGAAATCAAGCATGACAGCGAGAAGGCCCGCGATTTCTTCATCCGGGTAGGCGTGCTCACAGGGCATGGCCGACTGGCAAAGCCTTATTGCACAGCGGAATAACGCCCGATGTATTCGCGACTCTCAGGACTCTTGCTGGGATTCCACGGGTGCGATGCTTCTGTCGGACGCGATGTGGTCTCCGGCAAGATGCCCTTGCGGATCAGCACCAACGATTACGATTGGCTCGGACACGGCGTCTATTTCTGGGAGAACAGCCCTGACAGGGCTTGGTTGTTCGCCTGCGAGCAACACAAGAGAGGCAAGATTGCGACGCCCTTCGTCATTGGGGCCGTCTTGGACTTAGGTATGTGCCTGAATCTGCAAGACGCGAAATATCACGAACTGCTGAGAATCGCCTACGACTATTATGCCGTAAGAATCTCGGAAGTCGCCAAAAACCGAGGTGGCAAAGACATTTTGCAGCGGTTCTTGGATTGCGCCGTCTTCGAGTCTTTGCACGAACTGATCGCCGAATACGGGCAAGACCCGTTCGACTCTGTCAGGTGCGCGTTCGAAGAGGGCGAGCCTTCATTCTCAGGCTCCGCGATACGGGACAAGACCCATGTCCAGATTTGCGTCCGAAACCCGGATTGCATCAAAGGCTATTTTCTCCCCCTTGATCTGGGCGGAGGGCTCAAGCGTTTCGGCGATCCCGAATAACGCCTCCCCCGTATATGCCTGCCCCGCCCGCTGCAGACGCGAAAAGGCCCCCGGCGGGATGCCGCCGGGGGCCGCGTGTCACGGGACGTGCGCCCCGTTCACGGCTGGTTGTTGTCCACGTCGAGCGTGGCGGGCAGACGCCCGACACGCAGGGTCTCGCCTCCCCTCAGGCGGGCGCGCACCTCCAGGTGGTAGGTCGCGCCCAGCGTGAGGGTGTGCGGCACGACGAAGACCAGTTCCTTGGGCTTGTTGCGCTGCATCAGCGACGCGCGGTGCTCCTCGCCGCCCGCGACGGGGACGAAGAAGACGCCTTCGTCCGCCGCCTCGGGATCGAACCGGAGCAGCAGCCCGTCGAGCGTCCCGACGCCCGCGGGCGTGACCCACGTGTCGGTCGTCCCCCGGGTCAGGTCGCGGTACGCCAGCAGCGTCGGCGCGGGCTTGGACTCGTAAACACGCTCGACGGCGGCGTTGGCCATCACGGCCGAGCGGATGCGCGAGCCGCACCGGGCCCGGACGTCCGCGCTGTGGACCGACGCGTCGAACGGCGCGGTGAGGCTGTCGAACGTGCCCCGGATAGAGGGGAACATGTCGAAGACCCCGCCGAAGTTGACGCGGTAGCCCTCCAGCACGGCGGTTTCGAGCGCCATCGCGAGGTTCTCGAACACCGCGAGGATGTCCGGCTTCGTGACGCACGAGCCTTGCGCGAGGATCCGGTCGGCCATCTCGTCGAAGCCGAGGGAGCCCCGGAGCTGGACTTGGGCAAGGTACTTGCCTTTGTCCGCGAGTGTCGGCATGCTCGCCTTCACCAGGTTGTATTTGATGCTTTTCATGGTTTTGTTTCCTTTTGCGGGACGTGATCCGCGGTTACAGCCGCCGGCTTCCTTGCCGCCGTCTGGCGTCTCATGCGCCCCACACCTTTCCGGGGGCGTCAAGCAGATGGACGAAAAAAAGCCCGAAAAAACGGCGGCGGCACGTGGAAACGGGGGTCCGGCGCGGGCGTCAAGCGTCAAGCGGAAGCGTCAAGCGGAAGCGTCAAGCGCAGGTGCCTGCGGCGGGAAAAACGCGGCCTGGAACGGGAGGGGCGGCGGCGGGCCCGAAAAACCGATGCGGCGTCAGCGACCGTGACACCGTGTTGTTTAATCCCGACAACAGTGTTGTTTAGTCCAAACAACAGTGTTGTTTAGTCCCGACAACAGTGTTGTTTAGTCCTGACAACAGTAAGCCCCGAAAAACGAGCGGGGCGGGCTCCCCGAGCCCGCCCCTTCAGACTCGCCCTTGCCTTGCTTTTCGTTTGGGTGTATAAACGGACGTGTCAATCAGATTGGGGGGAGGGGATATGAATCGACGCGGTTTCTTGAAGGCGGCGGCCGGCGCGGCCGCGACGCTCCCGGCGGCGCCGTATCTGCGGGCGCAGGGCGCGAACGACGCCATCCGGCTGGGCATCATCGGCATGGGGTCGAAGGTCAAGATCGGCGGCATGGGCCGGAACGACATGAAGGGGTGCCGCACGGTGCCGGGCGTCCGCATCGCGGCGCTCTGCGATGTCGATTCCGCCAACCTCGGGTACGCCCTTGAGGATTGCGCGAAGCACAACGAGAAGCCGGAGACCTTCGCCGACTACCGCAAGCTGCTGGAACGGAAAGACATCGACGCGGTCTGGGTCACCACGCCGAACCACTGGCACGCCCTGATCTGCATCCATGCCGCGCAGGCGGGCAAGCACGTCTTCGTCCAGAAGCCGGTCTGCCACAACCTCGCCGAGGGCCGGAAGATGGTCGAGGCCGCCCGGAAGCACAACCGGGTGATGGTCTCCTCCACGGTGACCCGCTCGATGGCGGGGTTCCGCGAGGCCGCGCGCTTCGCCCTCGACGGGAACCTCGGCAAGCCGCTCTACATCCACGCCGTGCGCTACGGCGCGCGCACGAGCATCGGCAAGGTCGCCGCCCCGACGCCGATCCCGCCGACGATCGATTACGACCTCTGGTGCGGCCCGGCCCCGGTGAAGCCGCTGATGCGGCAGAACCTGCATTACGACTGGCACTGGGACTGGGACTACGGCAACGGCGAACTCGGCAACTGGGGCATCCACCTCTTGGACGGTGCGCGGGAGATCGCGGGCAAGGCCATGCCGAAAAGCGTGCTGAGCGTCGGCGGGCGTTTCGGCTACGCCGACGACGGCGAGACGCCGAACACGCAGATCATGTTTTTCGACTACGCGCCGCTGCCGGTCATCTACGAGATGCGGGCGCTGCCGCGCGACAAGAGCCTCTTGAAGAACGGCGGCTGGGACCAGCAGGACATGGACACGCTCCACGGGCAGGCGTACACGACCTCCGTCCAGTGCGAAGGCGGGCACACGGTCAACAACAAGGCCTTCGACAAGGACGGCAAGCTGGTCAAGGAGTTCAAGCCGCCGCAGAAATCGGTGCGGGCCGCTTTCTTCGACGCCATCCGGGGCGGCGAGGCCGCGCCGTATTACGACATTGAGGAGGCGCACATCTCCACGGGGCTGGTGCACCTCGGGAACATCTCGCACCGACTCGGCAAGGAGGCCGCGCCGGAGCAGATCCGCGAGCGGGTCGCCCTCAACGCCGACTTCCAGAAGGCGTGGGGGCGGATGCAGGCCCATCTCGACGCGAACGGCATCGACGTCCGCAAGACCCCGCCGACGCTCGGGGCGTTCCTGCAGTTCGACCCGGACGCGGAACGGTTCACCGGCGCCTTCGCCGACGAGGCCAACCGGCACCTCAGCCGGGAGTACCGCAAGGGGTTCGAGCTGCCGGAGACGGTGTAGCGCCGCGAGATTCGTGAGGCGTGAGCCCAGACGACAAACAGGAGGAAGAGGACATGACAACACGACGCGAGTTCCTGATGCAGAGCGCGGCGCTGACCGCCGCGATGACCGCGCCCCGCGCTTTCGCGCAGGCGGACAAGAAGGGTCCGAAGCTGGGCCTGACCACCTACATGATCGGCAGCAAGTGGACGATCCCGGAGCTGATCGAGTTCCTGCCGAGGTTCGGCATGTACGGCGTCGAACTCCGGACGGACATGAAGTTCGCGCACGGGCTCGAACTCGCCAGCGACAAGGCCGCGCGCGCCGAAGCCGCCAAGCGCTTCGCCGACAGCCCGGTCAAGCTCGTCGGCGTCGCCTCCGGCGAGCGCTACTGCTCGCCCGACGCCGGGAAGCTCGCGAAGGCCGTCGAGCGGACGAAGGAGCTGCTGCAGTTCTGCGCCGACCTCGGCGCGCCCGGCCTCCGCGTCTTCCCCAACGATTTCCAGAAAGACGTGCCGCAGGAGCAGACGCTGGAGCAGATCGCGGGGGCGCTCAAGGCGCTGGCGCCGGTGGCGGCAGGGCTCGGCGTGGAGCTGCGTCTCGAAGCGCACGGCAGCGTCGGCCTGCTGCCGAATCTGGAGACCATCGCCAAGGCGGTCGGCACGCCGGGCATCCGGGTGATCCCCAACAGCGATTTCCGCGACACGCAGGGCGAGGGGCTGGCGGCCAACCTCGAAAAGGTCAGGCCGTATCTCGCCGGGACAGTCCACATCCACGACCTCACGGCGGCGAACTACACCGAGGCGCGGTTTTACGAGACGCAGTTCGCCTTCCTCAAGCGCGTCGGCTGGGACGGGTTCTGCATGCTGGAGATCAACGACAAGCCGGACAACGAGGCGCGCTTCAAAGAGATCGAGCGGCAGAAGAGGCGCTGGGACGAACTCACCGCGTAACCCCGACACCGCGCCGGACGGCGCACGGCACGGGGGCATGGCGCGGGCGTCAACGCGGGAGGTGCGGGATGAAACGTTTTCTGCCGATGGCCGCGGCGATGCTGTGCGCGCGGGCCGGGCTTTCCGAAACAGCGGCGTGGCGGCTGTGGTACCGCCAGCCCGCCGCGACGTGGAACGAGGCGCTGCCGGTCGGCAACGGCCATCTGGGCGCGATGGTCTTCGGCGGCGCGCCGACGTGCCGCATCCAGTTCAACGAGCACACGATGTGGACCGGCTTCCCGCGCTCGTACGCCCGCACCGGCGCGGCGGCGGCGCTGCCGGAGATCCGCCGCCTGCTGGCCGAGGGGCGGCAGAAGGAGGCCGAGGCGCTCGCCATGCGCGACTTCATGAGCGTGCCGCTGCGGCAGGAGCGCTACCAGCCGTGCGGCGACCTGTTCGTCGAGCTGGCGGGCGTGACGGCGTTCACGGACTACACGCGCGAGCTGGATCTCGCGACGGGCCTCCACCGCGTGGCCTTCACCTCCGGCGGCACGCGCTACACGCAGGAGACGTTCGCCTCGCATCCGGCCCGCGCGCTGGTGCACCGCGTGACGGCGGACCGTCCCGGCGGGCTCGCCTGCACGGTGCGGATGACCACGCCGCACCCGCTCTCGCGCACCGAGACGGACGGCATACGCCTGACCGTGCGCGGGATGGTGCAGACCAACGGCGTGCGCTTTCAGGCCCAAGCCGTGGTGACGCCCTTCGGGCGGCACGCGATGCGAATGCGTGCCGAAGGCGACCGCATCGTGGTGAGCGGCGCGGACGAGGTGGTCATCCGCTGGACAGCCGCCACCGACGTGAAGGCGTGGGACGCGCTCGGCGGCGACCCGGACGAGGCGTGCCGCCAGACGCTCAGCCGCACCGACGAGCAGCCCTACCACGACCTGCGCGACGGGCACGTGGCGGACCACCGGCGGCTCTTCGACCGCTGCGAGGTGGTGCTGCCGCGCACGGCGGCGTCGGCGAAGCCCACCGACGAGCGGCTGCGGGCGTTCCGCGCGGCGGACGACCCGGACTTCGCGGCGCTGGTCTTCCAGTACGGGCGTTACCTGCTCATCGGGTGCAGCCGCGCCGACGGCCAGCCCGCGAACCTGCAAGGCATCTGGAACGAGTCGCTCACGCCGCCGTGGGACAGCAAGTACACCTGCAACATCAACACGCAGATGAACGGCCCGCGGAGCTGACGGGCCTCTCCGAGTGCCACGACGCGCTCTTCCGCGCGCTTGACGAGCTGGCCGCGTCGGGGCGCGTCACCGCCCGCGAGCATTACGGGCTCGACGGCTGGGTGCTGCACCACAATTTCGACCTGTGGCGCGGCACGGCCCCCATCAACCACGCCAACCACGGCATCTGGGTGACCGGCAGCGGCTGGCTGGCGCTGCACCTGTGGGAGCGCTACCTCTTCACCCGCGACGACGCCTTCCTGCGCCGCGCGTGGCCCGTGATGCGCGAGGCGGCGCGGTTCTACAGCGGCTTCCTCACGGAAGACCCGAAGACGGGCTGGCTCATCAGCACGCCCTCGAACTCGCCCGAGCAGGGCGGGCTGGTGGCGGGGCCGACGATGGACCACCAGATCATCCGCTCGCTCTTCAAGGCGTGCGCCGAGGCGGCGGCACTGCTGGGCGAGGACGCCGCCTTCGCCGGACGCCTGCGCGTGCAGGCCGGACGCATCGCGCCCAACCGGATCGGGCGGCACGGGCAGTTGCAGGAGTGGCTGGAGGACAAGGACGACCCCAACAACCGGCACCGGCACGTCTCGCACCTCTGGGGCGTGCATCCCGGCTGCGACATCACGTGGCAGGAGACGCCCGCGCTGTTCGCGGCGGCGCGGCAGTCGCTCGAACACCGGGGCGACGCGGCGACCGGCTGGTCGATGGGCTGGAAGGTGAACCTGTGGGCGCGCTTTCTGGACGGCGACCGCGCCTACGCGATCCTCTCGAACCTGCTGGTGCCGCTCGGCTCCGTGAAGGGCGCGGGCGGGCTCTACCCCAACCTCTTCGACGCGCACCCGCCGTTCCAGATCGACGGCAACTTCGGCGCGACCGCGGGCGTGGCGGAGATGCTGCTGCAGTCGCACCTGCGCGACGCCGAGGGACGCCCGCTGATCCACCTGCTGCCCGCGCTGCCGGGCGTGTGGCGCGAGGGCGCGTTCCGCGGGCTGCGGGCGCGCGGCGGCTTCGTGGTGGACGCCGCGTGGCGGGACGGCCGCCTGACGCGCGCGGCG
>Ga0208244_101460_pt1 | contig 12437 bp, 9 predicted proteins | sample SubbioCR12Aug_5A_FD_184828 | JGI IMG/M metagenome (GOLD analysis project Ga0208244, IMG submission 184828) | Serpentinite rock and fluid subsurface biosphere microbial communities from McLaughlin Reserve, California, USA - CR12Aug_5A (SPAdes) | ecosystem: Environmental > Terrestrial > Deep... | reverse complement strand
ATCTCTACGACACGGCAAAGCGCACCAGCCGCACGCCGGAGCAGTTCGGGCGCGGCTCGATCGAGGGGCTGATCGCCGCCGAGACCGGTGACAACGCGTGTATCGGCGGCGCGACCATCCCGGTGCTCACGCTGGGCGTGCCGGGCAGCGCTCCGGCAGCGGTGCTGCTGGCGGCGCTGACGATTCACGGCCTCCAACCGGGACCGCTGCTGGTGCTCAAGCACCCTCACGTGATCGCGGAGATCGTCGCCATCTTCGTGGCGGCCACGTTGGCCGTCTTCGTTCTCAGTCTGATCTTCGTGCGGCCGATGGTCCGGGTTCTGCTGATCCCGCGCCAGGCCCTCATGCCCATCGTGTACGTGCTCGCGGTGGTGGGCAGCTACGCGATTGCGGCGCGTCAGTTCGACGTATACGTGATGCTGGGGTTCGGAGTGCTGGGGTTCCTGATGCAGGCGGCCGGCTTCCCGGTCGCGCCGCTCGTGCTGGGGTTCATCCTCGGCCCGATGGCGGACGACAACCTGCGGCGCGCGCTCACGCTCACAGCAGGCGATCCCACGCCCTTCTTCACCCGACCGATCTCTGCGATACTCGTGGCTCTTTCAGCGCTGACGGTGCTGAGCCGAACACCACTACCAGGGTGGGTGGCAGGCAGGTTTCGCGCCCTAAAGCGGCATTTCGGAGGTGCAGGGTAGAAATGGTCAGAATCGGACTGGCAGGAGCAGGCTTCGTCGCGGACATCCACGCGCATGCTCTCAAGACCCTGGAAGGCCGCGCGGCCATTCGCGCGGTCTGCGCGGCCCGGCACGAGCGGGCCGAGGCGTTCGCCCAACGACACGGCGTGCCGCAGGTCGCCCCCAGCTACGCCGCGCTCCTGGCGCGGGACGACATTGACGCGGTGGATCTGTGCGTGCCCAACCACCTCCACGCGGAGATGGCGATTGCCGCGGCCCGCGCAGGCAAGCACGTCATCGTCGAGAAACCCCTGACCGGGTATTTCGGCGACGACTCCACCGAGGAGCGCGTCGGCGAAGCCGTGCCGAAACTCCACATGTGGGCCAAGGCCCGCCAGTCCGCCCGCCAGATCCTGGACGCCGCCGCCTCGGCCGGCGTGCGGCTCTGCTACGCGGAGAACTTCGTCTACGCGCCCCCGGTCGAGAAGATCCGGAGGTTCATGCGCCAGAGCGGCGGGGCGATCCTTGACCTGCGCGCCGAAGAGAGCCACTCGGGGTCTCATGCGGCCTACTCGCGCCGCTGGCGCACCTCCGGCGGCGGCTCGCTGTTGCGGATGGGATCGCATCCGGTAGGCGCCGTCCTGCACCTAAAGGCTTTCGAGGGGCGGCTGCGGGCCGGGACTCCCATCCGGCCGGCGTGGGTCACCGCCGAGACCGCGCGGCTCACGGCCACGGATGCCTTCCGCAGCCGCCCGGAGCGGTTCATGGTGGACGCCTGGGAGGACGTTGAGGACTGGTCGGTCGCCGTGATCGGCTTCGATGACGGCACCCGGGCGACCGTCTTCTCCACGGACGTCTCGCTGGGCGGGGTGAAGAATACGGTGCAGGCCTACCTCTCCAACGCGGTGCTGTACGCCAACATCAATCCCAACAGTTCGGTGATGACGTACGCGCCGGACGGCCGCATCCTGAGCGGCGAGTACGTCGCCGAGAAGGTCGAGACCACCGCGGGCTGGCAGTTCGCGTCCCCGGACGAGGACTGGATGCGCGGTTACCCCCAGGAGATGGCCGACTTTGCCCGGGCAATCTCTACCGGAGACGAGCCGCTTTCCGGGGCGGAGCTGGCCTACGATGTGGTGGACGTGATCTACGCCGGGTATCTCTCGGCGGAACAAGGAAGGCGGGTCACGCTCGCCGAGCTGCCGTCATGATCGCCCTGTCACGAGCCGAGTCGCTGCTATTGCTGGAGCGCGGTGTCGAGGTGCTGGTCATCGGCGGCGGCATCACCGGAGCGGGCGTGGCGCTGGACGCGGCGTCCCGAGGCTACCGCGTCGGGCTGGTGGACCAGGCCGACTATGCCGGTGGGACCAGCAGCCGCTCCACGAAGCTCGTGCACGGCGGGATCCGCTACCTTCCCCAGGGGCACCTGGCGCTGGTGCGCGAAGGACTGCGCGAGCGAGGTCGCCTGCTGCGCCTGGCGCCCCACCTGGTCCATGCCCTCTCGTTCGTGGTGCCTCTCTACACTGGGCTCCGGCGCCCGCTGGGCGTGCGAATCCCGTCTCTCCTCAGGCCGTTCGCGCCGCTTGGGATCCGGGTGGGCCTGGCTGCCTACGATCTCTTCGCCAGGGACCCGGCGCTCCACCACCGGACGATGTCACGCGCGCAGGTGGAGCGCGCCGTGCCGGATCTGAACCCGGACGGCCTGCGCGGCGCCCTGGTCTACTACGACGCGCGCGCCGACGACGTCAGGTTGACGCACGCGGTCCTTGCGACGGCCAGGGCCCACGGCGCCGTGACCTGCAACTACGCCGCGGTCACGGCGTTGCACCGCGAGGGGGATCGCATCACCGGCGCGGCGGTCGAGGATCGGCTCACCGGTCGCTTGTTCGAGGTGCGTGCCCGCTTCGTGGTCAACGCCGCCGGGATCTGGGGAGAACAGGTCGCCGCGCTGGACCCCGAACCCGAGTTCCGGATACGCCACAGCAAGGGATCGCACCTGGTGCTGCGCCCGGGCGCTGTGGCGCACAAGGAAGCCATTGTGATCCCGGAGACCGACGATGGCCGGCTGGCGTTCATCGTGCCGTGGGCGGGTCGCCACGTGCTGGGCACGACCGACGACGCGTACGATGGTGACCTATCCTCGCCTCTCGTGACGGGCGGCGACGTTGACTACCTGTTGGATCACGCCAACCGCTACCTCAGGCGGCCTCTGGGGAACGGCGACGTGACCGGCGCGTTCGCAGGCATCCGGCCTTTGGTCGCCTCTGCGTCCGGACCCACATCGGTGATGGGGCGCGACCACCACGTCGCGGTCTCCCCTGGAGGGCTGATAAGCATAGTCGGCGGCAAGCTGACCGGCTACCGGGCGATGGCCGAGGACACGGTGGACGCGATCACTAGGCGCGACGGCAGCCGCCGGCAGTGCCGCACCGCGAACCTGACGCTGGCCGGCGCCACCGGCCTGGAGGAAGCCCGCGCCGCCCTGTCCTCGTCAGGTCTGGCCGCGGACCAGCAGACCCACCTGCTCGAATCCTATGGCGCGCAGAGCCTCGACCTGCTGGCGCTGATGCGTGCCGATCAATCGCTGGCCGGCCGGCTCGTCCCGGGCATCGCGGTCAGTGCGGCCGAGGTAGTCTACGCCTGCAGGGCTGAGCAGGCCGCGACGCTGGCCGACTGCATGTTCCTACGCACGCGGCTGGCCGTGCTGGACGCCGGGGCGGCCGATGCCGCGGTCGAGACCGTGGCGTCGCTCATGGCGGCCGAGCTGGGCTGGGACGCGGCCGAAGTCAGCCGCCAGCGTAGGGCCTACGAAGAGCAGCGCGAGCTAGAGTCCGGCTGGAAGACGCGCTAGGACGCTGTTTCCGGCGGCTGCGGGCGCCCGCGAGCTGCCAGGAACTCGCGTATCCGGTCCGGATGGTTGGACATCACGCCATCGGGCCCCATGCCTATCACGTGCGCCAGGTACAGGGGGTCGTCCACGGTCCAGGTCTCCACGCGCAGGCCTGCCGCGTGCGCAGCGCCAACCAGTTCAGGGGTCAGGTAGGCCCAGTGCGGGTGCAGGGCGTCCGCCCCTGCGTCAAGGGCCAGGCCGATCGGGTTCACAGGGCGGCCCACGTACAGCACCGCGGTGTCCAGGACGGTGCCCATGCGGGTCGCCTCGGCTTTCAGCTCCACCAGTACCGGGTGGTCAAACGACGACGCAGTCACCGAAGGGTGTCCGGCTGCGCGGACCTCGGCGGCCACGCGCGCCGCGATCCCCGGATAGTAGATGGGACCGTTCTTCACCTCGACGATGACGCGCACAGACCGGAGCAGATCAAGGGCCTCGGCCAGCTTTGGGACACGCTCGCCCGCAAACCGTTCACCGAACCACCGGCCTGCGTCCAGCCGGCGCACCGCCGCCAGGGTCTGGCTCATGACCAGGCCGCGGCCGTCCGTCGTGCGTTCCAGCATGGGATCGTGGATTACGACCGGCTCGCCGTCGCTGGTCAGGTGCACGTCCAGCTCGACCGCGTCCACGCCGATCTCAAGAGCCCTCCGGAACGCGGCCAGCGTGTTCTCAGGCGCCTCCGCCGAAGCGCCCCGGTGGGCGACTATCTGGGGAATCCTGCCGCTCAATCCGACACCTCGCGACACCTCAGTTCGGCAGTAGCTGGTCCAGCCGCTCCAGTATGAAGTCCGGCGGCGGGTCGGCGCCCAGCGCGGCATCAGGAGTGGTGACGCCCGTCAGCACCACCGCTGTGACCATGCCTGAGGCGCGGCCCATGGCGATGTCGGTCTCCAGCCGGTCCCCGGCGATCAGGCTGTCGGCGGGCGGCACGCCCAGCCGCTCAGCCAGCACGCGGCCCATGATGGGCGAGGGCTTGCCCACCACCTCCTCCACCCGATGGCCGGTAGCGACTTCCACCGCCGCGATCACCGCACCGCAGTCCGGCAGCCCGCCCTCCGGCGTAGGACAATAGGCGTCTCGGTTCGTGGCCACGAACCGGGCGCCGGCCCTGATCGCGTCAAAGGCCACCTGCAGCTTGCGGTAGTCAAACGTGCGGTCGAAGCAGGCCACCACGATCTCCACCTCGCGGGGACTATCGGTGAGCACAAATCCCGCCGATTCCAGTTCCGACCGCACCGAGTCCTCACCGATGACAAAGAGCCGGGAGCCCGGAGCGGTGGCCAGCAGGTGCCTGACCAGTACATAGGACGAGTTGATCACGTCACCGGGTTCAGCCGGAATGCCCAGCCGCGTCAGCTTCGTAGCGTAGTCCCCACGCGTGTGCAGGGGGTTGTTGGACAGAAAGACCACTGATCGGCCCGCCTCGCGCAGCGCGGCGATCGTCCGCGGGGCTCCGGGCAGGAGGTCCTCCCCCAGGTACACTGTGCCGTCGAGATCGAAAGCGTAACCGGCATAGAGCCGCTCAGGTTGCCGGACGAAGAACTGCACGCTACCCGCCGTCTGAGCCAAGGAGTTCGCGCGCAGCCTGCTGTCTTTGGATTCCTCGCGCACCAAGCTCGGGGCCCCCGACGCAAGATGTCCAGCCTGCCTCTGCCGTCCTCGCCCTCAGAACAGAGCCCTCTCACCGGCCAGGCGCTGGGCGGCGAATTGCAGGACGGCCACGATCGCCAAAATGAGCATCGCCATCGCGGACGCCAGGTAGAATTCTCCGCGGAGCAGGTGTCGAAAGACCTCGAGGCTCATCGGTCCCCAGCGGGCCGGTGCCAGCAGGACCGTGACGCTGATCTCCTTGATGACCGTAACAAAGACCAGGATACACCCGGCGATAATACCGGGCAGCACAAGGGGAGCGACAACCGTCCAAATCATGAGTCCCGGCGTTGCGCCCAGGTTGAGGGCAGCCTCTTCCAGGTCTCGCTTGACCTGGGCGATGGCCGCCGCCGTTGTGCGCAGCATGTGGGGAAGGCGCCTCAGGGCGTAGGCACAGATCAGCAGAAACGCCGTCCCCGTCAGCTTCACGGGTGGGGAGTTGAAGGTCAGGATGAGCGCGATGCCGAGCGCAACCCCGGGAATGGCCAGGGGCAGATTGCCGACGAAGTCCAGCGATGTCATGCGGCCCCGCACGACCAGGTACGCCGCCCCGGCACCAATGACCAGACTGACCACCAGCGCGCCAAGTCCCAGCAGCAGGCTGTTATAGATCGCCGGAGACGTGCTCAGCACTTCGGCATAGTTCTCGAGAGTGTACCCATCGGGCAGCAGCCGCCACCCCCAGGTGGTGGCAAACGACTGCAGCGCCACCGATGCGACGAGCGCGATGGGAAAGCTCAGGAATGCCAGCGCGTACGCAAAGAGCGGCATCGTCACCTTCCGATCCGTCACGATACCGCGCCGCCCCGCGACGGGGGCGATCATGGCGTATTGCCCTCGGCGGAGCACCGACCGCTGCAGGTAGAGGAAGAACGACGCCAGAATCGCCAGTACCAGCGCCAGCGTCGCTGCTCCCGCCCAGTTGAAGTAGCCCGACATCTCCCGATAGGCCTCGACCGAGAGCAGAGGAAACTGCCGCGGAGACAGGATGACCGGCGCCCCGAAGTCCGAGAGCGTGATCACGAACACCAGCAGCGCCGAGGCCGCGATTCCTGGGCCGGCCAGCGGCGCGGTGACCGTCAGCCAGGTGAGCAGACGGTGGGCGCCGAGACTCTGGCCGGCCTCCTCCAGCACCGGGTCGATGAGCTTGAAGTTGGCCGTCATGGGAAGCAGCGCGAAGGGGGAGAAAGTCAGCGTCTGGGTGATGAGGACCGCGACCCACGATCGGATGTCGATGGGGACGCCCGATCCGCCCAGGGCCTGGTAGATCTGCGTGGCCCATCCGACACGCCCGAACATCAGCATGAACCCGTCGGCGGCGATGAAACTGGGCAGGATGAGGGGGAACAGCGCCAGGCCCCCGATGAGCCACTTGACCGGGAGGGCTGTCCGCGCCAGGCCGTAGGCGATGGGTAGCGTCAGGATCACACACAGGAGCGCCACGGCGGCGGACAGCAGCAGACTGTTGCGGGTCGCGTCCAGGTAGCGCTGGACCGTCACCAGTTCGAGGAGGTGTTCGGCGGTTAACTTCTCGGCCACTCGGCCAACCGTTGCCGTCAGACGCTCGATGCTGGTGAACGCGCCGGGAATGTTGACCAGGTCACCCGTCAGCGCTGTGAGCAGGATGGCGACGAGGGGAATGAAGAGGAACAGGGTGAAGAACAGGTAGATGAAAGCCCTCAGGACCGGCATCCGCACCTCGTGCGGGCCGGCGGCCCGGTGACCACGCAGCCAGCCGATCACAGCAGGAGGACTCTCTCCGGCGGTATAGTCACGGTCACCTCGGAGCCGACCGACACGATGCTGCCGTCCGATCCCGAGTCGACCTTCAAGGACAGGGGCCCAGCAGTCACCTCATACCTGACAATGGGGCCGAGGAAGGTGCGCTTTGTCACCCGCCCGCGCAGAACGTTCGGACCCGGCAATTCCCGGGAGTCCGTGGCAATTCGGATGCTCTCCGGCCTGACGATGACGCTGACGTCCTCCCGCCCTTCGGGGGCGGCCGTCGCGGCGATCTCGATCCCATCGCCGATGACCGCCGACGCATAGGACGCGTCGCGACGAAGAACACGTCCCAGGAAGCGATTCGCACCCCCGAGGAATTCGGCGACAAACGGCGACTGCGGCTGCGAGTATACCTCGATGGGCGTGCCCAACTGCTCAATGCGCCCGTCACGCATCACCGCGACGCGATCCGCCATCCCCAAGGCCTCTTCCTGATCGTGCGTGACGTAGATCGTTGTAATGGAAAGCGCATTCTGGATCTGGCGAATGACGTCCCGCATCTCCACACGGAGCTTGAGGTCGAGGTTGGATAGGGGCTCGTCCATGAGCAACACTTCCGGCTCGATCACCAGGGCCCGAGCCAGCGCGACCCGCTGCTGCTGGCCCGCTGAGAGCTGCGAGGGGTAGCGGAAGCCCAGCCCGCCCAGACCCACTAGGCCCAGGGCCCGCTCCACGCGCTCCACGACGTCTGCGGGCAGCCGGGCGATTCGGGAGCTGGTCATCCGGGCCAGCACACTCAGCTTCGATACCAGGCCTCCACGGCGGAACCGGCGCGTGTTGAGGCCGTAGGCGATGTTGTCCCGCACGGTGAGGTGTGGAAAGAGGGCGTAGCTCTGGAAGACGAAGCCACAGGGCCGCTCGTACGGAGGAAGCGCGTTGACCAGCCGCTCGCCGATGAAGATCTGCCCGGTCGACGGCACCTCGAAGCCCGCGACGCACCGCAGGGTCGTCGTCTTGCCGCACCCAGACGGGCCTAACAGCGCGAAGAACTCCCCCCTCCGAACCTCAAAGGATACGTTGTCGGCAGCCAGCACGCCGTCGTAGCGCTTTGTCAGACCCTGGATCCGAACGAACGCCTGATTATCCAAACCGCTTCCGCCACTCCCCTCTGATATTGTCCCAGTTCTCCACCAGCCAGTCGATCTTCAGCTTCTGGGCGGCTGGCAGCACATCGGGTAGCAGGGTGGGTCGCTTGATGCGATCCCGGGGAACCATCGGGTGAATGGGGAGCTGAGACCATTCGCCGATGATGGCCTGGCCCCCGTCGGCGCTGAGCAACCAGTCAATGAAACGCTTCCCCAGATCAGGGTTCGGCCCGTTGTTGAGCAGCGCCACTGGATTCGCGATGATGGGTGTCTGCGGTGGCAGGATGAAACCCGTCTTCTCGCCGCGGACGGCCAGCTGGTAAGGCATGAAGTCGAAGCATAGGGCCAGCTTGGCTTCCCCCTTCGCGACAGCGCGCGTCGGCCCTGCCCCGGAGTCGGGGATCGCGTTGGTCTGCTTGACCAGGTCGCCGAGGTACTTCCAGCCTCGATCCAGACCATGCTCGCTGAGCCGGCTCATCACGAAAAGCGTGGCCGTGCCGGACGTCGCGGGATTGGGGATCTGGATCTCTCCACGCCACCGCGGGTGGAGCAGATCCTCCCAGGTCTTGGGGAGCTGATCTTTGGGGACCAGCTCAGTATTGTAGGCAATCCCGATGACGAAGACCTCTGCCGCGATCCAGTGCCAGTTCTCGTCCCTCATCTTCAACCCGTGCTGATGTACGACCTGCCTGCGCCACTCCGGAGGTGTGTACGGCGTGATCAATCCTCGAGCCCTGCCCACCTCGAAGGGGATCATCCCACCGGCCCCGTACCACAGGTCGCCGTTGGGATTGTCCTTCTCGGCGAGAATGCGGTTGAAGATCACGGCCGTCCCGCCGTAGGTGACATCTACCGGAGTGCCGGTCGCGCGGGTAAACGCTTCTCCCATTTGGCGGGTCATGGCCGGTGTCTCCGGCGAGTAGAAATGTACGCGGCCGGTCCCGCGGCGTGCGGGCGCAGCCGCGGCCGGCATCCGATCCAGAAGTGTGAGCCCCATGCCGCCGGCCATCGTCCCCAGGGCCGTCAGCCCGCCGATCTTCATGACCTCCCGACGCGTCAGGCCGTCTTTGCTCCACCGACGCCCGTTGCCCGATGTCTCCACTCCTATCACCCCCTCAGGGTGCTGCGGCATACCTAGATTTGCTTCACGCGTGGTTCCCGCTTCCAAGCCCGCCGAGCCGAAAAGCAAAAAGGCCCGGTCGACACTCGACCGGAACCTTCTCCTCTGCTCGGTTCTCGGTATTATGTGGCTCGGCTATGCCTCTGAGCCCAGATCAATCATACGGGCGCGTCAGAGGCAGTGTCAATAGGCGCAGGAGCGACTGGACCTACCCCAGAGCCTTGCGCGGTGTCCCCCACAGGTCGTGCGCGCTCGTCGAGACGCCCACCGCGCCACCGTCCAAGCTGCGGCGGATGTGCTCAGGACGGGTGATCAACCCGGCTGCGATTACCGGGAGCCCCAGGTCCCGGCCAAGCGTTGGCATGAGGTGCGGGAGGGCGAGACCCGGCAGCAGCTCTACTGCGTGAGGGCTGGCATCCCTGGCGGAGGCGACGCCGGTAGCCAGGGCATCTGAGTCAACTGCGAAGAGGCGCTGGATCGCCACCAGCCCGTGCCTCCGCGCATGTCGGATGAGATGCGCGCGAGTGCTGGTGACACCGCGCACGCCCAGTTCCTCAAGGAACTGAACCCCCACCTCGTCCTTCCCGATTCCCTCCAGGAGGTCGATGTGAACGAGGACCGGGCGACCAGCGCCGCAGACCCCAATGACCTCACGGAGCGTGAAGAGGCTCCCCTTGAACACCAACACCGCGGCGGCAGGCCGCGTGGCCGCCTCGCGGGCGTCGTCGAGGGTACGCACGGCGGGGATCACGGGGTACGCCCGCAGGTGCTCGGCGATCCGGCGCCACATCGCGGTGGAGGCGTCATCATGTGGAGATCGCTTCATGGTATGTTTCTCGTTGGGCGCACGCTACCCGCCGCCCGAGCCGAACAAGCCGCCCATGCGCGCGCCCGTCAGCCGGTAGACCACGTACAGCGTGGCGGCGCAGAGCACGATCAGAACGACCCCCAGGGCAGCGGCCTGCCCGATCGTGCCCGAGGTGTAGAACGTGAAGATGCCCACCGTCATCGTTTCCCATCCGGGCAAGACCAGCAGGATGGTCGCCGCCGCCTCCTGGAGTGCGAACATCAGCGAGAACAGGGCGCCTGCCAGCACGCCGCGCCAGATCAGCGGAAGCGTGATGTCGAAGAACGTCCGCAGCCCTGAGGCGCCCACGCTTGCGGCCGACTCCTCCATGGAACGGTGAAGGCCCAGTAGAGACGCATATGTCGCCCGCACCGTGTACGGCATCCGGCGGACTGCCAGTACGAGCGGCATGATGATCCACATACGGCTCAGCACAAGGCCGATCACCGGAAGCGGAAAGTGGAACGCTCGGATGTAGGCGATCCCCAGCGCGGTCCCGGGCAGGGCCAGGATCAGGATGACGGCGGAGTCAATAATCCCCCTCCCAGGCAGCGTGCTGCGCGCCAGCACCCATCCGATGGGAACGCCGATCGCCAGGATGATCAGCACCGCGATTGCGCTCCAACGCAGGGTGTTGATCAGGTAGATGGGCGTCAGGTGCAGCACTTGATCCATGTGCGCCAGCGTGAACCGGGTCGGAAACGGCGTGAGCGACCAGGCCTTCCCAAACGCCGCCAGGGTCACGCCCAGGTACGGCAGGAACGCCACCGTTAGGATTGCGACGAAGAACGCCGGCGCAAGCACCCTGGCCACGCCCCTGAGGGGACGCCTCTCCACTGCGCGGTAGGAGACGACGGCATACTCGCGCAACCCCACGATGCGCCGGGCGATCACCAGAAAGACGATGGCCATGGCGGCCATGAGGGCGCCGATTACAATGCCCATCTTGAACAGCCGGTTGTCAATGTACTGAACTATGTTCAGGTAGGCCTGGGACGAAATCAGATCCTGCATCCCGACGACGAGCGGCGTGGCGAAGTCCGCGAACGCCAGGATGAAGACCAGCGTGGCGCCCGAGATGAAGCCCGGGGTGACCAGCGGAATGGTGATGTCGCGTATCTTTCTCAGGCCGCGAGAGCCCATCGCCTCGGCGGCCTCCTCGAGCGAGGCGTCGAGTTTGCTGAGACCGTCCACGACGTTGAGCGTGATGAGCGGGAAGTAGTGCATGATCATCGCCAGGAGCACACCGTGCCAGCCGTAGATGAAGTTGATTGGCTTGGCAAGGCCGAAGTAGTCCATCAGGATGACATTGACGGTGCCTGCGCGGCCCAGGACGAACACCAGTCCCATGATGCCCACCAGCGGTGGCATGATTATGGGCAGGATCGTCAGGTACGAGAACGTCTCGCGGCCCGGGAAGTCGTACCGCACCAGCAGGAAGGCCGCGAGGAACCCGATCACAACGCAGCCGACAACCGTACCGGACGAGACGATGAGCGAGTTCACAAGCGACCGCCGGTAGAAGCCGTCGCCGGCGAAATCCCGAAGGAAGGCGAGGGTGAACTTCCCTTCCTCGGTTGTCACCGCGTCCACGAAGAGACGCCATAGCGGAAAAGCGATGAACAGGAAGAGGAAAACATATATCGGCAAGGCCATTACAACGGCAGGCACGCGCCGCCGCGCCACCGGAAGCGCCGCGGTTGCCCTGACAATCTGCGGCGTCATGCCCGGCGCCCCTGGGGAAAGACCAGCGCGGAGGCCGCGGTGAACCCTACGGTTACCTCCCGGCCGGGGCTTAGAAGCTGGTGGCGCCTGGGATCGTGGACGTCCACCAGAAGCACCACGCCCTCTCCGGCATCCACCTCGTAACGCACCACGTTACCCATGTACTGCGATACGGCGATGCGGCCTCGCACCACGACGCCCAGGTCGCCTCGACCTTCGGCCAGCGTCAGGTTCTCCGGCCGAATCGCCACGACGGCCGCGCTGCCCGTGGTGACCGTATCAACCGTCCTTCCCCGCAGGATGCCCGCAGGGGTCTTCAGGGCCGCCATCTCGCCGGTGACCTCCGTCACCATACCGGATACCAGATTGTTGGTGCCGATGAAATCGGCGACGAACAGCCCGGCCGGCTGCTCGTAGAGCTCTACCGGTGTTCCTATCTGCAACACGCGGCCCGCGTCCATGACCGCAATGCGATCCGATAGAACCATCGCTTCTTCCTGGTCGTGGGTGACGTAGATCGTGGTGATGTGCAGGTCCTGCTGCAGCCTGCGGATCTCGCTGCGCAGCCGGGCCCGCACCTTTGCGTCCAGGTTGCTGAGCGGCTCGTCGAGCAGCAGCACGCGCGGGTTCAACACGAGCGCACGGGCCACCGCCACACGTTGCT
>Ga0208244_101459_pt1 | contig 12445 bp, 13 predicted proteins | sample SubbioCR12Aug_5A_FD_184828 | JGI IMG/M metagenome (GOLD analysis project Ga0208244, IMG submission 184828) | Serpentinite rock and fluid subsurface biosphere microbial communities from McLaughlin Reserve, California, USA - CR12Aug_5A (SPAdes) | ecosystem: Environmental > Terrestrial > Deep... | reverse complement strand
TGACCGGAGCCCGGCTGTCTGCGAGCCAATCCCGATGAGGAAACCACCGACTGGAGAGCCGTGTGCGGGAGAACTGCACGCACGGTTCGGAGGGAGGGGAAGGCGAGAGCCTTTCTCTACCCCTATCAGAACGGACGCCATCACTCAATCAACACAGCCCTGGATACCGGCCTTCGCCGGCATGACGGTTTTGATCGTCACCCCGGCGCAGGCCGGCATCCAGTATTGGGCGGCTGGCTGGATGCCGGGATGACGGTCAAGGCTCGCGGGTGGCCATGGCCCGCGCCGCCAGTGACAGCGTTGCTGCGGCGGCGAAGTCTGCGAGCAGGTCGGCCAGATCCGCATGCCGGCCCGGCAGCGTCGCCTGGTAGGCCTCGTCGGCGATGCCGACGAGGCAGGTGAGCGCGAAAGCGAGCGGCAGGCGGTTCCGGCCGAGACCGGCGGCCAGCAGGGTGGCGATGCTGCCGTAGAAGGCGAAATGCGCCAGCTTGTCCCAGGGCGGGACGATCATCCCGCCGGTGGCCGGCGCCGTGGCGAAGAGCGTGGCGGCCAGCAGCGCTGCAAGCAGCAGGCTCAACGCGCGCAGCCGCTTGTCAGTAGGCATGCCGGTCGCCCGCCACCACCAGCACCGTCTTCATGATGATCCACAGGTCGAGGCCGAGCGACCAGTGGCGCAGGTATTCCAGGTCGTACTCGATGCGCTTCTGCATCTTGTCCACCGTGTCCGTCTCGCCGCGGTAGCCGCTCACCTGCGCCAGGCCGGTGATGCCGGGCTTGACCTTGTGCCGCACCATGTAGCCCTTGATCAGCTTGCGGTAGAGCTCGTTGTGCGCCACCGCGTGCGGACGCGGCCCGACGATGCTCATGCGCCCCTGCAGCACGTTGATGAACTGCGGCAGCTCGTCGAGCGAGGTCCTGCGCAGGAAGGCGCCGAAGCGCGTCACGCGGCTGTCGTTCTTCGTCGCCTGGGCGATGCTGTCGCCGTCCTCGCAGACCGTCATGGAGCGGAACTTGTAGACCACGATGTCCTGGCCGTCCACGCCGTAGCGGCGCTGCCGGAAAAGGATGGGTCCGGGCGAACTCATCTTGACGCCGATGGCGATGGCCAGCATGAGCGGCGCGACGAGCAGCAGGATCAGCAGGGAGAGCAGGATGTCGCTGCCGCGCTTGATGAGGCCGTTGGCGCCGCTGAAAGGCGAGTCGCAGACCGCCACCACCGGCATGCCGCCGACGTCGTCGATGCGCCCCTGGATCAGGTCGGTGACGAAGATGTCGGGGGCGAAGTAGATCGAGGCCGTGGTGTCGCGCAGGTCGTCGAGCAGGGCCAGGATGCGCGGCTGCGAGGCCATCGGCAGCGTGATGTAGATCATGTCGATGCGGTTCTCCTTGAGGAAGGCCGCGAGATCGCCGAGGCGGCCCAGCAGATTGTGGCCGGCCGACAGGTCGCCGAGGCGTTGCCGGCCGCGGTCGTCGAAGAAGCCGACCACACGCGTGCCCAGGTAGCGCTTGTCGCGGAACTGCCGCGCCAGGCGCAGGCCGATTTCGCTGATGCCGACGACCACCGCCGTGCGCTGGTAGTCCTGCCGGGCGAGGATGCGCGGCACCAGCCGCCGCGCTGCTTCATTGGCGGCAACCATGAGGGCCGGGGCGGCGAAGAACCAGGTGAGCAGCACGTTTTGCGGAAACAGCTCGAGCTGGCCGCTGGCGTAGGCGAAGAAGAGCAGGGTTGACGCCAACAGGCACCAGTTGATGGCGATGTCGCGCAGGATGCGGCGGAAAGAGTCGTTCAACCGCGAGGCGCCTGGAAAGCTCAGGGAGAAGACGATCAGCGCCAGGATGACGTAAGACGCGCCGACCTCCTCGCCGCGCCAGAGCGCGGCGCCGAACAGGCTGCCGACCATGATCGTCGGATCGAGAAAGAGGCCGAGAAGCGAGACCACGCTGAGGCGGGTGCGCAACAGATTCTGCTGGCGGTCGAGGGCGGCGAACATGTATGGGGCGCAGGGCGGGCGTGTAACCCGGGAGCGGATACGCTACAGCTTCAACATGAGGAAATGATGACAACGCATCTGCCGCCGTAAGGGAACGGTCACACGCGCCGCCTACAATCCTTCGCTCTATGACGAGCCCTTTCAGCCGGCGCCGGCTTGCCTTGCTCGCGGCAGCCCTTGGCTTCGCCTGGGCCGGCGGTGCGCGCGCCGATGCCGCGGACGCCTTCAACTTCACGGTCGGGCGCAGCCTCATGCGCGACGACAACCTGTTCCGCCTCTCCGGCGACGCCGATGCGCAGGCGCTGATCGGCACGCGCGAGCGCGGCGACACGGTGGCCACGACCTTTGCCGGCATCCGCTTCGACAGGACGTACAGCCGCCAGCATCTGCACGCCCGCCTCGACGCCAGGCAGGTCCGCTACGGCCGCTTTGGCTTTCTTGACCACGATGCGCGGGATGCGAGGGCGGGTTGGGACTGGGTGCTCGGCCGCCATTTCTTCGGCCGGATCGACTGGTCCAGGAGCGAATCGCTGACCGACTTCGGCGACTTCCGTACGCCGGTGCAGAATATCAACACCCATGAGCGGCGCGGCGGGAGCGCCCATTTCCGCCTGCATCCTGCGTGGGCGCTCGGGGCGGGCGCCTTCCGCATCGACAGCGACAACAGCTCCCCGCTGCGCGCCACCAGCCGCCATGCCGCCGAGGGCCGGGAGGTCGTGCTCCTCCATACCCCGCGCAGCGGCAACCAGGCCGCGCTGCGCCTGCGCCGCACCGACGGCCGCTATCCCAACCGCCAGTTCGTGGCCGGCAGCCTCGTCGATAACAGCTTCCGCCAGGACGAACTCGAGGGCAGCCTCGCCTGGCGCCCGAGCGGGGCGAGCCGCATCGAGGCCCGGCTGGCCGGTGTGCGGCGCAGCCATGACGAGGTGCCGGCGCGCGACTACGCCGGCCTCACCGGAAAGCTCGCCTGGGACTGGACGATCAGCGGCAAGACCGCGCTCAACCTCACGGCGCGGCGCGAGATCGGCGCGCAGGAGGACATCCTTTCCAGCTATGTCGTCACGCGCGCCATCAGCCTGGGGCCGACGTGGACGCCCACCGCCAAGACGCTCCTGCAGGCATCAGCGGAGTGGCGGCAGCGCGACTACCTGGGCGACCCGGTCGTCGGGCTGGCCGGCCTCGAAAGGCGCCGGGACAGCCTGCGCATTGCCAGCCTGTCCGCCACCTGGGCGCCCATCGATGCCCTGCAGCTCGGCCTGACCCTGCGCCGCGAGCGGCGCGACTCCAACTTCGCCGGCATCCCCTACCGGGCCAGCACCGCCTTTCTCAGCGCACAATTCAGCTTCTAGCCTCCGAGTTCGGCGGTGAGTTCCTGATACTTCTTGACGTGGATCTCGCCATCCAGGAGCGAGCGCCATTCGTCGAGGTGGCGCCGCATGGTGGGATCCGTATTGGCGCGGTGATCGTCCTGCTGGAAAGCCGCTTCATCCTCGTATTCGATGATCTCGACGAAGCGGCGCGGGTCGGTGGCGTCCCGGAGCAGGCGCACGCGGATGCCGCCCGGCGCCTCGTAGAAGTGCCTGGCGTGACGCAGGAACGCCATGAGCTTCGCCTCGCAGCCTTCCCGCACGCGGATGTACAGGTGCAGGGCCACGGGCACGGTTGGGTCGACGGTTTCCATATGTTCGCCTCCTGCAGCAACCTGCCCTGGGAACGCATCCGAAATGGCAAGCGCGCCTCGGGGCTACCCCGTTCGGCCGCCCGCTCCCTCAGAAGTTCGCCGCCTGGGCGGTCTCGATCCAGCAGGCGAAGATGGGGTGCCCGTCGATCACCATGGGCGGGCCCGCCCGGTGGGCGTGGAAGCCCGCGCGGCGTAGCAACCGCTCCACGCCCAGGGGTGAGACCGTGATGAGGTGCTTGGCGCCGTGCGCGGCGGCGCAGGCGATCGATTCCTGCAGGAGCTTGATGGCGATAGGAGATGAGAACTGGCCCGCCGCCGAGCCCGTCCGGCTGCCGAAATCCACCGCGGCGAAACGCGAGAGCTCCCAGACCTCGGGCGAACAAGGCGGGGGCAAACCGTTCAGCAACTGCGGGAAGACGTCCCCCAGCAGATAGGGGCGCGTCGTGGGCAGGAGCCGTCCGCAGCCGAACACGCGGCCATCGTCGTCCTGCGCTACTACATAGACGGTGTCAGGCCGGTCGAACTGGTCCAGTTCGGCCCCGTCCTGGGTTATCAGGTTCCAGCCGAGCTGTTCGACGAACACCTTCTGCCGGTAATGAGCGAGTTTCGAGTATAGCCCCGCGGGCAGCCCCTCCGGAGCACCGGATACGACACGCATACCACCCCCCACCTGTAATGTTGAAATGCAGGGTGGATTTAACGGCGGAACGCGGACTTACGTAACTGGCAACTCTGACAGGTGTCTCAGGCGTAACGGACGGCTATGCTGCGGCGCACCTCGTCCTGCCAGGGGAGCGCATCGATCGCCAGTTCTAGGAGCAGCGCGGTCTTGGCCGCCCCAAGGTCGATCAGGTTGGCGTCGACCAGCATCACGTTGCTGCGGGGGGCGCCCAGCCGGACATACAGAGACCGGCCGTTGACGAGGGCTAGCTGCCAGTCCCAGCCCAGGGTAATGGCGGGGGTGGTCGTGCTCACCCATTCCGTATAGCCGGAGATGGGCGCGAAGCTCGCCCCCTCCTGCATGGGTGCCGGCGCGTCTTCGTCGAGCCCGGAGAGCAGATGCTGCAGGGCGGTGGAGAGGAACGTGTCGTGCGTCAGCCGCGCATAGCCGTCGTCGCACAGGGTGATCATGGGCTCTCGGGTCGGGCGGGGCCCCTGAGTGTCAGTTTGGAGATTCACGAGTTGTTCCTCAAATATCACAAAGAGAACAGGTTACATGACAGCGCCTTGCCAGGGTAGTGTCAAGTCTGACAGAATAGGCGCTCCGCGCGCCGCGGCGGATCTACGCCGCGAAGGCGGGGACATTTCTTGGGAGAGGGATGTCGTGAGATCTTGGCAGGAAGATCAGATTCACGCGCTGCAGGCCATTCAGAACGAGCACAAGCTCTTCGTCGCGCTCACTGCACTTGCGCGGAACCTCGGCTTTGACCATTGCGCCTACGGCTTGCGCATGCCGCTGCCGCTCTCCGAGCCGCGCATCGTGATGTTCAACAACTACCCCATCCTCTGGCAGGTGCGCTACCAGAAGGAAAACTATCTCGCCGTCGACCCGACCGTGCAGCACGGCATGCGCTCGCTCCTGCCCATCGTCTGGTCGGATGACGTCTTCAATTCGGCCCGCGACTTCTGGGAGGACGCCCGCTCCTTCGGCCTGCAGATTGGCTGGGCGCAGTCCTGCCGGGACGCGAACGGCGTCGGGGGCATGCTGACTCTGGCGCGCTCGGGCGAGCCTCTCACCAAGGCCGAACTCGACGACAAGGGCCTGCGCGTGGCTTGGCTCACGCACGTCGCCCATCTTGGCATGTCGCGCTGCCTGACGGCGAAGCTCATGCCCGAGGGCGAGGAGAAGCTGACGCCACGCGAGGTGGAGGTGCTGCGCTGGACGGCCGAAGGCAAGACTTCCGCCCAGATCGCGGAGATTCTCAGGATCGCGGAGCGCACGGTCAATTTCCACATCGGAAACGTGATGGCCAAGCTCAACTCGGCCAACAAGACGGCAGCGGTCGTCCGGGCTGCCATGCTCGGTTTGCTCTACTGAGTGTCGATAGCGGTCGCGTAGCGGGGGGGTGGGGCGCATGCCCCGAAGCGCAGCCGAGGGATGGCGAAACCGGGCCGGCGCGACCCATCTTGGGGCCGCGAACCTGACCATCGACTCCGACCTGCGGGCGGATCGACGCGGTCCGTAACGGCGGGCGACCCACCTTACGGATCGTCAGGTAACGTCTCACTCGCGCCTTCTATCCTTCTGGCAGCATCGCGCTTCAAGCTCCGTCCGCGCCGTGGCCATGCTTCCTCACCACGATACATGAACGCGTTTCGACCCCCGTCATCGTTTGTGCGTGGGCCTGTAAGTCACACAGAATCAAGATGTTATGAACATACCTGCCGAAGTTGACAGGTGCATATCCTGGGCGATCGCTGCTACTGTCAGCGCATCCGCTGATTTTTGCGACGGAATGTAGCGTGCTACACGGTGCCACCGACGGCGTGTGTGCCCTGTCTCATCAAGAGATGGCTATCCACTGGGGCCTTGGTCGGTGCTGCGTCGGCACCAATCTTCTGGACCCGCGAAGCGTCCTGATCATCTCGAAAGAGTGGTGAAGGCAGGGCGCTTACACGACCAAGTTGGACTCTTATGGAGGATATACATGTATAGCGTGATCCTAGGCCGGGCGTCCTGTGTGCTCGATGCTGAAATTATTGGTGGGAAAGCTGTAGGCCTCGACTATCTCATTCGCAACGGCTTCCCGTCGCTCGAAACAGGGGTGATCACGACCGACGCGTTTGCCCGCTTCCTCCGAGAAGCCGGTGTCGACTCGTTGATCGCCAATTGGATCTGTGCAGCCGATACTGCGTCAGAACGCGCGTTGCTCAGGGATATCCGCGCCAGAATCACTGCGCAAGCGCTCCCGTCTTGGCTGTCGATGGAGGTGAGCGAAGTGGTCGAAGCGCTCGGCGATTCTCCCGCGGACAGGTACTGTTTGAGAAGCTCGGCAACTGTCGAAGACTCGCGGCAGACGAGCTTCGCGGGAGTGTTCGAGAGTTACATCAATTTACCCAAAGATGACTTGGCAACCAAGCTGAAGGATTGCTACGCGTCAGTATTCTCGGATCATGCGATTGACTATGCGCGGCGAGCCGGTATCTCGCAGAAGAACATTAGGATGGCTGTGGTAATCCAGCCAGTGGTCCCCCCCCGTTCTTCTGGGATCGCCTTCACGTCCGAGCCGGAAACAGGTTGTGCCATGAACGTGGTAATCCAGTCCGCATTCGGATTCGGCGAGGCTATTGTTTCCGGCGAGCTATTGCCTGATACTTTTGTCGTAAACAAGCACACATCATCGATCATAAAGAGATCGGTAGCCTCCAAGCCGTTCCAATATGTTCCCGCCAACTGCAAGGAAGGTGGAGTTGAACGCCGGGCCAATTCGTTGGTCGTCGCGAGCGAAGCGTCGCTTACTAACGACGAAGTGCGGGAGTTGTTTCGGCTGGTGCAAGATATCGAGGCAGGCTATGGAAATCCGGCGGATATTGAGTGGGTTCTAACTGCAAGCGGACATTTCATCATCGTGCAGGTGAGACCGCTGACCTTCGCTGCATTGGACCAGTCCTTCGTCCGTTACGAACTGCTAGCTAATCTGGATGGTGCGCCGGCGGTCACAGGGCAGCCAATCACTGACCGCATAGTTGTTGGCGAAGTGCGCCACGCCCATTCGAAGGAGATTTCCGCGAATCGAGGCGACGTCATTGTCGCGCGCCACATCGATGTGGATTGGACTCCCAGTCTTCGTGATGCCACGGCGGTGATCACCGAGGGGGGTGGATACACGAGTCACATCGCGATCATCCTTAGGGAAATGGGCGTTCCATCGCTATTCGGCGCTGAGGGAGCGTTCGATGCGCTGCCCGACAAGGCTACCGTAACCGTAGCATGCAACGCCCGTCCTGGTGCTGTATGGCGTGGCTCCTTGGACTTTTCCACGGAGACGTTCGACCTAGCCAATGTGTATCGTCCGAGGACAAGAGTCCATCTCGTGTCGAGTTCGCTATCAGGAATTGACAAACTGTTGCAGCTACCACTGAATGGCATCGGACTGGTGCGGCTAGAGTTCCTTATCAGCGATGCTATCGGCATCCACCCTATGGCAATCGCCGACTACGCCCGCGGTCGCCAGTTGCCTGACCACGTAGCAAGCGAGATCTTTGCGAAGTCCGCCGCTCATGGGGCCGCTGATGAGTTCTACATCACAACCCTAGCGGAGACTATTTGTGCCTTTGCTTCAAGGTGCCCGGAGAAGGTTGTGAACGTCCGGTTCGCTGATCTGCTTACCGATGACTACCTGAGCCTCATCGGCGGAGACGTGTACGAGACCCAACGGGAGGCAAATCCAATGCTTGGATGGCGCGGAACGACCCGACTGGTCGACGAAGACTATCGAGCCGCGTTCATCCTTGATTGCCGGGCTTTTAAGAGGGCGATCGACGAGCTCGGATTCTCCAATATCAATCTGCTGCTCCCTTTCTGCAGGATGCCCGAGGATGTCCGAGCGGCAATTGAGATCATCAGAGAGTTTGGACCATCTAAAGCAAGAATTGGGATGATGGTCGAGGTTCCCAGTAACGTTGCGTTGGCGAAAGAGTTCGCGGATCTGGCGGACTTCTTCCTAGTCGGGCCAATGGATATGACTCAACTGACCTACGAGGCAGACAGGAAGGCGAAGAAGCTTTCACGATACAACAATCAGACTGTCGCGACCAAGGAGATGGTGAAGATGTTCCTGCAGCGGATATCCGGTTGCGGTAAGGAGGTCTTCATTGGCGGATGGCCGCTATTCCAATACCTCTCGGAGTATCGGGCTGTACAGACAAACAACGTCCTCCATCTCGTGGAGCTGCCCGACCGTCTGTTGGAGCTCTTCGAGAACCTGAGAGGGTTGGAGGCGCGAGTCTTCGCCGGAGACGAGGCGCCGATCCAATGCCTGTCTCCTCTTGCCGCGAATTGGTAAACGATGCTTCAACAACATTCGATGATGCCTTCCAGCATGCACAACGCGCTAGAGGAAGAAGAATCCAGACGGGATCTAGGTGCCATCCTCATAAACCAACCACCCGAGGTTCGGCAAAACCCACGCGTCGAGCGTGCAGTGGCTGTACTGCAATCACTTTCGATTGAAGAGCGCCTGGGTCAGATCAAGGCTATCAACGCTGGCGTAGTCGGGAAGCCGTACTTGCATGCGACAGGTGGTGGAGACGCCCGTGTGTTCGCGTACGACGAGGTCGCTGCGAGCCTGTTCAACGGATTTCCACAAGAGATCGGCGCCCTATACATTCACTTTCCATATTGCACCAAGAAATGTCGCTTTTGCCATTACTATAAGAACCATTCGGCGGCTGCACCAGAATGGGAGGATTTCCCCCAGTACATCGTTGGGGAACTCGGTTTACTAAGCACCTTGTTTCAATTTGCGAAGATACGGGCCAAGACCATACATTACGGGGGCGGCAGCCCGAGCCTATTATCGCCGAGCGCATGGCAACGCTTCGCCCAAGGCGTGGCCCGATACGTTGCTCACGATGGCGATCCGGAAATTGCCATTGAGGCAGATCCGGAGGACCTGTCTTCACCAATACTACGGAGTTGGATCGAATCAGGGGTGAGCCGGGTTAGCCTGGGCGTCCAATCATTCGATGCCGATGTACTGGCATACCTGAGGCGCGGCCATAATGCGAAGCAAGCTCGAGAAGCTATCGAACTCCTGGTCAGTGCGGGGGTACCAAACATAAATGTTGATCTCATGTACGGTATGCCGAAGCGATCACTGGGGTCATGGGTTAACGATCTGGAGTTGATTCGGATTCATCGTCCGCATTCCGTTACGTGCTACGCGACAAGGCCAGACCCTCGCAATATGCTTGACAAAGCTCAGGACTTCCCAAGCGAACTGGAACGAATACTGGCGCACCAGGTGGCGATCGAGTACATGACCGATCTCGGGTATCTCCAGTACTCTCCAAACCAGTTCATTGAGAGTTATCAGGGGGCATGCTTGGCCAAGCAGTACCGCAACCGGTGTGAGGATGTCCTTGGTGTGGGCCCCAGGGCTCACTCGATCTTCCAGGGGTGGTTCTACGAGAATTTCGCGAGCGTGGACCAATATCGTCAGCTCGTCGACCAGGGAAAGCTGTGCACTATCAAGGGAGCACGCATTCCACCAGGGGAAGAAAAGCGTCGATTCCTCCAGTTTGGTCTCAAACTGAGCGGCCTGAATAAGCCAGACGACGATAACGGGGTACTTGTTGGTGAGTATGCTGCAAGATTCGGAAATGACATTACGGACGAGCTTCAACAACCGCTGGGCATCATGACAGAACTAGGACTGGTGACACATAGACCAGGCCAGTCGGTTCGACTGACCCACCCTGGCGTGCTTTTGAGTCACGAGGTCGGCAAATACATCGGCACGGCACCGATAGGATGCTGACCGAAAAGAGTCACATATGGAGCCTACGGGATGTTGACCCTTGATCAATGGCTTGCATTCGTGCTCACAGCTATAGGTGCGGTATTCATACCGGGCCCGGGCGTGCTGCTCACAATGGCTCATAGCATGAAGTATGGGGTCAGGGGAGCGATCGGCACTATCGTCGGGTGCTTGACTGCTAACCTTTTCCACCAGGCTTTGGTTGCACTTGGCTTGGGGGCGGTGCTGGCCAGTCAGTCAGGTCTCCTGGAACTGCTAAAGTACTTAGGGGCCGGCTACCTAATCTATATTGGGCTGCGGCAACTTCTTGCCAATGCGAATGCGGTGCAGTTGCAGGTCTCTGAGAGCGAACGTAGATCACACGTGCGACTGTTCGCGGAGGGATTCAGCGTCATGTCACTCAACCCGCGGAGTTTTCTCTTCTTCCTGGCGTTCTTTCCCATGTTTATCGACACAAACAGGTCTCTCACCCTACAGTTTTGGACGTTGGGCGCGACATTCGCACTGGTCGGCGCGACAGCGCTATTTCTCTACGCCTCTTTCGCGTCGGCGATGAGGGCCTTCCTCGCCGACCCCTCGAAACGCAAGATCCAGACGCGAGTGGCCGGGTCATTATTGATTCTCAGTGGATGTTGGTTTGCGCTAACCAAAGTGACGCCAGCATAGGCTGGCGGGAGAGCTGTCGGTGGATAACAACCTGCTCATCTTCCTTGCCGTGAGCGCTTTGTCTACGGCGACTCCAGGACCGTCTGTGCTCTATGTTACAACCCGCGGAGCTCTGGGGGGCGTTGCCTCGGGCGTGGCAGCCAGCGTCGGCGTTCTCGCGGCGGACGCACTCTTTATCCTACTGTCGGCAACGGGGGTGACGGCGTTGTTGAACGCTTCTCACGAGCTATTCGCCCTCGTGCGTTTGCTTGGTGCTGGATATCTTGTATACCTCGGAATTCGATTGTTGCTTCCCGCGTCTTATGTCACTGCGAATGCCGACAAGGCGTCTGTTACAGGTGGCACTTTGGGGAAGGTACTAGTTGGTGGATTTGTCATGCACGGCGCAAATCCAAAGGCGCTACTCTATTTTGGGTCGCTGGTGCCGCAGTTCATCAGCTTCCAGCAACCCATCGGTACCCAATTGCTTTACATAGCGGCCATACACCTAACCACGGCATCGCTCGTGCTTCTCATCTATTCGGTGCTCGCTGCCCGCCTCGGCCGTATGCAGATTGGGGAAGGAGCGAGACGCGCCTTCAGCGTGGCGGCTGGGCTGGTGTTTGTTGGGTCGGGGGTTGGCTTAGCTCTCGCGCGACCGAGCGCAGAATAGGGGGCTGCTCCAAGCCTTGTTTCCCGGACGTAGGTTTCCTCCTCCTCCCGGATGCTTTCCACGACGTTCTTGCGCCAGACTGCGACCCTCTCTTGGTGGTCTTCGGTTAACGTCTGTGGATAAGCTTTCAGTGCGATCAGGTAAAGCGTGTGCCACTTCTTGGTATATGTACCATCGCAGAGTATGGCGTTGATCACACCCCAGATATTGGTCTGATACTCGATGCCAACACCGTCATGGAACGAAAGAATCCGCGCGATCATCGTCCGCAACGGATGCTCGTCCAGCAGGGAAGCTGGATAGCCATGCGCCACCAACCCATTGATGGGTATCCGTCCGGCTGACGGCACCTTCAATCTCCGTAGCTGGTATGGCACCGTGACGGCTTTTCTGACGGAGAGCGGTCATGAAGCGGACGGTTACCAAGCGAAACCTACTGAGAGGATTGATTCGGTTCAGCATCAAGCGACGTTTGGTCTCGGAAGCGGGAGAGTCTTTCCGACCTTGCTATGAGGTATCCGTCCGGCCGACAGCACCTACCCCGGCGACGCGGAGATGAGCAGAATCAGCGAGGCTGCCAGAGGTGTGGCAGCAGGGAATCGAGGTCGCGGGTTTTTGCGGACGGCAGGCGGATCAGCACGTCACGCAGATACTGGAAAGGATTGAGATCGTGCAGCTTGGCGGACTCGATGAAGGACAGCACGATGGCGGCGGCCTCGCCGCCGCGGGTGCTGCCGGCGAAGAGCCAGTTCTTGCGGTTATCGCAATGTTTCGATAACCGCAATTATCCTCGGTCAACTATTAGGCAAGGTTCGAGGTCTCGCGCTGGTGAAACCCTGATTTAACCTGAAGTTCGGTACTGATGAAGCCGATTTGCTACGCTGATTCAATGAGTTGTCATTGAATCACGGTTCGGATTTCTGACTACGGACAAATCGTCCGAATCAGCGCAAGCGCGTGCTGGTGCTTCGGG
>Ga0208244_101458_pt1 | contig 12446 bp, 17 predicted proteins | sample SubbioCR12Aug_5A_FD_184828 | JGI IMG/M metagenome (GOLD analysis project Ga0208244, IMG submission 184828) | Serpentinite rock and fluid subsurface biosphere microbial communities from McLaughlin Reserve, California, USA - CR12Aug_5A (SPAdes) | ecosystem: Environmental > Terrestrial > Deep... | reverse complement strand
CACCTTCGCGAACAACGGCTGGCTGATCGCGCCAAAGATGATGAACAACACCAGCGCAATCGGCAGGATCGGCATGGCAGTCCATGCGAGCGTGGTGTTGGTGGTGAACAAAATGATGAGCGTGCCCGTCAGCAAAATGATCGCGCCCACAAGCTGCAAAAGTCCCTGCCCGATGAACAGGCGGACTTTTTCCACATCGTCCGTCGCGCGGATCATCAATTGCCCTGTCTGATTTTTATCGTGATACGAAAACGAAAGCCGCTGGATTTTCGCATACAGGTCGTTACGCAGATCATACGCCACCGACTGCGAATTTTTCTCCGCCCAATAGGCTTGCAGGAAGGCGAACAATCCGCGCAGGGATGCGAAGAGGACGATAAAGAAGATCGCGCTGACCAATGTCCCCGGGGCATTCGCCAAATCCGCTTCCAACTGGACTTTGAGCTGCTCCAGCGTAGTGGACTCTGGTCTGCCCGTCAGGCTGAGGATCTGGGGCAATGCCTGCCCGACGAACGAAGCGGGAATCCTATCCAGCGCCTGCAAAATCTGGTCGGCGATGTATCCGCTGGTGACCGCGTCAATGACGTTGCGCACCATGCGCGGAACTGCCAACTGCGAGAGCGTGGCGATGATCAAAAACAAATAGGGAAGCGCCGCCTGCTGTTTGTAATGGGTTAAATAACGAAGCGCGCGTCCCATCGAGCCGCGGGGTTTGTCCGCGCGGATGCGTGGTTTTGGTTTGGTGAGGGTTGCTTGCATGGAGTTCCTCTGTATGTCTGGTGGTTGAGTAGGTCGAGCGATAGCGAGACCGTATCGAAACCACCTATTCTGTACACAATTTCAATAGGTGTTTGTCTTCTATTTCAGGTCTCGATACGGGCGGCGGGTTTATATCTCTTTTTCCAGTTTCCTGGCTGCCTCCGTGAGGACCGTCAACGCTTCCGCCACCTTGCGCTTTTCTTCCGCGGAGAGCGATTTGCCGAGTTCATCCATCCAGCGGTAGCGTTCGTTGAAGCCTGCTTCGATCAAGCCGCGTCCCTTTTGGGTGAGTTGCAGGATTTTCACACGGCGGTCATTGGGATCTTCGGCACGCTCAATGTATTCGCCCTGGACGAGTTTCTCCGCCAACTGACTGGCAGCCGCATTGGAGATGTCGAAGCGTTCGCTGACATCTGAAACCCCACAGGCGCCCTTGTGGTGTAACTGCATCAGGATGCTGAACTGCGGCATGGACAACCCCGTGGACTTGGCAAACTGCGTCCAGCCGCGCATGGAGCGGTGCATGAACACGTCCATCCACGCGCGCAGGGATTGGGAAATGGGGGAGTTGGTCATCGTTAAGCCTTCTTTTTAGTTAAGCGGGCTTAACTTTATGCGCGGATTTTATTTCCGTCAAGAGGGAATGTGTTGGAGAAATGTTGGAAAATCCCCGCCTCAAAAACAAAGATAGAATGGTAAGATAACGTCATTCAAAGGGACTTCAATGCAGAAGATCTTCATCAGCTACTCGCGCAAGGATATTGACTTCGCCCGCAAACTGGCAGGCGATCTCGAGAAGGCGGACTACGATGTCTGGTGGGACATCACCGACCTGCGCGGCGGCGACGATTGGGTGAAGACGCTCCCCGCCGCGATCGCATCGAGCAGCCAGTTCATTATCATCCTCACGCCGAACTCGGTCGAATCGGAATGGGTGCGCAAGGAATACACGCAGGCGTTGAACCTGCGCAAGAAGATCGTGCCGATCATGTTCGAGATGTGCGATGTCCCGTTTGCATTGAACACCATCAACTACGTCAACTTTATGAGCGGGGAGTATGAAGACCAGTTCGAGAACCTGCTCAAAGCATTGGGATTCCGAGGCGAGCCGCCCAAAGTCACGCCATATGAACGTGCGAAGGGATTGATCCCGCCCGCGCTTCGCAAGTTTGCCATCCCCATCATTCTTGGGATACTCCTGCTTTTGGCATTTGTTTTTCTCTCCGCGCCCAAACCTCCCCCTGACATGCCAACTGCCACCCCATCGGCGACGGAGACGATCACCCCGACTCTCACGCCGACCGAAACTGCCACGCCCACCCGGACATCCACGCAGACCGCAACAGCGACAAAGCCATCCCTGACGCCCACCGCGACCAAACAGCCATTCGAAACACTGACATTTTGCGTCAATTCACTATTCGCCAACACCATCAATGTGCGTTCGGGACCCGGCACGAATTACGCCGTGCTCGGCGAACCCCTGCCGCTACGACGCTGTCTTGAGTTCCGCGCCGTGAACGCGGACGAGACCTGGCTGTTGATCGCCCCAAATCAGGAAGACCCGCGCAACGCGCAATACGAAGGCGGCTGGATCTTTCGCGAACTGCTGGGGCTTGGGCTGGTAAGTGCGATTGACCTGCCCGAGGTTACGCTGACGCCCACACCGACACCGTCCAACACGCCCACTCCATCGAATACACCGACCATCACGCCGACACTCACAGCTACGGATACGCCGGAGTCAACGGAAACATCCGTGCCTTAAATGCGGACGGGTTCCGAATTTTCATCCAGAACCCGCCCAACTCTCTCCTACCGATAAAGTCACCAGTAATTCTACAACTGCCCTTTCGAGCAGGTGTATTCGATGATAACTACCCCAATCCTACCCAAAAGATGCGAAACGCTCAATTGAACAAAAGTACCAACGCACTGGAATATTCCCCCCCTAACAGCGGAGAAATTGTGGGCCCGGCAGGATTCGAACCTGCGACCAAGCGGTCAGCGGTTTTCCTCCTGTTTGGCTACGTTTCAGGGTGCAGGAATGGGGAATAATGGTGTTGGGATGGTTTCGGGGTTTGGTGTTACTACTCCTCCTAATGTGTTTTGGATGATTAGGACTATCACGCAAAAATAAAAAATTGCTCCGATAATTGAAAATATTGAATTTGCAACGAAGAAATGCCCCCAGATTGCAAAGGCTCTTTTTAGGAAATTGGGATTTACTACGTTTGTCTTGGGCGTTTGTGTCTTTGATTTCAACCTGAGATTTTCTTTTTCTAAAGTTTCTACTCGCATTTCGAGACTATTTAGATAGCCTAATAGCTCATCCATGTTCTTGAATTTTTGCATGGTCTCATCCTTTTCGTAAGAGTTGCAATTTTTTCTTGAGGCTGTCCATTTCTCTCAATTGTTCTCTTGGTGGCAATTGTTTGAATACTTCAAGTAATTCTTCTTCTAGTCTGGATAACTTGAAAATTGGTTCATCAGGATAGAAGTACATGATAGATTTTTTGTAGTGGTGGGCTATTTCAAATAAAAGACTTGCATTTACAACAGTCTTTCCTTTTTCTATATCTGATATTGCAACCCCTGATCTGTCTAAGGCTTTTCCAAGTTCTGCTTGTGTTTCTCCTGCATCTTTACGCGCTAATTTTATCCGTTCGCGGATGTATCTATTGATTGCGTTGTCTTCGATTTTTTTCCTCATTTGTTTTCTAAATTGTATCATTTTGGTACTTGACAAAATTTCGGATATGATTAAAATTGTAAGCATAACCAAATTTGAATAATCTGCTCCTTGTAGGCAGGTTCGGCGGTTTACATCCCTCCGCAAGATGGCAAGGCATAAACAAAAGGGATGGGAGATCATCCAAAATGAAGCGTTTCAGATGTCAGTATTATTCAGCGGTCAAATGGTTTGAGTGGTTACTTTTATACGGTTCTTTTACGCTTGAATTGACGCATAAAGCACTCAATGAAAATTTGGTTATGGCTCGTCTCGATTGGGTCACGATGGGGGAGTTGTGAAAGTTACCAATTCTCTACAATGGTTTCAGCGTTTTTTATTTGCTCCTTCGCGGATGGTTCTTAGTTTCTATCCGTTATTTGTTCATCGTGTGCCAGAGGCAAAATTAGCTTTCGATGCTTTATTGTCAATGGTTGACGAAGATAAGGCGTGGGGGGGTCGGGGGGGGACAGGATAATGACGGACTATCCGTCATTGATTGTTTCTCTTGTTCTCGGCTCGATTTATGCCATTGTTTTACTGGTTGGCGTTTTCATATTGCGAAAAAAGTAAAAGGCAATTACGCGGGTGTGCCGCGTTGCAAATCTAACCTAAAGGAGGTTCGTTTCAAATGTTTATGCAGTTTCGTGGTCAATTGTTGTCAGTTTCCCAGAGGACGAGCAAAGGCGGCTACAAGTACACGCCGCTTGAATTCAATCTTTCCTCGGGGGAAACCTTCTCCCTGAGCGCGGACGGTCACATCGCGGTTGGTGCCGAATTCCTGCGCAAAGACCTTGATTGGGTCTTGGAGATCGCTCCCAAGACATATCAGGGCAATACCCGTTTTACAGTTACCCGCATCACCAACGGCGCGGGCGACAAGTCAAAAGGAAAGGAGTAAATAAGACATGACCTTGACCGAAATCCTCAATGCCGTCACGGACTTCACCGATGCATATTCCGTATATGTCTCGGCGGGTTTGATCCTCGGTCTGGCTTTCTGGGGCATTCGTCGCCTCATCAAAGCGGGACGTTAGATCAACGGCGGTTACTGTGCGGGGTGCGTTACCCGCACAGTAACTCCTTTGGATAAACGATGACATTTCCCTTGGATGCCGTTGTTTCTGTTGTTGGCTTCTGCTGGTTGTTGTGGTGGTTGCCTTCTCCTTTTCCTCTGTTGCCTATTCTCGCGGCGGTTTGTTTCCCGCTATATCCAGAGGATGCAGCTTTTACTGCTTATATTGTCAGTTTGCTTATGGGTTCGCTTTCACATGCGTTTACACTTGCGGCAAACTGGCGGGAGGTTCGCCAATAATGTCTGTTCCTCAAATCCTCGGTTATGTGAATGGTTTGCTCACTGATTGGGGGGTTATGCCCTTCATTCAGGCGGGCTTGGTTATTATGACCGTGATCTCTGCGATTGTCTATCTTCGTCGCTTGGGCGCTGGTTCGTGATGTATCCGAAGCGTATCCTATTCACATCCATTGCATTTACTGCCCTTATGCTTCTGGCGGTTATTTCGATGCCGTCAGAAGTACAGGGGCAAACTCCAACATCTACCCCTTATGTAACTTCCACATTACCTTATTGCCCTGCAACGTTAACTCCAACATCGATGTTCCCTACGCGGGAAATTCCTACTTTTGAAGGAATACCTACAAACGAATTTACAACTCCTGTTCCATACGAGTTTGATTTTGAGATTGTCGAAACAAATTATATTGGAGGTTTTACACAAGTTCCATATAAGGTCGGTGTTTACAATGTTTATGTTGAAGATGGTTCGAGTTATGGTAATCCAACGGCATTTTTTACGCTGAAATTTGAAAAAGGTCAAATTCCAATGGGGACAAAGGTATATTACCGTGCGATTGGCGTTTTTGCAGAGGTTCAAAATATAGACGGTTTCAATCGTTCACATCATTACCGAACGGATAATATAAATTTTCCAAATCTTGACCAAGATAGTTATTACTCGGTCAAAGATTTGGACGTTACATATCATGTTTATCCAGAGCAAAATGGATTTATAACTATAGGAATGGGGAATGATTACATGCTTAGATTTGTTGTTCTTCAGGATAGTTCGTTTCCCAATTATAAAATTTTGTCTTGGGGTTTGCAGGCTGTAGAATTTTCTTTACATCCGTTCGATGTTGTTTATCCTACAATAACGCCGCATCCCACATCAACCCCAACGCTTATACCTACTGCTACAAGTACGCCATCTTTGGGTGCTTTTACTGGAATACAGTTTACACCAGAAGATGCAGGAACTATTGTAACTCCATACCATTTGGGAATTTATGATTGGTATGATGAGCCTAATACACAACATGGGCCTTGGTTGACAACGTTTATGATCGCTTGGTCACGTGGTAGTGTTCCAGCTGGCACGACACTATATTACCGTTGGAGGGGTGTTTGGGCGGAAGTTCAGAATGTGGACGGTTTCAATCGTAATCATTCATTCTGGCAGGATAATCTTGGCGGTATTCCGAACTTGGAAAGGTTTTATTATTATGGTGTGCCGCATTTGTCTACTCGGCTTCACTATTATGATGACGTGGAAGAAGGTTCTATAGTTTTGAGTGGATTTAACTATCGAATTTTATTCAATGCTTCACAAGATAGTTCTACTCCAACACAGAGATTGTTACGGAGGGGACTTGAATATTTTGAGGTTAGCGCAGTTCCTTTTGTGACTTCTACCCCTACACCAACGGCTACTATAACCCCAGATGGTTTAGCTTCTCAAACCCCTACGGGTGTATGGTGTATTCCAGACGACACGATAGAAAGTCCCTTTTTGGATTACAAGCCTCCTAATGTAACCCCTGGTCCATGCATTACATTATTGCCGAATATCACAATTCCCGTTCCTGACATTGTGCAAACTATTTGGGAGGCTTTTATTCCTAACGAGATAGGCGTTCCTGGGGTTGCCGTCTGCCTGTGGTTCTGGTCTTGGGAGGTAGAAATATTCGGTTTCAAAGTAAGTGATGTTCTAATGCTTTTCGCGGCTATGACAGGTGTAGTTTTGTTAGTAAGGGAATTTAGATCATGAACATAGTAAATTTGACAGTGGTAGAAAGTCCTTTGTTGATAGTTGCTCTAACTGTTTATGGTGTCTTGGCGCTTGTTCGGATTGTTCGATGGGTTCTTGACATATTGCCATGAAAGCGCAATTTTTAGGCGGTCAGACATTTTGGGAAACGTTGAAAGCGTTTCGGGTTTGCTGGTATCGCGGTCGTTATGGCGGTGGCAAAACGTCGCTTGCGGTTTTATGTGCCGCTCGATTACTGGCGGAAGGAACTGTTGAAAATGTGGTTAGCAACATACCGTTATCGTTCTCCGTCCCTCCTCCTGAGCCGTTCAAAGATACGGCTATCCTCCTCGATGAAAGCTGGATTTATCTGGAAAGTCGGCGGGATGTGGTTGATTATGCGGGTTTTGTTCGAAAGTTCAATCATTATTTATTACTCCCTTCTGTCTTTCCTATTCATAGTAGGCTCTCATTTTTCTATGTACAGCGAGTATTCAATGCCTATTCTATTGGGTTGCCTCTCTGGTTTTTTGAGTGGGGTATTCGGGATAAAGTCGTTAAGGAACGTGGATGGTTTGCTATCTTGCATCCTAATTCTTGTTTCAATCATTTTCCTACTAATTTTGTCGCTGGTGACGATGGAGGTATAAGCGATGCGCTTGTTAGAACTTCTAAAGGGGCAGGTTTCAAAGGCACTCGAATTACTCAAAGAGAGCAGGCGTCTGCCGTTGTCGATTTGGGCGGTTTTGGTGAAGTATCTGAGGAACTGGAAGATTTCAAGTATTCAATGGATTTCACGCTTTCGGACATGGAACGCGAAGCGCAAAAAATCGCGCGGATCATTAAACGATGACGGGATATTTCATTTCGAAAATCGTTCGCCTCGGCAAATTGCGGCGGGATTTGTTGGTGCTCCTGTCATTGTTCGCAAGTCTGAACAGTCAATAAATCTTAATTCAGTTATTTTGGGTTTTGTCCTTCTCTGTTTGCTTCCTTATTGGTGGGTAAATGCTATCAGGACAAAAATCATCGAGGCAGATCAGCGCAATATCGAACGTGCTACGCGTGTCGCTGGCTGGCGTGAAGGATACGATGAAGATGGCAACCCATACATGGAAGTTACATCAGAGGTAGGTTTGGAATTGATACAAACACCTACGCCACAAAGTACCCCAACACCTATACAAATTATTTTGGATATTGCTACCGCTGTTCCACCTACCCCATCACAGGATGATATTCAATTTTTCAAGTTGTCATTTTATGATCCTGCAATTGGTCGTTTTTATCCTGAAATTGCATCGGTGAATTGTGCGGTTTGGGATCCAGCGGCGCAAGAATGCCGTTCTCTAATGAGTAATGGAGATACCTTTATGAATTGGTACGGTCGCGGGGTTGCCTGTCCTCCCCCTATGCAATTGGGTGACGTTGTCCGCGTAGTGTATCCGCCTCAATTGGTCGGTGATTGGACTTGTGTAGATCGTGGCGGCGCGATAGTCAACGGCTATCTGGATTTCTTGTTGAGATACCCCGAAATGATCTGGACAGGATATAACCTCAACCATTTTCCATGGTCATCAACAGTTCAAGCATATCACCTAAAGCCATAAGCGCGGGTGCGGCGCGGAACGGAGCGAAGCGAGTACCGCAAGCCGCGCCCGCCGTCTTGTCTATTGGTCATATTTGAACAACAAATAGGTTCCTGTCCGCCAACGTCCCCCCCACGCCTTCGGAGTTTATATGTCTGAACAAGTCGCGGTCGAGAAAATGGATGCAATTATCCGATTTGCTCCACAAGGTTCTTTGATTGAACTATCCCCACGTTTTCAGGGTTCGGTTTTCAATCGTGTTCCACGTGGAGAAGTTTCCTCGTTTTCGGTTCGTTCTCGTTCACGTCTAAATAAAAAAATTGCTATGTTGTCTCGTGGTGTATTGCCTTATTTTGTGACCCTGACCTATCACGCAAAAATGCCGTCTGATTTCACTGGTTATAAATATCAGTTGCATCATTTCATGATTTCATTTTTTCGGCGCTTCCCAAATGCTGGCGTTATCTGGAAATTGGAATTCCAAAAGCGAGGTGCTCCTCATTATCATCTCTTTGTTTGGGGTGTCTCTCTTCAGGATTTACGCGCTTTTATCCCTCAAACATGGCATAAAATAGCGGGTTATCGGTCAAAATATCATCTGGAATGGCATCAAGGAAAATTGGGGAATGAGCATTGTGTCCAGTCCATTCGTTCTTGGAATGGCGTTTTATCTTATGCTGGTAAATATTTTGCCAAATTGGATGACACAAAAAATCGGGGTGGTCGTGTTTGGGGAGTTCGTGGTTTAGTGCCGTTTTCCAAGATTTTAGAATTTCGTGTTTCTATTGAAGTTGCATTAGAGTTCCGTCAAACTCTCATTGAGGAACGGAACTATCAATTTCAGCGTTTGGGTTTCTGGACGTTTGACTATTCTACTGCGTGGTTGTCTTTTCTCCATGACCTAAATCTTTCCGAGTATGTATCACAAAACCCACCTGATGATCCTCCAGACTGGGAACTATATGTAGATTGTGATTTCGAGGAAATAATTTTATGAAAATCATTCATCCCCACAAACCGCTTCCGATTGTCAAATGTTTTGCTTGTGGTATGAATTTGAGGGTATCTTTTACTTGGTGTATTCATCCTTCGGGTGTTTATTGTGTCGATTGTGCGCCGTTTGGTTCGTTGCATTTATCATAGGTGAAAGATGATACTAATGGGACGGATGAAAGGATTTCAACGTCTAAAATTGCGGAGTTTGTTGAATATGTTGTATAAACCTTCTGAACTTGCTGAGGAAATTGGAATAAACGTCCGTCAGTTTTATAGGGTATACATTCCTCTTGGCTGTCCTTGCGTGCGCGATCGCGGAAGGGTCTATATCAATGGTCGCGTGTTTTTCCAGTGGTACGAAGAAACTTATCCGCGTCTTTCCCTCGGTCAAAATGAGGGCTTTTGTCTGACCTGTAGGCGGGCTGTATTGGCTCAAAATCCTTCTCGGCGTGTTTCTGGTCGTCTCGTCTATATCGTCTTTCCTTGTCCTTCCTGTGGTCGTTCAATATCTCGAATAATCGAAAGGGTTTCAAATGGATAAATATCGTTTTCGTGTTGTTGTTTCAATTTTTATATTTGACATGCGAAATATGCGGGGTTTTGGTTATCATAGTCAATCTGAATTGGCTCGTGGTCTTGGTGTCCGTGATGCTACTGTTTCTTCATGGGTAAATAAGGAAAGTTGTATTTCTGCTTTTACGTTGTTTTGTTTGTTTTCTTATTTTGCTTCTGTAAATCGTATTTCTTTGGTGGATGTTGTTTCAAGGTTTTTAGATCGTTATTCTTCGATGATAGAAAAGGAATGATATCATTTGCGGTTTTCCGTAAAAGTCAGGCATTTACTTTTTAGCGTAAAAAAATCGATTTTTTTACGGTGCAGGGTAAATTATGATAAATCGCGATAATTGGAAAAACATTCGTGCATATTTGGATTATCGGCGGGATGTTGATCTAATCTCGAATTCCTCTTTGAAATTGGAAAAAACTTGGTTATTGCATGTTCTCCAATGGGCGGATGATGTTTCTTTTCAGCGGATCCAAAAAATAAGACCATCATTTCCGCAATATATCAGGGATTTAGGGGTATCTCCTGTCTATGTTTCTCACGTTATTCGCTCTGCACATCGTTTCTTTTCATGGTTGGTGAAACATCGCAGAGGATATGGATTTATTTCTGCGGCGTGGCTTGATACCATCAAAGCGCCTTCAATGATCATTGAGGAAAGAAGTCATCAAGCGGTTACTATTGAAGAAGTGAGGGCGATAGCGTCCGCGCCTGTTTCAACCCTGCGGGATTGTCGAATTCGGGCCGCGGCTGTTTTCTGGTTTCTTTCAGGAATTCGGATCGGGGCATTCGTTACTTTGCCAGTGTCTGCTGTAGACCTTCAAAATCTTACTATCAAACAATATCCGCGGCTCGGCGTAAAAACAAAAAACAAAAAACACGCTACAACGTTTTTACTTGATATTCCTGATCTGCTCGAATGTGTCCGGGCTTGGGATGCAGAAATTCGGGCGGCTGGTTCTCTGTTTTGGTTTGCTCCTTTTTCTCCTGAAACTGGCATGATAGACCTGTTTCACGACCACGTAGGGCAACATCGAAACATACGCGCAAGAAAGGATTTGGCGGACTGGCTCGCGCGTGTAGGATTGCCTTATCGCTCTCCTCACAAATTCCGTCATGGTCATGCTGTTTACGCATTGAAGCAGGCTCGGACTGTTTCGGCATTGAAAGCCGTAAGTCAAAACCTAATGCATTCATCGCTCAAAGTTACTGATGGGATTTACGCCATTCTCGATGATCTTGATGTACGAAACGAAATACAAAATTTGGGGAAAACGGATGATGATTTACTTCGTCGCCTTCGGGATCTTTTGAAGTGACGACTAGGGATAGTTTGAACTCACCTATAAGGCTGGCTGAGTAAGTGCCGCTGATCTTTCGGGCGGTTAAAATTACGTTAGCAAGGGGCAACTAGATGCAAGCCGTTTAGGGATAGTCGTCACTTCCTGGGGGGTCGTCGGCTGGTGGGACGTTGCCCCTTGCGTTATTATTGCAACCCGCCCGAAAGCAATTCGTCAACTCTGCGCCATAAGTCCCGTTTGGGAGTGTTTATATAATGCTGGTGGGTTGGGCAATGTTTCGGCGAGGATAAAAATTGTATGCAGGAAAAAGCCCAAATGGTACTTATGGACGGGTTGACGAATTGAAGCGGCACGACGGTTAGCCAATACCTTAGTTATGGCTTAGAACAAAACCCCAAAGTGGGCCCGGCAGGATTCGAACCTGCGACCAAGCGATTATGAGTCGCCTGCGCTAACCGCTGCGCCACGGGCCCCCCCGTGTCAGTAAACAGTAACCAGTAATCCGTATGCCAGCACTGACCTACTGGAACCTGATTACTGGTCACTGAACCGAGAGCGGGAGATGGGATTCGAACCCACGAATGTCAGCTTGGAAGGCTGATGCCTTACCACTTGGCGACTCCCGCAATGAGACCATGATTTTACTTGGATGCGGAAAGCCAGTCAAGCGGGCGAAATTGAGCCGGGCTGTCCGTTGATTGACGCTCCCCACTTTTTGATATACACTTCCTCATCTCATTTTTTCGAGGTCATCATGCCCAAGGAACATTCACGTTATCGCTGGTTTGTGGTCGCCGTGTTCTTTTTCTTCATGCTCCTGCACCAGACCGACAAGTTGATGATCGGCTCGCTGCAGGTGCAGATCACCGATGAATTCAGAATCAGCAATACGCAATGGGGGTTGGTGAACTCCGGCGCGTTGATCGTCGCCACCATTCTGTACCCGATCTGGGGGTATTTATACGACCGCTACGCGCGCGCAAAACTGCTTTCGCTCGCCTCCTTCATCTGGGGCGCGACGACCTGGTTGAATGCGCTCGCGCGGAACTTCGGCGTGTTCCTTGTCACCCGCGCCTCGACCGGTATCGATGACTCATCCTATCCCGGTTTATACACTCTCGTCGCCGATTATTTCGGTCCCAACCTGCGCGGCAAGGTGTATGGGCTGTTGCAACTGGCGCAGCCCATCGGCTATCTGGTCGGCATGATCCTGGCGCTGATGATCGCGCCGATGATCGGCGGGTGGCGAAGCGTATTCTTCATCACCGGCGGGCTGGGGCTGGCGCTCGCCGCCCTGATCTTCTTCTTCGTCAAGGATATGCCGCGCGGCAAAGCCGAACCCGAATTCGAAGATATGCAAATGGCGGAAATGCAGAATTTCAAATTCTCATGGGAGGAGGCGAAGCAGATCTTCAAAAAGAAGACCATGTGGTTTGTCTTTGCCCAGGGCTTTGCAGG
>Ga0208244_101457_pt1 | contig 12452 bp, 8 predicted proteins | sample SubbioCR12Aug_5A_FD_184828 | JGI IMG/M metagenome (GOLD analysis project Ga0208244, IMG submission 184828) | Serpentinite rock and fluid subsurface biosphere microbial communities from McLaughlin Reserve, California, USA - CR12Aug_5A (SPAdes) | ecosystem: Environmental > Terrestrial > Deep... | reverse complement strand
AAAAAACAGTAAAAAAAAGATCTTGATGTTCGGGAGAAAGAAATTTTCTCCTTCATCTACGATGCTTCTCCTAATTTCACTTTTGTGCCAGCATACTTCTGTTAACAGTAAGATTTTAGAGATGCCCGTAACCTATTCCAGCTTCCGGCCAAAAACAAGAAAGCCAATCCAGCTTCTTGAGTCGGCTCTTGATTCCATCCATCCCGCGAAGAGTCGAAACGGTTTTCCACACAACGCTCAATTTTCACACCGTTCACTTTTCTTCTTTCTCAAGCTCTCCCGGAGGCACTTTCTCATCCCGCATACGCCTGAACTCATTCATGAATTCGGTCATGGCGCCATTCGTGACCCCTCTTCTTACGTCACCGCCGGCACTCCATGGTCCGGAAAAGCCTCTTGCTGAAAAGTAACTGTATACTCCGTACGTGTATCCCTTTTCCTCGCGCAGGTTAATAAAGAGCCGGGTGGCAGATCCCTCTCCAAGTACTCGATTCGTGACGGTGAGCCCAACACATGCACGGTCAAACGATCCGAGACCTCGAAGGCACCCAGTTGTCGTTACGGTTGAATTGATTATTACCTAACGATTGTTTAGGTTTGCTGCGAACAATGCTGTTTCAATATGGTATTGTTGAAGTTGTGGTTCCTCCATAGAGCCGTTCTAGCATCTCATGGGTTTCAGACGGACTTGACACCACCGTCGAGTCGATTATTCCCACCAAAGAGTCGCGAAGCAGATCAACCGACACGAACGCGTTCTCTTTCATGTCATCCCAATCGTTCGTGATCCCAAGAGAAATATCACATTGTGTCCACAGCGTATTGTTGTGCAGAAATCCTGAGTGAAGATGAATATGTACGAATTCGAGTTCAAACCATTTGCTGAGATGTCTGAAGCTGACTACGAGGCTGTTGGTTTCAAGTCTGGATTGGAGATCCATCAGCAGCTTCTTACGCAGAAGAAGCTCTTCTGCCGGTGTCCTGCCGGAAAGTATAGTACACAGCACGACGCCCAGATCCTGCGACACATGCGCCCGACACTCTCAGAACTTGGAGAGTATGACGGCACTGCGCTCATGGAGTTCAAAACGAAAAAGGATATTATCTACCAGATCAATCGCGAGACGGTGTGTACGTATGAGATGGATGATACTCCGCCGTTTGAGCTAAACGATGAAGCGCTCGACATTGCTCTGGGGATCAGCTTGTTGTACGGATGCTCCATGGTGGATGAAATTCATATTGCCCGGAAACAATATCTTGACGGCAGCATCCCCACCGGCTTCCAACGAACGACGATTGTCGGCGTTGATGGGAAGGTGCCACACCGGAATCGCGAGATCCATATTGTTCAGGTTGGATTGGAGGAAGACTCTTGTCGGGAAGTGAACGACATCGGTCATCGACGAACGTACGTGACCGACCGACTTGGGATGCCCCTGATTGAAACTGTGACCGGACCCGACATGAAGACTCCCCAGCAGGTGGCGGAAGTGGGAGAATTGCTGAGAAGAATAGCGCGCAGCACCGGACTCGTACGAACGGGCATCGGTGCTGCTCGGCAGGATGTTAATGTCAGCGTTACCGGCGGAACGCGCATCGAAATCAAAGGGGTACCGAGGCTGCCGAGAATTCCCTTGTTGACTTACAACGAGGCCATGCGTCAATGGAACCTGCTTCGGCTGCGAGAAGAATTGCACAAGCGAGGTGTCACGCAGGAGTCGTTCAAATCAACGACTGAGGATGTCACGAAACTTCTCCGAAAGACTCGTTTTCAGCCTATCAGTTCAACGATAGCGTCGGGTGGAGTCGTCAACTGCGTTGTCTTGTACGGCTTCAAAGGATTGCTGCGCTGGCAGACACAGACTGACACAACCTTTTCGCGCGAGATTTCCGACCGGGTTCGCGTCATCTCCTGTCTGACCACATTGCCAAACATCATCCACTCCGACAGCATGAGCGAGACGCTTGCAACTTCGGAATGGCAGGCAATTAGAAAAGCCACTGGTGCAACTGACGATGATACGATCGTGATCGTGTGGGGAGACAACCAAGATGCTGAATCGGGTGCACAAGAAATCGCCATTCGCGCCAAAGAAGCGACTGTAGGCATTCCTTCCGAGACGCGGCAAGCTTTGCGGGATGGCACCAATGGATTTGAACGAATCCTTCCGGGGCCTGATCGGATGTACCCCGACACCGATCTTCCCCCGAAGCCGATCACTGTTGAACGACTTGCTCGCATTCGCGCCGCACTGCCTCAGCTTGTGTGGGAGCGAGAAGCATGGTACAACAACCTCGGCATTCCCAAAGACATTGTGCGGTCGCTTGCGATATCTCGGTTCGCTCCACTCTTCGAACTCGCTGTGAAAGAATGGAACATCAATCCAACCATCGCGGCCGTGGCGCTTGTTCAGTGGGTAAAGAGGCTCAAAAAGAAAAGAAGCAATATTGGAGCTTTGACCGAGCAGACGATGAAGGAGATTTTCCTCGCTTACACGAAAGGTACGATTGTGCGGGAGGGGATATTCAGTGCGATGCACCACGCCGCAAACTCACGAGACTTCTCTACCAGTGCGTTGCCGGCGATCTGTACTGAAGAGGAGGTGCATCAAACCATCGAGTTGTGCGAAGTTGAGATGAACAAATTGCCTCTGAGGAAATCGGAGAACCGGTCCGAAGTGCTCATGGGAATGGTGATGGAGAAATTAAGAGGCAGAATTGATGGTGCAACGACTGCAAAGCGAGTAGGATTCGGAAGCAAGGAAGAAGTCAAGCGGAAAAAGGGAAAGAACAGAAGATCGAAGACCGATTTCTATCCTCACTCTTAAGATCGTTGCCGTATGTTTTTCGAACTGATTCTATCTGACAGGACTTATGTTTGACGCTGACGCATACAAGGGATACCGGGGCGATGCCCTTGACACGCTGAAGAAATTCCGCGCTCAGATCTGGAGCGATGTCGAAGTAAAGACGAAAGAGGGCAAATACACCGGCATCATACTTCCACGCTCCGAGACCGCCGATCCTCACCACATCGTGCTGAAGCTCCGCTCTGGCTATAATATCGGGATTGGGACAAAGAATATTGAAGCAATCGTGATTACCGGTCGGAAAGAGGCGCATTACAAGATTCCGGAGAAGGATTTTCCCGTCGACCCGAAGAAACCGCGTGTGAAGCTCTTCGGAACTGGCGGCACGATAGCCAGCCGTCTCGATTACCGCACCGGCGCAGTGATTCCGGCGTTCTCGCCGGGTGAGTTGTACGGCTCCGTTCCTGAGCTTGCAGATATCTGTAACCTTGAAACGGAAAAACTGTACGGCGTCTTTAGCGAGAACATGGGACCAGATCAATGGAAGGGAACAGCCGAAGCCATCGGCAAGGAGATTGAGAAGGGCGTGCATGGTATCGTCATCGGTCACGGTACGGACACGATGCACCACACTGCGGCGATCCTATCGTTCATGGTGCAGAATCCGCCGGTTCCCATTGTGATGGTAGGTTCACAGCGGTCGAGCGATCGTCCGTCTTCCGATGCGGCTTTGAACTTGATGCATAGCGTGAAGACTGCGGCAGAGAGCGACATCGCGGAAGTCATGGTGTGCATGTTCGGTCCGACCTCTGACGAGTACGGCCTTCTGCACCGCGGCACGCGGGTCCGCAAGATGCACTCCAGCTACCGTTCCACGTTTCGAACCATCGGCGATATTCCCATCAGCATGGTGAGCAGGGAAACGATCACACCGCTCCGCCAGGACTACAAACGCCGCCGTACGGACAAGGAAGTGGTCATCAACACTGCATTTGAAGAGAAAGTAAGCATCGTCTATTACTATCCCAATATGCGGCCGGATATCATCGATTCGCTCATCGACAATGACTACAAAGGCATTGTCATCGCCGGCACGGGGCTCGGACACGTGAATAAGCCGCTCTATCCAGCGTTGAAACGGGCACGGGATAAAAACATTGCAGTCTATATGACTGTGCAAACATTGTGGGGCTACGTACAGATGTACGTGTACGACACAGGTCGCGATATGATGGAACTCGGCATCGTCCCAACTGCCAACATGCTGCCAGAAGTTGCATATGTGAAGCTTGGCTGGGCGCTCGGACAAACAAGCGACCTCGCGGAAGTCAAGAAGATCATGCTCACACCAATCGCCGGCGAGATCACCGAACGGGAGCCGAGCAACGGGTATCTCATTCTTCAAGGGGGTATCCCGGAGGTCGAGGAATTCATTTCAAAGTACAGGAAGTAGGGATTTCACAGGAGCGGCAAGGACACAAAGGGGTAATCAACACTCGCCAAGCAGTTTCGGAGAGTCAACAGCTTGAGGAGTCAATTTCTCATTTCACCTCGAGCAATTTGGAATACTGGTAAGATGCGCTTCTCAACGGAATTCGCATACTGATCGTCGACCAAGGTTCTGGCTCAAGCCGCGTTCGTAATTACTGCTTTTCCATGCTCCTATCCCCGCTGCGCCTGCCAACTTGAAACTGACTCCTCGAATCGACGAAACATCCCAACCAACTCCCAATTCGGCTTCCGATGCTTTCTATCGGAACTGCCGAATTGAGGATCCCGCCGTTTTATGGCGGGATATGCAATTCGAAATCGCGTTCCAACTCCCAATTCGGCTTCCGATGCTTTCTATCGGAACTGCCGAATTGAGGATCCCGCCGTTCTATGGCGGGATATGCAATTCGAAATCGCGTTCCAACCCCCAATTCGGCTTCCGATGCTTTCTATCGGAACTGCCGAATTGAGGATCCCGCCGTTTTATGGCGGGAGCTGAAAGGCTTGTGTCTCCCGACAAAGAAAGCGATCCGATTCCGACTCCCCAAACAAAAAAGCCAACTCGTCTCTGAGTCGGCTTCTGTGTTGCCTCAATTCCCCAATCTCCAATCTCTTTTGCTACTCTAGGTCCGCTTTATCAATTCCCCAATCTTCAATCCATCAATCTACAATTTGCAGTGCCCCCAACGAGATTCGAACTCGTGTTCCAGGCTTGAAAAGCCCGTGTCCTAGGCCTCTAGACGATGGGGGCGGGGAATTGGAAATTGGAAATTGGAAATTGAATATTTTGAAGGGCTACCGTGAACGCGAGGTTTTCAGTGATGACACGAAAATCGCAGTGAGTTCCTTCCCTTCCTGCTTGAGCTCATCGAGGTCACTCCCTTTGACCAAACCAGATTCCTCTATGACCTCCAACCAGTACACCGCTTCATCTGCTTCCTCAAGCACAATCTGAAGCTTCGCATTGAACTCTGCTCTTGAACGCCCCAGGCATGCAGCACGATAGTTTGCGCCTACTGAAGTACCAGCCCGAATGAGTTGTCTTGAGAGAACACTACTTGATCGGGCATCCGGCAATCCTTCCGCAAAACGAACGATCCGAACGGCAAACATCTTTGTCCGGCGCTTCAGTTCGTCCGGCGTCATGCTCCCCCCAATGTTCAATGTTCAATTTTCAATCTACAATATACAATGTTCCTCGGGTGACCAGTGGGATTTGAACCCACGACCTCTCCCAATTTCGCTCCCGATGTTTCTTGTCGGGACTGCGAAATTGAGGACCCCGCCGCCTCTTGGCGGGGCAGGGCCTCAGCTCTCCTTGGGTGACCAGTGGGATTTGAACCCACGACCTCCAGGGCCACAACCTGGCGTTCTAACCAACTGAACTATGGCCACCATGTAGCAATTGAAACCTGTGCGGCAACCAATCCCGACAAGAAACGTTGGAAGCCACCATGCAATCTTACACCGTTCTCAAGAACGGAAAAGCCTGAATTATCAGGCTTTTTGAGTGTTCGAAAGTACCAAAACTTGCTTCAAAAGGCAAGGGGAATCTTTGGCACTTCGAGCCAATTTTGCCTATCTTGTTAGCGTCATAGGCAATAATACTCCAACCCCTCAGACTTATGCAATCCCAGCGCCCGCACACAGCAGCATGTCTCGCCAAAGCTCTGCACCACTTGGCTCGCGACGTCCCAAACTGAAGTCGTAGCTGTTTTGCCTCCTTAAGTTCGGTTTGCGCGGACGGCGGTTACTACGTCACGTCCGATTTCTTTGATCTGCGATCCGATGATGTGTAATCCGATTTCACAGGCACTTGCTCTTCTGACGAAAATGTTCGGCCATCAGCAATGAACCATAGGATTTTCCTCCAATGAAAAAAGATTTCCTCTCCATTCGTGATTTTACCTCTGAAGAAATTGTCAAGACTTTTGATCTTGCCGTTGCAATGAAGGCAGATCGCGCGAAATTCTCCGCTGCGTTGAAGGGAAAGATGCTCGCGTTGATTTTCGAAAAACCCTCTCTCCGCACACGCGTGACCTTCGACGTCGGCATTCAGCAACTCGGCGGCTATTCCATCACTCTCCTTCCGGCAGATATTAACCTCGGAAAGCGCGAGTCGGTCTACGACATCGCGAAGAACCTTGAGCGAATGGTGCAAGGGATCATGATCCGAACCTTCGCACACCAAATCGTTCTCGATATGTCCAAGTTCGCCTCAATCCCGATTATCAACGGTCTCACTGATTACTCGCATCCGTGTCAGGCCATGGCGGACTATTTCACGGTGCGGGAAGTGAAAGGAACATTGAAGGGGCTCAAGCTCTGTTATGTGGGAGATGGAAACAATGTCGCCCACTCGCTGATGTTTGCCGGAGCGCGACTCGGCGTCAACGTCACAATTGCCTGCCCCGAGGGGCATATGCCACGACCTCAGGCGATCGAACACGCGCGTGAAGATGCACAACGGACGGGCGCAACGATCGAAATCGTCCATGATCCCGTCGCGGGGGTAAAGGGAGCCGATGTGGTCTACACCGATGTCTGGGCCTCAATGGGACAGGAGTCAGAGGCCGAGGCAAGAAAGAAGGTCTTTCTGCCGTTTCAAGTCAATGGCAAGTTGATGGCGCACGCAAACAGCGATGCGATATTCCTGCACTGTCTCCCCGCGCATCGTGGGGAAGAAGTGACCGACGAAGTCATTGATTCCCCCAGCTCGGTGGTCTTCCAGGAAGCCGAAAACCGGCTCCATGTCCAGAAAGCGATTATGTACCAACTCATGAAATGAATATGACCACCACACCAAAAAGCGCAGTTATCGCGATCGGAGGGAATTCCCTCATTAGGGCCGGCGAGCGCGGCACCATCGAAGAGCAACTCCGGAATGCCCATGCCACAGCGCGCGCGATCGTCCGGCTGGTGGAACGGGGATGGAAGATCGTCATTACACATGGAAACGGGCCCCAGGTTGGAGCCGCTCTGCTCCGATCGGAACGTGCGGCGGCAGAAGTCTACACCCACCCGCTTGATGTCTGTGTGGCGACGACGCAGTGTGAGGTCGGATATCTCCTTCAACGCGGCATGGAGTATGAGCTCCGGCAAATCGGCCTCTTCACCCCCATCATGACAGTACTGACTCAGGTTCGAGTCAACGAAAACGATCCTGCGTTTCAGAATCCGACGAAACCAATAGGCCCGTTCTACTCCAAGCAAGAGGCAGATGAAAAACTGAAGCGCTTCGGATGGCAGATGGTCGAAGATCCTTCTCGGGGGTACCGTCGAGTCGTTCCGTCTCCCGAACCGGTCGAGGTGTTTGAGGAGGATATCATCAGGAAGATTCTCGGTCTGGGAATGATAGTTATTGCCGTCGGCGGAGGAGGAATTCCCGTGATCGAACGGGAGGGATACAAGGTCGAGGGTATGGAGGCGGTTATCGACAAAGATCGGGCTTCCTCGCTCCTGGCTTCCGGACTCGGTGTCGATCTCTTTATTATCAGCACTGATGCCGACCAGGTGTACCTGGATTTCACCAAGCCGACGAAGCGAGGCATCCCGCGGGCAACCGCATCAGAGATGGCTGCATACCTCAAGGAAGGGCAGTTTCCTCCAGGAAGCATGGGGCCCAAAGTTGAATCCGCAATTCAATTCCTCCGAAAAGGGGGCAAGGAAGTCGTCATCACCTCGTTCGAGTATCTCCTGGACGCGGTTGATGGCAAAATGGGGACACATATCGTCCCGTAACTCAACAGAGAGACCCCTATGAAACTTAATCACGTCATCAGCTCTCAGCAGTTTTCTGTTCCGATGCTCATGGAACTCTTCCACCGGACGCGGCAGATGGAGCGCATCGTCCAGCGAGGCGGGACAAAAGACTATCAAGACAAGATCATGGCGACGCTGTTCTACAGACCCTCCACGCGCACGCGATTTTCTTTCGAGGCAGCAATGCATCGACTCGGCGGACACGTCCTCTCAACGGAATTCGCGAACGAGTTTTCATCCGAAGTAAGGGGAGAACATCTTGAGGACACCATTCGTATCATCGCCACCCACTGTGATGTCATCGTATTGCGTCACTCTGAGGAGGGCGGAGCAGGACGCGCGGCCGCTGTTTCGCCAGTCCCCGTGATCAACGCCGGCGACGGACAGGGGGGGCAGCATCCGACTCAAGCATTGCTCGATCTCTATACCATCTACAACGAATGCAAAACGCTCGATGGATTGTCTGTTGCATTGATCGGGGCGCTCGACACCGGAAGAACAGTACGGTCGCTCGCCTATTTATTGAGTAAGTTCGAGCGCACAAAACTCTACTTCCTGGCCCCTCCGGAGATGCAGGTCAAGCACGATATTCTGCGCCACCTGGATGAGAACAAGATCGCATATGAGATCGCGACCGATCCATCTGTTGTCCTGCCACAGGTCGATGTCGTCTATCAGACACGGATCGATCGGGAGAGACTGAAAAAGAGCGACGTCGATCTTTCTCAGTATAACATCGACACGAAAGTACTGGAGCGAATGAAATCAAACGCGATTGTCATGCATCCTCTTCCCCGATCGGTCGAAATCGATTCCGCTGTAGACCAGGACCCTCGTTCGGCATATTTTCGCCAGTCCCGCAACGGACTCTTTGTAAGAATGGCACTGCTCACGTTGTTGTTCGATTATCCTTAGAAACCGGCTTGTATTAGCAAAGGACCGTTGAATGAAAACCAAAGATTGCATAGAACTCGAGAACGCATACGGCGCGCGCAACTACGCGCCGCTCGATATTGTCATCCAAAAAGGAGAAGGTGTCTGGGTCACCGATGTTGATGGCAAACGTTATCTTGACTGCCTTTCGGCGTATTCCGCGTTGAATCAGGGGCACTGCCATCCCCGTATTCTCGATGCCTTCACGACTCAGGCCCGTGAACTCACCCTCACGAGCCGGGCGTTTCGGAACGACAAGCTTGGCTTGCTCTACAAGGAGCTGAACCGCCTCACGGGATACGAGATGTTTCTCCCGATGAACTCCGGGGCAGAAGCTGTGGAAACCTCCGTGAAGGCCGCGCGAAAATGGGCTTACACCAAAAAGGGAGTTCCCGAGAACAAGGCCGAGATCGTCTGTGCCACAGAAAATTTCCACGGCCGCACGACAACAATCATTTCCTTTTCATCAGAAAAACAATATCGCGAAGGTTTCGGACCCTACACGCCGGGATTTCCCATTGCGAAGTACGGAGACCTAGAGGATCTCAAATCAAAGATCACCCCGAATACGGCCGCCTTTCTCGTTGAGCCGATTCAGGGAGAATCCGGGGTCGTGATTCCCCCCGAAGGATATCTTAAGGGGGCAGCACATATCTGCAAAGAAAATAACATGCTCCTCATTCTTGATGAAATTCAATCCGGACTGGGGCGTGCCGGAAAGATGTTCGCGTTTGAATACGAAGAAATTCGACCGGACATGGTCATTGTCGGAAAAGCCCTCTCGGGCGGATTCTACCCTGTCTCGGCCGTGCTTTCTCGAAAAGAAATACTCGGCGTATTCGCGCCGGGAGATCACGGCTCGACGTTTGGCGGGAATCCCCTGGCGTGTGCCACCGCGATTGCCGCGCTTCGGGTAATTGAAGAAGAGAAACTCGTCGAACGCTCCTTTGAACTCGGCGAGTACTTCATGCAGAAGCTGATGACAATCAAGAGTCCTCATATCAAAAAAATCAGGGGACGCGGGTTATGGATTGGGCTTGTCCTTGATACGAACGCGAGACCGTACTGCGAGGCGCTGATGGAAAGTGGGATTCTCTGTAAGGAAACCCACGACACCGTAATCAGAATTGCACCTCCGCTGATTATTACCAAGGACGAGATTGATTGGGCGTTTGAACGATTTAAGAATGTGATCGAAAACCTTGATACAACCAGAACATCCGAAGAGAGGAAGCTCGTATGGCAGAAATGAAGCGCATAAGAACGATCATCATCGGTGCGGCGGGACGCGATTTCCACAACTTTAACATGTTGTACCGCGATGACGAGCGATATGATGTGGTCGCGTTTACGGCCGCTCAGATTCCCAATATCGCGGGACGGAAGTATCCCGCATCACTCGCCGGTAAGCTCTATCCGAAGGGAATCCCCATCTTCAGGGAACAAGATTTGGAAAAAACCATTCGGGAATATGATGTCGAAGAGACCGTATTTTCTTACAGCGACATCTCGTATAACTATGTCATGAGCATTGCATCACGGGTCACAGCGGCAGGAGCCCATTTCAAGCTCCTCAGCATTCCAGACACGATGTTGAAATCAAAAAAGCCTGTCGTCTCTGTCTGTGCAGTGCGCACCGGAAGCGGAAAGAGTCAGACGTGCAGAAAGGTTTCACGCCTTCTCCGTGACCTCGGGTTCAAGGTTGCCGTCGTCCGGCATCCGATGCCGTACGGAGATCTGGAGAAACAAAAAGTTCAGCGATTCGCGACGGTTGAAGATCTCCATCGCCATCACTGCACGATCGAGGAGATGGAAGAGTACGAACCGCATATCACGAGCGGTACGATTGTGTATGCCGGGGTGGACTACAAGGCGATTTTGGAGGAGGCTGAACATGAGGCCGATATTATCATCTGGGATGGTGGTAACAACGACTCTCCGTTTTTCGAACCGGACCTCAATATCGTGGTAGCCGACCCACTCCGTGTGGGAAATGAATTGACCTACTATCCGGCGGAATCAAATCTACGGATGGCGGACGTCGTCATCATCAACAAGATCGACTCTGCTGAGCCGCGATCAATCTTCGCCCTCAGGGAAAATATCCGCAAGGTGAACAAATTTGGACGCATCATCGAGGCGGCCTCCCCCATTTTCGCCGAACAGAGCGACAAAATTGCCGGAAAACGAGTACTGGTGATCGAGGACGGGCCAACGCTCACACATGGTGAAATGAAATACGGCGCCGGAACGGTTGCTGCACAAAAGTTTGGAGCCGCGGAGATTGTTGATCCGCGACCCTACGCTGTCGGTGAGATCAGGAAGACGTATGAAACCTATCCTGACATCGGGATTCTCCTCCCTGCGATGGGGTACGGAAAGAAGCAAATCAAAGACCTGGAAGCGACGATCAACAAGACTCCATGCGATGCGGTCATCATTGGGACCCCGATCAATCTCAAGCGCATCGTTAAAATGAAGAAGCCTGCGTACCGCGTCTTCTATGAGCTCGAGGAGATTGGTGAGCCCACGTTGAAGAGTATATTGACTGATTTCATGAAGGCCGTGAAGTAGCTACTTCATGCAAATTGTCAATTTTGAAGAAACGCGCATCCCCTGTTGCTTTCCTGGCCGTTGGCGCGGATCCGCGCTTTTTAGTAATCGAGTAATCTTTGCCGATCGGTCGTCCGATTTGTTTGAAAACCTAGACACTTATGCGGATATTAGATGCACTTTTTCCGGTTGCCTCAATACCCTGATCCCCCGTTCATTGAGCGACCCAATCGATTCTTTCGTACCACATCCATTCAAACTCATTACCAAACTATTCCGTTTGTAGGAGGAAAGCATTGAAGATAGGAATCCCAAAAGAAATTTTGCCCGGTGAAACCAGAGTTGGTATGATACCGGCGCTTATCTCTGCGTACAAAAGGGATAACCATGAAATCCTTGTTGAACAGGGGGCCGGCGTCGCGGCAACGTTCTCCGACCAGGCATACGAAGCGGCAGGGGCCACGATCGTGAGCGACGCGAAAAAGTTGTACGAGATGGCGGACTTAATCGTCAAAGTGCAGCCCCCAAAGAATGAAGAGGCACTGCTTTTCCGTGAAGGAACCATGTACATCGGCTACCTCGCCCCGCTCGCGAATCTGGATGTCGTAAAGACCTTCGCTGCGCGAAAGATCACCGGATTTTCCATGGAATTTGTTCCGCGTATCACACGCGCTCAGAGCATGGACGCGCTGAGCTCGATGGCAACGATTGCGGGATACAAAGCCGTGTTGATCGCTGCTGATCGTATTGGAAAAATGTGCCCGCTGCTGATGACCGCGGCCGGCACCATTACGCCCGCAACGGTACTGATCCTGGGCGCAGGTGTCGCTGGATTACAGGCGATCGCAACGGCAAAACGGCTCGGGGCGAAAGTCGAAGCGTTCGATCCCCGGCCCGCCG
>Ga0208244_101456_pt1 | contig 12469 bp, 15 predicted proteins | sample SubbioCR12Aug_5A_FD_184828 | JGI IMG/M metagenome (GOLD analysis project Ga0208244, IMG submission 184828) | Serpentinite rock and fluid subsurface biosphere microbial communities from McLaughlin Reserve, California, USA - CR12Aug_5A (SPAdes) | ecosystem: Environmental > Terrestrial > Deep... | reverse complement strand
CACAACCCCGCTGCATCCAGCCACGGGCCAGCGTATCGCCCGATTCCAGGCGTCAAGGGTGCGCTTCGCCGGGCTGCGATACCCCCGCAGCCCGCCCTTGACCCCCGGCCTCGGGCTGCCAGCGTCACGCACCATTACCCACTCGAAATTCAAAAGAGGCTTTTTTCATCGCCAAGTGTCGCGAGGTATTGTCACGCCTCGTGGTCATGTATTTTCACGTTAAACGTTTGCCGCGGTGGTGCTCGACCTGGGGCTGCCGAAGCGCGACGGCCTGTCGGTGCTGCAATGGCTGCGCGGCCGCCACGACGCGACGCCGGTGCTGATCCTCACCGCGCGCGACCAGCTGGAAGACAAGGTGCGCGGCCTCGATCTCGGCGCCGACGACTACGTGCTGAAGCCCTTCGACCTCGACGAGATCGCCGCGCGCCTGCGCGCGCTGGTGCGGCGCGCCCATGGCCGTCCGGAACCGGTGCTGATGCTGGGCGAGATCGAACTCAATCCGGCAGCGCGCAGCGTGACGCGCGCGGGCGAAACCATCGACCTGACGCCGCGCGAATTCGACCTGCTGCACCTGCGCAAGAAGCTCGGCAACGAAATGATCCGCACCGTACGCGGCGTCGGCTACATGGCTTCTGCCACATGAAAGACGCCGCCAGCTACTCGCTGCGCCGCCGGCTGGTGTGGCTGCTGACCAGCACCGTGGCGGCGATCTGGCTGCTGTCCGTGGTGGTGGTCTATCAGCGCGCCCGCCACGATCGCCAGCAGGGTCTCCCCCACCTGCGCCAACTGGCTGTCGAGCAACTCGTCCGCTTCGTGGCGGGCGGCGAAGTCGAACATTTCGTCAGGGAGCTGCGCGAACACGCGCAACGCACGCCGGTGCCGATCGCATTCGAGGTATGGATCGGCAAGGATGGCGAAACGCGACGCCTGGTGGCCTCGCCGGGCCACGCCGGATTCGGGACGGCGGTGACGACAGGCTTCAGCGAACACCCGTACCAGGGCGCGAGCTGGCGTTTCTATACAGCGCAGGATGACGACGCGGAGTACCGCGTGGTGGTCGGCCAGTCCCACGTCGCGCGTGAGCGCATGGCGCGCGAGATCGGGCTGTCGCTGCTGCTGCCGGCCATGCTGGCGCTGCCGCTGATGGCGCTGGTCGTATGGTGGGTCGTCAGCCGCGCGCTGCGGCCGGTGGACGCGGTGGCGCGCCAGGTCGGCGCGCTCAATGCGCAGGCGCTGGCACCGCTCGACGAGGCCACTCCGCTACCGGACGAAATCCGACCACTGCGCGCCGCGCTCAATGCCCTGATCCGGCGCGTCACCGAAGCCTTTGAAAATGAACGCCGCTTTACCGCTGATGCCGCGCACGAACTGCGCACCCCGCTGGCGGCATTAAAGGTGCAGACGCAGGTGGCGCTACGCGCGCAAGCGGACGACAGCCGGCAGCACGCGCTGACCCAGGTGACCGTCGGCGTCGACCGCATGACGCACCTGGTCGAGCAGTTGCTCACGCTCGCGCGCGTCGACCCGGCACGCCGGGACGCTACGCCGCAGCCGCTGGATCCGGCTGAAATCATCGCTGCCGTGTGCGCCGAGCTGTTGCCGCAGGCCCGGCGCCAGGGACAGACGCTGAGGGTCGACGCCGCAACGGGTTGTCGGGTCGCTGTGAAAGCGGAATGGCTGCGGATCGCGCTACGCAACCTGGTTGATAACGCGCTGCGCTACGCGGGCGAAGGCGCACACATCGAAGTGCGCCTGATGCGTGACGGATCGGCATGTCTACTCAGCGTTGCGGACAATGGTCCAGGCGCGGCACCGGCCCTGCGCGCGCAACTTTGCGCGCGCTTCGTGCGCGGCGAGGTGGAGAGCGAAGGCTGCGGGCTGGGACTGTCCATCGTTGCCCGCATTGCTGCGCTGTCGCATGCTGATCTGGAGCTGGGAGACGGACTGCCGCGCGCGGATGACGGCCACGGCTTCGCGGCCACGCTGCGCTTCAACAGCGCATCCAACTCTGAAGCAATCCTGCCCGGCAAACATACAACCGCTTAGTAGCCGCCCCCGCCTTTCCCGCCTGGCCCCATTCCCTTCCCGCCGCCGGGGCCCATGCCGCCGCCCGGTCCCATGCCGGCTGGCGGCATGTCAGGCAGGGTCTTGCCCTGGGCCTTGGCGCGCGCCTGCATTTGCTTGTGGTGCTCCAGGCGGAAGGCTTCGCGCTCCTGCTCGGTTTTCAGCGCGCGCATCTTGCTCTGGTATTCGTAGCGTTCCTGTCGTGTCATCAACTCGGAACCATAAACCTGATCCCGATCCTGCGTCTGGACCTGGTCGCGGGACTGCACCTGGTCACGCGCCTGATCCTGAGCCTGCGCAGAGACCGCCGCCGACATGGCAAGCGTCAGCATAAATAGGGAAATGTTTTTCATCACGCACTCCTGTATCAACACGTTGAAAGGTCGCAGGCATGGATGTTTCACGCGTGCGGCAGGGTTCAATCTAGTACAAAAAATTGATCTGCTGGTGCCGAATTCTCCCGATAAATAATTTTTATTTATCAACAGACTTGACCATGCCAGCGCTGATTGACCCGCGCTTCAAGGCGCGACTTGAAGCGCCGTCACCGTGTAGGCGCCGTCGATCTGTTCGGCGCGGAATTTCACCGTATCGCCCACCTTGATGCCGCTCAGCAGTTCGGGCGGCTGCACCCGGAATACCATGGTCATGGGCGGCATGTCGAGATTGGCCAGCGGGCCGTGGCGCAGGGTGATTCTGGCGTTCGCCGCGTCGATCTTGCGCACCACGCCTTCGCTCATCGCGCTGGCCTGGGCGGCGGCGGGCGGAGTCACGGGGGCGGCATAAAGCGGGGTGGCGAGCGCCAACGCGGCCAGCAGGGGAATCAGTCTTTTCATTTTGCAGCTCCTTGTTTCGGGGTGACGGTGATCGTGCCGCGCATGCCGGCTTCGTAATGACCGGCAATCAGGCAGGCGAATTCAAAGTTGCCGGCGCGGTTGAAGGTCCAGACGATTTCGCCGGTCTTGCCGGGGTCGACGTGGACCATGTAAGGCTCGTCGTGTTCCATGTTGGGGAACCTGGCCATCATGGCGGCGTGCTTCGCCTGTTCGTCGGGCGTACCGATCACCATTTCGTGCAGCATGCGGCCGGTGTTGCGGACGACGAAGCGAATGGTCTCGCCTTCCTTGACCGTCAGCCCGTCGGGGGTGAAGCGCATGGTGTCGGTCATGTCGACGGTGATGGTGCGCTGGGCCTGGGCGGGTTTTCCAGCGATGCCCCAGGCGGTCTGTTCGAATACGACGTCAGCGGCCGGGGCGTGCTTCTTCTCGCCATGGGCATGGACCGGCAGGGTGGCCAGCGAGGCAGCGCAGAGCGCGGCCAGCAGCAGGGTGGATTTCATGGTGGGTCCTTTCATTGCAATCAATGACCGGCATGGCCGGTGGGTTTGCGTACGGTGACTTCAATATCGCCCGGGGTGCCTTGGGGCGAGGCGGCCTGCGGCGCGCGCACTGGCGCGGGCGGCGCATCTTTCAACTCGTAGGCCACCGTGCCGGCCGGATGCTTGTACCAGCCGGGGTCTGAATAGTTGCCGCGCTTCTGCTCGCGCCGCACCTTCATCACGGTGAACATGCCGCCCATTTCCAGCGGGCCGAACTGGCCCTGGCCCATCATCATCGGCAGCGTGTTGTCGGGCAGCGGCATTTCCATCTCGGCCATGTCGGCCATGCCGCGCTCGCCCATCACCATGTAGTCGGGGATCAGCCTGGTGATCTTGCTCGCGAGCCCGCTGTGGTCCACGCCGATCATGGTCGGCACGTCGTGCCCCATTGCGTTCATCACGTGATGGCTCTTGTGGCAATGGAAGGCCCAGTCGCCTTCCTCGTCGGCAAGGAATTCGATCTGCCGCATCTGGCCCACCGCAATGTCGGTGGTAACTTCCATCCAGCGCGATCCTTTCGGCGTCGGCCCGCCATCGGTGCCGCTCACCTCGAATTCCACCCCGTGCAGGTGGATCGGGTGATTGGTCATGGTGAGGTTGCCGATGCGGATGCGAACGCGGTCGTTGAGCCGCACGTTGAGGCTGTCGATGCCGGGGAAGGCGCGGCTGTTCCAGGTCCACAGGTTGAAGTCGAGCATGGTGTTGACCTGCGGCGTGGCGCTGCCGGGCTCGATGTCGTAGGCGTTGAGCAGGAAGCAGAAGTCGCGGTCGACCGGATCGATCAGCGGATGTTTGCCCTTGGGATGCGTCACCCAGAATCCCATCATGCCCATCGCCATCTGCGTCATTTCGTCGGCGTGCGGGTGGTACATGAAGGTGCCGGGGCGGCGCGCGACGAACTCGTAGACGAAGGTCTTGCCAGCGGGAATGTGCGGCTGGGTGAGGCCGCCGACGCCGTCCATGCCGTTGGGCAGCCGCTGGCCGTGCCAGTGGATGGTGGTGTGCTCGGGCAGGCGGTTGGTGACGAAAATGCGCACGCGATCGCCTTCCACCACTTCGATGGTGGGGCCGGGCGACTGGCCGTTGTAACCCCACAGGTTCGCCTTCATGCCGGGGGCGATCTCGCGCACCACCGGCTCGGCCACCAGGTGGAATTCCTTCACCCCGTCACGCATGCGCCACGGCAGCGTCCAGCCGTTCAAGGTCACCACCGGGTTGTAGGGTCGGCCGCTCGGCGGCACGAGCGGCGGCTGGGTGGCGGGCGTGTCCATGCTGACGATTTCGGGCAAGCGCGCCATCGCCACCGGACTCACACTCGCTGCCGCGGCCACACCGGCCAACTTGAAAAAATCACGTCTTGAAGTCATGAATAATCCTTTTTAAAGGCTTGATCCGCGAAGGACGCGAAGGTGCGCGAAGTAAAAACATCAAGGGGTTTCCTTCGTGTTTCTTCGCGTCCTTCGCGGATAAATAGGGTTTTCAATGTCCGCCTCCGCTTTCCGCCACGGTAGATCTGGCGAATGAGGCCGGCCGAATGTCCGGTTTACCCACCAGCGCCATGGCGAGGTCGGCATCGGCCAGCCAGAAGTCACGCTGCGCCTCGATGGCGGCGTTGACCGAGGCGATCTGCGAGCGCGCGTCGGCCAGCAGTTCGAACACGCCGATCAGCATGCCGTTGTAGCGCAGCAGGTTTTCCTCCGAGATGCGCTGCTTCAGCGGCACCACCTCGTCGCGCAGGTGGCGCGCGACGGCGTATTGCCCCTGCTGCATGGCATAGGCCTCGCGCACTTCGGAGCGCGCGTTGACCGCGGTTTCGCGTGCGCGCGCCAGCGCCTGGCGGTAGCGCGATTCGGCCTGCACCACGCGGGTCTGCCCCCAGTCGAACAGCGGCAGCTCGAAGCTGATTTCGTAGCCGCGCTGAACGGGGTCCTGGTTCGAACTGTTGTGGCTGATACCGAGCTCCAGCACGTTGATGAAACGGGTGCTGCGGGTGAGGCCCAGGTTCTTCGCCAGCGCCTCGGTCTGCAGCTTCACCATCTGCAGGTCCAGGCGCGAGTCCATCGCCTGCTGCTCGATATCCGGCAGGCGGGGCAGGGCTGCGGGAAGATCCGGCAGGCGGTCGGGCAATTGCACGCGGCCGCCATGATCGAGGCCCATCAGCCGCACCAGGCGCTCGCGCGCCTGCCCCTTCGCCTGCTCGGCACGCGCCACCGCCAGCGCAGAATCGGCATAGAAAGCATGCTCGCGCGCCTGTTTAAGCTTGCTCCAGTTGCCCACCTGCGCCATACGGCGCGCCAGTTCGGCGCCGGCTTCGGCCGCTTCCATCGCCTGCTGCTGGTAGTGCGCCGTCTGCCCGCTGGCCACGGCGGCAACCCAGGCGCGACGCGTGTCCGCCGCCAGCCGCAGCACCTCCAGCACCAGTGTCTGCCGGGTCTGCTCGAACAGGCGCTGCTCGATCTCGATGCGCATCGGCATGGTCAAGAGCCGCGCCAGATTGAGGTGCAGGCTGCGCTCCCATTCCACCTCGCTGCCGCGCGTCAGGCGGCCGATGGAAAAGCCCGGGTTCGGCAGGCGCTGCGCCGCCACCCGGTCGGCCTCGGCAATGCCGAGCGTGTTGAAGGCCGCCTGCAGGCCGGGGTTGTTCAGGAGCGCAATCTGCACCGCATCGTCGGCCGAGAGCGGCTTGGCCAGCAGGGCGTCGATGCGCGCCTGCGTCTGACTGCGGCTGGCGTCGTCGCGCGACCAGATCACGTCCTTCTGGAGGTGCGAGCGGGTGGCGGATTGAATCGCATTGAAGCCGCCGTCCGGCGAAAAGCTCGCGCAGCCGCCCAGCAGGGCGACAGACAGCACGACAAGCGTGAGCGTGCGCGGGGCAAAAGATGTCCTGGTCATGGTGACTCCCTCAATGTCCGTGATGGCCATGCTGGCCCGGGTCTGCGCCATTGCCGGCTGGCTGCGACTCGCGCAGATAGGTGCGCCAGCCACCGATTTCGCCGACCCGCTCGTTGGCCTGGCGCCAGTCCTGCAGCGGTTCGTCGCGCCAGCCCTGGTACTGTTTGAACGGGGTGAGGGCGGCCGGCTCGGCTTCGGCCCTGGCTTCGGCAGCATGCGCCGTGGGCAGCCCCAGCAGCCATGCGCATGCCAGCGCCGTCGCGCCCACGAATCGGACGCGCGACGGCGGCGCCGCGTAACGGAAAAAAACATTCAACATGATGAACCTCGCAAACCACGCGGCAAACGCCGCAGTCAGAATCGACTGATTTCAATAAGAATCAGCATGGCGCGCCGTCAGCCGGCGCGGGATTCAGGCGAGGAAGCGTCGGGGCGGTCGCTCGGGACCGCTGGGAACGAAGCCGCTGAAGGATGCGGCAGGCAGGGACAGGAAATGGACTGAAAGCGGCACGACCGCAGCGCGATCGGTGGCCGGGATCGGCAGCACCGACGCCAGCGCACACGCGGCGCAGTGCTTGCAGTTGTGTTGTGCGGGCGGGCCGTCGGGTTGTTCCGGCTCGTGGCAGCCTGCCATCATCTCGCCGGCCATCGCCATCGGCGCCATCGCAGCCTGATTCGTGAAGCTGCAGTCCAGCATGGCAGCAGACGCAAACGTCTGCACCGGCAGGGCCAGCATCATCAGAAACAGCAGGAATCGGTGGAAGCGAGTGCGCATACAAATAGTGTAATCAAAAAAGAAGGCTCTTTCACCGTTAAGTGTTGTTCCTCGCAAAGTCCCCGGCAACACGGGCTGGCATTGTGGGAGGGGTCTTCATCAAAGGGGGCAGACATGACTTCAACGACCAACAGTGACATAGCCAAAAAGAAAGACTGTTCAAAAGACAGCGGCAGGGTCATTCAGGTTCCCCGCCCGGTCCTATTGCACTACGTTCTCCGCTTGCGCGGCTCGTAATGCACCACGGTGCGCATGATTTCGGAGTAGGGGTACTCGTCGCTGCCGCCGAAGCGCTCGTTGGCCTGCAACACGGTCGCGGCGACGTCGGTGATTTCATCGCCGGCGCCTTCCAGCGCCGTCGCCAGCCCGCGCACGCCACCACACTGGGCGCGGATTTCCTTGCCGAACGGCCACGGCGCATCGGGATTGAGCTTCAGCGCAAATTGCGCGTTTTCGTGCAGCGCCCGATGGAACGCCAGACAGTGCTCGCGCACCCCTGGATCGCCGCAGGCAATCGCTTCGCGTTCGGCCAGGTTGATCTTGCGCGAACGGCCGCAGCGTACGCAGCACGACAGCAAGGCCCGCTCGAACGGGCAACTGTGCTCGATGCAGGCCTGGCGGGCCAGTTTGTAAGCGCCTTCGTTGTACTCGGCCATGGGGTCGGAAACGCGGGTTAAACCCAGGAGGTCAATTTAAGCCAAATTGCCGTTGCAGGAACACATACAAACAGACGGCACTGGCTAACCGCCTGGAATCATGCGCTTTTTCTTCGCGTTTCTTCGCGCACTTCGCGGAAAAAACGCTTTTACCAGTCGTCGCCGGACAGGCTCGCATCCAGCTCGCGCTCGGCGCTGAGCGCTTCCTGCGCGGCGATTTCGTCCTCGGCAAAAATCATCTTGTACTTGTCGCCGTGCTTGGGATCGAGCGTCTTGCGCAGTTCGTTGGTGTGGGCGCGGGCCTCCTTGAAGGTGGCCCACTCGCCCTGCTTCTCCAGCACTTTGAACATTCCCATCCGAAAAACGTAATAAGGCATGATCGCTCCTTAGTTCAGTTTACCGTGGCACTGCTTGTATTTCTTGCCTGATCCGCACGGGCAGGGGTCGTTGCGGCCGACCTTGGGATAGGCGTCAGCCGGTGTGGCCTTGGCGGTTTCGGCCTCGGCGAAATCCTGCGCCTCGTCGTAGCCGGCGTGCTGGTATTGCACGTTGGACGGCTCCTCGAGCAACTCGACCTGCATATCCTCGGGCGCGCGGATCTGCACGGTGGTGGTGATCTGCGTGACTTCGGCCTTGATCGCAGCCAGCATGCCGGAAAACAGCTCGAACGCCTCGCGCTTGTATTCCTGCTTCGGCTGCTTCTGCGCGTAGCCGCGCAGGTGGATGCCCTGGCGCAGGTGATCCAGTGCCGACAGGTGCTCGCGCCAGTGGCTGTCGATGCTTTGCAGCATCACCGCGCGCTCGAACTGGCGCAGGCCCTCGACGCCGACCTGCGCTTCCTTCTCCTGATAGGCCGCATCGGCGGCATCCATGATCTTCTTGCGCAAGCCCTCCTCGTTCAGCGTCTTGTCTTCGCCCAGCCATTGCGTGAGCGGCAGGTCGAGCGAGAACTGCGCAGCCAGGGTTTTTTCCAGGCCGGCCACGTCCCACTGCTCGTCCATGCTGCCCGGGACGATGTGCTGGTCGATGATGTCGTTCAGCACGTCATCGCGCATGGCGCGGATGGTATCGCCGATGTCGGCGCTTGCCAGCAGATCGTTGCGCTGTTCGTAGATCACCTTGCGCTGGTCGTTGGAGACGTCGTCGTATTCGAGCAGCTGCTTGCGGATGTCGAAGTTGCGCTGCTCGACCTTGCGCTGCGCGTTCTCGATCGCGCGCGTCACCCACGGATGCTCGATCGCCTCGCCCTCGGGCATCTTCAGGCGGTTCATGATCGCGGCAACGCGGTCGGAGGCGAAGATGCGCAGCAGCGGGTCTTCCAGCGACAGGAAGAAGCGGCTGGAGCCGGGGTCGCCCTGGCGTCCGGAACGGCCGCGCAGCTGGTTGTCGACACGGCGCGACTCATGGCGTTCGGTGCCGATGATGTGCAGGCCGCCAGCCGCCAGCACGGCGTCGTGACGTACCTGCCAATCGGCCTTGATCGCGGCGAGGCGGGCCGCTTTTTCGCTGTCGGACAGCGACTCGTCCTGGCTGATGGCGTCGATTTCCTTCTGGATGCTGCCGCCCAGCACAATGTCGGTACCGCGGCCCGCCATGTTGGTGGCGATGGTGATGCCGCCGGTCATGCCCGCCTGCGCGATCACCTCGGCTTCGCGCTCGTGCTGCTTGGCGTTCAGCACGTTGTGCGGCAGCCCGGCTTTTTTCAGCTCGGCGGAGAGTTTCTCGTTGGCCTCGATCGAGGTGGTGCCCACCAGCACCGGCTGGCCGCGCTCATAACAAGCGCGGATCTCGTTGATCACCGCCTGGTCGCGTTCCTGCATGGTGCGGAAGACCTGGTCGTGCTCGTCCTTGCGGATCATCTGGCGATGGGTCGGCACGACCACGGTTTCCAGGCCGTAGATGCTCTGGAATTCGAAGGCCTCGGTGTCCGCGGTGCCGGTCATGCCCGACAGCTTTTCGTACATGCGGAAGTAGTTCTGGAAGGTGATCGATGCGAGCGTCTGGTTTTCCTTCTGGATCGCCACGCCCTCCTTCGCCTCGACCGCCTGATGCAGACCTTCCGACCAGCGGCGTCCGCTCATCAGGCGGCCGGTAAATTCGTCGACGATGATGACCTCGCCCCCCCCATCAGGACCCGGCTGCACCACGTAATGCTGGTCACGGAAGAACAGCGCATGTGCGCGCAGAGCGGCGTACACATGGTGCATCAGCATGATGTTGGCGGCGTCGTACAGGCTGCCGCCGGGCTGCAACAGGCCCATTTCGGTGAGGATCGCCTCGACCTTCTCGTGCCCGGCTTCGGACAGCAGCACCTGGCGCGTTTTCTCGTCGACCGAGTAATCGCCTTCGCTGTCTTCCTTGTCCTGCCGGGTCAGGCGCGGCGGCACCTCGTTGATCTGCTGGTACAGCGAGATGTTCTCTTCCGACTGCCCGGAGATGATCAGCGGCGTGCGCGCCTCGTCGATCAGGATCGAGTCGACTTCGTCGATGATGCCGTAGGCCAGCGGACGCTGCACCTTCTCGCTCATCTGGTAGACCATGTTGTCGCGCAGGTAGTCGAAGCCGTATTCGTTGTTGGTGCCGTAGGTGATGTCGGCGGCATACGCGGCCTGCTTGGCGTCGTGCGGCATCTGAGACAGGTTGACCCCGGTGGTCAGGCCGAGGAAGCTGTACAGTCGGCCCATCCATTCGGCGTCGCGGCTGGCCAGGTAGTCGTTCACCGTCACCACGTGCACGCCCTTGCCGGTCAGCGCGTTGAGATACGCGGCCAGCGTCGCCATCAGCGTCTTGCCCTCGCCGGTGCGCATCTCGGCGATCTTGCCGTCGTGCAGCACCATGCCGCCCACCATCTGCACATCGAAGTGGCGCATGCCGAGCACGCGGCGCGACGCCTCGCGCACCACGGCGAAGGCTTCCGGCAACAGCTTGTCGAGCGACTCGCCCTGTTCCAGCCGCGCCTTGAACTCGGCGGTCTTGCCGGCCAGATCAAAGTCGGACAATTTCTCCATCGCCGGTTCCAGCGCATTGATCGCTTTCACCTTTTGCAGGTATTGTTTGACCAGCCGCTCGTTGCGGCTGCCGAAAACTTTTTTGAACAGGGATTGCAGCATGAGGAATCCGAAATGCCCGCAGAACGCGGTAAACCCTCGAATTTTAACATAGCGTCACGGGCTTCCCGTGACGCCTTCAAGACAGCGGCGCAGGCTTCCTGCGACGCCCGCGTGGCACGCCCATGAGCGCCGCCAGCCTCGCCGACCTGCTCGCCAGCCAGCTGCCGCACGGCCTCGCCGTGCGCGCGCGGACCCTGCTCAACACCCAGGCTGCGCTCGAGCGCGCCCTGCCCGCCGCGTTGGCCGGGCACGTCCGCGTCATGCAGCTCGAAAACGGCCTGTTGAGCCTCGCCTGCGACAGCGGCGCCGTCGCCAGTCGCCTGCGCCAGCAGACCGACGCGCTGATGGCCAGCCTCGGCAAGCGCGAAATCGGGGTGACGGCGGTGCGGATCAGCGTCAACCCGGAACTGCTTGCGCGCTACGTCCACCCGGTCGAAAAACACGGGCTGCCCCCCGCCGCGCTGGACGAACTGGCGCACCTGAACACGAAAATTGAAGACGGGCCGCTGAAGGAGGCGCTGGACCGTCTGCTGCGCCACCACCGCAAGGGCTGACCGGCCCGTCGCCGCAAGCCTCGGCAGGCGCCGGGGGCGGCTCGTTGCATACCGCCCCCCACAACCGTCAGTGCGCGCCGCGGTCGCGCCCGCGGTAAATCTGGCGGCGGGCTGCCCCGGAAGCGGCCGTTTCTTGGCTCTTCACGGTTTTCCTACGGAAGACAAGCGTGTTAGCGACGTCGGTGGCGCCGCGCGGTTGTAGAGGAATGATGGCTTGTCCTTGGTGTTCAGCTGGAATATCTTGAGCTTGAAATATTAATGCATCCCACACTCCACGCGCTTACGCAGCTAAAGCCCGCATCACCGCCTTGGGTTCCCGGTCGATCAAATTCAACAATACCAGGGCGGGCCGTGAGGGGTTCTGTCGCCGCGCTCCCAATGGCGCAGGGTCGCAACGGAAAACCCGAAGCGGGCGGCAAATTGCTCCTGCGTCAATCCCAATCGCTTGCGCAAATTTGCCACGTCGACTTCGTAAGGCTGGTATTCGCTAACTCCGGCCTGCTTGCCATTGGCATGGGCGGCCGCTTCGGTCAGCCCTTGTTTGATGCTTTGAAATCCACCCATATTCATTTCTCCAGCCATGCCGAGACCAGGATGTCCACCAGTCCGGCCAGTTCGTTGCGTTCTGCCTTGGTGAGATTGGCGCGCTCATTTTTGGCAAACATGGTCAGCAGGTAAAGCGGCATCAGTTCGGAATGAACGTAATAAATCACTCGCACGCCACCGCTTTTGCCCCGCCCCTGTCTGCCCCCAGCGCAGCTTTCTCACCCCGCCCGTGCCTTCCATGATATCGCCGGCTTTGGGATTCGCAGCCAGATAATCCACGATATCCCGGCGTTCTTCCTCAGTCAGTAGTTTCTCGGCCCTACGAATGTATTCCGGAACCTCGGCGATGGCTAGCGCAAACTAATTTGCCTCTTTTGAATTTCGAGTGGGTAATGGTGCGTGACGCTGGCAGCCCGAGGCCGGGGGTCAAGGGCGGGCTGCGGGGGTATCGCAGCCCGGCGAAGCGCACCCTTGACGCCCGGAATCGGGCGATA